>ENA-UOJP01000123-UOJP01000123.1-human-gut-metagenome-genome-assembly--contig:-C102-NODE-123-length-174722-cov-49.655819_pt1 | contig 174722 bp, 163 predicted proteins | sample MGYA00242353_ERZ723900 | MGnify/ENA metagenome assembly ERZ723900 | reverse complement strand
GGATGTGAAGGTGCTGACACTGGCTATTTCAGTAGTGTTCGTGGTGAGGTATGCATTTATGACGCTGGGATAAACAGCGGCTTGATGGGAAGGGGAGGAAAAACCGGACTACAAAATCAGAGAAAGTTGTGGTAAAATACAGATAACCCTTGGACCATATGGTGAAATGGTCCTGAAAAGGGAGGAGCCAGTGGGATATATCCCACTGGCCGAGTATTATGAAAAAAAGTCTTATAAGCATTAGCTGTTTACAATATAAAGTATATCCACTAATTATGAGCGGTTTGTTGCCTAAATATGAACAGTTTGTAAGTAGTTTATGACGAAAATCATGCAAAATTCTTACAGGAAAAAAACACGAAAACATGCGGGGCAGGAGGAATATAGATGTGGAGCAGATTGAAACAATTTCTGGGAGTCATTCCGGATTTCCCGGATTTTGACGAGGTAATCCGTGCCTTGCATGGTGACGTGGTCAAAAGGAATTTCCTTTTTCACATACTTATTATTATGTTTGAATGTGTGATGGTTATTTCCATATCCATGCGGCCGGGCGGGCCCTTTGCCAAACCCCGCAGAGTGACATATTTTGTTCTGTACCTGGTCCTTATACTGGCAGCAGCAGGCGTCACATGGCTGGAAACATGGATTGACAGGAAGAAGCAGGCGGATTACCGCCTGTATTTTAGGGCAGAGGCTGTATTTCTTGGGTTTTTCAGCCTGTGGGGGGTGGCCGTTACTCTCAATGACCAGCTGGGAGGGAATGGACTTACTGTTTATAATTATGTTGTTTTGATTCTGGCAATCATGTCCATGATGAAGCCTTGGCAGGCGGCGCTTTTGTTTCTGGCGGACTTTATATTGCTCAATGGCCTGCTTCCCTGTTTTCCGGATCCGGCCGGTTTGGATAACAGCTTCAATAACCTGATGAACAGCCTGTTTCCAACCCTGGCCGCGGCGGCCGTTGCAGCCAGCCTGTATAACTCTAAATTGCAGGCCAAACGAAATGAAATCATTATCCGCAGACAGTACCGGCAGATTGAAGCCGCCAATCAGATGCTGAGCCGTGAGGCTCTATCAGATGCCCTGACAAATCTTGGAAACAGAAACCGTTTTAAAAAGACAATTCAGGCTTTTGAATTTGATAAGCAGGGGTGCGGGACTCTTGGCTGTATTTATATTGATGTAAACGGACTGCATGAGATTAACAATCACCTGGGGCATCAGGCAGGAGACCAGATGCTTAAAACCATATCGGACATCTTCCAGGAGTATTTTGATTCCCAGGATATTTTTCGTATTGGAGGAGATGAGTTTGTTATTCTGTGTAAAAATGTGGGACGCGGGGACCTGGAGCACAGGACAGAGCAGGTCCGCAGGCGGACGGAGGAGGCTGGCTTTTTCCTCTCCACAGGACTGGAATGGCGGGAGTCTGCTCTTGACATTGAGGACGTGATCCAAAAGGCAGAGAGAGCCATGCAGGAGAATAAGAGGGGCTTTTACTCTTCTAAGGGGGGAGAACGGCAGAAGCGTGAACTGAACCAGTATATGGAACGGCTTATATCAGAGAAAAAGGACGCGGACCGGTTTCTCAGCATTCTGGCTCCTGTGTTTGAGGGTGTGTTCTTTGTGAATCTGGAGACGGATACAGTGCGGCAGATCTTTATACCTTCCTATTTTCAGGAAATGCTGGAGGAATGTGGTGACAAATATAGCGGGGCCCTGCTGCTGTATGCAGACAGAATGGTGGAACCCCAATATGCTTCGTTATTTGAGCTCTGCTGTGATTACAGCCGCCTTGAAGCTATGCTGGAGGGAGATGAGATACCTGATTTTACATACCGGAAAAAGGATGGGAGCCGGCTGAGGCTGAGAATCCTCAAATTTTATCACTATGACAGCGCAGGCAAGGAAACCTTATGGATTTTTTCCGATATAGAAATCAATTACATTGAACTATGATGGCTGTGCCATAATGCAGGGGCGCTGCAATGAAACAAATAATATTCATTGCAGCGCTCCTGAGCAATGCTCAGTCCATGGTTAGAAAGAGAATGTCTGAAGCTGGAAATTGGAGCCTGAGCCAACCAGGGCAACTGTGTAGTCCTGATTCTGCTGGAAGCTCATCCAGGTATCCACCAGAGGCGAGCGCATGTCGTTGCCCCGGTAGACCGTAATGCGGTAGCGCCCGGGAATAACATTGTATATGCGGGAGTAATTCAAAAAGTTTAGATTGGACACCACCAGGCGGTTGTTCACGTAGATCTGAATCGGTCCGCGGACCGCAGCATTGTAGAATCTGACGCGGGCGGGAGAGAGAGGAAGAACAATGCCTGGCAGGATTGTACCCCAGTTCCAGGACCAGTCTGGGCGTACGGGCGGAACGGGTCTTGGCGGGGTGGGTCTGGGCGGAACGGGCCTGTTAGGCCGTCCGGGTCTGTCGGGCATAGGAGGAACCGGCCTGTCAGGCCGTCCGGGTCTGTCAGGAAGCGGGGCAACCGGCCTGTCGGGCATAGGGCGCCTGGGCATTGCCTGCATGGGACTGGCAGCCCTGTCCTGCATGTCAAAATCATTCTCCTGGTCTGACCAGTCGCTTCCATCTTCCGGAAGAGGAAGAATGGGGGTGGTTTCCTGGGAGTTTAGCCATTCATCGGGGGTGTAAGGCTCAGAATCATATTCGGAATATGCAGCGGCTGAAGTGATGTCATCCTCTGCCATGGACGGATAGTAATTATCGTTATACATAAGGTAACCTTTCATAATATGCTTTGCCATATCATATGCGTGGAAAAAGATTATGTGCGGAGAGGCTTGATTTTCGGAATACAAGGACATGTTTCATCATCATCTGGCAGGAGGAACACAAAATGCACAAAATAAAGTTTCCTTCTGACAAAACTTTGGGCAGACTTTTTTGTTCCCCTATGCTATTATAATAGACGTAACCCCCCAATACATTATATAGTTTTTGCTACACCCCATAAGAAACGAAATACCTTCTCCTAAAATGACCAGTTCCCCGACTGGTCATTTTAATTGTATCTGACGCTGCATATTCATGCAGTTTTATCCGATTGTCACGGAAATGAATCCCGCTTTCAAATAAATTAAAAAGTGCACAAAAAAGAGAAACGTATCAAAGTTTATTTTTTAGGAAAAAATGGTGTGTGTTTTGCTGGCAGTGACAATGATGGCGGGATGCGTCTTGAGGGGAAGCGGCAATGCGCAGAGGGGAAGCGGCAGCTCTGGGGCCGCGGGCAAAGAGGCGGAAGAGCCAATGCGCCTGCTGCCGGAAATGGCGAAAGAAGCCAGGCCATTATCTGCCAGGCAGTGGATGCCAAGCAGACAGAGCCGATTGTGAAGGCATGCAAGGAGGCGTGGGTGCCTCTTATTGCCTTTAACCGTGTGTTTGAAAACAGTGACGGCTTTGTGGTACGGCAGCTTAAAGGTCTTTGCCCTGGCTCTCTGCGAGGCCATGGAGCAGGGAAAACGGTACCTGCTTCGCACAGCGGCCTCCCTGGTAAAGGTAATGGGAGGAATCTCAATATGTGATATTTCCGGGAAATGTAGGGGAGGATGCCGCCCTTAGGGAGACAGTGGAGATATTGCTGGGGCGGTAAGCGAATAAGATGTATAGAATATAATGGAAAATGGGATGTACCGTATGTCTGTGGCTGCGGTACCAGCCCTTTTTTCGTCTGCCAGCGGACGCGGGTGTCTGCCTGCCGGATACGGGACTATTGACTTCCGGGGAAATCTGGTCTACTATTTAAATGGAATTTCAGATTAGACTTGAGATTAGGAGAGACTGGTTCATGAATAAGAAAGAAGCAAATGAAATCAAGAAATTGTTTACGCCTGCGGGCTGCGCCATCACCCGTATCTGCGGCTGCTATGTGGACTCGGAGAAAAATAAAAAGACGGAGCTTAAGGAGGCATTCCTCTCTCTTCAGGAAGAAGAGGCCTTTAAATATTTTACCATTTTCAGAAACGCCCTTTCCGGGACCGTCGGAAAGAACCTGATTAATATGGAGTTTCCTTTACATACGGAGGCAGAGGGCGGTACCCAGAATTTTCTCTTAAAGCTCAGGGACAGCCAGTTAAAGGATGACGCCATACTGGAGGAGTTCTATGACAAGGTCATCGCGGCCTATGACTATGGCGAAAATTATTATATCATCCTTATCCACTGTGCCTACGATATCCCGGCCAAGGCAACGGACGGCACTGAGATGTTTGACGCGTCGGATTATGTATACGAATTTATACAGTGCACCATCTGTCCCGTCAAGCTTTCTAAAGCCGGACTGTGCTACAACAGCCTTACAAATACCATTGAAAACCGCGACAGGGACTGGCTGGTGGAAGCGCCTGTCCAGGGCTTTCTGTTTCCTGCCTTTAACGACAGGAATACGGATATACACAGCCTTTTGTACTATGCCAAGAACCCGGAGGAGCTGCCGGATACCCTGATCGACGAGCTGTTGGGCTGCGTGATTCCCATGTCTGCCAAGAGCCAGAAGGAGACATTTCAGGCCATTGTGGAGGAGACACTGGGTGAAAACTGCGATTTTGAGACAGTGAAGAACATCCATGAGAACCTGAGCGAGCTGGTGGAGGAGACAAAGGACGAGCCGGTCCCGCTGACCCTGGACAAGTATCAGGTGAAGAAGCTGTTAGAGACCAACGGCGCCTCCCCTGAGAAGCTGGAGGAGTTTGAACAGAGATATGCAGAAGTGGAGGAGGGCCCCGGCACCAGCTTTGTGGCAGCCAATGTGGTCAACACCAGGAGCTTTGAAATCAAGACCCCGGACGTGAGCATTAAGGTATCCCCGGACAAGACATATCTGGTGGAGAACCGCATGATTGATGGACGGCCCTGTATTGTCATAGCCATCAATGAACATGTGGAGATCAATGGAATCACGGTACGTCCCGTAGCTGCGCCGAAAACGGATGACGGCGAAGATGAAAATGCCCAGGTGCCCTTTTAGAACGTGTCCGGATATATATGGACAGAGACAGGAAAAGCAGTGAAGAAGCAATGAAAAAGCAATGAAAAAGCCGTCCCGTATACCCAGTCATTGTATGGGGCGGCTTTTGGATGCTGCGGCCATCAGATGCGCTCTGCATTATCACGCATGAATTTGAATTCCGCCACGGAGCGGTCAAAGGTCTGGATGTGGTAGTACAGCCAGTCCCTGACTTTTTCGGAAACCTTTTCCACGAATGCGTCTGTGGGGCCTTCTTCCTCTGTCAGCATCTCGTGAAGCTCCTGGACAGTTCTTTTCAGTTCCTCGTGCTTTTCCTTATGTTCTTTGATACCTGGATAATTTATGGATTGCTGGAGGGCTTCCTCTTCATTAAAATGGTACTCGGTATAATCCGCAAGGAAGTTTAACATCCTGGCCGCGCCGCTCTGGTTGGAGCGCTCCTCGCAGCTCTTTAATAGATCGTTGATCTTGCTAATCAGTTCCCTGTGCTGGGTATCAATCATCTCATTTCCTGTTACCAGATCGTCTGTAAATTCTGCGTACATATTCCAATACCTCCTGAATGTTTGATATATATAATGAGTGTTCGATATATATAATTTATCACAGATAGTGAGAAAATACTATGACTTTTGCAACAAAAAGGACAAATTACTGAATTCGTAGGAGAATTTATTATAATTGAAACCAGTTCGGCTATATCTTCGACTCTCCGAATACACTTAATGTAGGGGTGGGTATACATGTAAGAAGTTGTCTGGACAAAAAAGTCAATAGTTGATATAATGACTATATACGCGTGGCAATCATAAGATAATGGGAGGATGAAGATACAGATGAGTCGGACAATTAGTGCAGGTTATGTATATCGTCAATATTCTACAGAAGGTGTTTATATTGCAGATTATAAAAGCTCCAGGGCCGCCCATGAGGCGACAGGGGTTTCCATTGGTTCCATCGCAAGAGCTGCCCACGGTGAACGCAGGACAGGCGGCGGTTATGTCTGGAGAAAGGTACTGGCAGATTCGCCGAAGGATAGTATTGAAATAGATTTAATCAGCAAAATAGGAAACCATGATAAGCGTCCGCTGGTCCAGAAGAATCTGGACGGGGAAATCGTTGGGGAATTCCTCTCCATTGCCCATGCCAGCCGGAGTCTTAAAATCAGCCGCAGAAGCCTGTCATGTGCCCTCAGCGGAGCTCAGAAGACAGCGGGAGGCTACATATGGGAAGAGAAGATGGAGGATGATATTCAGGTTCAGGAACAGTAGGGCATTAGACCGCGGTTTTTAATAGAAGAAATTGACACAGGAAACAGGATAAAAAGCAGTCCGGGTATTTGGGCTGTTTTTTGTTTTTGCCGGTATTGCTCCGGTATGTTCGGAAAGTCTGTAAATAAAAGAAAAAACCGCAGAAATTTGATTATATTTGCAAGATATTTCTGGAAATTTGCATGAGTTTATAGTACAATAATGAATAAGAGGAGTTGTATCCCTAAGACAGAGGCTCCTGGGATTGGGTACCATCCATGCGGACAGCAGCGACAAGACTATGAAGGTCTTTGACATCAGCAATATAAGAAACTGTGAGGATGTGAAGGAGCAGCTGTCCGGTCTGGTGGAGCAGGAAAGGGATAATAAGAGGGTATCATCCAGAGAGTTCATAGGAGGATACGGGGACGGTGAGAACGATGGATTTGACGAGCGGGACAGTCATTATTAGAGCGTAATCCATGTTATATTATTATTAAGAAAGGGGACTTTGTATGGGGAAAAAACGGAATATCATAGTGGGACAGTCGGGGGGACCTACCTCAGTCATTAATTCCAGCCTGGCAGGGGTCTATAAGACGGCGAAGGAGAGGGGATTCCACAAAGTATACGGCATGCTTCACGGCATTGAGGGACTGTTGGATGAGATGTATGTGGACCTGTCCACCCAGATCCATTCGGATATGGATATTGAGCTCCTAAAGAGGACTCCGTCTGCATTCTTAGGTTCCTGCCGGTATAAGCTGCCGGATATTCATGAGAACCCGGCATTTTATGAGAAGATATTTGCCATACTGGATAAGCTGGATATTGAGGTCTTTATCTATATCGGAGGCAATGACTCCATGGATACCATCAAGAAGCTGTCCGATTATGCCATTGTCAAGGGACATGGCCAGAAGTTCTTAGGCGTTCCAAAAACCATTGACAATGACCTGGCTCTCACGGACCATACGCCTGGTTTCGGAAGCGCGGCAAAGTACATAGCCACCTCCACCAAGGAGGTGATCCGGGATGCCATGGGCTTATCCTACCGCCGCAAGACCATCACCATCATGGAGTGCATGGGAAGGAACGCCGGATGGCTCACCGGCTCCACGGCCCTGGCTAAGACAGAGGACTGCTGCGGACCGGATTTGATTTATCTGCCTGAGATACCCTTTGACATCGAGAAATTCCTCAAGAAATGTAAGGAACTGATTCAGAAGAAGCCGTCCATTGTCATTGCGGTATCTGAGGGAATCAGGGTGCCGGACGGGCGGTATGTGTGCCAGCTGTCCGGGGGAAGCGATTATGTGGACGCCTTTGGACACAAGCAGCTGGCCGGGACAGCGGATTATCTGGCCGGTTTCCTGGCTGGTGAGCTGGGGTGCAAGACCAGGTCCGTGGAACTCTCCACCCTGCAGAGGAGCGCTTCCCATGTGGCCTCAAGGGTGGATATCAACGAGGCATTCATGGTAGGAGGCGCGGCCGTCAAGGCGGCGGATGAGGGAGATACGGGCAAGATGGTGGTCATTGACCGGGTTTCCGACGACCCCTATATGAGCGCGGCCGGCATATATGACGTGCACAAAATTGCCAATAATGAAAAGACGGTGCCCAGGAGCTGGGTCAACAAGGACGGAAGCTATGTGACCCAGGAATTTGTCAGTTATGTGGAGCCTTTAATCCAGGGAGATTACCAGCCATTTATGGTAAACGGCCTTCCGCAGCACCTTGTTCTTAAGCGGTAGGAAGCGGAGGGGGCCTATATTTTCTATGAAACAGTTAAAAATCACATAAAAAATACCTGCCACAACGGAAAAGAATCAGGGCGGTTCCCAGAAAAATGGGGAACCGCCCTTAAGTTTTGATAAAGGAAAAGCGTCCGAAAGGCAAATAATGGAATAATTGCACAACGAAAGCTTGTATTTTTTCATGTACAAGGCATGAAAGGAAATTTGACAATTGAATATAATAGTGATATATATATTTCAACCACTTTTAATTGGTATCTGTTGGACGGTTCCTTCCTGTAACCTGACAGGACAGGGATGTCTCAAAAAAGGAGTTTTGACTATGAAAGAAAAGAAAATCATGTTACCGACAATGGCTGAGGCAAAAAGGTTCGTTGATGAGGCTACAAAGTGTGACTTTGATATTGATGTATTCTATAACCGTGTAACCATTGATGCAAAGTCCATTCTTGGAGTGCTGAGCTTAGACCTGACCCGGATTCTAACCGTTCAGTTTAACGGCGAAAACCAGGGATTTGAGGAGTATCTGGAAACCGTTTCTCCTGAAGCCAATGCAAGCGCTGCCTGATGAGGCGCGGATTAAGAGGCGGATTGCGAACACCTGTTTGCAATCCGCCTCTTTTTATGTTATGATACCCTATATTATATATGGAATGGACAGGGGAGGAAGAAAGAGTTGGGGAATCATTCACAGCCTCAGATACGCATTTCGGTGCGGAATCTGGTGGAGTTTGTAATGAGAAGCGGGGATCTGGACAACCGGAGGACGGCAGGGGCCAAGAAGGAGGCCATGCAGGCCGGCAGCAGGCTGCACCGGAAGATTCAGAAACGTATGGGAGCCTCCTACCGTTCCGAGGTGATGCTGCGGTATCAGGTGCAGGAGGACATGTTCGATATCCTGGTGGAGGGAAGGGCGGACGGAATCATCACCGAGCCTGCCGGAGTTACCATTGATGAGATTAAGTGTATCTATATGGATGTATCCAGGCTGGAAGAACCGGAACCGGTCCATTTGGCCCAGGCCCTGTGCTACGGCTGGTTTTACAGCATCCAAAATGAACTGGATTCCGTCGGCATCCAGATTACCTACTGTAATATAGAGACAGAGGAAATCCGTCGCTTTAAGGAGGTCAGAAGCTTTGAGGAGCTGAAATCATGGTTTGAGGGGCTGATTCATGAGTATGTCAAATGGGCCAGATACCTGTATCACCACGGGATACGCCGCCAGGAGTGCTTAAAGGAGCTGCCCTTTCCTTATCCCTACAGGGAAGGACAGAAGGAGCTGGCTGGGAATGTGTACCGATCCATTGCCAGAAAGCGCAACCTGTTCATCCAGGCGCCTACCGGAGTGGGGAAAACCCTGTCCACCATCTACCCCAGTCTGAAGGCCATGGGTGAGGGCCATGGCGAGAAGCTGTTTTACCTGACCGCCAAGACCATTACCAGGAGCGTGGCGGAGGAAGCATTCTCCATTTTAAGGCGGGAGGGACATCTCTATTTTAATACAGTTACCATCACAGCCAAGGAAAAGCTCTGCGTCATGGAAAAGCCGGACTGCAATCCCCAGGCATGTCCCAGGGCCAAGGGCCATTACGACCGGGTCAATGACGCTGTCTATGAAATCATCCAGGAGGTGGACGGCATCACCAGGGACAAGGTGCTGGAATATGCCCAGAGATATCAGATATGTCCCTTTGAATTCTGTCTGGATATCAGCAACTGGGTGGACGGCATCATATGCGATTACAATTATGTATTTGACCCCAATGTAAGACTGAAACGGTATTTTGACCAGGGGGAGCCGGGCCAGGGCTACCTGTTTCTGGTGGATGAGGCCCATAACCTGGTGCCCAGGGCCAGGGAGATGTACAGCGCCAGCCTCATAAAGGAGGATGTGCTACTGACAAAACGTATTTTAAAGACACAGACCGGATCGGGAAAGGTCATTGCCCAGCTGGATAAGTGCAACCAGAGGTTCCTGGAATTAAAGCGTTCCTACGGCGTGGATGAGGGCGGGCGCAGGACGGTTCTGGGAAGCACCTACGAGCTGCTGCCGGATGTGAATGCCCTGGCCCTGAATCTGATGACCATGTTCGGGGAACTGGAAACCTTTATGAATGAGAATATAGAGTTTCCGGACAGGGACCTGGTGCTGGAGTTCTACTTTGCGGTCCGGGATTTCCTGTATGTGTATGACAGGCTGGACGAACATTACAGGATATATGACCAGATTCTCACGGACGGCAGCTTTATGGTAAAGCTTCTGTGCATCAACCCGGCCGCGAATCTGAAGGAATGCCTGGACAAGGGCGTCAGCACCCTGTTTTTCTCAGCCACCCTTCTTCCCATCCAGTACTATAAGGAACTTTTAAGCGGTAACCAGGAGGAATACGCTGTCTACGCAAAGTCACCCTTTCCCCAGGAAAACCGCATGGTGCTGGCTGCCAGTGATGTCAGCAGCCGCTACAGCCGCAGGGGGCCTTCCGAGTATGAGAAGATTGTGGACTATATATGCCGGGTCGTGGAAGGAAAAAAGGGGAATTATATGGTATTCTGTCCCTCTTACCAGTATCTCCACGCCATAGAGGATATTCTGGCTGCCAGGGAGGCGTCAGGGGCCCTTTCTTTTATCTGGAATGCCCAGACAAACCATATGACGGAGGAGGACAGGGAGGCGTTTCTGCAAAGCTTTGAGGAGGAACGGGATTGTTCCATGGCAGCGCTGTGCGTCATGGGAGGGATTTTTTCAGAGGGAATCGACTTAAAAGAAGAGCGCCTTATCGGCGCTGTGATCATTGGAACCGGACTGCCCCAGGTGAACACGGAGCAGGAGATTCTAAAGGAATATTTCGATGAGCAAGGGGAACATGGCTTTGACTATGCGTACCAGTATCCGGGAATGAACAAGGTGATGCAGGCAGCCGGGCGGGTTATCAGGACCATCCGCGACAGGGGAATCATCGCTCTGTTAGACGACCGGTTCCTTCGCCCGGAATACGTGGCCCTGTTTCCGAGGGAATGGGGGACCTACACCGTGGTCAACCGCTACAACGTGGACCAGGCCGTGAGGGCGTTTTGGGACGGAACAAAATAGCGGTCTTTTAAACGTCCGCTTCCTATAACATATCCATGAACTGTCTGGCTGCCTGGGATACGGGAAGGCTTTCATTGTATGCCACCATCATCTGGCGGGAGGGAAGCTGTTCCTTCAAATCCAGGATAAACAGCTCCTCATCATTTTGGGGGATACAGAAATCAGGGACAAAGGCGATTCCAAGGCCGATGCGGGCCAGGTCGATGAGCAGGTCGTTGCTGGACAATTCGATTTCCGGCACCAGGTCCAGCTGGCTTTTCTGGAATACCTGATGAAGAAACTCGCTGGTGGTGCTCTTGCGGTCCAGCATCATGATGGGATAACGCAGCAGCTCCTCCAGGGACATTCTGGAACCCTCCAGGGGAAAGGCGCTGCGGCTGGCCACGAACACATCGTGGAATTCATTGATAACTCTGGTATTCATGCTGCCGGCCAGGGCGGAATTGGGATAGTTTGCAACGATAAAGTCGGCCTGTCCGTTTTCCAGGAACTTTGCACATTCAATGGAAGTCTGGTTGATGACCTTGATATGGATGTTTGGGAATTCCTTGTGGAAACGGTTCAGATAGGGGACCAGATAGTAGCGGCAGATGGTGTCGCTGGCTCCGATGCGCAGCTGTCCGCCGTTTAGGGTATGGGCCTCCAGCAGCTGGTTTTCTCCTTTTTTAATGAGATTCATGGCAGGTTCAATATGTTTTAAGAGAATCTCCCCTTCCGGGGTGAGCTGTACTTTCTTGGTGCTCCGGATAAACAGGGGCTGGTTAAGCTTTTTCTCCAGGACTTTAATGGACTGGCTTACGGCAGACTGGGAGATAAAGAGCTGCTTGGAAGCCTCGGAAAAGCTCAGCGTTACCGCCACATGATAAAATACCTTATAAAGTTCATAGTTAATATCCATTATTAAGTCCTCCTTATAAACTAAGCATATCTTATCACGATTGCCGGGGCTTTGTAAAGAGGGAAACTTGACTTATGGTTTGCTTTGGATTATCCTATTAAGGATTATGAATGGAACATGAAATTCTGGAAAATTGAAAGGATAGAGACAAGATGGAACACGATTTTTTTGATATGTATCTGGAAGAGATGGGAGACATTACACCGCTTGACAGGGATGAAATGAATTCCGTCCTTGAGGGAACAGCCAGGGGCGACGCAGGGGCCCGCAGCCGCCTGGTGGAGGGGTGCCTGAGGGAGGTGCTTGAGATGGTACGGGAATACGGGGACAGCGAGCTGCCCTTATCCGATTTGGTCCAGGAGGCCAATACGGCCCTGATGCTGGCCGCCATAGAGTACGATGGCAGCGAACCCTGGAATGAACTCATGACCCGCCGCGTGAAGGAAAGTGTGGAACTGGCCCTGGAGGAGCAGAGGACAGAGAACCAGATTGAGGAGACCATGGCAGCCAGGGTCAATGTGCTCCAGACCGTGTCCCAGGTTCTGGCGAAGGAGTTAGGCAGGGAGGCGACCCTGGAGGAGCTTTCCGCTAAAATGAAGATGACTGAGGATGAGGTGAAGGACATCATGAAGCTGGCCCTGGATGCCCTGACCGTCAATGGGGAAGGCCAGGCAGCGGCTTCGGGCCGGGATGAGGAAGAACGCCCCAATCCTGTGAGGAATGGCTGGAATCTGGAGGAAGGCCTGTAGGGCGCAGGACGCAGGAGGTAAAAACAGATGAAACTCTATATCATACGCCATGGACAGACTGACTGGAACGTAGAGGGAAAGATACAGGGCAGGCAGGATATCCCCTTAAACGCAGCCGGCCGCAGCCAGGCTGAGATGCTGGCAAAGGGAATGGAAAAACGTCCGGTGACCGCCATATACTCCAGCCCCCAGATACGGGCCATGGAGACGGCAGAGACCCTTGCCAGGGCCCAGGGGATGGCGGTTATACCCGTGCCGGAACTGGCGGAGATCGGATACGGCGACTGGGAGGGAAGGACTGCATCGGATATATTGGCAAAGGAACGAAAGCTGTACGAAGAATGGTGGCAGCATCCGGCCACAGTGGCGCCTCCGGGCGGGGAGACGCTGAACCAGGTGGATGTCAGGTGTAAAAAAGCATGGGAGCGGATAAAGGGGGAGATGAAAGGGGACACGGCTGTGGTGGCCCACGGGGGAACGCTGGCCCATTTTATTGTCCATCTCCTGGAAGGACAGCCGGACGCGGCGGAAATCCTGGTGGGAAATGCCAGCATCACCACCATAGAATATGACCCGGTTACCGGACAGTGCAGTCTGGAGGGGTTAAATGACTGCAGCCATTTAATGTGAAAATATTGACATAATTTTTAGAGGAACACTTTCCGAAACACTTGCGTTCCATGGGGGAATATATTAAAATAAGAGCAGCTATGTAAGCGCTTACAATCTTAAAAGGAGGTATTTCTATGACAGAGGTAAGAGGTAATGTAATCGTAGGGCAGTCCGGGGGCCCCACCGCGGTGATTAATTCCAGCCTGGCCGGCGTGTTTAAAACAGCCAAGGACAGGGGAGCTAAGAAGGTATACGGCATGCTCCATGGCATACAGGGACTTCTGCAGGAGCGGTATGTGGATTTGGAGGAGCATATCAAGTCAGATCTGGATATTGAGCTTTTGAAGAGAACTCCCTCCGCGTATCTGGGTTCCTGCCGCTTCAAGCTGCCGGAGATATGTGACGACCGGGATATATATGATAAGATATTCTCCATCCTGGACAAGCTGGAGGTTGAGTATTTCTTCTATATCGGCGGCAACGATTCCATGGATACCATCAAGAAGCTTTCTGACTATTCCCTGCTAAACGGCAGTAAGATTCGCTTCATGGGCGTACCTAAGACCATTGACAATGACCTGGCGGCAACGGACCATACCCCCGGATACGGCAGCGCGGCCAAATATATCGGCGCCATCACAAAGGAGGTCATCCGGGACGGCCTGGTATATGACCAGCAGAACGTGACCATCCTGGAAATCATGGGACGGAACGCCGGATGGCTGACAGGGGCAGCTGCCCTGGCAAAGGGAGAGGACTGTGAGGGGCCGGACATGCTGTTTCTTCCGGAGGTGACCTTTGACGTGGATTCCTTCATGAAGAAGGTGGAGGAGCTCCATAAGAAGAAAGCATCGGTGGTGGCGGCCGTATCCGAGGGAGTGAAGCTGGCGGACGGCCGGTATGTGTGCGAGCTGACAGACGGCATTGAGTTCGTGGACGCCTTCGGGCATAAGCAGCTCACCGGCACGGCCAGATTTCTGGCAGAGAAAATCAACCGGGAAGTGGGATGCAAGACAAGGGCCATTGAGTTTAATTCCCTTCAGCGCTGCGCCTCCCATATCGTGTCAAGGGTGGATATTACGGAAGCCTTCCAGGTAGGAGGAGCTGCCGTGAAGGAGGCCTTTGAGGGCGAGACAGGTAAGATGATCATTCTTAAGAGGGTGTCCGACGACCCTTACGTCTGCGTAACGGATATTTACGATGTACATAAGGTGGCCAATGTGGAGAAAAAGGTTCCCAGAGAGTGGATCAATGAGGCGGGGGATTATGTGACCGAGGAATTCGTGAACTATATCCGGCCCCTGATTCAGGCGGAACTGACACCGATTATGACGGATGGGCTGCCCCGGCATTTGTATTATACGGATGTGGAGAAGAAGTAAAGATTCAGGCTTTTGACACAATTAATACCTTACTGTGATGGTAAATTTTACATTCCCTTCTTATACTTAATTTGTCGGCAAGTGAATCGGACAAATTAAATGCAGGAAGGGATTTTTTATGAAAAAGAAAAAAGTGATTTCATGTATCTTGGCTGCAGTCCTGGCAGCAGGCGGACAGCAGGTGTGGGCAGCCACCACCCATTACAATGACTCCAGCGCAACCGGCGGCTCTGCGGAGTGGAATGCCTATGTGGAGGGGTGGAACAGTCTGGCAAATGATTATACCCATGTATCTATAACACCGGGTGCAGCGGATTCCCAGCTGAACTTTGCGTGGTACACCGAGGGCGCTGCCGCCACGCCGGTGGTTTACTTTGGAACTGACGCCGGAAACCTGAAGCCTTTTACCGGAAGCTCAGGCAGCGTGGATACAGAGCTGACAGGGGGTAAGGCATATTCCTTTAGTTATGTGACGGTTACCGGCCTGGAGGAGAATACCACCTACTATTATTCTGTAAATAAAAACGGGGTGATTACCCAGCCTGAGATGTACAGGACCGGAAGCTTTGAAAATGTAAACATCCTCTATGTAGGGGATCCTCAGATTGGCGCCTCCAAGGGACAGCCCCAGGGAGAAGGGAAGCTGGCAGCGGATTCGGGAGCAGCCAACACGGCGGCCCGCAATGACGGATTTGCCTGGGACCGCACCCTGGACATTGCCATTGCGCAGCACCCTGATTTGAATTTCGTTATTTCCGCAGGGGATCAGGTGAACAAGACAGGAAAACCAAAAGAGGAGGAGTACGCAGCCTATCTCTCTGCCAGTGCTCTTAAAAACCTGTCTGTGGCAACCACCATCGGCAACCACGATTCCCTGAATCCGGATTATGCCTACCATTTTAACAATCCCAACCCAACGAGACTGGGAGCTACCCAGGCAGGAGGAGATTACTACTATACCTATGGTTCCGGCCTCTTTATCGTATTAAATACCAATAATTACAATGTAGCTGAACATGAGCAGAGCATTAAAAAGGCGGTTGAGAATTTCCCGGATGCAGTGTGGCGCGTGGTAACAATTCATCAGGACATTTACGGTTCCGGTCTGGACCATTCCGACACAGACGGTATGATTCTGCGCACACAGCTTACGCCTGTGTTTGACAGGTATGACATTGATGTTGTGCTTCAGGGGCATGACCATACATACAGCCGTTCCAAGATTCTGTATGGTGACGGACAGACCCACAATGCCTATGAATTCAGGTTAAACGGGGCCGGGGACGATTATGACTGGGACAATGCTTACAACACGGGAAGCGGAGAAAAGATTCCTTTATATCCCGGAGCAGAGGATGCTGCCGGAACAGCTGCCCTGGAACAGTTTACAGGCGACAATCACTGTTACACGATCGAGAGCTCAGGCGGGAACTCTGTAACCAATCCCAAAGGAACTCTTTACATGACAGCCAACTCAGCCTCAGGCTCCAAGTACTATGAGCTCATCAGTTCCCAGCAGGATTATATAGCCAACAGAAGCCAGAACTGGCTGCCCAGCTATTCTGTTATCAATATGACTCCAAGTGATTTTAAGATTACCACCTATCAGATTACGGACGATGGAAAGGTAGAGACAATCGACAACACATTTACAATCCATAAGACGGTATCAGGAAGATAGGAAAAAAGAATGGTACAGCTTAAAAAACAGTATGTGAGATATATCATTGCAGCCGTAATCCTGGCGGCTGCGGTGCTCTGGGTATTCCGTTTGAACAGTATCACCAGGACACAGCTTATTAACCGCACCGGCCAGAGTTTTGAGACCGGTGTGGTTGTCCGCATATTACAGGACAATATACAGGAGGACGGAATGCGCATTGGCCAGCAGACGGTTGTGGTGCGCATGACGAGCGGTGAGAAAAAGGGAGAGGAGCTGACCACTACCAGCAGTGCGGGTTATCTGTTTGGAGCCGCGTGTACTGTGGGTATGAGGGTAGTGGTGATGCAGAGCATAGCCGGCGATTCTGTGATTACCAGTGTCTATTCCATGGACCGCAAGGAAGTGATAATAGGATTTGCCGTGCTGTATCTGGGGACTCTCTGTGTCATAGGAGGAAAAAAAGGAATCAGGGGCGCCCTGGGGCTGGTGTTTACATTTGTGGCGATTATCTATGTGTACCTGCCTCTCGTATATCAGGGACACTCGCCTTTTATGTCGGCAGTCTTTATATGTGCGGTAACAGCGGCGGTCACTCTGTACCTGATAGGAGGGGCTGGGAAAAAGACGGTGTGCGCCACGGCCGGGACTTTGGCGGGCGTTGTGATAGCAGGGGTGGCTGCCGCCATATTTTCCAGACTTTCCGGCATTACGGGATGGAATGTGTCGGATATTGAGAGCCTGCTTACCCTGTGGCAGACCAATAATATTCAGGTGGGAGGACTGTTGTTTTCCGGTCTTCTCATCAGCTCTCTGGGTGCGGTGATGGATGTGGCCATGTCCATTTCCAGCTCCATGCAGGAGCTCTGCAGCCAGAATCCGGAGATATCCCGCCTGGAGCTTATGAGAGCAGGAATGCGGGTGGGCCGCGATATGATGGGAACAGATTCCAATACCCTGATACTTGCGTTTGCGGGAACCAGTCTGTCCATGCTGGTGCTGGACTACGCCTATGAGCTTCCCTATCTCCAGATCATAAACTCCAATAACATAGGGATTGCGGTGATGCAGGGGCTGTCCGGCAGCTTTGGCGTGGTTTTGACCGTGCCGGCCACGGTACTGATGGCTGCATACATTTATAAAGGTGAAAATGGATAATGAAAAGCGGACTCCGAAGAGTCCGCTGCCTGTTGTTAGTGGTAAAGCTTCTTATGCTCATATACCGGCTCAGAGGTGAGCTGCACACCCAGCTTGCTGAATACCTTAATATCTACGTCGGACAACATGACGGAGGTGTGGACCTGGCAGCCCCGAAGTTTAGGAAGCTGTGCCAGGGCTTTTTTTGCGGTTTCATCGGTGGCTGCGCTCATGCTCAGGGCGATAAGTACCTCGTCGGTGTGGAGACGGGGGTTTTTGCTGCCCATGTATTTGGTCTTTAAGGTCTGGATGGGTTCGATAGCCGACGGCGCAATGAGGTGTACATTGTGCGGGATGTCTCCCAGGACCTTGATAGCGTTTAACAGGAGAGCGGCAGAGGCTCCTAACAGGCTGCTGGTCTTGCCTGTGACGATGGTGCCGTCATCTAATTCCATGGCCGCGGCAGGGCCGCCGGATACCTTGGCCCGCTCCAGACAGGGAGCGATGACAGGGCGCATGGTGGAGTCGATTTTTGCCTTGTTCATCAGAAGGTTGATTTTGTAGACTTCGTCGGAAGTCCCTTCTTCTTTTGCCAGACGGTTGAGGGCATGGTAGTAGCGTCGGATGATTTCCTGCTTCGATGCCCCGCAGCAGGCTTCGTCGTCCATGATGCAGAATCCGGCCATGTTTACACCCATGTCCGTGGGAGACTTGTAGGGGCTTTCTCCGTATATGCCTTCAAAGATGGCGTTTAATACAGGGAAAATGTCTACATCCCGATTGTAGTTCACCGTGGTTACGCCGTAGGCTTCCAGGTGGTAGGGGTCTATCATATTCACATCGTTTAAATCAGCGGTGGCCGCCTCGTAGGCCAGGTTTACCGGATGCTTTAAAGGAAAGTTCCAGATGGGGAAGGTCTCGAATTTGGCGTATCCGGCCTTGATGCCGCGCTTGTTCTCGTGGTAGAGCTGGGAGAGACAGGTGGCCATCTTGCCGCTGCCCGGGCCGGGAGCCGTGATGATTACCAGGGGACGGGTCGTCTCGATGTAATCGTTCTTGCCGTAGCCTTCGTCGCTGACAATGAGAGGCACATTGCTGGGATAGCCTTCGATGCAGTAATGGCGGTACACCTTGATATTGCGGTGCTCCAGCTTGACCTTGAACTGGTCGGCGCCGCTCTGGCCGCTGTACTGGGTGATGACAACGCTTCCCACATAGAGACCCTTGTCCCTGAATTCCTGAATCAGACGGAGGACATCCTCGTCGTAGGTGATGCCCAGGTCATGGCGGACCTTGTTCTTTTCGATGTCAGCCGCATTGATGGCAATGAGGATTTCGGCCTGGTCAGCCATTTGAAGGAGCATACGAAGCTTGCTGTCCGGCGCAAAGCCGGGCAGGACTCTGGAGGCATGGTAGTCGTCAAAAAGCTTGCCTCCGAATTCCAGATACAGCTTATCTCCGAATTCCCCAATACGCTGTTTGATGTGCTCTGACTGCATGGTTAGATACTTTTCATTATCAAATCCGATTTTCATTTCTTCTGTAATCTCCCGGTTTTTTATAATCACATACTTTTTTAGTATAGCACAACTTTCTGGCCTCCGCTACAAGGAGTTTTGAAGGGATTGTTGAAATATTTATAAGTACTGCATATAACGATGATTAAATATATTAATTTTACTAATTTATTATGTTTGTGTTATGATAGGAGCAGATAAAAGGACAAAGGTTCTTTTTGCGTTGTGTTCTAATAAAAAGGTCATGATGAGAGCAGGAGGTTGCTAAATGAGCGTAAGACGAATATTTGTGGAGAAGAAGCCAGCTTATGCAGTAAAGGCAGGGGAGCTTCGTGAAGAACTGGAACATTATCTGGGCATCAGCAATGTGAAGAATGTGCGGGTTTTAATCCGCTATGATATTGAGAACCTGTCAGAGGAAACCTATCGGAAGGCGCTGGTGACTATTTTCTCAGAGCCGCCGGTGGACCTGGTTTACGAGGAAGAATTTACCAGGAATCCGGGAGACCTGGTATTTTCCGTGGAATACCTGCCGGGACAGTTTGACCAGAGGGCGGATTCGGCAGAGCAGTGCGTGAAGCTTCTTAAGGAGGATGAGGAGCCGGTTATCCGGTCCGCCACCACCTATGTGGTCACCGCGCCCTTGACAGCAGAACAGGAGGAGGCGATCAAGAGCTTCTGCATCAATCCGGTGGACAGCCGTCAGGCGGACGAGGAGAAGCCGGAGACACTGGTGACGGAATTCGAGGCTCCGGCGGACATACTGTATTTTGACGGATTCGCGGATTCTTCAGAGGAGGAGTTAAAGGCTCTTTACGGCACCCTGAACCTGGCCATGACCTTTAAGGATTTCCTCCACATACAGAACTATTATAAGAAGGAAGAGCGCAGGGATCCGTCTGTGACGGAAATCCGTGTGCTGGATACCTATTGGTCAGACCACTGCCGCCATACCACCTTTTCCACAGAGCTTAAGAATGTAAACTTCACGGACGGCGATTACAGGGAGCCCATGGAGGAGACCTATAAGCAGTATCTGGCTGACCGGGAAGTGATTTATAAGGGAAGGGACGATAAGTACGTGTGCCTCATGGACCTGGCTCTTATGGCTATGAAGAAGCTGAGAAGCGAGGGTAAGCTGGCGGATATGGAAGTTTCCGATGAAATCAACGCCTGCAGCATCGTGGTGCCTGTAGAGATTGACGGGGTGACAGAAGAGTGGCTGGTGAATTTCAAGAATGAGACCCACAACCATCCCACAGAGATTGAGCCTTTCGGCGGCGCCGCCACCTGTCTGGGCGGAGCCATCCGCGACCCGCTGTCAGGGCGTACCTATGTGTACCAGGCCATGCGCGTCACCGGCGCGGCTGACCCCACCAGGCCCCTTGGGGAGACGCTTAAGGGCAAGCTGCCCCAGAGAAAGATAGTAAACAGCGCGGCACAGGGATACTCCTCCTACGGCAACCAGATCGGTCTGGCAACCGGCTATGTGAAGGAAATCTATCATCCCGGTTATGTTGCAAAGAGAATGGAAATCGGTGCTGTCATGGGCGCTGCTCCCAGGAAGGATGTTATCCGCGAGACCTCTGATCCGGGAGATATCATCATCCTTTTGGGCGGGCGTACGGGCCGGGACGGAATCGGCGGAGCCACCGGTTCATCCAAGGTTCATACCACTTCCTCCATTGAGGTGTGCGGAGCCGAGGTGCAGAAGGGAAACGCGCCCACAGAGCGCAAGATTCAGAGAATGTTCCGCAGGCCTGAGGTCAGCAGAATCATCAAGAAGTGCAATGATTTCGGCGCAGGCGGCGTATCGGTAGCCATCGGAGAGCTGGCCGCGGGCCTTAAGATTGATTTGGACAAGGTTCCCAAGAAATATGCGGGCCTGGACGGCACGGAGATTGCCATTTCCGAGTCCCAGGAGCGTATGGCAGTGGTGGTGGATCCAAAGGATGTGGACCAGTTCCTTGCATATGCCGCAGAGGAAAACCTGGAGGCAGTGACCGTGGCAGTGGTCACAGAGGAGCCCAGGCTTAAGATGGACTGGCGCGGCAAGACCATTGTGGACCTGAGCAGGGCCTTCCTGGACACCAACGGGGCGCATCAGGAGGCGGACGTGACCCTGGAGGTTCCTAACCGGGCGGGAAACCTCTTTGATAAGGCTGATGTGGCTGACGTCAGGGGAAAATGGCTGGGCATGCTTTCCGACCTGAACGTGTGCTCACAGAAGGGGCTGGTGGAGCGTTTTGACGGATCCATCGGTGCAGGTTCCGTGTTCATGCCTTACGGCGGCAGATACCAGCTGACCGAGACCCAGGCCATGGTGGCAAAGCTTCCCGTGCTGAAAGGCCATACCGATACCGTTACCATGATGAGCTACGGCTTTGATCCCAGGCTTTCCAGCTGGAGCCCGTACCACGGCGCGGTGTATGCAGTGGTTTCCTCCGTTGCAAAGATTGTGGCGGCCGGCGGCGATTACAGCGGGATTCGCTTCACCTTCCAGGAGTATTTCCGCAGGATGAACGAAAATCCATCCAGGTGGAGCCAGCCCTTCTCCGCCCTTCTGGGCGCCTACAGTGCGCAGCTGGGCTTTGGCCTGCCCTCCATCGGCGGAAAGGACAGCATGTCCGGAACCTTTGACACGGAGAACGGTGAAATCAATGTTCCGCCCACCCTGGTTTCCTTTGCCGTGGATGTGAACAGTTATAAGAATGTGATTACCCCTGAGTTCAAGCGTCCGGGCAGCAAGATTGCCTTGTTCCGGATTGCGAAGAACCAGTATGACCTGCCGGACTACAGCCAGGTTATGGACGGGTATGGAAAGATATTTGAGGACATAAAGGCAGGGCGCATTATATCCGCCTATGCCGTGGAGGGCAATGGCCTTGCGGAGGCAGTGAGCAAGATGGCATTCGGCAACAAGCTGGGTGTGAAGATTGAACACAATGTGGATCCAAGGGATTTCTTTGCTGCTGCATGGGGCGATATCGTATGCGAGGTGCCGGAGGTCATGGTGGGACAGTTGTCCATATCCTATACCGTTATCGGTGAAGTGACTGACAGGGGTGCATTTGAGTACGGCAATGTGTCCATTACCATGGATGAGGCATTAGACGCGTGGATGACTCCTCTGGAGGATGTGTTCCCAACTGCCGCCGGCAGGGAGGCAAAGGGGGAAGAGGCTGCGCTGGAAGAAAAGCTGTATCACAGCGGCGCGGTGTATGTGTGCGACCATAAAATCGGGCAGCCGACCGTATTTATTCCGGTATTCCCGGGAACCAACTGCGAGTATGACAGCGCCAGGGCCTTTGAGCGGGCAGGCGCCAAAGTGGTTACCAGGGTGCTGCGCAACATGAGCGCCGAGGATATCCGCCAGTCCGTGGAGGAATACAAAAAGGAGATTGCAAAGGCCCAGATCGTTATGTTCCCGGGCGGTTTCTCAGCAGGCGATGAGCCGGAGGGCTCTGCCAAGTTCTTTGCCACTGTGTTCCGCAATGCGGTGATGAAGGAGGAGATCGAGAAGCTCTTAGGAGAGAGAGACGGACTGATGCTGGGCATCTGCAACGGCTTCCAGGCCCTGATTAAGCTGGGCCTTCTGCCGGAGGGTGAAATCAAGGAGCAGGGGCCGGAATCCCCCACCCTTGCCATGAACACCATTGGCCGCCATGTCTCCAAGATGGTATATACCAAGGTGGTATCGGATAAATCCCCATGGCTGGCCGGCGCCGGACTGGGCAGTGTATACTGCAATCCTGCATCCCACGGCGAGGGTCGTTTTGTGGCCAATGAATCATGGCTGCACAGACTTTTTGCCAACGGACAGGTGGCAACCCAGTATGTGGATGACCAGGGCAGATGCACCATGGATGAGTACTGGAATCCCAATGGATCCTATATGGCCATAGAGGGCATCACCAGCCCGGACGGACGGATTCTGGGCAAGATGGCCCATTCCGAGCGCCGGGGCGAGGCGGTAGCCATGAATATTTATGGGGAGCAGGATATGAAGATATTTGAGTCGGGTGTGAGGTATTTTGAGGTGTAGATGTAACGCGGACGCGCGTGGGGAGCCGCGTCCGTAAGAGTCGGGGACGCAGTCCGGGAGGTGGCAGTTTCCGCAGCGGGAAATCATCAAATTAGTTGATTGAGCGATGCCCTCGCTTTATCTACACAAAAATCCGGAGGGAATCTCTTGGCTATAAGATTCTTTCCGGATTTTTGGCATACTCATCTTCAAGCTTTTCCGGGTCGTCCATTTCAATCTTCCGCAAGGCTGGGAGCGCCGCGAGGAACCGACTGCGCCAGGTGGCAACATTATTATAATGAAGCCCGACCTGTGGTGCAATATTCTGGTTGAGTTCCCCCTGTGACGCAAGCAGGACAATGCTGGCTCTTTTGACCAGTCCTGACGGAAGGGAGCGGCTTTTTGAAAAAGCAGATAATATGTTTTTCATGGCATCAGATAAAACCGGGATAGTATCAATTGTTTTCCTTCGCATAATAACCCATCCATTCTTTAGTGATAGAATTATTATGCACCGACTACTACTATAATACATTGAAAAATGGTCTAATAGCACTGGACACACTTTTCCGAAAAGGGAGTTGTTTTTCTGTGGCTGATGGAGCCGTATACTGGTTCCTTTAATATGATCATAACAAAACTGGGATTTGGAAAATACCCATTCCTCTCCAGCCTGACCACAGCCATGATCTCTCTTGTTCTGGTTCTGGTATGGAAAAGCGATGAGTATTATGTACTTCTTGTAATGGCGGATCTTCAGACTGTACCGGTCAGCATTTATGAAGCTAAAGAGCCGATTCTTCAAAATTCAGAAAGTATTCCAAATTACCGGACATGACAATCTCCAGTTTGGAGTAATATTTTTTCTGAGAGATTGGTTTACCATAGCACATATATTCAAACAGCAGACTGCAGGCCAGATAAGATTGCGCCTGCAGGTCCTGAAAGATGACGGCATTGATCGTGCGGTCTTTCAAATAGGGTACAATTGCCGGGAAAAGATCCATGCCCACCAATGTTATATCGGTTCGGTTTTCACGATGAAGGACACGGGAAATCGTGTCCAGACGGTAGGTAAGATCATAAATGGCAGTAGGCTGCTCTTCTATGAGAATCCGCGTCAAATGTTCATCGACCATGCAGGAATCTTTCAGATGTCTGACGATCGGAAGAATCCGGACAGATGGGAAAAAATGATTCATCTGATCCAGAAATCCACATAGGTTATTCTGAGTAACCGTCATATTGGAACTGGATTCTTCTGCAACAAGGATCTGGACACTTCCATTTACAGGCTGCATCTTTCCCAGAACTTCAGCAGCTAACTGGCCAGCCTTATAGGCGTCGACACCGATGAATGGATAAAAGGGAATATCAGGAACATCTTTGCTGAGCAGAATCACGGTGCAACCTGCCTCTGCCAGTTTTATCAGAGCAGTATGCATCTGTGCAGGATCTGCTGCAGAAATGACAAAATGCCGGATGCCGGATTGAAATGCTTTTTTCAGATCCAGAAGCTGCTGTTTGGGCTGATGGATTGGAGCTGTATAATGATGGACTTCCAGTCCGTGATCTCCGTATTCCTGAATGGCCTGCCGGATCCCCTGCTCGATCACGGGGGCAAAATAGGCAGCATCCGGAGATTCAAAGTCAATAAAACCTATAATGTAGTTTTTATTCAATGCAAGATTTCTTGCATTGTTATTCGGTACATAATCATAACGCTTCAGTGCATCCAGAACAGTCTGTCTGGTTTGTTCACTGACGGTTCCTTTCTGATTCAGAACCTTGTAAATTGTAGTTCTTGATATGTGGATCTCTTTTGCGATATCTTCTAGAGTCAGTCTGGAATGTGTTTTTTTCATGGTAGTTCTTCCTCTAAATTTCTCGTAATTTCAATTTATTATAACACAGATGTTGTGAAAAATTTATAAGCAATTGACAGATTGATAAAAAGTTGATATTTTAAAGTTAACACGTGTTAAATAAAAGAAGAAGGAGAGGTAATGGTCAATTGCTTTATCAGGAGGGAAAAAAACTTTTTCGTCGGTTTGACAAAGAGCTTTTGTGTATTGAGGCTTATGGAGCAGATGGATTCCGGATCAGAGCAACACAGTTAAGACGTGATTCGGAGCAAAATCCCGCGGTTTGATGGCATTCATTTTCCTGCTGTCCCGCGGTCTGCAGACGGCAGTTGTTCTGTATGCGCCGGCACTTGCCCTGTCCCTGATCACAGGTACAGATCCTAAGGCGGCAATTTTGATTATGGGTGTGTTCTCTATTGTTTATACCGTGTTTGGCGGAATTGCAGCAGTTATCTGGACCGATGTAGCACAGATGTTTGTGATCTGGCTGGGTGTGATACTGGCAATACTGATTCCGATATTTACCGTGGATGGTGGCCTTGGAAGCATTATTTCATATGCAGTTTCCAATAATATGATCGTTGGACTGGACTTTACGCCTGGTATCAGTAATCCATATTCGTTCTGGGGCGGTCTTCTGGGTTCTGGTTTCCTGTATCTGACGTATCTGGGAACCGATCAGAGTCAGGTGCAGAGAGTTCTGACCGCAAAATCTCTGAGGGAAACAAAACTTTCTTTGTCGCTGGCCGGTTTTGTAGTACCGATTCAGACGCTGCTGTTCCTGATCTCAGGTATCTGTCTGTTTACTGCATTTGGCGGTCAGGCATTTGAAAATTCTGATTATGTCATGCTGACTTTCATTACCCAGTATCTTCCGGTTGGAATGGGAGGTCTGGTAACCGCCGGTGTGTTTGCTGCAGGTATGTCCAGTGTGGATTCTGCTTTGAATGCTCTGGCAACGGTAACTGTAAACGATTTCTATAAAAAATGTAAGCCGGAAGCCAGTGATGATCAGTGTTTAAAGGTATCAAAGCTTATGACCCTGTTCTGGGGCGTATTCGCTACGGTGTTTGCATTGTTTCTCGGCGGACTTGGTACGGTTCTGGATCTGATTAATGTAATCGGACCGATGTTCTATCCATGTATGCTCAGTGCATTTGCCCTGGCTGTTTTTTGTAAAAAAGGTAATGAAAAAGGCTGTATTGCAGCTATTATTACCGGCCTGGCAGTTGATCTGTATATGTGGAAATGTACTTCCATCGGTTCTCTGTGGTGGAGCTTTTTCGGGTTCCTTGTGGCTTTTGCAGTTGGATATGTGGTCAGTGTGTTGACAAACAAAGAAAAAGATCGGGAAATCAACGAAGATTTCTGCTATGAAACTGCCACAGGCAGTGATCTGACAATCAGCAATGTAGTGAAGCTGGCAGTTGCAGGCAAGATTGCAGAGAAAGATGAGGATGGCTATTATGTAGTTCCGGGTAAAATTGATAAGATCGGATATGCATTGCTCATATTCTTTGTGGTTCAGTGTGTGATCTTGGCATTTATTTAGAGAAAGGCGGATTCTTATGAACATGGAATGTCTGATTCAGACCAATGGAATTGCTCCGATGGAAATTCTGGCAAATTTTCTGAAAACTTTTGGGGCAGTGATGAAATACGGGCATACGACTCTCTATGAAGGAGACTGTTATTACATTCCCTATTATATGATGACTTATCAGGTAGAGGAAACTGGAGAAAGCTATGCTTTCCTGAACAGTCAGCTGAGTGAAGATATTTCCATGTTTCCCATGGGAGGAAGCGTGTCATTGAAGTTGGAACAGAAAGAGGTAGATGCATGTTTTCTGCTGAATGGGGAGAAAGAAGAATCCGAAGCCAGACAGCAGATCCGAAAGAAGCTGCAGATGAACAGGCAGCTTCGGAAGCTGTATTCCAGATATCACCTGATGGAGCAGTCCTGGAAGAAGGTTTATATCCAGGAACAGAGTTTCTACGCGAAAGGAAAGAGTGAATATCTGTTTCTGGTAGATGGATTTCTAGGAAAAGTGGATTTTAAACATCTGGGGGCAGTAGAACGAAGATTTGCTGAAAATTATATAAAAAATAAATGATGGAAAAACGAGAGGGGCTGTTGCAAAATAAATGAGTAATCTATGGAGCAGCAGCTTCTTTTTTGCCTAAAAACAGAAAAGCAGGCTCCGAAGAACCTGCCATTCATGGTATAATTTCTAAGGAAAGTATCACTTTCTAAGCAGTGAAAAAGAGCAGTTCTCGAATAAGCCAGAGCTGCTTTGAAAGTGATTCTTTCCAATTGTACCAAGTTGCGGAAGTTTAGCCAGTGTTTATATGGAGATAGTACTGTTTCGGTATTGCCGAAAATCGTATATTCATTCTAAAATCAGGTGAAAACCATGGAGATTTTGTTTACTTAAATGTTTTCGGGCATACTTCTAAGACCTCCCACTGACAGGTCTTGAAAAAACAATATAAAAATCAACAGAATTAGATTGGTGCATAACACCTTCCAAGCTGTCTCATGGAACTGCGTCCGCATTCCAGTTTTCCTTCCTCGTATAGAGAATTCAGGAGAGAATGATATATTCCTTTGAACTTATCGCGCAAGACATACCCAGGGATAAAAAAGTTTTTGGACGATTTTCTTATCTTTTGTACCTTTGTTAGACCGCCGCCAGATACGATGCAGTGGATGCACATGGTAGTCCAGTTCCTGATTCCAGGTATGAAGAACCTGAATAATCCCCGGTGTTGCTCCGAGATACTTCTTATCCGAAGATAACTTTTAGCCTGTCCATGTTTGCTTTGCTCCGGGCGCCCTGCGCCCTGCGCAACCCCGGCTTTTCCCGCCCCCATCCCACTCACGGACGGAACCACCTATGCCCCTCACCATATTCAAATCACCTTTTGATACCCCACCCTCAAATCGCCTGCTTCGCTTCCCTCTGTGAGGACAAGCGTGCCGCAGCAGATGTAGCCGCTTTTTGCCAGGGCGCGCTGCATGGCCTGATTGTCAGGATGGGTGTCGATGCGGATATTGCGGACGCCTGTTTTCAGGACATACTGTTCTGCTTTCGAGAACAGCCTGGCAGCCAGTCCGCGGCCTTTCATGGATTCTTCCACACATATCCGGTGGAATGCAAAGTAAGGCTCCTGGTTCAGCCAGGCTCCGTCTATGGAGGCATAGCTGGCTTCCGGTCCGGGGACAATGGTAATCATCCCAACGACCTGTCCCGTGTCCTCAAGCACATGAAGCTGGGACCGGAGGATGGAAGCCTCCATTACCTGGCGGTTGGGCTCCCCCTTCTGCCACTGGTCAATGTTCTTTGCTTTAAATGATTCCTTGGCCTGGTCCGACATGGCCACGAGCCTGTCCAGGTCTTCTGCGGTTGCTAAACCAGGGGCCGGGCCGCTATTGCATTTTAAACTCCGGCTGTTTATAATTGTGATATCATATGATTTCATACAGAGGAAAGGAGATTAAGCAAGATGAAAACAGCAATGACAAGGGAGACGGCCTTAGAGGCCCTGAAAAAATATAATAAGGAACCGTTCCACATCCTTCACGCCCTTACCGTGGAAGGCGTGATGCGTTGGTTTGCCCAGGACCAGGGATATGGGGAGGAGGAGGATTTTTGGGGAATCGCCGGCCTGCTGCACGATATTGACTTTGAGATGTATCCGGAGCAGCACTGCGGCAAGGCGCCGGAGCTTCTGAGGGAAGCAGGGGCGGAGGATGAGCTCATCCATGCCGTGTGCAGCCATGGATATGGTCTTGTCTCGGATGTGAAGCCGGAGCACCAGATGGAAAAGATACTGTTTGCGTCGGACGAGCTTACGGGCCTGATTGGGGCCGCGGCCAGGATGCGTCCGTCTGGGAGCGTCATGGACATGGAGGTGTCCAGTCTTAAGAAGAAGTTTAAGGACAAGCGCTTTGCTGCCGGATGTTCCAGGGATGTAATCAGAGAAGGGGCCGAGGGACTGGGCTGGAACCTGGAGGAGCTTATGGACAAGACTATCCGGGCCATGCGATCCTGCGAAGCCGCTGTCGGTGAAGAGATGAAAGCATACGAGGCATAACACCTGACTCACTGGCACCTGCACCTTCTGCGAAACCATGAGCCGGTGTATGGACATTCCCTGAGAAAAGGTCCGCCATAGAAAAACAAATGTCTCCTGTACGCAAATTTTTTTCCTTTAAAAGTATTGACATACATAACAAAGTAGGGTATTATTTGCACTTGTAACGCCATACATATAAAGTGGCATTTATTTTATGAAATACGTTCCATATCCGGCGCATAGAATGAAACAAGGGAGATAGACAAGATGAAAAAAGTGGTGAAGTTCGGCGGAAGTTCATTGGCCAGTGCAAGACAGTTCAAGAAAGTAGCGGATATCATTAAATCTGATAAGTCCAGAAGGTATGTGGTCCCTTCCGCACCAGGCAAGCGAAGCGATAAGGATGAGAAGGTGACGGACCTGCTCTATGCCTGTTACGACGCAGTGGCAGAAGGAAGGTCCTATAAGAAAATCCTGGAAAAGATTAAGAGCAGATATATGGATATCATCGACGGCCTGGATTTAAACCTGAACCTGGACCACGAGTTTGACAGGATAGAGGAGAATTTTCTGGCAAAGGCGGGACGGGATTACGCAGCTTCCCGCGGGGAATACTTAAACGGCATCGTGGCAGCCAACTTCCTGGGATTTGAATTTGTGGATGCGGCGGAAGTCATCTTCTTTGACGAAAACGGAAATTTTGAGTCAGAGCACACCAACCGGGAGCTGTCTGAGCGCCTGGAGCATGTGGAGAAGGCTGTCATCCCTGGTTTTTATGGTTCCAAGCCGGACGGGACCATCAAAACATTTTCCAGAGGCGGTTCAGATGTCACCGGCTCCATCGTGGCCAAGGCCATCCACGCAGATATGTACGAGAACTGGACGGATGTGTCTGGTGTTCTGGTGACAGACCCCAGAATCGTGGAGAATCCGGAAGTCATTGAGACCATTACATACAAGGAACTGAGGGAACTTTCCTACATGGGAGCCAGCGTTCTTCACGAGGACGCCATTTTCCCGGTGCGCAAGGAAGGTATCCCCATCAATATCAGGAATACCAACCGGCCTGAGGACAAGGGAACTCTCATTGTGGAGAGTACCTGCCGCAAGCCGCGTTACACCATCACCGGAATTGCGGGCAAAAAGGGATTCTGCTCCATTAACATAGAGAAGGCCATGATGAATGCCGAGGTTGGGTTTGGGAGAAAGGTGCTCAGTGTGTTTGAGCAGTACGGCATCTCCTTTGAGCACATGCCCTCCGGCATCGACACCATGACCGTCTATGTGCACCAGTCGGAATTCGAGGAGTTTGAACAGTCCGTCATAGCCGGCATCCACAGGGCTGTGGAGCCGGACACCGTGGAACTGGAGTCAGATCTGGCTCTGATTGCAGTGGTGGGACGGGGCATGCGCTCCACCAGAGGAACAGCCGGCCGCATCTTTTCAGCCCTGGCCCATGCAAGGGTCAATGTGAAGATGATCGACCAGGGCTCCAGTGAGTGGAACATCATTATCGGAGTGGAGAACGATGATTTTGAGACGGCAATCAGGGCCATCTATGATATATTTGTAACCACGGAACTGTAGGCAGTCTGGCTATTATACCGTTTGCAGGAAGCTTCGCGGGGGGATGATTCCCCGCGGGGCTTTTTCTGAGGTGAGGCAGAGCGGGCCGTCTGTGTCCCGGCCGTCTGTGCCCGGGCTTTCAGTGTTCAGGCTTCTCCGCCCAGCCTTCCCCGGCCTAATTTTTCATTTTATTATAGTTGAAAGTGTGATATACTGGATAAAATAGTAAACAGGAAGAGAAGGAGGGGAACATATGCTTGAAAAGATTGATTTAAGTAAAAAAGTTGACAAGAAAACTTACCGCAGGGTCATGGACGAGGCGGAGGAGAAGCTGGGGCTTTTGCAGAGGGAGTGTAAGGATGCGGGAATTCCGGTCATTCTGGTGTTCGAGGGAATGGGAGCTGCCGGCAAGGGAGTGCAGATTAACCGGCTCATACAGGCACTGGATCCCAGGGGCTTTGATGTCTATGCCTGCGACCGCCCCACGGAGGACGAGCAGATGCGGCCCTTCCTGTGGCGCTACTGGACAAAGACGCCTGCAAAGGGCAGGATCGCTGTCTTTGACCGTTCCTGGTACCGCAGTGTCCAGGTGGACCGTTTTGACGGCCTTACCCCGGAGGATAAGCTTGGGGATGCGTACCAGGATATCCTGTCCTTCGAGAAACAGCTGTGTGATGACGGCACTGTCATCATGAAGTTTTTCCTGTATATAGACAAGGATGAGCAGAAGAAGCGCTTTAAGAAGCTGGAGGGGTCCAAGGAGACCTCCTGGCGGGTGACAGACGAGGACTGGAACAGGAATAAGGATTTCGGCCGGTATCTGAAGATGAATGAGGAGATGCTGGAGAAAACAGATACAGACTATGCGCCCTGGGTCATCATAGAAGCAGTGGACAAGGATTATGCAGCCCTTAAAATTGCCAGCACGGTTATGGACCGCCTGGAATATGAGCTGGAGCATAGCAGGCCGGAAGAAGAAAAAACGGCGCAGGGGCAGGAAGCCAAGATCCGGGAGCGGTTTAAGAACGGCGTGCTCTCCGGCATCGACCTCTCAAAGAGCCTTACGGAGGAGGAGTATAAGACCCGTCTGAAAAAGCTTCAGAAGCGTCTGGCGGAGCTTCACAGCGAACTTTACCGTCTCAGGATTCCGGTAGTCATCGGTTTTGAGGGATGGGATGCCGGAGGCAAGGGCGGAGCCATCAAACGTCTGACCAGCAATCTGGACCCAAGAGGATACAGGGTAAATCCGACGGCGGCCCCCAATGACATTGAAAAGGTACACCACTATCTGTGGCGGTTTTGGAACAATGTGCCAAAGGCAGGCCATATCGCCGTCTTTGACCGCACCTGGTATGGAAGGGTCATGGTGGAGCGGATTGAAGGATTCTGTTCGGAAGCCCAGTGGAGGCGGGCCTACCAGGAAATCAACGAGATGGAATCCCATATGGCCAATGCCGGAGCAGTGGTTCTTAAATTCTGGCTCCACATTGACAAGGATGAGCAGGAGCGCAGGTTCAGGGAGCGCCAGGCCAATCCTGCCAAGCAGTGGAAGATTACGGACGAGGACTGGCGCAACCGTGAGAAATGGGACCAGTATGAGGAAGCGGTCAACGAGATGCTCATACGCACTTCCACCACCTACGCACCATGGATTGTGGTGGAGGGAAATGACAAACGATATGCCAGGGTAAAGGTCCTCCAGACCGTGGTGGATGCCCTGGAAAAGAAAATAAAGGAAGTAAAGACAGACAAATGAGTGAGACGAACCATGTAATTGTAATTGGCGCAGGGGCGGCCGGCATGCTGGCCGCCATAGCTGCAGCCGGTGAAGGCGCTGAGGTGGAGCTGTGGGAGCAGAACGAAAAGCCGGGCAAAAAGCTGTTTATCACAGGCAAGGGCCGGTGTAATGTGACCAATGCCTGCGATATGGAGGAGCTGCTCGGCTCCGTGGTAAGCAATTCCAAATTCCTGTACAGCAGTTTTTACGGTTTTACAAACCAGGACATGATGGATTTGCTGGAACAGGCAGGGCTTCGCCTGAAGGTGGAGCGGGGCAACCGGGTATTTCCTCAGTCCGACAAGTCGTCAGACGTCATCAGCACCCTGTCCGGCCTTATGAGACAGGCGGGAGTCAAGGTGCGCCTGAATCAGAAGGCGGACGGACTGGCGGTGGAGGACGGCGTGTGTAAAGGCGTACGGTACGGCGGCAGGATACAGGCAGCCGACCGCGTCATCGTGGCTACCGGCGGCCTGTCCTATCCCACCACCGGATCCACCGGGGACGGCCTAAAATGGGCCCTGGACAGCGGCCACAGACTTACGGAGCTGTCGCCCGCTCTGGTTCCCTTTGAGGTGAAGGAGACAGAGACCGTTAAGGAGCTGCAGGGCCTCTCGCTTAAAAATGTGGAGGCTGCTGTATATGACGGAAAAAGAGAGCTGTACCGGGAGTTTGGAGAAATGCTGTTCACCCATTTCGGGGTAAGCGGACCCGTACTCTTAAGCGCCAGCTCCTTCTGCGCCAGGGCCATAAGGAAGAAGCACCTGCGCCTGGTGATTGATTTGAAGCCGGCCTTGTCATGGGAACAGCTGGACGAGCGCATCCTCAGGGACTTTTCAGACAGCAGGAACAGGCAGTTTAAGAATGCCCTGAACCACCTCTATCCGGCAAAGCTGATTCCGGTTATCATTGCCCGCAGCGGCGTGGACCCGGATAAGAAGGTGAATGAGGTCACCAGGGAGGAACGGCGCGGACTGGCAGAGGCAACCAAGTCCCTGGAGTTTACCCTAACCGGACTCCGAGGCTATAAGGAAGCCATCATAACCCAGGGCGGTATATCCGTAAAGGATGTAAATCCCTCCACCATGGAGTCAAAGAAAGTCCGGGGCCTGTATTTTGCGGGGGAGATATTGGATCTGGACGCGGTGACAGGCGGCTTTAATCTTCAGATTGCATGGTCCACGGGCTGGGCGGCCGGAAAGGCTGCGGCGTCATAGCGCCGGAAACACAAGGGCTTCCTGGCACGGCAGAATACATGAGTACAATAAAATTACATGAACACAGGACAGGAGAGAATGCAACACATGGAGTATTTCAATATTGCCATTGATGGTCCGGCAGGCGCCGGTAAAAGCACCATCGCGAAGCTGGCTGCTGAAAAGCTGGGATTTGTATATGTGGATACGGGAGCCATGTACCGTTCCATGGCCCTGTATTTTATCAGGCAGGGCATATCGCCGGAGGATGAGGAGGCTATAGCCAGGGCATGCTCTCAGGTGGAGGTCGCCATCCGCTATGCGGACGGAGCCCAGCAGGTCATTTTAAACGGGGAGGATGTATCAGGACTGATTCGTTCAGAGGAAGTGGGACGCATGGCGTCCGCCACGTCTGTGTACGGGCCTGTCAGGCAGAAACTGGTTCAGCTCCAGAAGCAGCTGGCCAGGGAAGCAGATGTAATCATGGACGGACGGGATATCGGCACCTGCGTGCTGCCGGACGCTCCGGCTAAGATTTACCTGACCGCCTCTGTGGAAACCCGCGCCAGACGTCGCTTCAGGGAACTGGAGGAAAGGGGGGAGGTCTGCGATATCAGGGAAATCGAGAAGGATATAGAGGAAAGGGACTACCGGGACATGCACCGGGAGAACTCGCCTTTAAGGCAGGCGGAAGACGCGGTGCTCCTGGATTCCTCCCACATGACCATCGGCCAGGTAGTGGATTCCATCATACGCATAGCCAGGGAGCGGGGGTATGAGAGATAGCCATGGACAGGAAAGTCACAGTAGCAAAGAGCGCCGGCTTCTGCTTTGGCGTGGAACGGGCAGTGGACCAGGTCTATGAACAGATCGAGGCCCTGAAGAGCAAAAAGACATCCGGTCCCATCTACACCTACGGCCCCATTATCCACAATGAGGAAGTGGTAAAGGATTTGTCGGATAAGGGTGTCATGGTTCTGGAGACAGAGGATGAGCTGAGGGCGCTTCCCAAAAACCAGGGAACGGTCATCATCCGGTCCCACGGCGTCAGCAGGCATGTGTATGAGATCCTGAAGGAGCGGAACGTGGCCGTGGTGGATGCCACCTGCCCCTTTGTGAAGAAAATACACCGAATTGTGGCGGAGCACTCCGCGGCCGGGGAGGCAGTGGTAATCATCGGAAGCCCGGACCATCCTGAGGTGGAAGGAATTAAGGGATGGGGGAATGAACATACTACGGTTATAAAGGATGGGGAGGGGGCGGATAACTACCGTCTGCCCGAGGGCCGAAAGTTATGTATCGTGTCCCAAACGACATTTAATTACAACAAATTTAAAGAATTAGTTGAAAAATTTTTAAAAAAGGGTTATGATAGTAGTGTTTTAAATACGATTTGCAATGCAACACAGGAAAGACAAGTGGAGGCAGCAAGAATTGCTTCGCAGGTGGACGCTATGATTGTGATTGGCGGCAGGCATTCTTCCAACACCCAGAAGCTTTACGAGATATGCCTCAAGGAGTGTAAAGACACCTTTTACATTCAGACACTCGGCGATTTAGATCCTGACAGTGTATCTTCTGTGCGCAGCGTAGGTATTACAGCTGGGGCATCCACCCCAAGAAAAATTATTGAGGAGGTTCATACCAGAATGGCAGAGCAGAGTTTTGCAGAGTTATTAAAGGAAGAGGAAGAATCAACCAAACCAATACGTACAGGAGAGATAGTCACCGGTCAGGTCATCGAAGTCAGCAAAGATGAGATAATACTGAGTATTGCAGGTAATAAGTCCGAGGGAGTTATCACACGTGACGAATACAGCAACGACAGCAACGTGGATTTGACCACAAAAGTACAGATTGGCGAAGAGATGGAGGCCAAGGTCATTAAGCTTAATGACGGCGTAGGCATGGTTTCCTTATCCTATAAGCGTATGGCAGCTGACAGAGGCAATAAGCGTCTGGAAGAGGCATTTGAGAACCAGGAGGTTCTGACAGCAAAGGTAGCACAGGTATTAGACGGCGGCTTAAGCGTTGAGGTTGAGGGCGCAAGGGTATTTATCCCGGCCAGCCTTGTATCTGACAGCTACGAGAAGGATCTGTCCAGGTATGCGGGACAGGATATTGATTTTGTTATCACAGAATTCAATCCTAAGAGAAGAAGAATCATCGGCGACAGGAAACAGCTTCTGGTTGCACAGAAGGCGAAGCTGAAAGAAGAACTGTTCGCAAGAATCCAGCCAGGCGATACGGTTGACGGAACAGTTAAGAACGTAACTGACTTTGGCGCGTTTATTGATTTGGGCGGCGCAGACGGACTTCTTCATATTTCCGAGATGAGCTGGGGCCGTGTTGAGAATCCTAAGAAGGTATTCAGGGCAGGGGATCAGGTAAGGGTACTGATTAAGGATATCCAGGGAGAGAAGATTGCCCTGAGCCTTAAGTTCCCTGAGGCTAATCCATGGGTTAACGCAGCTGACAAGTATGCGGTTGGCAACGTGGTATACGGCCGTGTGGCACGCATGACTGATTTCGGCGCGTTTGTTGAGCTGGAGCCAGGTGTGGACGCACTGCTTCACGTATCCCAGATTTCCAGGGAGCATGTTGAAAAGCCTGCTGATGTTTTAAGGATTGGCCAGGAGATCGAGGCTAAGGTAGTGGACTTTAACGAGGCTGACCACAAAATCAGCTTAAGCATCAAGGCTATGCTGGCGCCTGCAGCACAGGACGCTGACGTGGCTGACGTGGACATCGATGCCATGTCACAGTACACAGAAGAATAATAAGAATTGGATTCATGAGGACTGGTTATGGGCTTTGGCCCATAGCCAGTTTTTAGGTTTGCCGGGAGAAGCTACTTCATGGCAGGGTTCAGAAGCAGGGATGCCTCGAAAATCCCGTTACTGTAATCGAATTTCAATATGCCGTGATACCGTTCCACCAGATACCGCACAGAGGTGGTGCCGGTTCCCATATCCTCCCGTTTGGATGAGAGGAAACGTCCGTCCTTCATCCGTATGTGATGGGAATAGGTGTTCTGTATGGAAAGGGCGATCATGGATTCGCCGGCCTGACCGATGTTGATGGTGATGGAGGGCGTTCCCTGAGTCTGCCTTTGACATGCCTCCACCGCGTTGGAGAGAAGGTTGCCCAGGATGGTGCAGAAGTCTATCTCCGGGACAGGAAGGCTCTGAGGCAGGGAGATGGAGGAGTTCACCGCGATTCCCTGGGTCTGGGCAGTCTGTATGTAGTAATTGAGCAGCGCATTGGAGGAAGGGTTCTGACAGTACCGGGTGGTTTTCAGAGTCGCGTAGGAGCCCAGATAGTCATTGATATACTCCAGGGCAAAGTCTGTCTCCTCCTGCTCCAACAGTCCCTTGATTGTGATGAGATGATGGCGGTAATCATGGCGGGCCTTCTTGAATTGTTCCAGATTATACTGGAGCGTGGCCATCTGGGATTTCTGTACGCTGTCCAGCAGCCGGATGGTCCGGTACTGCTCCTTGACCGCGTAGCTTTCAGCCAGCCGGGACAGAATCCTCAGACTCACATAGTGGACCGTGTAGATACAGGCAAACCAGCAGACAGCAAAAAAAGCCATGTCAGGATGGTGCTGGAGCATGCGGGAAGGGGACAGGGAGCGGATTGCCAGCCGGAACATGATGAAAAAGAGCACCGGAATGGCAGCCAGATAGTTCCAGACCGGAAGAAGCCTTGTGTATTCCACTGCCTTGTTCAGATATTTGTGCAGAATATAATAGGCTGCCCAGACCATGAGAAACAGAAAAATAAGATTGCCCAGCAATTCATCCCTGGTTATAAGGAAACTGCTCTCATAAAGGGAGACCGAAGCATTGGACAGGTCCGCGCAGTACGCGGCGGTATCCGTGAAGTTCTTAAAAAGGAAAAGGGAATAGATGTTCACAGGCCAGTCCGTCCGCACCATCCATTTACAGACCAATATGTTGGTCGTCATGGTGGTACAGGCCCACGCCATCTCCAGCCAGGGCCGGTTCAGGAAATGCCGGAAGCATGTCAAGCCCAATAGGCATACAAAAAACAGGTATCCCATAAGAATACCTGCGGTTTTTGACATGGTATACCGCCACTCCCCGCGGAATACCGCCAAAAAGGGAACGATGATGAATATGATTTTAGCCAAAATCACACATATCAGCTGTATCTGTGCAAAGTTCATCAGATGCCTCCATTTAGTTTGGAGAACTGGTAATCTGCATACTGCTGATGAATCTGCGACCGCATGGTCCTGGTAATAGGCAGATGTTCTCCGGTTGTCAAAATGAACTCTGATTTCTCCATGGAGAATACCTTGTCCATGTTGATGATGCAATTCCGGTAGCAGCATATAAACTGGGAGTAGATAAGGAGCATGCCGGAAAACTCTTCAAACCGCATATAAGTGCGGACCGTCTTGTCCGGAAGATGGATTTGTATGTAGTGGTTTGAATAATCTGTGTAAAGGATGGAGTCAATGGGAATCTTAAGCATAATGCGGCTTTCCTTTACCTCTATATAATGACTCTGCTTCCTGCGGGACACAGACATAAAATACTCCATGGTCTGACAGAGCTTCTCATAGCGGATGGGCTTTATCATGTAATCCAGGGCCCGGACCTCATAACCCTTCAGGGCAAAATCCGTACTGCTGGTGGTGAACACGATGGTACAGAAATCATCATCCTTACGGACCCTTTCAGCGATTCGGATGCCGGAAGTCTCATTGCGGAGAAAAATATCTATGAATATAAGGTCAAAGCTGCCTCTTTGCCAGCAGCGAAGGAAGTCGGCGGCGGTATTGAAGATGGTCGTCTGCTGGCAGGTATGTGTGTCAGAACAATAGGCGGATATAAAGCCGGCTAACTGACGAGCCTCATCTATCGAGTCGTCGATGACTGCAATGTTCACGGTGCCCTTCCTTTCTTTCGTATATCAACAGGGTAACAAAAGCCATACAAATTATCCTGTGACGGTACGCTATGAAACAATCCATATAGGTTCAGTATAATATACAACAATTTAAATTGCAAGGGCAATTGGAATAAGTTGTAAGAACGGTATAGGCAGGCCCCTGCCTGGGTATAATCCATTTGTACTTATTTTGTATCAGCAAGAAAGGAGCAAGAACCTGCATGGGAAAGTCTAAAAAGAATGAGGCATTTGATCCCCATAACCTGAGTGCCCAGGACCAGCTTAAGTTTGAGATTGCCCAGGAACTGGGGCTGGACGCAAAGGTCATGGAGGGCGGATGGAGAAGCCTGACAGCCAAGGAAAGCGGCAAGATAGGGGGGCTTATCACAAAGCGCAAACGGGAACTTAAGAAAGAGGCATTGCAGCAGGAATGATTTTCCGATATACTGTTTTATATCTTTAATCAGGAATGATACAAAGGAGACGGGAATGAAGATAGGAATGATCTGTTTTACGGCGAGAGGCGCCGGAATATGCCGCCTGCTGTGCGGCCGGTTCAGGGATACGGGAACTGAGTGCCGGGGATATGTGCCGCGGCGCTTCTGGAAGCCGGAATGGGAGGCGGAGGGAATCCTGCCTCAGGACAGGTCCCTTTCGGAATGGACCGGATCCATGTTTGGACAGAAGAGGGCGCTGGTATTCATCGGTGCAGCCGGTATTGCGGTCAGGGCCATTGCGCCCTATGTCCGGGATAAGATGACAGACCCTCCTGTGGTGGCGGCTGATGAGGCGGGACATTTCTGCATTCCCCTGTTGTCAGGCCATGTGGGGGGAGCCAATGAGCTGGCTGAAAGAATGGCGGGCTGGCTTAATGGCATACCGGTCATAACCACGGCAACAGATGTCAACGGTGTGTTTGCAGTGGATGTCTTCGCGGCCCGAAACGGTCTTTGCATCACAGACAGAAAAGAGGCCAAAGAGATTTCCGCCTGGCTGCTGGATGGCGGGGAGGTGGGCTTTTTCTGCGATTCGGAGTGCCATGGGGCGGAGGGCGCCAGGGACATATGCAGGCATAATATATGCATGAATAGGGTGTGCGGGCATAACATATGGATTACATTCCGAAACAGTGAAAGACCCTCCTTCCTCCGCCTGGTTCCAAAGATGGTTGTGGTGGGCGTGGGCTGCAGGAAGGGAACACAGCCGGATGTCCTGGAACGCCGCGTTCTGGAAGCGCTGGAGGACAGCGGTATTGACCCGGCGGCGGTAAAGGCACTGTCCACCATTGATATTAAGGCCGGGGAGGCAGCTGTGTCGCAATTGGCCGGCAGGTACGGGTGGGAGCTCCGCACATTTACAGCCGGGGAACTGCTGGCTGTAAAAGGAGAGTTTGAGGAATCCGAGTTTGTAAGAACCGCGGTGGGCGTGGGCAATGTCTGCGAAAGGTCCTGCACAGCCGGGGGAGGAATCCTTCTGATACATAAGCGGGCCGGAGAAGGAGTGACGGTGGCGGCGGCCATAGAGCCGGTCGCAAGAGCCGGTCACAGCCAGTAACAGCCAATCACAGCCAGTAACAGCCAGTCACAGGTAAATTAGACATTGAGAAATGCAGTCGGATATGATATACTTTTCCATAGTTTAAGTCAGATGTTGGACAGCGGGTGAGACTATGGGAGATTCGTACATCTATAAGAATCAGAAAAAATTGAGATGGGGATACACCACAGGTACTTGTGCGGCAGCGGCTTCCTTGGCAGCTGCCGTTATGTTGTTGCAGGGCAGGAGAATGGAGCAGGTATCCCTGACAACGCCAAAGGGAATCCGTTTGGACCTGGAGGTGGAGGAGATGGATCCGGGTGAAAACAGCGTATCCTGCGGCGTCAGAAAGGATGCAGGCGACGACCCGGATGTGACGGACGGGCTTATGGTGTATTCACAGATCCGGCTGCCGGATGCGGACAGCGGCGATGCTGGCTGTGCCGGTGGGGATTATGTGTATGAAAAAGACGGATTACGGCTGTATTTATCCGGAGGTGTGGGAGTGGGAAGGGTAACTCAGTGCGGTTTCAGCTGTGAAGTGGGAAAGGCTGCCATTAACCCGGTTCCCAGGAAGATGATATTTGAACAGGTGGCCGGTGTGTGCCGGGAATCCGGTTTTAAAGGTGTGCTTTCCATTGAAATCCGTGTACCGGGAGCGTTTGAGGTAGCGCATAGGACATTTAACAGCCGTCTGGGAATCCGGGGAGGCATATCCATACTGGGGACCAGCGGAATAGTGGAGCCCATGAGCGAGACAGCGCTTCTTGACACCATACGGCTGGAGCTGAGGCAGAGGATCCGCAAGGGGGAGAAGAACCTTTTGGTGACACCGGGAAATTACGGTGAGAGCTTTGTGGGCAATGTACTTGGACTTGGCCTGGGACAGGCTGTGAAATGCAGCAACTTCATAGGCAGTACCATTGACATGGCGGTGGAAGAAGGGGCGGAGTCCATACTGCTCATAGGCCATGGCGGTAAGCTGATCAAACTGGCAGCAGGTATCATGAATACCCATTCCTCCTGGGCGGACGGGAGAATGGAAATCCTGGCAGCCCACGGAGCTGCCTGCGGCGCAAAAAGGGAGCTGGTGGAACAGATTCTGGAAGCAGTGACCGTGGACGAGGGGCTGCGCCTCCTGGAGACAGAGGATGGCCTGCGTGAACAGGTGATGAAGCGGGTGATGGGGCGGCTGGAACAGCATGTGAAACGGCGGGCCGGTGAAGGTCTGAGGGCAGAGGCCATTGTATTTACCAATGAACGCGGAATACTGGGCGCGACCACCGGAGCAGATGATTTGCTTATGTACTTTACGGACAGAATGAGGAACAGATGAAAGGCGGAATAAGATGATACATATAGTAGGAGCAGGTCCAGGTGCGGTTGATTTGATTACGGTCAGGGGGCAGAGACTCTTGTCGGAGGCAGATGTGGTTATATACGCGGGTTCCCTGGTCAGCCGGGAGCTTTTGGACTGGGCCAGGCAGGATGCCAGGATTTATGACAGCGCCACCATGGACCTGGAGCAGGTCCTGGAAGTGATGGAACAGGCGGAACGGGACGGTCTTACCACGGTGCGCCTTCACACCGGAGATCCCTGCCTCTACGGTGCCATACGGGAACAGATGGACGGTCTGGACGCCAGGGGGATAGGATATGATATATGTCCCGGAGTCAGCTCCTTCTGCGGAGCCGCGGCGGCGCTTGGGATGGAATATACCCTGCCCGGCATCAGCCAGAGCGTAGTCATAACCAGGATGGCCGGAAGGACTCCTGTGCCGGACCGGGAATCCATAGGGAAATTTGCCGCCCACGGCAGCACCATGGTGATATTCCTCAGCGCCGGAATGACGGGGGAACTGTCAGAGGAGCTGATGAAGGGCGGATATCCGGGGGATACGCCCGCAGCCATTGTATATAAGGCAACCTGGCCGGACGAGAAGGTGGTCCGGTGTACGCTAGCCGCCTTAAAGGAGACGGCAGACAGGGAAGGAATCCATAAAACCGCGCTTATTGTGGTGGGAAATACCGTGTCCCAGACCGGCTATGAGCGATCAAAGCTTTACGACCCTGCCTTTACCACCGGATTCCGTGTGGGCCGTGAAGATGCCCGGGGGAAACACAAGCCCGGAACACTCTATGTGGTGGGAATGGGACCAGGAGAAAAAAAGCAGATGACGGGACAGGCCCTGGAAGTGATGGAGCAGTGCCAGGTCATAGCCGGTTACACGGTCTATGTGGACCTGGTAAGGGGATTGTTCCCCCATAAGGAATTCCTGACCACTGCCATGACCAGGGAAGAGGAACGGTGCCGGAAGGCCTTTGATTGCTGTATGGAGGGAAAGAATACAGCCATGATATGCAGCGGGGACGCAGGGGTTTATGGAATGGCGGGCCTCATACTGGAACTGGCAGAGCAGTATCCAGGTGTCAGCGTCAGGACCGTGCCGGGAATCACCGCTGCCTGCGCGGGGGCGGCGGTTCTGGGAGCCCCGCTGATGCACGATTTTGCCGTCATAAGCTTAAGCGACCGGCTTACGCCCCTGGAAGTCATATGGAACCGGGTGGAGGCCGCGGCCCAGGCGGATTTTGTCATATGTCTGTACAACCCGGCCAGCAGGGGACGGCCTGACTATTTCCGGCAGGCATGCAGCCGTATTCTCAAGTACAGGCCGGGGCATACCGTGTGCGGGCTGGCTGTGAACATCGGCAGGGAAGGGGAAGGGATGGAGGTCCTTGCCCTGGAGGACCTGAAGGAACGCCGGGTGGACATGTTCACCACGGTTTACATCGGCAATTCCCATACCAGGCAGATTGGCCCCTATATGGTCACGCCGAGAGGTTACCGGTATGAAGGAAATTAAGAAGAATATCGTACTGTTTGCCGGGACCACGGAGGGGAGGCTGCTGGCCGAATACCTTCAGGAGCTTAACCAGCCCTTTGTAATCTGTGTGGCTACCGGGTATGGAAGGGATTTGCTGGAGGATATATGCAGGCCGGACCATGCCGGATGCATGGAGATACGCCAGGGGCGTCTGGATGTCACGGAAATGGAGCAGATGTTTGATGAGCTGCGGCCGGGATTTGTCATTGACGCCACCCATCCATATGCGGTGGAAGTAACCCGAAACATAAGGATTGCCTGTTCCGGAAGAAAGGGACTGCGGCTTATAAGGTGCCTGCGCGAGCCGGGGATCGGGGACAGCCGGCCGGGGGCGGGGGTAGTCCATATGCCGGATGTGGAGACGGCAGTCACATGGCTGTCCTCTGTGACGGGAAATATTCTGGTGACAACAGGCAGCAAGGAGCTGAGCTCGTACACAAGGATAAGGGATTATGAGCAGAGAATTTATGCCAGGGTCCTGCCCTCGGAGGAGGCCGTGGCCCGGTGCAGGAGTCTGGGATTTGAGGGCCGCCATATCATCGCCATGCAGGGACCTTTTTCAGAGGAAATGAATCTGGCACAGCTCAGGGAATACGGATGCGCTTATCTGGTGACCAAGGACGGCGGCGCGGCCGGAGGCTTTTCGGAAAAGATAAAGGCAGCGCGCAGGGCCGGCGCTGCGGCAGTGGTGATTGACCGGCCGGGCAGCGGGGAAGGCATATCCTTAGATGAGATAAAGGGACAGCTGAAGGAGTGGATGGACCATGAAAAGAAAGGAAGCATATATGGATGATTTAAGGCCAATCGTATATCTGGTGGGCATAGGAATGGGGGGAGAGGACCAGCTGACGGGCCGGGCAATGGATTGCCTGGAGGCGGCCCAGGTGGTGATGGGTGCGGACCGGATGCTGGACAGCGTCAGCGCGTACACCGATAAGAAGCGGATATTTTCAGCCTATAAGCCAAGTGAGATGGTTCAGTGGCTGGGCAGCTTCCGGTGGGATGAGGCAGCTCTGGTGCTGTCGGGAGACACCGGCTTTTACAGCGGGGCTGAGGCGGCGGCCAAGGCATTTGTGCGTGAAGGATGGGACGTGGAATTTGTGCCGGGTGTGTCCAGCCTGTCCTATTTCTGCGCCAGGCTGGGAAAGAGCTGGCAGAATGTCCATCCGGTCAGTAGCCATGGACGGGACTGCGATGTGGTTGCCCATATCCGCAGCTTTAGGAGCTGTTTTATCCTGCTGGGCGGAGCCGGCAGCGTGCCGGATTTGTGCCGTCAGCTGGTCAGCAGCGGAATGAGCAACGTGACCATATGGGCCGGAGAAAATTTTTCATATGAGGATGAACGCATTGCCTGGGAAATGACTCCTGCCGAGCTTCTGATGGAGGATGAGCGCCTTCCCTTTGGCAGCCTGGCCTGTGTTCTGGTGGAGAATACAGAGGCGGCGGAAGGACAGCTTTATCCCCAGCCCGGTCCCGGGGATGACGACTATATCCGTGGGCAGGTGCCTATGACAAAAAAGGAGGTACGGAGGATATCCCTGGAGAAGCTGTGTATCGGCGCCCAGGCCGTGTGCTATGATATCGGGGCCGGCACCGGCTCCGTGGCGGTAGAAATGGGAATGGAGATTCGCAAGCGGGGCGGAAGCGGCCAGGTGTATGCCATTGAGCGGAACCGGCAAGCCCTGCAGCTGATTGAATCCAACTGCCAGAAGTTCCACGGAAGCTGGATGGGATTTCACATTGTGGAAGGCGAAGCGCCTGAGGCCATGGAGGGACTGGAGCCGCCCACCCACGCGTTCATCGGCGGAAGCGGAGGCCATATGCGTGAAATCGTGGCAGCCCTTCTTGACGCCAATCCCCATGTGAGAATCGTGGCCAATGCCATTACACTGGAGACAGTGGGCGAGATTCTGGCATGTATGAAGGAATTTGAATTCGCCACAGGAGAGATAACCCAGATATGGGCGGCTCCTGTGGATACGGTGGGAAGCTATCATATGCCAAAGGCGCAGAACCCGGTATATGTGGCCGTCATGCAGGACCCAAAGGACGACGGGGGAGAGATACAATGGCAGGAGTTATGATAGCGGCTCCTGGAAGCGGAAGCGGCAAGACCATGGTAACCTGCGGCCTGCTGACCCTTCTTAAGAGAAAGGGATATAATCCGGCTGCATTTAAGTGCGGACCGGACTATATTGACGGCCTGTTCCACCGCAGGGTGCTGGGAGTGGAAAATGAAAACCTGGACAGTTTCTTTGAGACCGGGACACATATGAGACAGAAGCTGTCCCGGAGGATGAAAGACCATTTTGTGGTGGCGGAAGGGGTCATGGGATATTTTGACGGTCTGGGGGGCGTGTCCCTTCGGGGGAGTTCCTTTGAGATTGGAAATATTCTTGGACTTCCGGCTATTCTGGTGGTGGATGGAAGAGGAGCCAGCTTATCGCTGATGGCTTTGATTCAGGGATTTTTGGAGTATGATGTGACGGCGGATGCAAAAAATGAGAAAAAAACTCGTGAGAAAAAAACTTGCGAGAAAAAAACTCGCAACATAAGGGGCATCTTTTTCAACCGTATGTCCTCCATGATATATAACCGTCTAAAACCCATGGTGGAGGAACGGTTTCAGATTCCGGTCATAGGATATCTGCCTGAACTGAAATTCCTTCAGGTGGGAAGCCGTCATCTGGGACTGGTGCTTCCGGACGAGATAGATGGAATCAGGGGACAGCTGGAACAGCTGGCAGACCAGATGGATGACAATTTGGAGTGGGAATCGCTTTTGAAGATTGCCGCTGCCGCGGACGGCTGTGACAGGGAGGCGCCGGTCCGGCCGGAGGCAGGAATGGCACCACATTTTCGTCTGGGGATTGCCAGGGATGAGGCTTTTTGTTTTTATTATGAGGATAATCTAAGGGCTATGGAACAGGCCGGAGCCGAGCTTGTATATTTTAGTCCGCTCCATCAGAAGGAACTGCCTAAGAGACTGGACGGGCTGATTCTGGGGGGAGGTTATCCTGAAAACCATGGGGAGGCCCTGGCAGCCAACGGAACCATGCGGGATTCGGTGGCTGCAGCAGCCGGTTCCGGGATGCCCATTCTGGCAGAGTGCGGCGGATACCTCTATCTGCTGGACCGTCTGGAGGGGGCTGACGGAACGGATTATCCCATGGCAGGTGTTTTGAGGGGCCATGGATACAGGGCCGGAAAAACCGGCAGGTTTGGATACATAACCCTGCGGCCCAATCGCAGCCTTCCCTTTCTTCAGGAGGGGGCAGAGATAAAAGGCCATGAATTTCATTACTGGGACTGCGGGTGCGGGGAGGATGAATTTTGCATGACGGCGGTCAAGCCAAACGGCGGCCGTTACTGGTCCTGCATGAGAACGGTGAAACGGGTGATGGCCGGATTCCCCCACCTCTATTATCCTTCCTGCCCCGAACTGGTTCAAAGCTTTGCCGGACAGTGCGTGGTATATGGAAAGGAACGAGACAAGGAATAAGGCAAGGAATAAGATGAAGAACAAGACGGAAAGGAACATGAGCTATGACATTGAAGGAAGCAATGAAGAGCATTAAGCCCGCCAGCCAGGCCCTCAGGCGTCAGGCAGAGCGGCGCTGGGACCAGGTGGCCAAGCCTTTGGGAAGCCTGGGAGTCCTGGAGGAGGATATCATACGCATAGCCGCCGCATCCGGCAGCCTGGCAGTCAGCCTGCACCCCAGGGCTATTGTGGTCATGTGCGGGGATAACGGCATTGTAAAGGAAGGCGTGACCCAGACCGGACAGGAGGTTACCGCCATTGTGGCAGGGAACATGGCTCAGGGAAATTCATGTGTATGCCTTATGGCCCGTCAGGCAGGGGCTGACGTAATTCCTGTGGATGTGGGCATGGCCTGCCGTGACGCGGTTCCCGGCGTGGTGAACCGGAAAGTGGCATATGGGACAAAGGATTTCCTGGAGGCTCCTGCCATGACCAGGGAGGAAACGGTGAAGGCCATGGAGGCAGGAGCAGATATGGCCGTGGAGCTGAAAGAAAGGGGCTATGTGCTGGCCGGCTCCGGAGAAATGGGAATTGGCAATACCACTACCAGCAGCGCCCTTCTTTCCGTACTTTTGGATGTGGACCCCGAACGGGTGACGGGCCGGGGGGCCGGTCTGACCACGGCTGGTTACAACCGCAAGGTGCAGGTCATAAGGGAAGGAATCCGCATTCACAGGCCGTCCGGAGAGGATCCGGTGGACGCGCTGTCCAAAGTGGGCGGTTTGGATTTGGCGGCCCTGACCGGCTTTTACATTGGATGCGCGGCCTGCGGCCTGCCGGTGGTGCTGGACGGACTCATAACAGGGGTGGCCGCTCTGGCAGCCGTCCGAATCAGCCCGGATGTAAAAGAGTATCTGCTGGCCTCCCACGTTTCAGCCGAGCCTGCCGGGACAATGGTCCTGGATGCCCTTGGCCTTAAGCCCGCTATTTCCGCGGGAATGTGTCTGGGGGAGGGCACCGGCGCAGCGGCCCTGCTTCCGCTTTTAGATATGGCGGCGTCTGTGTACACCCGGATGAGCAGCTTTGATGAGATCCATGTGGATGCCTATGAGCATCTGGTGTGATTGGGATTAACAGGATATCATGAAGATAGGAGACCAAAGATGATTACTCTGGTGACAGGCGGAAGCGGCAGCGGAAAATCAGAATATGCAGAAGGGCTTATTCTGGACTCCTCCTGTTCCCGCCGTTTTTATGTAGCTACCATGATTGCATATGGAAAAGAGGGAAGGGATAAGGTGGAGCGCCACCGTATGCTCCGACAGGGAAAGGGCTTCATCACCATCGAAAAGCCCCGGGATGTGGGAAGGGTGATGTTTGAAGAACATGAGGCCGGTTCAGGCGCTTCATCCCGGGCAGACCGGGCTCTTTTGCTGGAGTGCGTATCCAACCTGGCGGCCAATGAGATGTTTAAGGATGAGGAGACAGGGGAAGCGGAGGCAGGAGAGCAGCAGGGCAGTCCGATCCAATGCCTGTCCCATAAGATTGCGGGGGACATCATTTCCCTGGCCGGACAGGTTCGGGATATGGTGATTGTTACCAATGAAGTGGACCGGGATGGAATCTGTTACGGACCTGAAACAATGGAGTATATCCGTCTCATGGGCTGTCTGAATCAGAAGCTGGCATCTGCCGCGGACCGGGTGGTGGAGTTGGTTCACGGCATTCCCGTGCTCTGGAAGCCCATCTCAGGACAGGCAGCGGTTGGGGCTGACTTGACAAGAAGGGAGTGTCAGGGAGAATGAACGGACTTTATTCCTGTATCATAGCAGTTTCCATGTATTCCAAGATACCCATGCCCAACGTGGAGTGGACCGGGGAGCGCATGCGCTATGTCATGTGCTTTTTTCCTCTGGTGGGGCTTGCTCAGGGGGCGGTCCTGGGCCTTTGGCTCCATCTTGCCCTGGATGTGCTGAATCTGTCCGCGGCCGTTTCGGCTCTCGTGGGGGCAGCCGTTCCCCTGCTGGTAACCGGAGGAATTCATATGGACGGTTTTCTGGATACCATGGATGCCGTTCATTCCTATGGTGACAGAAGCAGAAAGCTGGAGATCCTGAAAGACCCCCATCTGGGAGCTTTTGCGGTCATTTCCTTTGGCGTTTACATGATGCTCTATCTGGGGGTTTTTCATGAATACCTGTCCCTTGTCCTGAGGGAGGAAATGAGGGACAGATATTTTCTTTATGCGGTTCCCTGCCTTGTGTTTGTGATGGAGCGGGCCTTCAGCGGCCTTTCCGTGGTCACATTTCCCCAGGCCAAAAAGCAGGGCCTGGCAGCCGGATTTGGCGGGGCAGCGAAAAAAAGGACGGATAGCCTGGTTCTGCTTCTGTGGATGCTTATTTGCCTGGTAACAGGCGCTGCAGCCGCTCGGATGGGCTGTCGCGGGGCGGTGGTACTGGCAGTAGTCCTGCTTATGACCCACCTGGCCGTGTTTATATGGTATTACAGGATGTCTGTGAAACAGTTTGGCGGAGTGACGGGGGATTTGGCCGGATGCTTTCTGCAGGTTTGCGAACTGGCCGGTCTGACGGCGGCCACAGTCCTTTTTAAAGCAGGCTTGATGGGAGGAATGTAGGAATGATTTTAGTAACAGGGGGAAGCTCCCAGGGAAAGAGGGAGTTCGTCAGGCAGTACCTGGGGGGACAGGATACAGAACCCGTTGTTTGGACAGAGGGCGCGGAGGCTTCCTGGGAGGAATTTATGGACGGCAGGTTCTGCCGTGATTTCCAGCTCTTTGTCAGGCGGGTGATGGAGGGCAGCGTGGTCCCCTGCGGCCATGAACCTGAGGGGCCGGTCACGGAACAGCTTCTGGAGGAGCTGTTTGCCGGACCAGAGGACCGTGTTCTGGTGACAGACGAGACAGGCTGCGGCATCGTGCCCGCAGATGCCTTTGAACGCCTGTACCGGGAGGAGACGGGGCGGTTGTGCTGCCGGATTGCAGGGGAGGCGGAGGAAGTGTGGCGGGTGTGCTGCGGGATAGGGATGCGGATTAAATGACGAGGTAGGTAGACATGGATATGACGTGGCTGGATTTATGGAAATTTCACGGTGCGGCCCTGCTGGCGGGATGTGTGATTGACTGGATCATAGGGGATCCTCTGTGGCTTCCCCATCCGGTGCGCCTTATGGGAACCATGATTGCCGGGATGGAACAGCGGCTCGGAAGATGGACAGAGGGAACGGGAAGGAAAGGGCAGTCCCGGGCAGGGACTATCCTTGCCGCCTCCATGTGTATGATATGGTGGTGTATTCCATGGGCAATCGTTCACGCGGCGGAACTTCTGTGGCCTGCCTGGGCCTGGGCCGCACTTCTGCTGGCAGAGGGGTTCCTGTGCAGTTTCATGCTGGCTGCCAGGGGACTGTATACAGAAAGCATGAAGGTGTGCCGCAGCCTGGAGGCAGGCCGCACAGAGGAGGCCAGATACAACGTATCCATGATTGTGGGAAGGGATACCTCGGTGCTGGATGAGGGCGGAATTGCCAGGGCAGCAGTGGAGACAGTGGCTGAAAATGCCTCTGACGGTGTCATTGCCCCCCTTTTGTTTATGGCTCTTCTGGGACCGGCAGGAGGCACGCTGTACAAGGCTGTCAACACCATGGATTCCATGGTGGGATACAAAAATGAAAGGTACCTGTATTTCGGGCGCTGTGCAGCCAGGCTGGACGACCTGCTTAATCTGGCGCCGGCCAGGCTGACCGGTATACTGATGGTTTTGGGTGCATGGGTTTTGCCGGGCATGGACGGGGCTCATGCCTGCAAGGTGTTCTTTCGGGACAGGAAACGCCATGCCAGCCCTAATTCTGCCCACGGTGAGGCTGCCTGCGCAGGCGCCCTTCATCTGCGTCTGGCCGGGGATGCCTGGTATTTCGGAACCCTTCATAAAAAGCCGTATATCGGGGATGACCACAGGAAAATTGAACCGTCGGACATAAGGCGTGCAAACCATCTCATGTTTTTTGCGGAGGGGATGATGGTCTTTGGGCTGGCTGTGATGATTTTGCTTTTGTGATATCGGCCGGTGCGTGTTTGGAATGACAGATGTAAAAAGGACATACGGAGGTTATTATGGAATATCAACACGGCGGGGACATATACAGCCAGGACATACAGATGGATTATTCTGCCAATATCAATCCCCTTGGCATGCCGGAGGCGGTCAGGCAGGCTCTGAGGGACTGCCTGGAGAGGGAAGTCTGCAGCCTGTACCCGGACAGCCGGTGCAAAAAGCTGAGACAGGCCCTGGGCAGGCATCATGGGGTGGAGGAACAATGGATTATCTGCGGAAACGGGGCAGCTGATTTGATATTCGGCCTGGCAGCCGCGCTGCGCCCTGTGCGCGGGCTGGTGACAGCCCCGGCCTTTTCCGAGTATGAGCAGGCGCTGAGGTCGGTGGGATGCAGGACCGACTATTATTATCTCAGGTGGGATGCGGGATTTGCCCTGGATGCGGCGGGGATGTGCGGCTGTGTCCGGGAGGCGGCAGAGAGAGGCGAGCCCTACGATGTGGTGTTCCTGTGCAATCCCAACAATCCCACAGGAATACCCGTGAAAAAGGAAGAGGTTGAGCAGCTGGCAGATACCTGTGAGCGTCTGGGGGCTTATCTGGCAGTGGACGAATGCTTCTGCGATTTCCTGGATGCTTCGGAATCATATTCCGTCATACCCGGCCTGGCCCGGTTTAAGCATCTGTTTGTGCTGAAGGCATTTACAAAGCTGTACGCCATGGCAGGGCTGCGGCTGGGCTACGGCCTGTGCAGCGACGAAAGCCTGCTGGAGCGGCTCCGGGCAGTGCGCCAGCCCTGGTCCGTGTCGGGGCCGGCCCAGTGCGCCGGCGTGGCGGCCCTTGGAGAGACGGATTTTGTGGAGCACACGAAAGAGGTGATTAAGGGGGAACGGGAGAGGCTTTCAGGCGCCCTCCATGACCTGGGCTTTCAGGTATATCCCTCACAGGCCAATTATCTGTTTTTTCGGGACCGGAAAGAGGACGGGACTCTGGAGAAAGGCCGTCTTTACCAGGAACTGCTGCGCCGCCGCATACTGATTCGCAGCTGTGCCAATTATCCGGGGCTGGACTCATCCTTTTACCGTATCTGTGTTAAACTGAGACAGGACAATGAACAGCTTATCCGGGAAATGGCCCGGGTGCTTGAGAGGAGGAAACCATGTCTGAACATACGAAGCCAATAATGATTCAGGGAACCATGTCCAATGCGGGAAAGAGCATCCTGGCAGCCGGTCTGTGCCGTATTTTTCACCAGGACGGCTACAGGACAGCGCCCTTTAAATCCCAGAACATGGCCCTTAATTCCTACATAACCCCGGACGGGCTGGAGATGGGACGGGCCCAGGCCGTACAGGCGGAGGCGGCTGGAATTGTTCCCCATGCGGACATGAATCCCATTCTTTTAAAACCTACCACAGATGTGGGAAGCCAGGTTATCGTCCATGGGATTTCCAGGGGCAATATGAAGGCCAGGGATTATTTCGCCTGTAAGAAATCCCTGGTGCCGGATATCATGGCCTCCTACCGGCGGATGGAGGAACAGTACGATGTCATCGTCATAGAGGGCGCCGGAAGCCCGGCCGAGATTAACCTGAAATCCGATGATATCGTGAACATGGGCATGGCGGACATGGCGGACGCCCCGGTGCTTCTGGTGGGGGACATTGACAGAGGCGGTGTCTTTGCCCAGCTCTATGGCACGGTGTCCCTGCTGACAGAGGAGGAGAGGAAGCGGGTAAAAGGATTGATCATCAACAAATTCAGAGGCGACAGGTCCATACTGGAGCCCGGAATTTCCATGCTGGAGGAGCTGTGCCATATACCGGTGGTGGGAGTGATACCCTACATGGACGTGGACATCGAGGATGAGGACAGCCTGAGCAGCCGACTGGAGACAGGTAAGAGCAAAGCCCCTGCCGCGGTGGATTTGGCAGTGATTCGTTTTCCGCGTATATCAAATTTTACGGATTTTAATGTGTTTTCAGGAATCCCGGGGGTGTCGCTGCGCTATGTCACAAAGGCCTGTGACCTTGGCAGCCCCGACATGGTTATCCTTCCCGGCACCAAGAATACCATCCATGACTTGCTTTGGATGCGCCAGAACGGTCTGGAGGCTGCAATCCTTAAACTGGCGGACCGTCAGGTGCCTGTGTGGGGAATCTGCGGCGGCTACCAGATGATGGGAGAGGTGCTGGAGGATGCAATGGGGGTGGAGTCAGACCTCCCTTCCCGGACAGCCGGAATGGGCCTTCTTCCCCTTAAGACGGAGTTTGAGGAAGAAAAGATAAGGACCCGGGTGGAAGGCGCGTTCGGCGAGTTGGACGGCTGTCTTTGCGGACTGTCCGGAAAATCCATTGAGGGATATGAGATTCATATGGGCCGCACGTACATTGACCGGGAAGAGGGGGCCGCGGACACGGCCAGAATCGTTTCCTGGCGCAGGGAACCGGAAATATGCCGCCCTTTGGGCTATGTGATGGAGACGGGAAAGGACAGGATTTTATCCAGACAGGCCAGGATGGATGGGTGGAACAGGGGAAATATCTACGGTACCTATATCCACGGAATCTTTGACAGCCCCCAAATAGCCAGGACAGTGGCAGAAGCCCTGGCCGCGGCAGAGGGCCTATGCCTGGAACAGGCGGCGGATATGGATTACCGCGCTTACAGGGAACAGCAGTATGATAAGCTGGCGGAATCGCTCAGGGAACATCTGGACATGGATGCCGTGTACAGAATCATGGGCATCAGCCCAAAAGAAAAAGGAGAGGAGAAGCCGGATGACGGATATACAGTTGGAACAGGTATTGCCGGGAGATATTGAGAGGCGCAGTTTTGAGCTCATACAGGAGGAACTGTCCTTACAGGGCATACATCTGAAGCCTGAAAATGAAATGGTTATCAAGAGGGCCATCCACACCACGGCGGATTTTGACTATGCACAAAACCTGATATTTTCCGGTCAGGCAGTGAAAAAGGGGATAGATGCCTTAAAAGCCGGCGCTGTCATTGTCACGGATACCAATATGGGGCTGTCCGGGATCAATAAAAAAAGGCTGTCCGCCCTGGGCGGGGAAGCCTTCTGTTTCATGGCAGATGAGGATGTGGCGTTACAGGCAAAGGAACAGGGCACCACCAGGGCTGTGGCCAGCATGGAAAAGGCGGCCAGGCTCTATGGTTTGCAGGAGCGTCCGCTGATTTTTGCCGTGGGCAATGCGCCCACGGCCCTGGTCCGCATTTATGAGCTCATAGAGGAAGGTCTGGCCGCCCCCGCCCTTGTCATCGGCGTTCCGGTGGGATTCGTGAATGTGGTCCAGTCAAAGGAACTGATTCTGACCCTGGAGGATACGCCGTATATTGTGGCAGGGGGAAGAAAAGGCGGCAGCAATGTTGCCGCCGCCATCTGTAACGCTCTGTTATACCAGATTCCCGTGTAAAGTCTTTCTATTTCCGGCCGCTCCAGCAGTAGGTGCAGAGCTTGCAGGGGGAGATACCGATGGATTTCACCAGGTCATCCAGCCTGTGGTAACGCAGGGTGGTGAATCCCAGGCGCTTGCGGATTTCCTCAATCATCTCTTTGTAATTGGCGCTGTCCGGGTCCGTGTAGGTGTTCAGCACATCCCGGGACACATCGTCGCCCTCCCTGTCCCGTATGATGCGTCTGGTAATCAGGTCCAGCTCTGAGGTGGAACGGGAGAAGTTAAGATAGGGGCATCCGAACATAAGGGGAGGGCAGGCCGGACGTATGTGGACTTCCTTTGCACCGCTCTGGTACAGGAATTCCGTTGTCTCACCCAGCTGGGTGCCCCGCACGATGGAGTCGTCGATGAGCAGCAGCTTCTTTCCGCGGATCAGAGCGTCCACAGGAATCAGCTTCATGCGGGCGATCAGGTTTCTCTGTCCCTGGTTCTGGGGCATGAAGGAGCGCGGCCAGGTGGGGGTGTATTTGATGAAGGGACGGGCAAATGGAATGCCGGATTCATTGGCATACCCGATGGCGTGGGCGATGCCTGAGTCAGGAACGCCCGCAACCACTTCGGGCTGCGCGTCATCTCTCTTTGCCAGCAGCTTTCCGCACTCGTAGCGCATGCTCTCCACATTAATGCCCTCGTAGCTGGATGTGGGATAGCCGTAGTATACCCACAGGAAGGAGCATATCTTCATTTCTTCCCTGGGAGGGCTGACCGTCTCCGCGCTCTCAGGCGTCATATATACGATCTCGCCGGGCCCCAGTTCTTTGTAGTCCGTATATCCCAGATTGATGTAAGCAAAGCTTTCAAAGGAGGCGCAGTAGGCGTCCTCCTTGCGCCCGATGACAATGGGGGTCCTTCCGAATTTATCCCTGGACGCATAGATTCCTTCCGGGGTCAGTAACAGGATGGACATGGAGCCCTCTATTTTTTCCTGGGCATAAAGAAGCCCCTCCACCAAGGTGGATTTCTGGTTGATAAGGGCAGCCACCAGCTCTGTTGCGTTGATGCGACCGTGACTCATTTCCATAAAATGAATGTGGCCGTTTTCGTAGGCTGATGCCACCAGCTCCGCCTCGTTGTTGATTTTTCCCACTGTGGTTATGGCAAAGCTGCCCAGGTGGGACTGTATCAGAAGGGGCTGGGGTTCGGTGTCGGAAATACATCCGATTCCCAATGTTCCCTCAAGCTCGTCCAAATCCCCGTCAAACTTCGTACGGAAGGGAGTGTTTTCAATATTGTGGATGGATCTTGTAAAGCCCTGGCTGCCGTATACGGCCATTCCGCCTCTTTTTGTCCCCAGATGGGAGTGATAATCCACTCCGAAAAACAAGTCCAGGGTACAGCTGTTTTTTGATGCAACACCAAATATTCCGCCCATATGTCATACCTCTTTTATCTATGTGTTTGCTTTACGTCTTCACGATTGATTACGGCTCTGTCTGCCGGTTACGGACTTATCATAACATATATTAGTGGTACAGGACAATATTATTGATATATTATTTATACTTATGAAAAACTATAAGCATGCCAGGAAGAGTTTTCCGGTGAATATTCACTTGCGCACCGGGATGACAATTCCATGCATTTGAGGTATACTTGTGATAAATCTTCAGGAGCTTTCAGATGTACTTCGGAGAGGAGGCTTGTAAATGACAGAATCAGATGGACAGAATGAACAGGAGATACGGGCCATCCGCCTGACAGTGGCGCAGGATGGCAGCGGTGACTATGATACGGTAGGCGCGGCCCTGGCGGCCTTGGGAGACAAGGAGGGACCGCCGGCCCGTATTTATATAAAAAAGGGCGTGTACAGAGAACGGCTGGAAATTAAAAGGCCGGGAATCACATTGGAGGGCCAGACAGCCGGCGGCACCGTCATTACCTGCGGACTGTCTGCCGGGATGACCATGGAGGACGGCAGCAAGCGGGGAACCTTCCGCACCTACAGTGTGCTGGTGGACACCCACGATTTTACCGCAAGGAACCTGACCATTGAAAACAGCGCCGGTCCGGGCGAAGCGGCGGGACAGGCGCTGGCCCTGTATGCGGACGGAGACCGGATACTGTTTAAGGGATGCAGGCTGCTGGGAGGCCAGGACACACTTTTCACGGGCCCTCTTCCCCCGAAAGAGATAGAAAAGAACGGATTCATCGGACCAAAACAGTTTTCACCCAGGATAAACGGGCGCCACTGCTACCGGGACTGCTTTATACGCGGGGATATAGACTTTATATTTGGAAGCGCCACAGCCTATTTTGACAGGTGTGAGCTGTACTCTGCCGGCCGGGATACAGAGAGAAAGGGGTATGTGACCGCCGCGTCCACCCCCAGGGGCCAGAAATACGGGTATGTGTTCCGAAACTGCCGGTTTACAGGAAACAGCTCCCGTGAAAGCGTCTACCTGGGCAGGCCCTGGAGGGATTACGCCAGGACGGTACTCATTGACTGCTATCTGGGGCCCCACATATGCCGTGAGGGATGGCATGACTGGGATAAAAAGGACGCGCGGTCCACATTGTTTTACGGGGAATACGGAAACTATGGACCGGGGGCGGCGGGCCGGGAGGCATCGGAACAGGGTAAAAGGGACCGGGGGACATCAAGGCCGGACTGGGTTTCCATGCTTACCCGTGATCAGATACAGGACTACACCATGGAACAGGTTCTGGGCGGAACGGACGGGTGGAATCCCGGGCATATATTGTAAGAAGGAAGGGATAAACGTATGGATTTATACCGTATCATACTGGTGGACGACGAGGAAGAGGTCAGGCAGAGTATCATCAGGAAAATTGACTGGAGGGGAGCCGGTTTCTGCGTGGTTGGGGATGCGGAAAACGGGGAGGAGGCCCTGGAGAAAGTGGAGGCCCTGGAGCCGGACCTGATACTGACGGACATCAGGATGCCCTTTATGGACGGCCTTTCCCTGGCTGAACGGGTGAGGCAGAAATATCCCTCGGTTAAAATCGTGATTTTTTCAGGCTACGATGATTTTGAGTATGCCAAGCAGGCCATAAAGCTGAATGTGACGGAGTACATCCTGAAGCCTGTGAATGTGGAGGAGCTGACTGCCATCTTAAAGCGCATCAAATCCAACCTGGACGATGAGATCGAGCAGAAAAGGAATGTGAGCCTGCTGCGTGAAAATTATATTCGCAGCCTTCCCATTCTCAGGGACCAGTTTTTAAACGAGCTGGTGGGAAGCACTGTGCCCGGAAATGTACTTAAGGAAAAGCTGGCTGAGTATGATATCCCGCTGGCAGGAGCCAAGAAGTGGGTGGCCGCGGCCATTGACATAGAGCCGGAGGAGATCCGGGAGGGGAATATGCTGCCTCTCCACAAGGAGAGGGACCTGATTCCCATTTCCGTCATGCAGATAGTGGAGGAGAAGCTGGGGAACTATTGCCGTTCTTCCGTATTCACTTCCTCCAGGACCTCCTGGTCTGAGCTGGCCCTTATTGCTGCCATTGATGAGGATAACAGCCAGACAGGACTGATTGACGTTCTGGGGGATATCTGCAAGGAGACAAAGAAGATTCTGGAGGTGCCCATCACCATTGGCATCGGCCACAGCTGCCAGGACCTGGGGGAGATCAGCGGCTCCTATAAGGCGGCCGTGGACGCCCTTGGCTATAAGGCCATCGTGGGAGCGGGAAGCACCATCTACATCAATGACGTGGAGCCTGTAAGCGGGGGAAAGCTGAGTTTTGACAGCAAGGACGAAGCGGAACTCATTGCGGCCATCAAGTTCGGCCCCAGGGAGAAGATAGAGGAAGCAGTACAGGCGGTCATGGATAAAATGAGCGATGCAAAGGTGCATTTCAGGCAGTGCCAGGCATATATGCTCAGCGTGTCCAGCTCCATTGTCCAGCTGATTCAGCAGTATGACCTGGACCTGGAACAGCTGACGGAGGAGGGGGAGGAGCAGGGGGATACCTTTGCCGTCATACCCAGGATGATGAAAAAGGAGGACTTTGCCCACTGGCTTCTCTCGGCCGCCCTCAGGATGAACCAGGCCATGAACCGGGAGCGGGATAATACCATGAAGCAGGTCATCCAGAAGGCCAGGGAATATATTATTGACAATTACCAGGACCCGGATTTATCCGTGGAGAAGATATGCCGCCAGCTGCACATGAGCCCGGCCTATTTCTCCACCATGTTCAAGAAGGAGACAGGGCAGGCATATACCGCCTACCTGACCCAGGTCCGCCTGGACAAGGCAGTGGAGCTTCTCAACAAGACCGATGACAAGACCTATGTCATAGCGGCCAAGGTGGGATACCAGGAGCAGAATTATTTCAGCTATGTGTTTAAGAAGCGTTTCGGGGTCTCGCCCACCAAGTTCAGAGGGGCAAAATAGATACAACAGGCCTGCGGTGCCGCTTATGGCGGGAAGGGGCAGGCAGCGTAAAGGAGCAGGGGACATGTTGTTTGAAAAGCAGAGGGTTAAGCTGCAGAAGGCCAGTATACGGTATATCATATTCATCTACTTTACGCTGACGGCCCTGGCCGCCAGTATATTCATAGGCATTTCCCTGTATTCCAGGCTGTCGGGCCAGATGTCCGCCACCATCCGGGAGGAGAACCAGATACTGATTAATCAGATCACCCGGTCCATGGAGGATTACCTGCGGACCGTGATGAAGCTGTCTGATTCCCTGTACTACGGGGTGGTCAAGAACGCGGACCTGGCCAGCGGATCCATCGGAAGCGAGATGACCCTTCTCTATGACAACAACAAGGACAATGTGGAGAATATTGCCCTTTTGTCCAAGGAAGGAAAGCTGCTGGAAGCCGTGCCTGCTGCCCGCCTTAAGACTAATGTGGATGTCACCGGGGAAAACTGGTTTACCTCCACCCTGGAGAAAACGGAGAATATGCATTTCTCCACGCCCCATGTCCAGTACATCTTTGACGGCAGCGAGAACCAATACCGGTGGGTCATTTCCCTGTCAAGGGCAGTGGAAATCACCCAGGGACCTTCCACGGACCAGGGAGTCCTGCTGATTGACATACGCTACAGCAGTCTGGAGCAGCTCTTTGACGGGGTAAATCTGGGAAACGGAGGCTATGTCTACTTAATCAGCAGCAGCGGGGAAATCATATACCACCCCCAGACCCAGCTTATTGACTCGGGAATCGTCCGGGAGAACAACCTGGAGGTATCCGGACTCAGGGACGGCAATTACCGTCAGACCGTGGACGGGGAGGAACGGACCGTCACGGTTAAGACCGTGGGATACACAGGCTGGAAGGTGGTGGGGGTGACGCCTCTTGACGGCGTGTCCCTCAACAATATCAAGACAAAGCTTCTGGTAATTTTCATGATTGCCTTTGTCCTTTTTATCATGACCATCATCAATTCCTATATCTCCTCCAGGATAACGGACCCCATCAAGGAGCTGGAGAAATCCGTCAATGAAATTGAGGCAGGCAATCTGGAGACAGAGGTCAGGAGCGGAGGTTCCTACGAGATACAGCATCTGGGCAATTCCATACAAAACATGGCCCGGCAGATAGGGCGGCTTATGGACGATATTGTGGCGGAGCATGAATCCAAGCGAAAGAGCGAGTTCGACACCCTCCAGGCGCAGATTAACCCCCATTTCCTATATAACACCCTGGATATTATTGTGTGGATGATTGAAAATGAGAACCTGACCGACGCGGTGCGGGTCGTGACGGCCCTGGCCAGGTTTTTCCGAATCAGCCTCAGCAGGGGAAAAAGCATTATAGCTGTCAGGGATGAGCTGGAGCATGTGCGCAACTACCTTATGATTCAGCACATGCGCTATAAAAATAAGTTTACCTATACCGTGGAAGCAGAGGATGAGGTCCTTGACCTGGCCAGTCTCAAGCTTATCCTCCAGCCTCTGGTGGAAAATGCCATCTATCACGGCATGGAATTCATGGACGGCGACGGGGAAATCCGTATCCGGGCATGGCGTCAGGACAAGGATTTATTCATGAGTGTCTCGGACAACGGCCTGGGGATGACACGGGAGCAGGTGAAACGGCTGTTCGGGGACACGGACCATGTGCCGTCGGGCAGGGGATCCGGTATCGGAGTGAAGAATGTCCACCAGCGTATCCGTCTGTATTTTGGAAATGGCTACGGACTGGAAATCCAGTCGGAGCCGGATGAGGGGACCACGGTCACGGCCCGTCTGCCGGCCATCCCCTACGGGGAAGTAAAGAAAGAGGGAGCCTATGTTAAATAAAGGAAAAATACTCTGGTGCATATGGGCCGGCATCCTGGTCCTGCTGTTTTTGATGTCCTCCACGGATCTGATTATCAAGGAAAAGAAAATCGAGGTATATCCGATTTCCGTCATCATAGAGGGGGACAACGACGACTATTATGTGAATTTCAAAAAGGGTATGGACCAGGCCGCGGTGGAGTTCCATGGGGATGTCAGCTTCATCACCCTTTATGCCGACCATGACCAGGCCCAGCAGATGGAGCTGGTAAAACGGGAAATCAGGGACGGTACCAGGGCTGTGATCCTGGCTCCGGTAAAGCCTGAGGAGGCGGTAAGAAAATTGGAGGATATGAACCCCGGCTGCCCCGTCATCCTTCTGGGCCAGTCTCCGGATGAGGGCACAGCTTTGGATACCATCGGCGCGGACGGCAGGGAGATTGGAAGGCTGCTGGGAGAGGCGGCGGCTTCCCAGGCACCCAGGGATGTGCCGGTCTATCTCTTTTGCGGGGGGCTGGACTATGGGGACAGTGCCTGGGTCTACGAGGGGGTCAGGACTGTGCTGGATGAGCAGGGGTATCATTACCGGCTCATTGAGAGGAAAAACCAGGACACATACCGTCAGGCCATACAGGAAACAGACGCTCCCGGAGGCGGCAGGATTACCATTATAGCACTGGATGTGCAGTCGCTGGACCAGGCCACCCGGATACTGGAGGAAAACACCATATACCAGGGCAGGGTGGCGGGACTCTACGGCGCCGGAAGCACCACATCACTGCTCAGGGCCCTGGACAAGGGAATTGTCACAGGGCTGACTGCCTATGACCAGTTTGACGAGGGATATTTAAGCGTGAAGCAGGCAGTGGAAGCTATCCAGGGCACGCGCCAAAAGCAGAACACCGTGCTGGAGGCCATCTATGTGGATGAGGATAAGCTGAGGGATAAGGCATACGAGAAAATGCTCTATCCCATTGAGTAAGGGCAGTTGTGATGAAAAGAAACGTAATAAGGTAAGGAAAGGGGCATTGCGGTGAAACGGAATTGGATGTATCTATTGGCAGCCTGTATGGGAGCGGCTGTCCTCATAGGGGTGTGGCAGTACATGGGAAGGGAAAACGGGCGGCAGATGGATAAGAACTCCATCCGCATCGGGGTTCTGCTCTACCGGGGGGACGACACCTTCATCGGTACCCTGCGCTCCGGCCTGGAGGACAGGGCAAAGGAATATGAACAGGAAACAGGGATCAAGGTGAAGTTGGATATCATGGACGCCAAGGGGAGCCAGAATACCCAGAACAGCCAGGTGGAGCGTCTGATCTCCCTGGGCTGCGATGCCCTGTGCATCAACAGCGTGGACCGTTCGTCGGCATCCATCATCATAGACAAGGCCATGGATGCAGGAACTCCGGTGGTGTTCTTTAACCGGGAGCCGGTGGAGGAGGACATGAACCGCTGGGAAAAGCTGTACTACGTGGGAGCGGACGCCAAGGAATCCGCCGTGCTCCAGGGAGACATCCTGGTGGATGCCTATAATCAGGATACACGAACCCTGGACGCCAACGGCAACGGACTGGTAAGCTATGTGCTTCTGGAAGGGGAAACCAGCCATCAGGACTCCCTGATCCGCACGGAGTGGTCCATCCAGACCTTAAAGGACGGGGGCGTACCTTTGGAGAAGATTACGGGAGGAATCGCCAACTGGGACAGAAGCCAGGCATCAGCCCTGATGGAGCAGTGGCTGAAGGAGTATACGGGCCAGATTGAACTGGTGGTCAGCAACAACGACGACATGGCCCTGGGAGCCATTGACGCCATAAACCGGGCCGGAATCGGGGCCAATTCCATCAAGGTGGTGGGGATTGACGGCACCCCTGTGGGCATAAAGGCCCTGGAGGAAGGATATCTTTTCGGCACAGTGGAATCAGATAAGGAACGCTATTCCCGGGTCATATTTGACATTGCCTGGAGCCTGTCCCTGAACCAGGCTCCAAAGGACAGGGTGCCTCAGCTGGATGGAAATTATTACTGGTGCCCACAGAGGGCTTTGACCCAGGCTGAGGCAAAATTGCTTAAAAACCAGTGATGTATCATAAAAACACCGACGGAAGAAGATAAAATCGAAGAAATTTTATAATCATTCTATAAAAATCATATGGAAAAATGCACAACCGGGTCGTATAATAATCTTGTTGTTAAGCAAAAACAACCAAAGACAACAAAACTATAAGGGAGGAATTAAAAATGAAGAAAGCATTAAGTGTTGCTCTTGCGTGTTCCATGGCATTATCACTGGTTGCCTGCGGAGGCGGCAGCAAGCCAACGGAAGCACCAACCACAGCAGCTGCAGGGGATACCACAACCGAGGCAGCAGCAGACACAACCGCGGCAGACACGGCAGCGGCACCGGAAGCAGGCGCAGAGGTGGCAAACAAGGATAAGCCTTTAGTATGGTTCAACCGCCAGCCATCCAGCAGTGCTACAGGACAGCTTGATATGACAGCCCTGAATTTCAATAAGGATACATATTATGTAGGGTTCGACGCAAACCAGGGTGCTGAGCTTCAGGGAATCATGGTTAAGGACTACATCGAGAAGAACATCGACTCAATTGACCGCAACGGCGACGGAATCATCGGCTACGTTCTGGCAATCGGAGACATCGGACATAACGACTCTATCGCACGTACAAGAGGTATCCGCAAGGCTCTCGGCACCGCGGTAGAGAAAGACGGCAGCGTCAACAGCGATCCTGTTGGTACAAACGCAGACGGTACAGCAACGGTTGTACAGGACGGCTCCATCGAAGTTGGCGGAAAGACATACGTTGTCCGTGAGCTTGCTTCCCAGGAGATGAAGAACTCCGCAGGAGCTACATGGGATGCTGCCACAGCAGGCAATGCAATCGGCACATGGTCTTCCTCTTTTGGCGATCAGATTGATGTTGTTGCATCCAATAACGACGGTATGGGCATGTCCATGTTCAACGCATGGTCCAAGGACAACAAGGTTCCTACATTTGGCTATGACGCAAACAGCGACGCAGTAGCAGCTATCGCAGAGGGCTACGGCGGCACTATCAGCCAGCATGCAGACGTACAGGCTTACCTGACTCTTCGCGTACTGCGCAACGCACTGGACGGAGTTGATATTGATACAGGTATCGGCACAGCAGACGATGCAGGCAATGTCCTGAGTTCTGATGTATATGTTTACAAGGCAGATGAGCGTTCCTACTACGCACTGAACGTTGCTGTTACCGCTGAAAATTATACAGATTTCACAGATTCCACAATGGTATACGCACCTGTATCCAATCAGCTGGATGAGGCTGCCCATGCCACAAAGAATGTATGGCTGAATATCTACAACTCAGCTGATAACTTCCTTGGATCGACCTATCAGCCTCTGCTTCAGAAATACGATAAGCTTCTCAACCTTAAGGTTGACTACATCGGCGGCGACGGGCAGACAGAGTCCAATATTACAAACCGTCTTGGAAATCCAAGCCAGTATGACGCATTTGCCATCAACATGGTTAAGACAGACAATGCAGCTTCATACACATCTCTGCTTGAGCAGTAATATTCATTGAAATAAAGATGTACTGTTATTAGGGAGAAGAAATTCTCCCTAATATTAAAATTGAAACCTATCAATCTACATATACAGGAGTAAAATAATGGCAGATAAGAAAGATGATATCGTCTTATCAATACGCGGTATGAGCAAGTCCTTCGGCCGGAACAGAGTTCTGGACCATATCAGCCTGGATGTGAAGCGCGGAACCGTTATGGGGCTTATGGGTGAGAACGGAGCTGGTAAGTCAACCATGATGAAGTGCCTTTTCGGCACCTACCAGAAAGACGAGGGAAATATCTTCCTGAACGGCAGGGAAGTAAGCTTTTCCGGACCAAAGGATGCTCTTGAAAACGGCATTGCAATGGTTCACCAGGAATTGAATCAGTGTCTGGAACGGAATGTAATTGACAATTTATTCCTCGGACGTTATCCGGTCAATTCCATGGGTGTAATTGATGAAGGCAGGATGAAAAAGGAAGCAGCCGAGCTCTTTAGAAAATTGGGAATGACCGTTAACCTCACTCAGCCCATGAGCCGCATGTCCGTATCACAGAGGCAGATGTGCGAAATCGCCAAGGCCATCTCCTACAATTCAAGGGTGATTGTTCTGGATGAGCCTACATCCTCCCTGACCGTGCAGGAGGTTAATAAGCTCTTCGAGATGATGAGGATGTTAAAGGAGCAGGGAATCGCCCTGATTTATATTTCCCACAAGATGGATGAGATTTTTGAAATCTGCGATGAGATATCAGTGCTTCGGGACGGCAATCTGGTTATGACAAAGAGCACCAAGGATGCAAACATGAATGAGCTGATTGCGGCAATGGTCGGCCGTTCCCTTGATAACCGGTTCCCGCCTGTTGACAATACCCCCGGTGATGTGATTCTGTCCATCCAGAATCTGTCCACAAAGTTTGAGCCTCACTTGCAGGATGTTTCATTTGACGTAAAAGAAGGAGAAATATTCGGGCTGTACGGCCTGGTAGGAGCAGGGCGCACGGAACTTCTGGAAACAATCTTTGGTGTCCGCACCAGAGCGGCGGGACGTGTTTATTTTAATAACCGTCTTATGAATTTCAGCAGCGCAAAGGAAGCCATGGAGCATGGTTTTGCCATGATTACCGAGGAGCGGAAGGCAAATGGCCTGTTTTTAAAAGGGGACCTTACCTTTAATACCACCATTGCCAATCTGCAGCAGTATATGACGGGCATAGCGCTTTCCGATGCAAAGATGATAAAGGCCACGTCAAACGAAATCAAGATCATGCACACCAAGTGCATGGGCCCCGACGATATGATTTCCAGCCTTTCCGGCGGAAATCAACAGAAGGTCATTTTCGGAAAGTGGCTGGAGCGCAGTCCGCAGGTGTTTATGATGGACGAACCTACACGAGGAATCGACGTGGGCGCAAAGTATGAAATATATGAGCTTATCATCAATATGGCGAAGCAGGGGAAGACAATCATCGTTGTTTCTTCTGAGATGCCGGAGATTCTCGGAATTACAAACCGTATTGGTGTTATGTCAAATGGACGTCTTTCCGGAATTGTTAATACAAAAGAGACAAATCAGGAAGAACTTTTAAGGCTCAGTGCAAAATACCTATAAGGGGGATTCATGGATATGGCGAAAGGAAACAATGAGACTCTTACGGCTGAACAGGAAATGCAGCTGCGCCAGCCAATTGAGGATTATGTTGGCGAAATTCAGAAAAAAATCGACAGTCTCAGAGAGGACGGCACAAACAGGGTAGTCACTCTGCAAAATAGTATTGATGCAACAAAGAGAGACCGTTCCCTTACAAAGGAAGAAAGGGAAAACAGAATTGCGGCTAACAGCGCGGAGATGGAAAAAGCAAAGGCTGTTGAGGCAAAGAACAAGGATGAGATTGCAAAATTAATCTCCGATGCGGAGAGTTACCTTAAGGCACATTTTGATAAGGATTATTATCTGCCGTTAAAGGAAAGCTGTGAGCGGGAAAAAGCGCTTGCAAAGGAAAAATACGACATTAAAGTTGCGGAACTGAACAAAGAACATGAAAATACCCTCTCAAAGCTTACGGACCATCAGGAGATAAAGGATGAGAAGTATGTTCATAAGAACCGCCTGTTTGACGCAAAGATGGACCTGGACAAGGAGCTTCAGCGGATCAAGGACAGAAGGCATGCGGCATTTGTCTGGCAGTATCACCTGATTGACATGCTCCGCCTGTCTAAATTCACCTTCATGGAGACCAGGGCGCAGAAATGGGAGAACTATAAATATACATTCAACCGCAGGACATTCTTACTGCAGAATGGACTGTATATCGCTATTATCCTGATTTTCATCGGACTGTGTATCGCTGCGCCGGTGATAAAGAATGTTCAGCTGCTTACCTATAATAACGTTTTAAATATCTTGCAGCAGGCTTCTCCGAGAATGTTCCTGGCTCTGGGCGTTGCCGGACTCATCCTCCTTACCGGTACGGACCTTTCCATAGGACGTATGGTTGGTATGGGCATGACCACCGCGACAATCATCATGCATCAGGGCATCAACACAGGCGCTGTGTTCGGACACGTGTTTGACTTCACAGGCATGCCCATTGGAGTAAGAGTGGTATTTGCCCTGGTAATGTGTATCATCTTATGTACATGCTTTACGGCCATCGGAGGTTTCTTTACCGCTAAATTCAAGATGCATCCGTTCATTTCAACCATGGCCAACATGCTGGTCATTTTTGGACTTGTAACATATGCCACAAAGGGTGTATCCTTTGGTGCCATTGAACCGGCTATTCCAAAGATGATTATTCCAAAAATAAACGGGTTCCCAACCATTATCCTGTGGGCAGTGGCTGCCATCGTAATCGTATGGTTCATCTGGAACAAGACCACCTTCGGCAAGAATTTATACGCAGTAGGCGGCAATCCGGAAGCAGCAGCTGTTTCAGGTATCTCCGTATTCGGAGTAACCATGGGAGCATTCATTCTGGCAGGCATCCTTTACGGATTCGGATCCTGGCTGGAATGCGCAAGAATGGTAGGTTCCGGCTCCGCTGCTTACGGGCAGGGCTGGGAGATGGATGCAATCGCAGCCTGCGTGGTCGGCGGCGTATCCTTTACAGGCGGTATCGGTAAGATTTCAGGCGTAGTAGTCGGCGTGCTTATATTCACCGTGCTCATCTACTCCCTTACCATTCTCGGTATCGACACAAACCTTCAGTTCGTATTTGAAGGTATCATCATCATAACCGCTGTAACACTTGACTGCTTGAAGTACGTACAGAAGAAGTAGTGGGAAGTTAGGTGCTTCCGTCCGTGATTGAAATAAGTCTGGGGGCTGTGGATACGGCTGCGGGACTAGTATTTCTAGGACGCTGAAAATCGGCTAAATACAAGAGGCTGGCTGCCAAAACTCGCGGCCAAGCCTCTTTTTATATTTAGGTACTGAGCTCAAACAGTTGTCAGCCAGCCTCTTAACGCCGCTTTCCACCGTCCAAGAACTACACGCTTAGCATATAAAATACTAGCCCCGCAGCCGTATCCCAATCCCCCTCTCCCTTTCCCTCACGGGCGGAGGACCCCCCTCCCCTGCATCTACTACCATCCACAAGCCAACCTGCTATTTTGATACTCCCTGGTAAACGTAACATCCCTCCCAAACCACTCCGGGGGCTGGAAGGACATGGCTTCTTCTTCGGTGGTAAATTCCACCTCGGCCAGGACGAGGCCGGCGTAGCGGCCTTCAAAGACGTCCAGCTCAATGGTCAGATGATCTGAGTTATCCAGAGGGATGAGATAACGCTTTTTGGTGAGTACGGAGCCGTCGGCCTTGGGAAGCAGGTGGGCGTAGGCTTCGCGGGTCAGCGGAAGGTTGTATTCTTCCCTGGACAGGAGTCCCTTGCCCTTATAGGTGAGGCAGAAGTCCTCATCCTCCTGGCGGATGCGGACTACCGGGTCAGTGCAGAGATAGGCCTGTTCAATCTGGTGGAAGGGATGGGTGTCATAGCCCTCCGGAAGACAGGGAACCAGGAATTTACGTTCGATTTCCATATGGGAAAACCTCCTTGCTGTGATTGTCGATTAGTGGATTTTACTAACTATTTTTATTTTTTCCATTTTACAATCATATCATTTAACTCTTTTCCTGAAAAGTGATAAATGATAAAATAAAATTACTATGCGATAAATGGCGGAAAGGGAGATTATCATGGCAAAGGTTTATGCATTTCTTGCGGATGGACTGGAAGAGGTTGAATGTCTTGCGGTTGTGGACGTGCTCCGGCGTTCCGGTGTGGAGGTGACATTGGTGTCTGTTACAGGAGACAGGAAAGTAATTGGTTCTCATGGAATTGAGTTGGTGACTGACGCCCTGTTTGATGATGTGGATCCGGATGTGTCAGATGTGCTGTTTTTGCCCGGAGGAATGCCGGGAACAAACAATCTGAAAGCACATAAGGGTCTGAGGGCGGCTGTGGAGTGCGCCAACAAGCAGGGCAGAAGGATTGCGGCCATCTGCGCGGCGCCAAGCATCCTGGGGAGCATGGGGCTCTTAAAGGGCAGGACGGCCACCTGCTATCCGGGATTTGAGGACCAGCTTACAGGCGTGTCCTACACCAGCCAGGGTGTTGTGACGGACGGCAACATCACCACCGGCAGGGGCCTGGGATTTGCCCTTGACATGGGACTGGAACTGATTCGCCTGCTTCAGGGTCCCCAGCAGGCCCAGAAGATTGCAGCGGCAATCCAGTATAACTGGAAATAGTATCCGGATGAGAAAAACTCCTGTTCTGTTCTATATCATATGGATGTGGGATGGAATGGAAGTTTTTTTTGTAAAAAACGCTGGTGTTTTTAAAATGAGCATGCTATAATGGTACATTGAAGTGTAGCGCCCTCATGGATTATGGGCGAACCACATATATTTTAAGGAGGAACCCGTAAAAATGAGTGTACAAGTAGAAAAATTAGAAAAAAACATGGCCAAACTGACAATAGAGTTAAGCGCGGAGCAGTTTGAGGATGCAATGAAAAAAGCCTTCAATAAGAGCAAGAACAAGTTTAATATTCCAGGCTTCCGTAAGGGCAAAGCACCTCGCGCCGTGATTGAAAAGATGTATGGCGAAGGCATTTTTTATGAGGATGCCGCTGATGAAGCCATCAACGCAACCTGCATGGAGGCAATGAATGAAAGCGGACTGGAGATCGTTTCCAGACCGGAAGTTGCCGTAGATCAGATTGGCAAGGACAAGCCGTTCATCTATACCGCAACCGTAGCCGTAAGGCCGGAAGTGACCCTGGGCGAGTACAAGGGCATCGAGGTAGAGAAGGTGGATGCAGCTGTTAAGCCGGAGGATGTGGAAGCAGAGCTCAAGAAGGTTCAGGAGCAGAACGCAAGACTTCTGACCGTAGAGGACAGACCGGTTGCTGACGGCGACCAGACCGTCATCGACTTTGAGGGATTTGTTGACGGCAAGACATTTGATGGCGGCAAGGCAGCTGATTACCCATTGACCATTGGTTCCCATTCCTTTATCGATACATTTGAGGAGCAGCTGGTTGGCAAGAACATCGGAGAAGAGTGCGAGATTAACGTAACCTTCCCGGAAGAGTATCATGCGGCTGAACTGGCCGGAAAGCCGGCAACCTTTAAGGTGACTGTAAAGGAAATCAAGGTAAAGGAACTTCCGGAACTGGATGATGAGTTTGCAGGAGAGGTTTCTGAATTTGACACTCTGGATGAATACAAGAAGGATATTGAGTCAAAGATTCTTGAGAGAAAGCAGAAAGAAGCTGCTTCCGAAAACGAGAACCGTGTAGTTGACAAAGTAGTGGCAGGCGCTTCCATGGAGATTCCTGACAGGATGGTGGAAGGCCAGATTGACAACATGGTTCAGGATACAGCCCGCCGTATGGAGAGCCAGGGTCTGTCCATGGATCTGTACATGAAGTATACAGGTATGACCATGGAGCAGATGAGAGAGCAGATGAAGCCACAGGCCTTAAAGAGAATCCAGACCAGACTGGTGCTTGAGGAAGTTGTAAAGGCTGAGAACCTGCAGGTTTCCGACGAAAGACTGGATGAGGAGATTGCCAAGATGGCGGCCGCTTACCAGATGGAGGCTGACAAGTTAAAAGGTTATATGTCAGACCGTGATAAGGACCAGATGAAGGAAGATATTGCTGTTCAGGAAGCGGTTGATTTCCTGGTGGCAGAAGCAAAACTGGTATAATTCACATATGATACGGGGGGTTCACAGCGCTTATTTACCTGGCTTTGAATCTCCCTGGTTTCTTATAAGTGAACGTCATTTTGTCCGGGCGGTGAGATGCCGCTCCTGGCAGGGATGACATGAATTGCACACAGGTGTCTGAATGACAGGCGCCAAGTGCCTATAACTAGGAGGATGGTTAAATGAGTTTAGTACCTTATGTCATTGAGCAGACCAGCCGCGGCGAGCGTTCTTATGACATTTATTCAAGATTACTGAAGGAGAGGATCATATTCCTGGGCGAGGAAGTAAGCGATGTGTCCGCAAGCCTTGTGGTGGCACAGCTCTTATTCCTGGAGTCAGAGGACCCGGGCAAGGATATCCATCTATATATCAACAGCCCGGGCGGTTCCGTATCCGCGGGATTTGCCATCTATGACACCATGAATTATATTAAGTGCGATGTGTCTACCATCTGTATCGGCATGGCAGCCAGCATGGGCGCGTTCCTTCTTTCCGGAGGGGCCAAGGGCAAGCGTTTTGCTCTGCCTAATGCGGAAATCATGATTCATCAGCCTTCGGGCGGGGCCAAGGGCCAGGCCACCGAGATTAAAATTGTGGCTGAGAATATCTTAAAGACAAGAAAGAAATTAAACGAAATCCTGGCAGCAAACACAGGGAAGCCCCTGGAAGTGATTGAGCGCGATACGGAGCGTGACAATTATATGTCTGCATTGGAGGCCAAGGAATACGGCCTTATTGATGAAATCATCGCACATCATTAGTGCTGCAGCCCAGCGCTGAGGCATCAGGCCGGTAACGTAAAACAGCAAGTAAAGGATATGAAAGGTTAGGTATCGTATGCCAATGAGACCAGATGACACGATTCGGTGCTCCTTCTGCGGAAGGACACAGGATCAGGTACGAAAGATGATTGCCGGAGCAGGCAACAACAATGTGTATATCTGTGACGAGTGCATAGAATTGTGCTCTGAGATTCTGGAAGAGGAGCTGGAAGGCCAGGATGAAGGGGAGAGCCCCGCGCTGGCCGATATACGTCTTCTGAAGCCAAAGGAAATCAAAGCATTTTTAGACGAATATGTCATCGGACAGGATGACGCCAAGAAGGTGTTGTCCGTTGCGGTTTACAATCACTACAAGAGGGTGACGGCATGCCAGAACATGGACGTGGATGTACAGAAGAGCAACATCCTCATGTTAGGGCCCACGGGTTCAGGCAAGACTTATCTGGCCCAGACCCTGGCTAAGATTCTCAATGTTCCCTTTGCCATTGCGGACGCAACTGCACTGACAGAGGCTGGATATGTGGGCGAGGATGTGGAAAACATTCTGTTAAAGCTTATCCAGGCAGCCGACTATGACATCTCCCGTGCCGAATACGGCATTATATATATTGACGAAATTGATAAAATTACCAAGAAGTCCGAAAATGTATCCATCACCAGGGATGTTTCAGGCGAGGGCGTCCAGCAGGCGCTTCTCAAGATTCTGGAGGGTACAGTTGCCAGTGTTCCGCCTCAGGGCGGCAGGAAGCATCCGCACCAGGAGCTTCTTCAGATTGATACCACCAACATCCTGTTTATCTGCGGCGGTGCCTTTGATGGCCTGGAGAAGATCGTGGAGCAGCGTCTCAGCGCCGGTTCCATTGGTTTCAACGCCGAGGTGACAAACAAGAACGACCTGAACATCGATGAGCTGCTCAAGAAGGTGGAGCCAAAGGATTTGACCAAGTTCGGGCTGATTCCCGAGTTCATAGGCCGCGTGCCTGTGATGGTTTCTCTGGAACAGCTGACAAAGGAAGCTATGGTGCGCATCCTGTCAGAGCCGAAAAATGCCCTGATGAGGCAGTACCAGAAGCTGTTTGAGCTGGACAATGTGAAGCTGGAATTTACTCAGGAGGCTCTGGAGGAAATTGCACAGCTGGCAGTAGACCGCAAGATTGGCGCCAGAGGACTGCGCTCTATCCTTGAATCAGTGATGATGGACCTTATGTATGAGATTCCGTCCGATGATTCTATCGGAATCTGTACCATTACCAGAGACGTAGTGAGAAAGGCAGGACAGCCGGAATTAGTATACCGCGACATGTCTCCTGCATCTGCCCGAAAACCGTTGTCAGAACGGCTTAGGGGGGACAGTAAGACAGGAGAAATTGCGTAGGCTGTCATGCTCCTGTGACAATTTAGAAGAGAGAAAGGGCCGCTGCAAATCAGATATGACCCGGACCAGAAGGCTTGTTTTCCGGCCGGTCCGGCACCTGCATTGCAGCGGCTTTTCAAATGGTTAAGATACAAGAGGGGAAGATTGAGAATGGGAGAACAAGTGATTACGATGCCCGTGGTGGCCCTCAGGGGGCTGACCATACTTCCGGGTATGGTATTGCATTTCGATATAAACAGGCCGAAATCAGTGGCCGCCGTAGAGCGGGCCATGGTGGGAGACCAGAAACTGTTCCTTGTGGCCCAGAGACATCCTGAAATCGTGGAGCCAGAGCAGGGGGATTTGTTCCAGGTGGGTACTGTGGCGGTGGTGAAGCAGCTGGTGAAACTGCCGGGCAAGGTGGTACGCGTGCTGGTGGAAGGACTGGAGCGCGCTGAGCTTCTGTGTCTGGAAGCCGAGGAACCGGCCATGATGGGCGAGATAGCAGCCATAGAAGCGGAGGAGGATGATTTGGACAGCCTGACTCAGGAGGCCATGCTGCGCATCCTGAAGGACAGGCTGGAAGAATATGGAAGAGTTAATTCCAAGATTACGAAGGAGATTCTGCCCAATCTGCTGATTATTACAGATCTGAATGAGATGCTGGACCAGATTGCCATTCAGCTGCCATGGGATTATACCATCCGCCAGACGGTGCTGGAGAACAGCTCTTTGTCAGCCAGGTATGAGGTAGTGATGCATACTCTGCTGACTGAAATGGAGATATACAGGATTAAGCAGGAGTTCCAGGAAAAGGTAAAGGCTGATATCGACCAGAACCAGAAGGAATACATCCTCAGGGAGCAGATGAAGGTTATCCGCCAGGAGCTGGGAGAGGATGCTGTGTCGGATGCAGACGAATACCAGAAGAAACTGGACGCACTGAAGGCTGACAAGGAAGTAAAGGAAAAGCTCCACAAAGAGATTGAGCGTTTCCGCAATATGCCGGCCGGAAGCCAAGAGGCAAATGTGCTGCGCACCTATGTGGAAACCCTGCTGGACCTGCCATGGAAGAAGATGTCCAAGGACAATGACGACATCAAACATGCCGAGAAGATACTCAACGAGGACCACTACGGACTGGAACAGGTAAAGGAGAGGATCCTGGAATACCTGGCTGTCCGCGCCCTGACTAAGAAGGGCACCAGCCCTATCATCTGTCTGGTGGGACCTCCCGGAACCGGCAAGACATCCATTGCCCGGTCTGTGGCAAGAGCCCTGAATAAGAAATACGTGCGCATCAGCCTGGGAGGTGTCCGGGACGAGGCGGAAATCAGGGGACACAGGAAAACCTACGTGGGCGCCATGCCCGGCCGTATTGTGGAAGGCATGCGCCAGGCCGGTGTGAGCAATCCTCTGATGCTTCTGGATGAGATTGACAAGGTCAGCAGCGATTACAAGGGCGATACCTCCTCCGCGCTTTTGGAGGTACTGGACGGGGAACAGAATGTGAAATTCAGGGACCATTATGTGGAACTTCCCATTGACCTGTCCCAGGTACTGTTTATTGCCACGGCCAACACCACCCAGACCATACCGGGTCCCCTGCTGGACCGCATGGAGCTGATTGAGGTCAACAGCTACACGGAAAATGAGAAGTTTCACATAGCCAGGGACTACCTGGTGTCAAAGCAGATGGAGCGCAACGGGCTGAAGGACAGCCAGATTACATTTTCCGATAAGAGCCTGGAAAAAATCATACACAACTACACCAGGGAAGCGGGCGTCAGGAATCTGGAGCGCCGCATTGGGGATGTTTGCCGCAAGGCAGCCAGACAGTTCCTGGAGGATAAGAAGAAGTCCATCAAGATTTCGGAGAGCAATCTGGAAAAATATCTGGGCAAGGAAAAGGTGACCTTTGAAAATGCCAATGAGGAAGATGAAATCGGTATTGTCCGCGGCCTGGCCTGGACCAGTGTGGGAGGCGATACCCTTCAGATAGAAGTCAATGTGATGCCGGGCAAGGGAAGCCTTCTGATGACCGGACAGCTGGGTGATGTGATGAAGGAATCCGCCCAGACAGCCTTGACCTATGTGCGGTCCGTGTGCCCGGAATACGGGATTGCCGACGATTATTTTGAGAAGCATGATCTCCACATCCATATCCCGGAGGGCGCTGTGCCAAAGGACGGACCATCCGCGGGAATCACCATGGCTACAGCCATGCTGTCCGCGGTGACAGGTAAAAGCGTCCAGGCCAAGGTGGCCATGACCGGGGAGATAACCCTCCGGGGACGGGTCCTGCCCATCGGAGGACTGAAAGAAAAGATATTGGCAGCCAAGATGGCCCATATAGAGAAGGTACTGGTACCTGACAAGAACCGGCCGGATATGGCGGAGCTGTCCAAAGAAATCACCAAAGGACTGGACATTGTGTATGTAAAGGCCATGGAGGATGTGGTGTCGGAGGCATTTGTTTAGAGCGCGGATAGGAATTAGGAGAAACAGATATGATAATAAGAGACGTGAATCTGGAAACAGTTTGCGGCGTGACCAGCAAGCTGCCGGAGAATACATTGCCGGAGTTTGCATTTGCGGGCAAGTCCAATGTGGGAAAATCATCCCTCATCAACGCGCTGATGAACCGCAAAGCCTATGCAAGGACCTCCTCGCAGCCGGGAAAGACCCAGACCATCAATTTTTACAACATCAACGGGGCATTGTACTACGTGGACCTGCCGGGTTACGGCTATGCCAAGATAGCGGTTGAGGTCAAGGAAAAATGGGGCAAGATGATAGAACGGTATCTCAGGAATTCCCAGATGCTCAAGATGGTATTCCTGCTCATTGATATCCGCCACGAGCCCTCGGCTAACGACAAGCTGATGTATGAATGGATTATCTTTAACGGATACCATCCCGTCATCATTGCCACCAAGCTGGACAAGATTAACCGCAGCCAGGTACAAAAGCACGTGAAGATGGTGCGGGAAGGCCTGGGAATGGAAAAGGACGGCATCATCATTCCTTTTTCGGCAGAGACAAAGCAGGGCAGGGATGATATATGGGATCTTATTGAGGGGAGCCTGTAGGCTGCCCCTATTCCTGTTAAAAAAATTGATTTAATAAAGAGAAGAAAGGCCCGGTTTCCTGACAGACGAGTATTGCCCGCAGGAAATCAGGCCTTTACGCTACCGGTAAGTCTCCTTCACCGGCTCGATAAAATACCTTCCGTAAGACGGAATATACCGGCCCTGCGGATATCCGGCCCGTGGTCTGGTCCCGGGGGTGCAGAATGTAGGGTTCATGCTCTGTATATGTGATATCCACCCAGGGATAGCGAAAGCCTTCCCTGACCATGGCTTTTTCCGCCAGGGGATGGCCCGGGGCCGCCACCAGGCAGGAGCCACGCATCAGGGCCACCGCTATGGTCAGCTGTCCCTTTTCCTCACCTAATAAATCCTCACATTCCGAATTCCGGTCAGAGCATATCTGGCAGATTTACAGGTGAATCCTGTCAGATTCAGCTCGACATATCCGGCATTTAGCGTATAATAGATAAAGGTATGAAATAAAATAAGACAGCCCGGGGTGATGGGATTGCAGACGCGCAGGGCTGTATCTGGAGGTATTATGTAATGGAAACGGGACCAATACGGGTGGCTGTCATGGCGGACACCCATGGAGTGCTCCGGCCGGAGGTGGAGAGGATTCTCGAAACCTGCGATGTGATTGTCCATGCAGGGGATTTCGACAATCAGATGCTGTATCATAAGCTGAATGTGGACCAGCCACTGTACGCGGTAAGGGGAAATAACGACAGGGGATGGTCCGGGGGCCTTGGACAGGTGAACCGGTTTGAAATCGGAGGGGTCAAATTTATCATGGCTCACGAAAGAGTGGATATTCCCAGCGTGCTCAAGGATATTCAGGTGGTCATATTCGGCCATTCCCATATGTATTATCAGCAGGAAATCAGCGGAAGGCTTTGGCTGAATCCGGGAAGCTGCGGTTATAAGCGTTTTACCCTGCCCCTTTCCATGGCCGTGATGACCATTGAGGAAGGAACGTATGAGGTGGAGACCATCTGGCTGGAACATGGGTACGGGACGCCGGGAGCAGCCACCAGCCAGAGGGAAAAGGCCAAAGCCAGCAAGTATGAAAAGCATCAGAAACGCTATAAGCAGAAGCAGGCAAAGGGCGCGGGCCAGACGGATAAGGCAAAGGGCGCGGTCATGGCAGCCAGATACGGGGGACAGCCGGCAGCCAAGCAGGAAGCCGTCAAACCCGTCCCGGACCAGGAAAAGGAATACCTGTTCCTCATAGCGAAAATCTTACGCCTGAGAAAGGCCGGTGAATCCAGGGAATGGGTCATCCGGAACCTGGGGGAGAATTTCAGGCTGGCAGCAACCATCTATGATATATGCGAAAAAAAGCCGGACGCAAATGCCCGGCAGATTTTAGAGCTGTTATTGGAACAAATCTCTTTTTAGTGAAAACGCTTCCCGGTGGAAGCAGGTATACCGGCACAGCAAGTCAGGATAAAAGTGACCGCATGACATGGGCATAGATTTCCTGGCTTTTTGTTTTCCATGTATTGCACATGGATTCTGCCTGCTCCCTGTCGGGAACAGACAAATCCAGACGAATCAGGGTGGTCTTATTCTCGCGGACCTCACAGTGGACAATGTAGTCCTGATTGGTTCCCTTGTAGAAGTCGGCCGTGGTTCCCACCTCCTCCCGGAGACGGAACTTATTCTCCTTGAGGTACTGATTCATGTCTTCAATGATGGCGGAGGATATGTTCTTGCCAAAGAAGTTGAGGGTTTCCTCGCCTTCCCTGGTGATGTCATAACGGGTGCTGTTGTGGCTGGCCTCCTTGTGGACCAGGCCGGCGTCTTCCAGCTCATTTAATGCCTGCTGGAGGGTGAAATAGGTGGTGTATTCATGCTCTGTGAAAAAGTTGGTGAGCTGGGCGTTCGTCAGGGGGAAGTTCACCTGCTTCAACATATAGAGATTCATCAGTTTGTACAAGGTCATAGGTTCAGTAAGCATATCACACACGCTCCATCAGGGTTTTCTTATTATTTTCTAATGTGGTCCTTTACCGCGCTGCTGACCACATCTGCCACGCGGGGGTCAAAGGCTTCGGGAAGTATGTTCTCGTCGTTTAAATCCCTCCCGTCCACCAGTCCTGCAATGGCTTCGGCGGCAGCCAGTTTCATTTCCTCGGTGATGGCAGAAGCACGGCCTTCCAGCGCGCCCTTAAAGATTCCGGGGAAAACCACCACGTTGTTTACCTGGTTGGGAAAGTCGGAACGGCCGGTCCCGACCACACGCGCCCCGGCAGCCTTTGCCAGATCAGGCATGATTTCCGGTACGGGGTTTGCCATGGCAAAGAGGATGGCGTCCTTATTCATGGATGCCACCATGTCCTGGGTCACGATTCCGGGAGCAGACACGCCCACGAAGATGTCAGCGCCCTTCATGGCATCTGCCAGGGTACCGGTCCTGTGATCCAAGTTGGTCACGTCCATCATCTTTTCCTGCATCCAGTTCAGGCCCTCTGCGCCCCTGCTCAGGATGCCGCTCTTATCGCACATGGTAATATGGGCGAATCCATAGGTCAGCAGCAGCTTTGTGATGGCAATGCCCGCGGAGCCGGCGCCGTTTACTACCACGCGGCAATCTTCCTTCTTTTTGCCGGTCAGCTTAAGGGAGTTGATAACGCCGGCCAGGACCACAATGGCAGTGCCGTGCTGGTCGTCGTGGAACACCGGGATGTCCAGTCTCTCTTTTAATGCCTCCTCTATCTCAAAGCATCTGGGGGCCGAGATGTCCTCCAGGTTAATGCCGCCAAAGGCGGGAGCGATGCGCACAACGGTCTCAATGATTTCCTGGGTGTCCTGGGTATCCAGGCAGATGGGGAAGGCGTTGACACCGCCGAATTCCTTAAAGAGCACAGCCTTTCCCTCCATGACAGGCATGGCTGCCAGAGGACCTATGCTGCCCAGGCCCAGTACGGCGCTTCCGTCGGATACAACGGCAATGGTGCTGGATTTGATGGTATACCGGTAAGCCGCCTCCGGGTCGGCGGCAATCACCTTGCAGGGCTCGGCAACGCCCGGGGTATAGGCAAGGGCTAGGTCTTCCCTGGAGGCGACCTTTGCTTTTGATGTGGTTTCAAGTTTTCCCTTCCATTCCTCGTGGAGCAGCAGTGCTTTCTCATTGGTTGTCATAATCCGTTCCGTCCTTTTCATTATCATAGTAGAAACACAAAAATGCATTTTTATATATCATAACAATTTTGTAAGTGTTTATCAAGTTCCTTTTGAAATTGGTGCGGTTTGCCAGACCTGCATTTTTGAAATCATCTGGGTATGGCGGCGCTTGTGCGGCGGTGCGAACCGGGGAGGGGGAGAACAAAGGGGAAATGGAAGAACATGGAACCCATGGTTTGTACAAAAGATGTAATTAAAACTTTTAAAACCACCCAAAATGTGATATCATGTTACGTAAGTGCGGACATTTTACACAGAAGGATAAAGATACAGGTGGTACTATGAGGGAACGTATTAACCGTCTGGCCAGGGGAATCATTGACAATGGTTCGCCGGAGCTGGTGCTGACACCGGAACGGGTGGAGGCTTCGGTTCCCGCGGGTGAGGTCATCCGTGGCGAGATATTGGTGAGCAGCGGCAATAACCTGCATATAAAAGGGCTGGTGTATTCCAGCCATGAAAGGGTCCGGGTGGTGAACAGCGCCTTTGGCGGGCTTCGCAACCGGATTATATATGAAGTCAACGTGGATTTTTCAGAGCATGGGGACGAAATCAAGGGATCTTTTTACCTGGTCACCAATGGCGGTGAGAGGGAGATTCCTTATTCTTTGCGCGTACAGGCCGGTGATTCAGGGGAGGTTCTGGGAAACTTAAAGACTCCCAGGGACTTTGGGCTGCTGGCTAAGAAGGACCTGGAAAAGGCGCTGAGGATGTTTGAATATCAGGATTTTACAGAGGCCCCCTTCATGCAGGATTCCCGGGTCCGTACCATCTATGACGGGTTAAAGGGAAGGGCCGGCAGAAGGAATCTGCTGGAGGAATTCCTGGTGGCCCTGCAGGTGAAGGAACCGGTAAAGCTTACGCTGGAGACCGGAACCAGGACCTATGAGAATCTGACCGGAATCGCGGAAGATTATATAGATATTTCGGCAGGAACCTGGGGGTATGTGTCGGCGGACATAACCGCGGATGCTCCCTTCATTGAACTGGGGACCTCCCGGATTACAGACCAGGATTTTGTCCAGGGCCGGTGCAGGGCGGGATACCGCATTATACCGTCCAGGCTTCACAGGGGAAGGAATTTTGGGTGCATCCGCATTAAATCCATGGGGGAGGAATTCCTTCTTTCCGTGGAGGCGGAGGGGCAGCGCGGAGCCGGCAGCGCGGAGCGGGAATCCGGGGCGGACCGGTTCATGGACCATGGGAGCTTATATAAATACCTGGCTCTGCGTCTGGACTATGAGGCAGGGGGTTATGAGCCGGCCCTTCTCCTGAACCAGATGATGAAGGAGACAGAGCATCTCAGAGCTGATTTTCCGGGGGACGAGAGGGCCAAACTGATACAGGCAGAGCTTCTTATATTAAACGGCAGGGAGGAAAATGCCTCCCTGGCTTTAGACGACGCCAGGGACCATGTGCTGGCCCACAGGGAAGAGCAGGTTGAATTATACTGCTTCTACCAGTATCTGCGCCTGGAAATCAAGCCGTCTGTCCAGCAGAAGGAATCCCTGGTCCGCTATATACGCAAGCTTTTATGGGAGGATGGGGAGATACGGCCTTATCTCTTCCTGATGCTGATGAAGTTGGACGAAACCATGGCCCAGAATCCTCTGGAGCTGTACCGGTCCATGGCATCACTTTTCAATCAGGGCTGCAGCAGCCCGTTCCTCTATGCATCGGCCTGCCGTCTGATGGAAGCCCATCCGGATTTGTTTGTGCGACTGGGCGATTTTGAGATACAGGCGCTGTATCTGGGTGTACAGAAAGGAATCGTCAGCCGTTTGACCGCCCTGAGGGCAGCGGGACTGGCACTGGAGCTTAAGCATTACAGAAAGCTGGTGGAACGCTTATTTGCAAAGCTGTACCAGACATATGAGGAGCAGGAGATTCTGGAGGCAGTGTGCAGCCTGCTCATCAAAGGGGACCGCAAGGAAAGGGACGCATTTACCTGGTACGAGAAGGCCCTGGAACAGGGGGTAAACCTGACCAGGCTCTACGAGTATTTCCTCTATTCACTGCCGGAGGATTACGGACACCTGCTGCCTAAGGAGGTGCTGCTGTATTTCTCCTATGATAAGGATTTGAACAGGCACAGCCGCCAGGTGCTGTACCGGAATATATTGGAATACATGAATCCTTCCGCGGAGCTGTACCAGAGCTACACCAGGCATATGGAGCAGTTTGCCATGGAACAGCTGTTCCAGTCCAGAATCAACCGATCCCTGGCCGTTATTTACGAACACATGATTTATAAGGATATGATAGACAGCCGGGTGGCCAGGGTTCTTCCCGGCATCCTTAAGTCCTGCCGCATCTGGTGCGGGGATTCCAGAATGAAGTATGTCATTGTCCGCTATGAGGAGCTGGAGGACGAGGAGGCATTTCTCCTGGAAAACCAGTCTGCTTATGTGCCCCTGTTTTCCGACCGCAGCGTCCTCCTGTTTCAGGACGCATACGGCAACCGGTATCTGGACGTGAAGCACTGGAAGGTATCTGTCATGGACCGCCCGGAACTGCTGGCCCAGTGCTATGAGGTATATCCGGACCATCCCATGCTCAAGCTTTCCGAATGCAGGGATATTGTGAACCGCGGGGTGGAAACGGACGAGGAGGCAGCGCTGCTGGAAGAGATCGTGACTCAGATGCATTTGAGCCCTGTCTTTGAGGGCAGGCTGATGCAGGCGGTGACGGATTATTACTGCCAGAAGGCGTCTGAGGATAAGGACGGCGACGGTGTATTTAACTGCGCCTATCTGGTGCAGATTGATAAAAGGCCCATGGCTGCCAGGCAGAGGCAGCAGATATGCGAGACCCTAATCAGCCAGAATTATATGCGGGAAGCTTATAACATGATTCGGGATTACGGAAGCCAGTATATATCCACGCCACGGCTGATGAAGCTGTGCACCAAGACCATACTGATGAACCTGTTTGACCAGGACGAGCTGCTTCTGGGCCTGTCCCATCAGGTGTTTTGCCAGGGGTGCTATGACAGCGTGATCCTGGACTATCTGTGTGAGCATTTCAACGGAACCGTATCCCAGATGTATGAGGTGCTGATTCAGGGCGTCAGGGAGCATGTGGAGACATATGACCTGGAGGAGCGGCTGCTGGGGCAGATGCTGTTTACCGGCTGCTGCGACCAGATGGATTCCGTGTTTGAACTGTACATGAAACGCAAGACCACCAGGGAAATGGTGGTAAAGGCGTATTTTACCCAGAAGAGCGTCCAGTACTTCCTGGAAGAAAAGGATATGGACCAGAGGGTGTTTGAATATCTGAAGCAGGCAGTGGGCAATACCTTTGACAAGGACAGGATGCCCACCATCTACCTGCTGGCCCTGACGCGGTATTTTTCCACGCTGGACAAGGTGGAGGAGGGGGATGTGGAACTGTTAAAGACCATGACATCCCTGCTTTTGGAGGAAGGACTGGTATTTCCATATACCAGGGAGCTGTCAAAGCATATTCCGGTGCCGGAGGATATCATGGACAAGGCCATGGTGGAGTACCGGGGCAGGAAAGACGCTCATCCGGAGCTTCAGGTGAGAATCCTGCCCGAGGAAACAGGATTTCACAGTGAGGACATCCGCCGTGTATACCAGGGGATTTTTGTGAAACAAAAGGTACTCTTTGAGGGAGAGATCATGGAGTACAGGATATATGACTATCTGGACGGACACCGCAGGCTTGCGGCAGAGGGACAGGTGGAGTGCGACCATAAGCTGGAGGGAAAGGAGAACAGCCGTTTTGCCTGCCTGAACGAGATGGGAGCGGCAATCAAAGACAGGGATGACAGCAGGCTTTTAAACGCGATGGAAGACTATCTCAAAAAGTCGGCGGCGCTTGGCAGGCTGTTTCCCATGGAGTAATGGAGGAACTGTCTATGGACGGTCTAGTGATTGGTCTGGATTTAAATGACGACTATACCCAGATATGCTGTTATGATAAAGAAAAGTCGTGGACCATTCCTACGGTCATCTGCCGGAGGAAGGAAGAGGAAGTCTGGCTCTCAGGGGAGGAGGCCTATGCGGCCACTCTGCTGGGAGAGGGAGTCATCGTGGATAAGCTTCTTAAGATGGCGGCCAAGGATGGGACATCCACCATCGGAGGCATCTGCTACGGCGGAGGTACGCTGCTTAAGCTGTTCATAGAGAAGATGTTAGGTTATCCCAGAAAGGAATTCGGTACAGATGAGGTGGCGCAGCTGGTCATTACCCTTCAGAGCGTGGACTGCAGGCTGCTTGACACTCTGATGTACTGTGCCGACTATCTGGAGATACCAAGGGACAGGGTCCATGTTATCAGCCATACCGAGGGCTTCATATACTATGTTCTGAGCCAGAAAAAAGAGCTGTGGACCAATCAGGTGGGACTGTTTGAGCTGTCCGGCGAACGCCTGTGCTATTATGAGATGAAGGTGCAGAGGGGTATGCGGCGCAACATGGTCCAGGCAGAGGCCCAGAACCAGGAGGAGGCATTTAACCTGGATATACTGGACTCGCCCTCAGGCAGCCGTCTGGCAGATAAGATACTGACGGCCTGCGGCGAAAAGCTTTTAAACAGGAAACTGTTTTCCACGGTGTTTCTGACGGGTAAGGGCTTTGAGCGCCAGGACTGGGCCGGCGGATTTATGCGGTTAATCTGCAACCGGAGAAAGGTATTTGTGGAGTCCTGTCTCTTTGCCAGGGGGGCGGCTTATAAGGGAGCTGATTATACCCACCAGGAGACCTCCTACCCCTATGTATTTATCTGCGAGGGAAGGCTTAAGGCGGAGGTGTCCTTAAAGGTCATGCGCAGAGGGCGGGAAAACCAGCTGGTGGTTGCTTCCTACGGCGACAACTGGTATGAATCCAAAAGCTCCATGGATTTGATTGTGGACGGACAGAAGGAGATAGAGTTTACCATCAGTCCGCTGGACTCCAAAAAGAAAAAGCTGGTCAGGATTCCGCTGACCGGATTTCCGGAACGCCCTCCAAAGACCACCCGGGTTGAGCTTAAGGTGGCATTTACAGATGAGGGTACCATGACAATGTCTATCCGTGACAAGGGATTCGGGGAGCTGTTCCCATCCTCCGGCGCGGTGGTGAAACAAGAGGTGAAGTTATGAGCCTGATACTTTGCAGACAGGAACCTGTGAAACATCCGTATTATATCGATGTGCTGGGAATCCATATCCACTCATCACAGGAGCTGTGTTATATCGTATACAACCATCCGGTTCTGGTGATGGATGAGTTCCTGGATGATCTGTTGATTGATTTTATCCGTAAGGATTTGGATATGGATTATCTGGCAGGCCGAATGGAGAAGCTGGTGGAAACCGGCACCAGACCGGAGGAGGTCCTGGCCCTGTTCCTGTCGGAATGCGATTATTACAGTGACAAGGAAATACAGAAATTCAAGCAGACCACAGCGGCCCTGCGTGCCCTGCATCCGGCCCAGTATGAAAAGCAGAGGGCGGATTATATGTTCGTACAGCAGCAGTACGGCAAGGCGGCGGCCAGATATGGGAAGATTCTGGAATATCCCAGGGATAAGGTGGTGGAGGATCTGTTTCTGGCAAAGGTTTACAACAACCTGGGCGCCTGCTACGCCATGATGTTCCAGTTTCACAAGGCCCTGAGCTGCTATGACAAGGCCTATGAGCTGGGAAAGGATGATGCTCTGCTAAAACGCATTTACTTCCTCACTGTCTTTGCGCCGGAGCTGGATGTGAAGGACAAGTACCAGTCCGTATTCACGGATGAGCGTAAGAGAAAGTGGAGCGGGGAAATAGACCTTGCTGCGCTGGAGGCAGGCCAGGCAGAGGAAGTCAGGGCCCTGCGGGCATTATTTAAAAAGGATCCCATCAAACGGATGAGCGGCGCGGCCGAGATGGTGCGCAGGTGGAAGCAGGAGTACCGGATGATGGTCTGAGTATATATGGCGTGAGAAGGTTCGGAGATTAAGAATACGATAATAACGGAGGTATTACATCATGGCGTTTGACATGGCAAAAGAACATCTGAGAAAGGCCGGCCTGGAGGATCGGATTTATGAGTTCGAGGTATCCAGCGCCACGGTGGAGCTGGCAGCCCAGGCAGTGGGATGTGAGCCGGCCCGCATCGCCAAGACGTTATCTTTTATGGTGGACCAGAAGGCCGTGCTGATCGTGGCGGCGGGGGACGCCAAGGTGGACAACCATAAATATAAGGAGCAGTTTCATACAAAGGCCAGGATGCTGTCGCCGGACGAGGTGACGGAGATGGTGGGCCACAGCGTGGGAGGCGTGTGCCCCTTTGGCGTGAAGGAAGGAGTATCGGTGTATCTGGACGAGTCCCTTAAACGGTTTGATGTGGTGTACCCGGCCTGCGGCAGCGCCAGCAGCGCAGTGAAGCTTACGATACCTGAGTTGGAGACAGCCTCCGGGTATCTGGGGTGGATTGATGTCTGTAAAGGGTGGGGGGAAGAACGTATATAGATATATCTAAAAATCGGAGAAAGTGATATCATATCCTACTTACAGATGGGAAAGCTATTAGAGGATACGGGTCCATTTTCATAAGGAAAAGAGGGGTGATGCAGGTGGCTTTTCCGGCTTTGAGAGTGAGGAGGCCAGCATAAGCCTCACCAAAAAACACTTGACAAATCCCACAATAATTATTATGCTTGATAATTATAAATCAAAGCAAATAAACCAAACATGCAAATCATGCAAACAAAGCAATCCAATCAAACACAACGGTTATGAAGAAGAGGAGTACATCATATAAACCATCAGAGAGGGCGGTCCACTGGCTGAAAGGCGGCCCGGGCAGAGTATGATAGAAGGTAGCTTCTGAACTGGAGCGGTGAAGGATAAAACTGAACGACTGGCAGACGGACATTTCCGTTTTGCCGCCATGTAACGTTTTCTTTTGTGTAGCTGCTTCCGACCGGCCTGCGTTAAAGGCCCAATGAGACTGCCGGGCATCCGGCAAAACAAAGGTGGTACCGCGGACACTCCGCCCTTTGCCTTCCCTTAACCGGGATTGGCAAAGGGCTTTTTATTTTCAGGTTATCAAAACCTATTAAAAAACCCATCTAAAAAAAGGAGAACAAACCATGAAAGAACTGGAGAAAACCTACAACCCGGCGGACATCGAGGACCGCCTGTACCAGAAGTGGCTGGACGGAAAGTATTTTCACGCAGAGGTAAACCGCAGTAAGAAACCGTTTACAATCGTGATGCCGCCGCCAAACATCACTGGCCAGCTGCACATGGGCCATGCCCTGGACAATACCATGCAGGACATTTTGATCCGCTATAAGAGGATGCAGGGCTATGAGGCGCTGTGGCAGCCGGGGACGGACCATGCCGCCATTGCCACCGAGGTCAAGGTTATTGATAAGCTTAAGAAGGAAGGCGTTGACAAGGCAGACTTAGGGCGGGACGGATTCCTTAAGGAATGCTGGAAGTGGAGAGATGAGTACGGCACCAGAATCGTAAAGCAGCTTCATAAGCTGGGGTCATCCGCTGACTGGGACAGGGAACGCTTTACCATGGACCAGGGATGTTCCGGCGCGGTCCTGGAGGTCTTTGTCAAGCTGTATGAGAAAGGCTACATCTATAAAGGGTCCAGAATCATCAACTGGTGTCCTGTATGCCAGACCTCTATCTCTGATGCAGAGGTGGAGCATGTGGAGCAGAACGGCTTCTTCTGGCACATCAATTACCCTGTAGTGGGAGAGCCTGGCCGTTTCGTAGAGATAGCCACCACCAGGCCGGAGACCATGCTGGGAGACACCGCTGTGGCGGTGAACCCGGAGGACGAGCGCTATCAGGACATCGTGGGCAAGATGCTTAAGCTGCCTTTGACAGACAGGGAGATTCCTGTTATCGCTGACCCGTATGTGGACAAGGAGTTTGGAACCGGATGCGTGAAAATCACCCCGGCCCATGACCCCAACGACTTTGAGGTGGGCAAGCGCCACAACCTGGAGGAAATCGTCATTTTAAACGACGATGCCACGGTAAATGTTCCGGGACCATATTTTGGTATGGACCGCTACGAGGCCAGGAAGGCCATTGTGGCTGATTTGGAGGCACAGGGCCTGCTGGTCAAGGTGGTTCCCCACTCCCACAATGTGGGAACCCATGACCGCTGCAAGACCACGGTGGAACCCATGGTGAAGCAGCAGTGGTTTGTAAAGATGGAAGAGATGGCGAAGCCGGCCATTGAAGCCCTTAAGAACGGAAGTCTTACCTTTATTCCTGAGAGCTTCGGAAAGACATATCTCCACTGGCTGGAAGGAATCCGCGACTGGTGCATCTCCAGACAGCTGTGGTGGGGACACAGGATTCCTGCTTATTACTGCCGGGAGTGCGGAAAACTCGTGGTTTCCAGGGAAGCGCCCCACGCCTGCCCTAAGTGCGGCTGCACCTCATTTAAGCAGGATGGGGATACCCTGGATACCTGGTTTTCATCCGCCCTTTGGCCATTCTCTACCCTGGGCTGGCCTGAAAAGACAGAGGATCTGGATTATTTCTATCCCACGGATGTTTTAGTAACCGCATATGACATTATTTTCTTCTGGGTCATCCGTATGGTGTTCTCCGGCCTGGAACAGACCGGAAAGCTTCCGTTCCACACCGTGCTGATTCACGGTCTGGTAAGGGACAGCGAGGGCCGCAAGATGAGCAAGTCCCTGGGCAACGGCATCGATCCCCTGGAGGTCATCGACAAGTACGGCGCAGACGCCCTGCGCATGGCCCTGATTACGGGCAATGCGCCCGGCAATGACATGCGCTTTTACTGGGAGCGAGTGGAGAACAGCCGTAACTTTGCTAATAAGGTCTGGAATGCTTCCCGATTCATCATGATGAACATTGAGAAGGCTGCCCAGTCAGGCGAAGTGGCTTTGGACCGTCTTACCATGGCTGATAAATGGATTGTGTCCAAGGTAAATACCCTTACCAGAGAAGTGACGGAAAATCTGGATAAATACGAGCTGGGAATCGCTCTTCAGAAGGTTTATGACTTTATTTGGGAAGAATTTTGCGATTGGTATATTGAAATGGTGAAGCCAAGGCTGTACAATGAAGAGGATGATACAAAGGCGGCCGCCATCTGGACTCTTAGGCATGTGCTGATTCAGGCGCTGAAACTGCTTCATCCGTTTATGCCGTTTATCTCAGAAGAAATATTCTGCAATCTTCAGGAGGAAGAGGAAACCATCATGGTATCCCAGTGGCCGGTTTACAGGGACGACTGGAGCTTTGCAAAGGAAGAACAGTCCACAGAGACTATCAAGGAGGCCGTAAGGGCTATCCGTGGCGTGCGTTCATCCATGAACGTTCCTCCCAGCAAGAAGGCCACTGTTTATGTGGTATCGGAGGATGAAGGGCTGCTGAGGATATTCGAGCACAGCAAAAGCTTTTTTGCCACCATGGGTTATGCGGGAGAGGTAATTCTCCAGAAAAATAAGGACGGAATTGCAGATGATGCTGTTTCCGCGGTGATTCACAGGGCGGTAATTTATATGCCGTTTGCGGATCTGGTGGATATTGAGAAGGAGATAGAGCGGTTAAAGGGCGAGGAAAAACGTCTGGCAGGAGAGCTGGCCCGTTCCAGAGGCATGCTGGGCAATGAGAAATTTGTCAGCAGGGCTCCGGAAGCAAAGATTGCCGAGGAGCGCGCAAAGCTCGAAAAATATGAGCAGATGATGGAGCAGGTGAAGTTACGTCTGGCACAGCTTCAGTGATAAACCAGGAGAAGGATTAGGACAAGGGGACAGGCGGTTTCTTCCGCCTGTCCGCAGGGAAGGGAAAACAGCGGCAAGTCAGATACGGGGATAGAGAGGAAGAGCATAGCATGAATCAATCATCAGGAAATAAGCCGGTTATCCATGTCAGGATGTTCGGCGGTTTCATCATCACAATGGATGAAAAGGCCATGAGCGACAGCGATAACCGGTCCAGGAAAGCCTGGAGCCTGCTGAGCTATCTGATAATCAAGCGCAGGGGGGATGTGAGCATTAATGAGCTGTTCCATGCCATCTGGCAGGACAGTGTTCAGGATAATCCCTACGGCGCCCTTAAAACCCTGGTTTTCCGGGTGAGGAAGATGCTGGAGGCAGCCGGGTTCCCGTCCCATGATTTGATTTTGAGCCAGAAGGGGGCCTATATGTGGAACCCGGCCTGGGAAACAGAAGTGGACACTGACCGGTTTGAGAGCCTGTGCCGGAGAATTCTGGATCCGGAAGGGGATGGGAAGAATATGCGGGGGGCCTGCCTGGAGGCATTTGAACTATACAGGGGCATTTTCCTGCCTAAGTCAGCCGAGGATAGCTGGGTAGGCCCGATGGCTGCCTATTACCGCACATTATACCAGAAGCTGGTTGTTTATATGGCGGAAAAACTGATTCAGGATGAGGAGTACGGCCAGGCGGAGGAAATCTGCCAAAGGGCCATTGACATTGACCGGTTTGTGGAGGATTTCCACTATTACTGGATCTATGCTGCTTATGGACAGGGAGAACAGGAGACTGCTCTGAAGCGGTATAAGGATACCACGGATATGTTCTACCGGGAACGCCTGATGACGCCCTCAGAGCATTTTAAGGAATTATATAGGGTGATCAGCAGCAGCGAGCAGGAGGTAGTGACGGACCTGGATGAGATCCAGAAGAATCTGGGCACGGGCGGCGCCGGAGAGGGGCATGGTGCATACCAGTGTGAATATGCCGTGTTCAAGCGTCTGGTACAGCTGGAACGCAGAGGCGTGGAGCGCAGCGGTGATTCCGTGTACCTGTGCCTTTTGACCGTGGGAGACAGGAAGGGACGCACCCTGAAGCCGGAAATTCAGGCAAGGGCCATGGAACGCCTGAGGGCATCCATCCAGAAAAACCTTCGTTCCAGTGACGTATACGCACGTTACAGTGTCAGCCAGTTTATCCTGCTTCTGTCTTCCGCCACCTTTGAGAACAGCGAGATGGTCATGAACCGGATTCTGTCCGCTTTTAATAAATCGTACGTGCGCAAGGATGTGGCGGTAAACTACAGCCTTGACGTGCTGAAACCCTAAATATCAGAGGTTTCCTGACGGTAAGGCGGCTGTTCAAAACAGCTGCACATTAATTACATACAGCGAGGTCAGACTATGAAGATAAAAAATGCGCTTTTGCTGCTGCTTACAGCCTCCATATGGGGGGTGGCCTTTGTGGCGCAGAGCGTTGGAATGGATTATGTGGGTCCTTTTACATTTAACTGCGTCAGATGCCTTATGGGCGGTGTCGTCCTTCTTCCCTGCATATGGTTTTTTGACAGGAAGAATAAAAGAAGGAAACAGGTTCCGGCCATACCCGGAGCCAGAAAGACACTGGTTATGGGGGGAATCTGCTGCGGCGTGGCCCTTTGCCTGGCCAGCAACTTCCAGCAGTTTGGAATCCAGTACACCACAGTGGGAAAGGCTGGGTTCATAACCGCCTGCTACATTGTCATTGTCCCCGTACTGGGGCTTTTATTAGGAAAGAAATGCAGTCCTGTGGTTGCGGGGGCGGTGGTTCTGTCCCTGGCGGGCCTGTATATGCTGTGCATGAACGGCGGGGAACTGTCGGTGAACAAAGGGGACCTCCTGATGCTGGTATGCGCGTTTCTTTTTGCGGTGCATATCATGGTTATTGACTTCTTTTCCCCTGTTGTGGATGGTGTAAAGATGTCCTGTATCCAGTTTTTTGTCAGCGGCATACTGTCAGGAGGGGCCATGCTGGTTTATGAAACACCTGAAATGAGCCAGATTATGGCTGCATGGGCGCCCGTCCTCTACGCGGGCATTATGTCCTGCGGCGTGGCGTATACCCTGCAGATTGTGGGACAGAAGGGGATGAATCCAACGGTGGCTTCCCTGATACTGAGCCTGGAATCCAGTATTTCAGTTTTGGCCGGATGGGTGATTTTAGGACAGAGGCTTTCGTCCAGGGAAGTACTGGGCTGCGTCCTCATGTTTGGCGCCATCATACTGGCGCAGATTCCGGTGGGACGAAACAGGGAAGCTTCCTTGAATACAGAAGGAAACTAGAAGGCCCGATACAAAAAAACGGCAAATGGGTTTCCTGTCGCATCCTGACGAAGGGCGGCGAGAATATCCGGTTGCCAATTGAATAAAATTAGGTTAAGATTATAAAAGCCTGTCCGGCAGACAGGCTTTTAAGAAAGAATGGATTTTAGTTATGGGACAAGCAGAGGAGTATTTGGACCGCATTCCCATGTGGACCAGGAAAAAGAATTCATTGGAGGATGTCAGGCGGTTTCTGGATTATCTGGGAAATCCCGACCGGGACAGACCGGCGATTCATGTGGCAGGGACCAATGGCAAGGGTTCTGTGTGCGCATTCCTCACCTCTATTTTAGAGGAGGCCGGATACAGCACCGGTACCTTCATCTCGCCTCATTTGGTGGAGGTGCGTGAACGTTTCCTGATTAATGGAAGGATGGTGGACCAGGAAAGCTTTGAAGGGGCTTTTGAGACTGTCCTTGAGGCCAGCAGGAAGCTTGCGGACCAGGGACTCTGCCATCCCACTTTTTTTGAATTTCTGTTTTATATGGCTATGGTTCTGTTCAGAATGCGTGATGTGGATGTGATGATTCTGGAAACCGGTATGGGCGGCAGGCTGGATACCACCAATGTGCTGGAACGGCCGGCGGCCTGTGTGATTACCTCCATCAGCATGGACCATACCAAGTATCTGGGCGACACCCTGGCCAAGATTGCGGGGGAGAAGGCCGGCATCATCAAGACCGGCGTTCCGCTTATATTTGACGACGGGCAGCCGGAGGTTTCCACCATACTGGAGGGCTTTGCTTTCCGCAGGGGAGCAGCCAGATACCCGGTGGGACGGGATGATTTTCATGTGGAGGAGATAGGCGAAAAGGGCCTGTCCATTAGCGCAAGGATGAAGGGCGGCAGATGTCTGGAACTGGAGATTCCCTTTGAAGCTTTTTATCAGGCGGAGAACGCCATGCTGGCTGTGCGCACCCTGGACGTTCTGCGCCAACCCGGGGAGTGTCCAAGGACAGGATGCCGGATGCCGGGCCACGGTCCCTGCATCTGTCCGGACGGAATGGAATGGGGAATATCGGACCAGCACATTGTAAAGGGCCTGAAGAATACATTCTGGCCCGGCCGTATGGAGCAGGTGAGGCCGGGAATCTATCTGGACGGCGCCCATAATCCCGGAGGTATCGAGGCGTTCATACAGACAGCCGGGGAAATCTCGCACAGACAGGGAAAGAAGCCGTGGCTGCTGTTTGCGGCTGTTTCGGATAAGGATTATGAGCGTATGGCAGAGCAGCTGTGTAAGGAAATGATTTGGGAAGCAGTGGGCGTGGTTCATATGAACAGTGACAGAGGACTGGCGGCCGAAGCGCTGGCCAGGGTATTCAGAACATATACGTCCAGACCTGTTTACTCATATGGGGACACGAAGAGCGCGGTTTTGGACATGGCGGAAAAAAGCCGGGAAGGACTGTTGTTCTGTGCCGGTTCCCTGTATCTCATAGGCGAGATTAAGGCTGTACTGGAGCAGAAGACCTGAGCAGTCCTGATAAGATAGGAGTGATATACATGATTGATTTTGAAGAGGAGATTGAGCGTTTTAAACCAAGCCTGGATGTGGAAGAGGTGGAGGACGCCATTGTTAAGAGTGATTTAACGGATATGACGGACATCATGATGGAACTGATAAAAGAAAGAGGCGAGCGGGACCTGTGAATACAGACTATGCAAGAAAAAACCAGCAGATAGCCAACAGCTTCTACAACCTGGGCCTGGAAAAGGCCAGGATACGGGATCTGTCCGGCGCGGCCCAGTGCCTGAAGAAGAGCCTGCATTTTAATAAGTATCAGACAAATGCCAGGAATCTGCTGGGACTGATATACTATGAGAACGGGGAAGTGGCAGATGCCCTGGTACAGTGGGTCATCAGCCTGAACCTGCAGCCGGAGGATAATCTGGCGGACCATTATCTGGATGAGATTCAAAGGAAGCCGGGACAGCTGGAGATAGAGAGCCAGAATGTGAAAACATTTAACCAGGCCCTCTGGCATGCGCAAAACGGCAGCGATGATTTGGCCATTCTCCAGCTGGCCAGGGTGGTGGAGTCCAATCCCCATTTTGTGAAGGCCCATCTTCTTCTGGCCCTGTTATATATGGCCAGGGAGGATTTTAATAAGGCCGGGCGCTGCCTGTACAAGATTCTCCAGATTGACAAGAGCAATCAGAAAGCCCTGCACTACATGTCCATTGTAAAGCAGAATACAGGCAGGGCAGACGCGGAGAAGCGCAAGATGGTAAAGGCATTTTCCCATCGGAAGATGGAGGATGACGATGTCATCATCCCCAATACTTATAAGGAAAATACGGGCATTTCCACTGTGCTCCACATCATCATAGGACTGGTACTGGGCATTATGGCATTTTATTTTCTCATTCTGCCGGCCAGAACAAGGGACCTTAACAGCATTCATGATAACAACCTGAAATCCTACATGCAGAAGCTCAACAACGCGAATCAGCAGTACGATATTCTGAAATCGGATTATGACGAGCTGGATGCCCACACAAAGGAGATTCAGGCCCGTCTGGACGAGCTGACCACAGGCAACACCAGCGTCATTGCCCAGTACCAGGGACTGATTTGGATTCTTCAGGATTACAGGAGCGGTGATTTGGTGGCTGCGGCCAAGGCGTTTGCCGGAGCCGGTTTTGATTTGATTGAGGACGAAAATATACAGGCCATTGTGGAAAATATACGCCAGGATATGACGGCAAATATCTATCAGAGCCTGGTGGACAGGGGACTTCAGCTGTGGAACGCAGGCAATAAGACAGAGGCCATGGATTATTTCCAGGCCAGTCTGACCATAAAACCGGATAATCCGGAAGCTCTGTTCTATGTGGGGCGTCTGTACCAGGATGCCGGCGACACGGACAATGCCAATTCCATGTTTGACAAAGTGGTCAATGAATTCCCGGATTCCGAATATGTGGACCGGGCAAAGAATGCCAGGGGTTATTAATTTAAACGGTTTTTCAGGAAAGATACTACAGATGATAAGAAATATATCTTTTGTGGTATCTTTTTTGTAATTTATAGGCACTGAGAAAGGAGTATGGAGGGATGGAACAGACAACGTTTACGTATGAGGCCAGGGAGCAGATGCTGGTGATTCACCTTCCGAAGGAGCTGGACCACCATAACTGCAGGAACCTGAAACGGGATACGGACCTGCTGCTGGCAGAGAATTACATCAATCGGATTGTATTTGATTTTACCCACACATCATTTATGGATTCATCCGGCATCGGGGTGCTTTTAAACCGCTATAAGCAGATGGCGGCCAGCCGGGGAACCGTGGCCTATTACGGGGCAGGACCCCAGGTCAGGCGGATACTGGAGATGGGCGGGGTAAGCCGCCTTATCAAAGGATATGAAGACAGGGAATCAGCAATAAAGGGATGAAAAAGATGGAGGATAAGAAGATGGAGACAAACAGAGAGCATATGAGGCTGGAAATGGAGAGCCTTTCCCGGAATGAGGAGTTTGCCAGGGTGGTGACGGCCGTGTTCATGAGCAGGCTGGACCCCACCCTGGAGGAGGTGGATGATGTAAAGACAGCCGTATCCGAGGCAGTGACCAATGCAGTCATACATGGCTACAGGGGCGGCCGGGGAACCATATATCTGGACTTGACCGCAGATTTGGAGGAACGGGTCCTGACTGTGGCAGTGGAGGACCGCGGTGTGGGCATAGCGGATGTGAAACAGGCCATGGAGCCCATGTTCACCACGGATCCAGAGGGAGAGCGCTCCGGCATGGGCTTTTCCTTCATGGAGGCATTTATGGACCAGGTAGAGGTGGAGTCCCAACCAAATCATGGCACATTGGTGACAATGAAGAAATCCATCGGCAGGTGACGGCGATGGATGAGACCATGAAATTAATCAATATGGCTCACGCGGGGGATAAAGCGGCAAGGGACCAGCTGGTCATGGACAATGTGGGACTCATATGGAGCATTGTCAGGCGGTTCTCAGGCCGGGGATATGAGATGGAGGATCTGTTCCAGATTGGAAGCATCGGACTGATTAAGGCTATTGACAAATTCGACACAGGGTTTGACGTGAAATTTTCCACCTATGCAGTGCCCATGATTGCAGGTGAAATCAAACGCTTTCTCAGGGATGACGGTATGATCAAGGTCAGCCGCTCCATCAAGGAACTGGGGGTTAAGGTCAGGGCCGCCAGGGAGGAAATGACATACAGCCTGGGCAGGGAGCCCACCATTGAGGAGATAGCAGGCAGACTGGGCACCAGCCGTGAGGAGGTGGCGGCGTCCCTGGAGGCGGCAGCTGAGGTGGAGTCACTGTACCGTCCGGCTGACAGCGGAGATGAAAATTCCACCTATCTTATGGATCGGCTGGCCCAGGACAACAATGACCATGAGGATTTGTTAAACCGAATGGTTTTAAAGGATTTGATGGAGGGACTTGAGGAAGAGCAGAGGGAAATTATACTGCGCAGATATTTTTACAATGAGACCCAGACCCAGATTGCCGGCGAGCTGGGCATTTCACAGGTACAGGTTTCACGGCTGGAAAAACGTATATTGAAAGAAATGAGGAAAAAACTGTAAACAAAATCCGTAAGGTATAAAAAGTTCCATGGAAGTCATACTAGATACCAGAAACCAATTAACTTTTCTTGAAAAGGATGTGATTCTTATGGGTTTTGGTAAACGAGTATGTGAACTGCTTGCAGTCATAGCCTCCCTTCTCCTGATAGGGGCCCTGGTATGGTATCTGTCCTCAGGTTTCGGAGACAGGGGATATGAAAAGGAAGGGACGCTGGTGTGGGAGGAGACGGACGAGTCTTCCATGGAAGAGGAAGCATGTCCGGCCTTTGTGACTGACCCTGTGTCCATGATGTTCGGACAGCAGGAAATCCAAAGGAGCGGAAGAGGACTATGAACCATACAGTCTATTTAAAACTAAATCAAATCACGGAGCTGACTCACAAGGATGTTGTCTTAAAGGACGTGGCCCAGGTTTACTGCGACGACCAGAATGTGATGAACAAATGCAACTCCATGAAGGTCATGACCGTGAAGGTGGATGCCAAGCGGCGCTATATCATGAGCGCCCTGGATGTAATCAATAAGTTAAAACAGCTGGACTCCACCATTGATGTAAACAACGTGGGGGAGACGGATTTCATCATTGCCTACAAACCGCCTTCCCCGCCTGCTTACATCTGGCAGTGGACCAAGACCATATTTGTCTGCCTGGTGTGCTTTTTCGGCGCAGCATTTGCCATCATGACCTTTAACAATGACGTCAGCGTCACCGATGTGTTCAGCGAGGTGTTCAAGCTGGTCATGGGCTATGAGTCCGGAGGTTTTACCGTGCTGGAGGTAAGCTACTCCGTGGGTCTGGCCGTGGGTATCGTCGGTTTCTTCAACCATTTCGCAGCCATAAAACTGAATACGGACCCCACGCCGTTAGAGGTGGAAATGCGCCTTTATGAGGACAATATCAGTAAGACCCTGATTGCCAATGACAGCAGAAAGGAGTCTAAAATTGATATTACTTAAAAAATGTCTGCTGGCGTTCTTCGGTCTGTGCGCCGGCGGCATCATTGCGGCCGGCGTATACGCGTTCCTTGCTATTATCGGCGTGTTTGTGCGTCTCATGGGAAAGACCGGTACAAGGAAGCATATTTTTCTGTATGAGACAGTGATTATTCTGGGCGGAGTCCTGGGAAATATACTGGATATTTATGAGTTCCCCATTTATATGGGGCCCTATCTGGGCACCCTGTTCATATGTGCGTACGGACTGTCCGTTGGGATTTTCGTGGGCTGTCTGGTCATGTCTCTGGCAGAGACACTGAAAGCCCTTCCGGTTATCAGCCGGAGGATTCATCTGGCCGTGGGGCTTCAATATCTGATATTTGCCCTGGCCGCGGGGAAAATGGCGGGATCTCTGGTATATTTTTGGAATCATATGGCTTCCCTTGGATGACGGGGCCAAAGATGATGAGCCAAAAAGGGTTTGGGCTGTCCGCATCCGGATTTTGAGAGGAGTAAACAAATGGAAATTGATAAGAAAAAGTATGAGGAGTACGTGAAACAGGTGACTCCCACCCACAGCCTGGCAAAGAACATGGCTGCGGCCTTCCTGGTAGGCGGAATCATCTGCGCGCTGGGACAGTTTGCCCTGAATTTCATGATGAACAACATGGGCATGGACCAGGAGACAGCCGCGGCCTGGACCCTGCTGGAGCTGATTCTTTTAAGTATCCTGCTGACCGGATTTAATATCTATCCAAAGATTGTGAAGTTCGGGGGAGCAGGCGCCCTTGTGCCGATAACAGGGTTTGCCAATTCCGTGGTGGCTCCGGCCATTGAGTTTCACTCGGAGGGCGAGGTGTTCGGCGTTGGCTGTAAGATATTCACCATTGCCGGGCCGGTGATTTTGTATGGGGTTTTGACCAGCTGGGTGCTGGGGCTGATTTACTGGATTGGGAGATTGATGGGGATTTTTTAAACGCGCATGGACTGGGAAATATTTCCTGGTCCATATTTTTCTTTTCGGAAACATGCAGTTGACATTTTATGGTTTCTCTGATATATTATGCTAGTTAGTCATGACTAACGAAAAGCAAAGGAGAAAGCGGCATTGGCGTGTTTCCTGAAAAAGCACGGACTCATACAGGTGCGGTGCAATAAGGACTGGGGAGCTGTTGTTAAGGAGAAGTACAGAGCTCTGGCCGGGGCGGGGCTGGATACAGTGGCTGATATGCGGTGCCCCGTGGCAGGCGGGATGGCAGCGGATTACCGGCATAGGTATGAAGAACAAGGCCCCGGAGAGCGAAGCCAGGGGGAACAGGGTCCTCACCTTGTAATACCGGACATTGAACCGATTCTGATTCATTGTGCCAGGGAAATCAGCGGGAGAAGGGATTTATGTGACGGACAGAAACTGATTACCACGCCCTGCCAGGCCCTGGCAGATGCAGGCAATGCCTTAAAACTTAAGGACACCAGGTTCCTGGCATGGAACGGGCTTTTGAAGGAATTGGGAGACACGGTGGAGGGCGCCTGCGCGGAATATGCGGTACAGGAAGGTACCTTGAGGGGGAATCGTGGAAACAGGCCAGGCTGGTGGAGATGCTCTGCTGTCATATGGGATGCCACAATGGGGATGGAGTGACCACAGATGAAAAGTAGGCGGAAAAAGATAATTGTGCCCATGATAGGGATTGGGGCGATTCTGCTTATATGGTATGGGGTCTGCCGGGCGGAGCTGTTTAGCGCCTACGTGCTGCCGCCTCCCTACAGGGTATTCCGGAGCTTTTACAAGATGGCTGTGAACGGCGAACTGTGGAAGGATATCTCCATCAGCTTTCTCAGGGTCATAAAGGGATTTTACATTGCTTTTGCGCTGGCCTTTGGCCTGGGGATGATACGGTTTCTGCTGCCGGGGACCGCGAAATATTATGAGTACATGGTGCGGTTTTTCAGGAATGTACCGCCTCTGGCCATGATTCCGCTGCTGATACTGTGGTGCGGGAGAAGGCTGACAGCGGGGAGATACAGTATGAGGGCTCCCAACGTACCGCCTTTGTATTTCAGGAACCCAGGCTGATGCCCTGGCTTACGGTATGGGACAATGTGGCCTTTGGGATTAGGAAGAAGGAGCAGAACAGTGAGAATATAAGCGGTATCATCAGCACTGTGGGGTTGGAAGGGTTTGAAAAGGCATACCCGTTCCAGCTTTCAGGGGGAATGCAGCAGCGGGCAGCCATAGCCAGGGCGCTGGCATACCGGCCATCCTTCATTATGATGGACGAGCCTTTTGCTGCCCTGGATTATTTCACTAGGGAACAGATGCAGAAAGAGCTTTTGCGGGTCCGGCAGAAACAGCGGTGCAGCATCCTGTTTGTGACCCACAGCATAGATGAGGCTCTGCTTCTGGGACACAAGATTGTGGTCATAGAAAACGGACTTGTAAAGACCCAGGTACGGGTGCCGGAGCTGGAAGGAGACAGGAACCTGCTGGATGAGATGTTCATTTCCCTTAAGCGGCATATGATTGAGAGCCTGAATACAGCAGACTGAGACTGGAAAATGCGGACTTGTGATACGGCGGGGGATACATAACAAGATACATAGCAGCAATAGAAAACTGGATAAATGACAGAATAGCGGCCCCTGCCCCGGAAGGAACATCCGCCGGGCAGGCTTCCGGCCCGGACAAATTGACGCTTACCTATGTTGCTTCCCCTCTTAACGTGCCCACTATTATTGAGAGGGACCAGAATATATTTGCAGATGCATTTGAGGACATGGGAATTTCACTGGAGTACGCGGAAATCAATTCAGGAGCAGACCAGACACAGGCCCTGGCATCCTATCTTGCCACCGGAGGCCTGACTGTAGATGATGTGGATTATGTGAATATGTCCATTGCGGACGCAAAGGCTGCCCTGGACGGCGGCAGCGTGGACGCGGCCCTCATTGCAGGTGCAGCCGCTTATCAGGCCAAGCAGCAGGGATACTATATGGTGGCTGACGGGGAAGGACTCATAAAAGCCATTATTGCCGTGGCTGTCAGGGAAGTTTTTATGAAAAAAACCGGGACGTGATTGGCCGTTTCGTGGAAGCCCAGAAGCGCGTTGCGGCATTTATGAAGGATAACCAGGATGAGGCCCTTCAGATTGTGGCAGAGGAGCTGGATTTGGACGAAGAAGCGGTAAGGGAAATGTATGCCTGCTATGATTTTTCCATGGATGTTACCGATGAGGATAAGAAAGGCTTTCAGAAAACAGCTGATTTCATGCTGGAATCCGGCATGATAGAGGAAGAACTGAATGTAAATAGTTTGTTTTTGTAAATATCCGTGATAAGCAGGCTGCCTTTTGGTTCTTTTATTTTTGAGTATTTTTCCGGAAACGAGGGATACTGTAATTATTATATCCTGTCACAGGAAGGAGAGTACATGAAATGGGACAGATGAAAGGCAAGGCAAGTATTGAATTTGAACATCCCCCGGTCATCATAAGTGCTGGCTCCGTCGTAGGAAAAAAAGAGGGGGAAGGCCCTCTTGGAAGCCTGTTCGACGAGATAGAACTGGACGATATGTTTGGAATGGATAATTGGGAACAGGCGGAGAGCACCATGCAGAAGAAAACCGCGGATCTGGTCATTGAAAAGGGCGGCATACGAAAGGGTGATCTGCGCTATCTGTTTGCGGGCGATCTGCTGGGGCAGCTCATAGCCACATCCTTTGGCACCGTGGATTTGGAGATACCTCTTTTTGGGCTTTACGGGGCCTGCTCCACCATGGGGGAGGCATTGGGATTGGGTGCAATGGCGGTCAACGCGGGATATGCGGACCAGGTCATGTCCATGGCGTCCAGCCATTTTGCCACCGCGGAAAAGCAGTTTCGTTTTCCACTGGCCTATGGGAACCAGAGGCCGCCCTCTGCCACATGGACTGTTACAGGCTGCGGCGCCGTGGTTCTGGCCGGAAACCGGAAGGATGGTATGGCCCGCATCGCAGGCATCACAACCGGACGCATGGTGGACATGGGCGCCAAGGATTCTATGAATATGGGAGCAGCCATGGCCCCGGCAGCGTTCCACACCATTGAACAGAACCTGGAGGATTTCCAGGTCAATGAGACCTGGTATGATAAAATCATCACAGGGGATCTGGGAGAAGTGGGAAGGACCATCCTGCTTGAGTTTATGAAGAATAAGGGAAGGGACTTAAGCCAGCTTCACATGGACTGCGGTATGGAGATATACGATAAGGAACAGCAGGACACCCATGCTGGCGGAAGCGGATGCGGCTGTTCCGCCGTAACCCTGTGTTCCTACATCCTCCCAAAGGTACAGGACGGCACCTGGAAGCGGGTTCTGTTTGTACCCACCGGGGCCCTGCTGTCCTCTGTCAGCTTCAATGAAGGACAGAGCATACCGGGCATTGCCCACGCAGTCGTCATTGAACATATAGACAGTTAAGGAGGAAATGACATGGACTATTTAAAAGCATTCATCGTGGGAGGAATTATCTGCGCCCTGGTGCAGATTCTGCTGGAAAAGACAAAGATGATGCCGGGACGGGTTATGGTCACCCTGGTAGTCAGCGGCGCCATACTGGGAGCCATAGGGCTTTATGAACCCTTTGCGAAATGGGCGGGGGCAGGGGCTACCGTACCTCTTCTGGGCTTTGGAAACACCCTCTGGAAGGGCGTAAAGGAGGGAATTGGAGAGGATGGGCTTCTGGGCATCTTTAAGGGCGGATTCACAGCCAGTTCTGCGGGAATATGCGGCGCATTGGTATTCGGCTATCTGGCGTCCCTTGTGTTTAAGCCGAAAATGAAATGATGAAAATGAATATGGAAAGCATGAAAGTAATAAAGGCGTCATAACAAAAAACCGGGACACAGCTGTCATCTGACGGCTTTCGTTCCGGTTTTTAACATGACTTTATATCTGTCAGTACTGGATTTTTAAATAGTCTGCTAGTAAGGCCGGTTCCCCGGACCAAACCCTTCCGTGGTTTCCGGCGAGGTCTGGTAACCCGGACCGATAGGTGTCACGGTAGGACCTGTATTTCCGGGCTCATTGATGTTGGGCGGAATGATGGTGGAAACGTCGGAGTGGACGGTGCAGTAGCCCGGGATAGCAAATACGGAATCATCCGTAGCTCCCTCCTCGCCCTCCGGCAGTGTCATGCATACCCTGGTAGTCTTTGTGGGACAGTAGGGAGTGGGGCGCATGCCTGATTCCGCGCATACGGTAACCTCCACATGCTTGTCGCAGACTTCCGTGGGGGCGGTTCCCTTAGCAAAATACTCGGTGTAGACGGCATTTCCCCTGGGGTCGTGGTTGCAGACACCGGAGACAGCCCTCTTGCCGGATTTGCGGCAGATTTCCGCAGTCTCGATACTGTCCGGCACCGCAAAGCCCGGGTCTGACATGCCCTCGTGGACACGGTTCATGATGTTGCGCCAGATGTCCTTGTGGAAGCTGGTTCCGCCGTTGTTCACGCCGCCGTGCTTAAGCTTCTGGTTGTTGTCACATCCGCCCCATATGCCGGCGGTGTAATAAGGCGTATAGCCCACGAACCATACATCGTTGTTGGAGGTGGTTGTGCCGCTCTTGCCGGCCGCAGTCATGCCTGTCAGGGCAGCGCGGGTACTGGTGGAGTTGATGGACACGCCCGGCCGGGTGAATTTGCGGTTGCTCTTCATGGATTCCGACATGGCATCCGTTAAAAGGAAGGCAGTGGAATCCTTTAACACCTGCTTTGTCTCCGGTTCATTGTCTATGAGGACCTTTCCGTTGTGGTCCAGTATCTTGGTGAAGAAACGGGGCTTTGTGTACACGCCGCCGTTGGCAATAGCGGCATAGGCTGTGGTCAGCTCCAGGTTGGAAACGCCCTTTGTGATGCCGCCCAGGGCGGTGGCTGCTCCCAGGTCATCCTTTGTAAGGGAGGTAATGCCCATGTTTTCTGCGTACTCCACGCCAAGCTGTGGCGTGACTGTCTCCATAAGGCAGCGCACAGCCACAATGTTCATGGAGTAGATGATGCCGTCCCGGATGCTGGAGTAACCGGTAAAGCCATAGCCGGAATTCCACCAGTTCCTGAAGGTCTTGGTTCCTATGGTGTAGGGCGCGTCGTAGTAGACCGTGCCCAGGGTGGCGCCGCAGGCATCCAGGGCGGGCGCGAAGGCCGTGATGACCTTAAAGGCGGAGCCTGGCTGGCGGTATACGTTGCTGGCGCGGTTCAGGGTAAGACTGGCTGTCTTTTCGCCGCGGCCGCCGCACAGCGCCTTGACCTCGCCTGTGTGCTGATCTAATAGAACGAAGGAGGCCTGGGGCTGTAAAATCAGATTCTGGCGCTCTCCGATGATTTCATCGCCATCCTTTAATAGCCATGCCTTATACTGGTCAATGTCGTCCTGGACCGCTTCCTTGGAGGCGTAGAGTCCCTCAAAGGAGGAATCTCCCAGCACGCTTTTGCGGAAGGTGCGCAGGTTCTCCTCTGAATAGTGCTCCGTGGTGCCGTCCGCGTGAGTAATGGAGAGCCTGTACTCCACGGAATACTTGGCAACGGAATAGTTGTCCGGGTTATTGATCTCCTCGTCCACAATGGCCTGTAAGGCGGGATCCTGAGTGGTATAAATCTGCAGTCCACCGGAATACAGGAGATTGCTGGCCTGGCTTTCCGTGTAATCCAGCTTTTCCATCAGGGCGTTTATGACCTGTTCAATGAGCTCGTCCGTAAAATAGCTGTAGTGGCTGTTGATTCCCTTGGTGGCTGTATCCACGTTCTGTATCCTGTCGTATACATCATCAGCCAGGGCTTCTTCCTGCTGGGCCTTGGTGATATAATCCTGCTCATACATATACTGGAGTACGATTCTCCGGCGCTCCGCATTGTTTTCGCGTCCTGATATGGGATTGAGTCTGGAGGGATTCTTGGTGATGGATGCAAGCACGGTACACTCGGAGAGAGTCAGGTCGGAAACGTCCTTGTTGAAATAGCGTTTGGCCGCCACCTTTACTCCCAGGGTGTTGTTGCCCAGGTTGATGGTGTTGAGATAGTTGGTGATAATCAGCTTCTTGGTATCTTCCTTGCTCATGCCTGAATTCTTTTCCAGCTGCACGGCAAGGTACTGCTCCTGCAGTTTACGCTCAATCCTGGCACCCCAGCCGGATTCCATTCCTCCGGAGAACACGTTGTTCTTGATGAGCTGCTGTGTTATGGTGCTTCCGCCGCCCGCATAGTCGTCGCTGACAATGCCCTTAACGGCCCTGGCAATGGAACGGATGTCGATGCCGTTGTGGGTCCAGAAACGGGAATCCTCAATGGCTACGAATGCGTTTACCAAATCCTTTGGAAGTTCATCGTAGGTGGCTTCCTCGCGGTTGGAACCGCTGGTGACCAGGGTATCCGTCAGGTTCCCGGCGGAGTCGTATACTGCGGTGGCAAAACGGCTGGGCTGAATATTTAGAATATCAACGGAAGGGGCATTATCTATAATGCCTTTAACCATACCGAAACCGATGGAGGCGCCCACTACTGCCAGAAACAAAAACAGGACAAAAAGCGCCTTAAATATATTAAGGAGCAGCCTTGAAGCGTATTTGCCCGATTTAGAGTGGAGAGACTTAAGCCTGCGCTCAGCCTCGTACTTTCCATAGTTCATAGATTCTCCTTTTCGTACATAATCTGAATGGAATCCGCCCCCCTGCGGACCCTTATACCTATCTTGTAGATTATACACCAGTTTTGTAAAATTGAAAAGGTTTAAATATGCCCTTGCCATCGCCTGATATCTATATTATGATAAAAAATAGGTAAAAAATGTCGAAAGGTGGGGATGGTAACCCACAAATAACCGTAAAGGAGCCGTAAAAGTGGTAGATAGTTACAAAATTCTGTACAAGGGAGGCTCAGGAGAGCTGGTGGAGAAGAAGTCGCGCTTCATAGCGGACCTGCGCCCGGTGGCTTCAGAGGAGGAAGCCCTGGAATTTATAGAGGAAATCAGAAAGAAATACTGGGATGCAAGACATCACTGTTTTGCCTATATTATAGGAGACAGGGGACAGTCCGCACGGTGCAGCGACGACGGGGAGCCGTCCCAGACAGCCGGGAAACCCATGATGGATGTGCTGGCAGGGGAGGAGCTCCACGATGTGTGTGCCGTTGTAACCCGGTATTTCGGAGGCACCCTGCTGGGTACGGGGGGACTGGTGCGGGCGTATTCCGGTGCTGTCAAGGAAGGAATTAAGAACTGTGTCATCCTGGAGAAAAAGCTGGCTGTCCGTCTGAACATCACCACTGATTACAGCGGGGTGGGCAAGATTCAATACATTGCGGCCCAGGGAGGGATCGACACCCTGGATACCCAGTATACGGATAAGGCCGTGTTTACCTTCCTGGTTCCCATAGCGGAGGAGGGAAGATTTACGGCCCAGATTACGGAGGGAACGGCAGGGAAGGCTGTCATACAGAGAGTGGATGAGGTTTACTACGGCCTTGGCGACAGCGGTCTGGTGGTGTTTTAGGAGGAGGAATGTGATAATGGAGATGGAAATGAAAAAACTGGGATTTGGAACCATGAGGCTTCCCGTGTTAAATCAGGAGGACCCGGCGGCGGTGGATTTGGAGCAGCTGCAGCTGAATTACATAGACTGGGACAGCCCCAATATCCAGTCCCGCCAGTGCTGCGAGGTGTGCCGCAGATACGGGAAGGATGTCATAGTCATGGAGCCGGTCAAGGGAGGGACCCTGGCTGATGTGCCCCGGTAGGCCAGGGACCTGATGGAGGCCCATGCTCCGGGCATGACGCCTGCGTCCTGGGCTGTCCGCTTTGCCGCCAGCCGTGAGGGCGTCATTATGGTGCTGTCAGGCATGTCGGATTACAGCCAGCTCCTGGACAACACAGCCTATATGCAGGACTTTGTTCCCCTGACTGAAAAGCCGGGGACTGCATCGGCTGCCGCAGATGCGAGGCCATATGCCCGCAGCACCTGCCCGTGGTACAGCACATGAAGGAAATAGCAGAGGTGTTTGAGCCGGCCAAATAGGGCGCCGGGATAGGGAAAAACAGCGGCAATCAGCGGAAATGGTGTAAAATCCCTTGCAATCTCAACACACCAATGCTATACTATAAAACCGTGGCTGTAGACGTATATAATAAGGAAGAGTAATCACTATGAAGATGAAAAGAGAAGATGTAAGAAATATCGCTATCATTGCCCATGTAGACCATGGTAAGACCACATTAGTAGACCAGCTGCTGAGGCAGAGCGGCGTGTTCCGCGCGAACCAGGAGGTACAGGAGCGTGTTATGGACTCCAATGACCTGGAGCGTGAGAGAGGAATCACCATCCTGTCCAAGAACACGGCTGTATTTTATAAAGACACAAAAATCAACATCATCGACACGCCAGGGCACGCTGATTTCGGCGGGGAGGTGGAGCGCGTGCTAAAGATGGTGGACGGCGTTGTGCTGGTAGTGGATGCCTATGAGGGACCCATGCCCCAGACAAAGTTCGTGCTTCAGAAGGCGCTGGATCTGAACCTGTCCGCCATTGTATGCATCAACAAGATTGACAGGCCTGAGGCCAGACCCGCGGATGTCATTGACGAGACGCTGGAGCTGATGATGGACCTGGATGCAACGGACGAGCAGTTAGACTGCCCCTTTATCTACGCATCTGCCAGGGGCGGATTCGCAAAATACAAGATTGAAGACCCGGAAGTGGACATGAGCCCTCTGTTTGAGACCATCATAAACCATATCCCGGCTCCGGAGGGAGATCCGGACGCGGAGACTCAGGTACTCATAAGCACCATTGACTACAATGAATTCGTAGGCCGGATCGGCATCGGACGTGTGGACAACGGGGGACTTAAGGTGAACCAGGAGTGTGTTCTGGTGAATCATCACGAGCCGGATAAGTTTAAGAAAATCAAGATAGGAAAGCTCTATGAGTTTGACGGACTTAAGAGGGTGGAGGTGCAGGAGGCCGGTATTGGTTCCATTGTTGCCATCTCCGGTATTGCGGATATCCATATCGGCGATACCATCTGTACCCCTAATAATCCGGAGTCCATTCCGTTCCAGAAGATATCTGAGCCCACTATTGCCATGTATTTCATGGTAAATGACAGCCCGCTGGCAGGCCAGGAGGGTAAATTTATCACCTCCCGCCATCTGCGTGACCGTCTGTTCAGGGAGCTGAACACGGATGTAAGCCTGCGGGTGGAGGAGACGGATTCCGCAGACTGCTTCAAGGTGTCCGGCCGCGGTGAGCTGCACCTGTCCGTTCTGATTGAAAACATGCGCCGCGAGGGCTTTGAGTTTGCTGTCAGCAAGGCGGAGGTGCTCTACAAATACGATGAGAGAAACCGCAGGCTGGAGCCCATGGAGCTGGCTTATGTGGATGTGCCTGAGGAATACACAGGCGTCGTCATCCAGAAGCTGACCAGCCGCAAGGGCGCCCTTCAGGGTATGAGCCAGGCGGCAGGCGGCTATTCCAGGCTGGAATTCTCCATTCCATCCAGAGGACTCATCGGCTACCGCGGTGATTTCCTGACAGATACAAAGGGAAATGGTATACTGAACACTATTTTTGACGGATACGCAGAGTACAAGGGCGATTTGTTCTACCGTCAGACCGGCTCCCTTATTGCCTTTGAGGCAGGCGAGGCCATTACCTACGGTCTTTTCAATGCCCAGGAAAGAGGTACCCTGTTCATAGGACCGGGCGTCAAGGTGTACTCCGGAATGGTAGTGGGCCAGAGCCCTAAGGCAGAGGACATTGAAATCAATGTCTGCAAGACAAAGAAGCTGACCAACACCCGTTCCTCCAGCGCTGACGAGGCACTTAAGCTGACACCTCCTAAAATTATGAGCCTGGAGCAGGCTCTGGACTTCATTGATACGGATGAGCTTCTGGAGGTGACTCCGGAGAGTCTGCGCATCCGCAAGAAGATTCTGGACCCAACCCTGAGAAAGAGGGCTTCTTTTAAGAACAAATAGATAAAAATCGACATTTTGTAAGCGAAATGGCGAATCCTGTCGAACGATTCTGGCGGGATTCGCCTTATTTTTTGTTCTATTATGGCATTTCCCCTCATAAACTATCAATGTGCCGTACAAAAGCAAGAGAATAAAAGGATGAAACAAGTAAAACGGCAGAATGAGAAATATTTTAGAAGCGAAGAGGAGATGTACTATGTCAGAAAAAATGATTGAAAACAACAGGGTAAGCGTCATCGGAGAAATCGTGTCGGGATTTACCTTCAGCCATGAAGTCTTCGGAGAAGGATTTTATATGGTGGATGTGGCTGTCAACAGACTCAGCGAGCAGGCGGACATCATTCCCCTGATGATATCCGAGCGCCTCATAGACGTACATAAAGACTATTCAGGCTGCACCGTGGAATCCATAGGCCAGTTCCGTTCCTACAACCGGCATGAGGGAGTCAAGAACCGGCTGATGCTGTCCATCTTTGTGAGGGAAATCCATTTCATTGAGGAATTCACGGATTACACCAAGACCAATCAGATATTCCTGGACGGCTATATCTGCAAGCCGCCTATTTACAGAAAAACTCCTCTTGGACGGGAGATCGCAGATATTCTTCTGGCTGTGAACCGTCCTTACGGCAAATCAGATTACATACCCTGCATCAGCTGGGGACGCAACGCGCGCTTTGCTTCCAGCTTCGAGGTGGGCACCAGGGTAAGGGTTTGGGGCCGTGTGCAGAGCCGCGAGTACACCAAGAAGCTCAGCGAGACAGAGTGCGAGAAGCGCATTGCATATGAAGTCTCAATCAGCAAGCTGGAATGTGACGAGGCTTGAACAGAAGATGCTACGGACGCTGTCATCTGACGATTCCTTTTGAATATCTTTTGAAAAATGTAAGAAATATTTGCAATATTGGCTAAACTATGCTATTATGAGCAAGTCCAATTGTTCTTAAGAAAAAGCAAGTAAAGCATGAGGTGCAAGATGATGAAAGAGAGCATGATACAGGTTATCTGTGGACCGGGACGCGGTAAGACCACCAGTGCCATTGGAAGGGGGCTCACCGCGCTGACCAAGGGAAAGTGTGTCTATATGGTACAGTTCCTTAAGGGCGCCCTGGATGCGGATAACATGGAAATCATACAGCGTCTGGAACCGGAATTTAAAATGTTCAGATTTGAGAAGACGCCTGTTTTCTTTGACCGGCTGACGGAAGAGGAGAAGGCAGAGGCAAGAATCTGTATCCTGAACGGCCTGAATTTTGCCAGGAAGGTTCTGGTGACAGGGGAGTGTGATGTGCTTATCCTGGATGAGATTCTGGGAATCCTGGACGAGGGAGTGATATCTGGCGAGGAGCTGTGCGCCATCATAGCCCAGGCCAGGAATGCGCAGATACAGCTGATCCTCACAGGGACCATATATCCTGAGTGCCTGAACGGCCATGTAGATGAGGTCACAAGGATTCAGACAAGATATGAGTGATTTCCTGTTGACAGACTGTTGGCAGGGTGATAATATAATACCAACAATCATAGAGTAGAGGTTGCGTTAATCATGAGTAGATAAGCCGGATGTGGCAGGCACAGGCGATGGCTTAGGGAAAGGGAGAAACGCCGAAGAGGAAGCGTTCCTTGTTCACGCCCCCTCTGGGCATATGGTTAAGAGCCGTATGACTGTCATCCGGGTGGATGGAGAGCTACCAAAGAACGTGGATTAGACACTGGAATCATACGTATATGGAAGGGCTGACATTTACCTCAGCCCTTTTTTGTTTCCAAGAAAAGTACGTCCGGGTTTCATTTTCTATGGGGAAAAGCACACTGTGATTGAATCAAGAAAAAAGGAGAGAATATAGCATGGCACTTTTTGAAGGAGCAGGTGTAGCACTGGTGACCCCGTTTAAGGAAAACGGTGAAGTGAATTACGAAAAACTGGAGGAGATTGTAGAAGAGCAGATTGCGGGCGGCACGGACTCCATTATTGCCTGCGGTACCACAGGCGAAGCCTCCACCATGACCCATGAGGAGCATCTGGATGTGATTGAGTACATCTGCAGGGTGACAAAAAAACGGATTCCTGTGGTTGCAGGGACCGGCTCAAACTGTACGGAGACAGCCGTCTATCTCTCCGCGGAGGCAGAGAAGAGAGGGGCGGACGGACTTCTTCTGGTGTCACCATATTATAATAAGGCTACCCAGAAGGGGCTTATGGCCCATTTTACGGCTGTTGCGGACGCGGTGAAGATTCCCGTTATCCTCTATAACATTCCGGGCAGGACAGGCGTCACCATTAAGCCTGAGACCATTGCGGCCCTGTGTAAGGACGTGGATAATATTGTGGGGGTTAAGGAGGCCAGCGGCAACTTTTCAGCCATTGCCACTCTTATGAGTCTGTCAGACGGCAAGGTGGATTTGTACTCAGGCAACGATGACCAGATTGTGCCCCTTCTCTCCCTGGGAGGCAAGGGGGTTATCTCCGTGCTGTCCAATGTGGCTCCGCGCCAGACCCATGACATCTGCGCTTCCTACTTTGCGGGGAATGTAAAAACCAGCGCCAGCCTTCAGTTAAAGGCCATACCGCTGATTACGGAGCTCTTTAGCGAGGTAAACCCCATCCCTGTAAAGGCTGCCATGAACATGATGGGCAAGGGCGTGGGACCGTTACGCATGCCTTTGACTGAGATGGAGCCCCAGAATCAGGAGAAGCTTAAGAGGGCCATGGCGGATTACGGTATCCTGTAGGGAAGATTCCGGGAAAGGACGGTATACCAATGGTAAAGATGATAATGCACGGCTGCCGCGGGGCCATGGGACATGTAATTACAGGTCTGGCGGCAGAAGACGAAGATATCCGGATTGTTGCAGGCATCGATGTGCGGGAGGGAACGGATTTGGGATATCCTGTGTTCCCTTCCCTGGACCAGTGCAGCGTGAAGGCGGACGTGATTGTGGATTTCGCATCCCCAAAGGCAGTGGACGGCCTCCTGGCCTACAGCTGCAGAGAGCAGGTTCCCGTGGTCCTCTGTACCACAGGGCTCTCGAAGGAGCAGCTTAAGTCAGTGGAAAAGGCCAGCGAAAAGACGGCTATCCTGCGCTCCGCCAACATGTCCCTGGGAGTAAACCTGCTGCTCAAGCTGGTGGGCGACGCGGCCAGGGTACTGGCAGGATCCGGCTTTGACATGGAAATCGTGGAAAAGCACCATAACCAGAAGGTGGATGCACCCAGCGGCTCAGCCCTGGCCCTGGCAGATTCCATGAACCAGGCCATGGACGGGCAGTACGCCTATACCTGTGACAGAAGCACCAGACGGGAAAAGAGAAATCCGAAGGAAATAGGAATTTCGTCCGTCAGAGGCGGTTCCATAGTGGGTGAACACGACGTGATATTTGCGGGTAGGGACGAGGTGGTCACCTTCAGCCACACGGCTTATTCCAAGGCTATTTTCGCCAAAGGCGCCCTGGAGGCAGCCAAATTCCTGGCCGGTAAGGCGCCCGGCATGTATTCCATGACGGACGTAGTGAGATTATAACAAATATTTCCAGAAAAGGCAGGATGTTCCACCATAATCCATTCTCCTAAAGCACATAATATAGGTAGAAAACGAAAGGAGAATGTCATTATGAAAAAAATCAGACCTGCAATTTTTGCAATGCTGCTGCTCATCATGGTTATGTCTGTTACGGCCTGTGGAAGCAATAACTCCAATACACAGTCCTCAACAGGCGCCAGCCAGAATTCATCTTCAGCAGCCACATCCACCAGTACCTCATCCCAGGAAACCACAGGGATGGAGACATCTTCCATGGAAACGGAAGGGGACGGCATCATTGACGGACTTATGAATGACGTGGATAAGGGCGCACGTGACGTTAAGGACGGCGTGAACGATATCACAGGCGAATCCAACACAGTCAATGAGAGCGGCACCAACAATACAACAGAGTCCAGATAGTAAATTGCTGTCCGGGCCTGGATATGGACCCTTTCTATGCCGGGTACGGCTGGAGAGGGTCTATCTGTGTAAAAACCAGAAGATGCCCCTTGAAGAGCTCCCTTCAAAGGATTATAATCAGTTCATGGACAAACGGGGAAGGAGATGGATTGGGGTACATAATCAGACGTTTCAGACTGGTGGATATGGGGAAGATAAGCCTGAGAAAGATGTGTTTCAGGAAGATGTTCCTGAGGGTGATGTGTCTGAGGAAGAATGGGCAGAGAAAGAAGGGATTGAGAAAGATGCGCCGGAGGGCGGTGAAATCCTGGAAAGCGCGCTGTCCGTCCATCAGACGAAGGAGGCGCTGCGTCAGAGGCGCCCTGTTTCTTTTGGCCGCAGGTACCATGGCCTGGGCGGGAACGGGCCGGGGCATTGTCCGCTGGGTCCGGGAGCAGATACCGCATATGGTACGGATTGAGGAGAGCAGTCCGGCCCGGGCGGCAGACCGGGATGGGATGACATCGGTGAAGCGGGGCTTTACCATTCGCCTGGATGAAAGGAAAATCCACATATACCAGGTGGAGGAAGGATATGAGGACCGTGAAAGGTCCGGCGATTCAGGGAGTGATTAGCGGGGCGGAGTACATTCATTAGGAATTTTAATGATTGCCACGCTTGTATTCAAAGACATTGTGTATTATAATTTCTTCTGAAATGGTATTCTTTTATAGCGTCAGCTTATAAATCCATATCGCAACCATACGAATATTAGAAAAGGACAGGTGGATACCCATGGAAAAGAAAGAGATGCTCTACGAAGGAAAGGCTAAGAAGGTTTACACAACGGAGGACCCGGACGTGTTAATCGTGTCCTACAAGGATGATGCAACCGCATTCAACGGTCTGAAAAAGGGAACCATTGTTGGAAAGGGCGCCATCAACAACCGTATGACCAATTTCATTTTCAAAAAGCTGGAGGATAAGGGTGTACCTACCCACCTGGTAGAAGAATTAAATGACAGGGAAACCGCTGTGAAGAAGGTGGAGATTGTTCCCCTGGAGGTAATCATCCGCAATTATTCCGCAGGCAGCTTTGCCAAGAAGATGGGAATGGAGGAAGGCGTCAAGTTTAAATGCCCGACTCTGGAATTCAGCTATAAGAACGACGAACTGGGCGACCCGTTTATCAACAGCTATTACGCACTGGCACTGGGACTTGCCACCCAGGAGGAGATTGACCATATCACTGAGTATGCGTTTAAGGTAAACGAAGTGCTGCAGGAATATTTTGACGGACTGAACATTGACCTGATTGATTTCAAGATTGAGTTCGGCCGTTATCACGGCAAGGTTATCCTGGCTGACGAGATTTCTCCTGATACATGCCGGCTCTGGGATAAGGATACCCATGAGAAGCTGGATAAGGACAGATTCAGAAGAGATCTGGGCAATGTAGAGGATGCATACGAAGAAGTATTCCGCAGGCTGGGTATCCAGTAAGCAGGACCGGGAGGTTTGACGCGGACAAATTAAGATACAACGCCTGGGCATGAATACCCGGGCGTTCCCTTCTTTGAGAAGGGAATATGGAATCAGTACCGCATTGTTATCGTTGCAGCGCGGTATGAAACTGGCAGCTTGACACACAGAAAGGACATGACTTCATGGATCAGAACCGGATGGATTTTGATATTGGGGCAGATAAACTGCGTGAGGAGTGCGGGGTTTTTGGGATGTATGATTTTGATGGGAACGACGTGGCCCGGGCCATATACTACGGGCTTTTTGCCCTGCAGCACCGGGGACAGGAAAGCTGCGGTATAGCGGTGAGCGACACAGAAGGACCCAAGGGGAGGGTAGCGGCCCATAAGGGGATGGGCCTTTGCAACGAGGTATTTACGCCGGAGGCGCTGGAGAGTCTGAAGGGCAATATCGGCGTGGGCCATGTGCGGTATTCCACGGCCGGCAGCAGTACCCGGGAAAACGCGCAGCCTTTGGTGCTCAATTATGTAAAAGGAACCCTGGGTCTGGCCCACAACGGCAACCTGGTCAATGCGCCTGAGCTGCGCCATGAGCTGGAGTACACAGGGGCTATTTTCCAGACTACCATTGACTCGGAGGTCATTGCCTACCATATAGCCAGGGCCAGGATTCATACCCCAAATGTGGAGAGCGCAGTGGCCGCAGCCATGAAGAAGCTGAAGGGAGCCTACTCCCTGGTAATCATGAGTCCCCGCAAGCTGATTGGAGCGAGAGACCCCATGGGCTTCAAGCCTTTGTGTATCGGGAAACGGGATAATGCCTACATCCTGGCGTCAGAGACATGCGCCCTGGAGACCATAGGGGCTGAGTTTGTCCGGGATGTGGAGCCGGGGGAAATCGTGACCATCACGGCGGACGGCATATCCTCTGATAAGGAGATGTGCCTGGCTGACCCTTCCGGAGAAGCCAGATGTATCTTTGAGTATATTTATTTTGCCAGACCGGACAGTGTTTTTGACGGAGTGAGCGTTTATAAGGCCAGGATTCAGGCCGGCCGGTTCCTGGCTGTGGATTCACCGGTGGAGGCAGACCTGGTGGTGGGCGTGCCTGAATCCGGCAATGCGGCGGCTCTGGGCTATGCCATGGAATCCGGGATTCCATACGGAACAGCTTTTGTGAAGAATTCCTACGTGGGAAGGACCTTCATCAAGCCAAAGCAGAGCAGCAGGGAATCTGCGGTGCGAATCAAACTCAATGTGTTAAAGGAGGCTGTGGCCGGAAAAAGGGTCATCATGATTGACGACTCCATTGTCCGGGGAACCACCAGCGCTCTGATTGTGAAGATGCTGCGCGACGCGGGCGCCAGGGAGGTCCATGTGAGAATCAGCGCACCGCCATTTTTACACCCCTGCTATTTTGGCACGGACATTCCATCGGAGGACCAGCTCATTGCCCATGGAAGGACTGTGGATGAAGTGAGGGAAATCATCGGGGCAGACACCCTTTCCTTTTTAAGGCAGGAGCGGCTGTCACAGATGGCATCTGAAAGGCCTGTCTGCACCGCGTGCTTTACAGGGAATTATCCTATGGAGCCGCCTTCCCAGGACATCCGGGGCAGCTATGAGAAATAGGCCGCGGGCATTTAAAAAAGTTATTGTATATGATATGATAGAAAACATGAAATCAACGAATACGGAGGATATGACATGAGTGACCACGACAGATATGTAAGCCCTCTTTCTGAGCGCTATGCCAGCAGGGAGATGCAGTACATCTTTTCACCTGACATGAAGTTCTGCACCTGGAGAAAGCTCTGGATTGCGCTGGCTGAGACAGAGAAGGAGCTGGGGCTTTCCATCACGGACGAGCAGATTGAGGAACTGAAGGCCCATTCAGAGGAAATCAATTATGATGTGGCTAAGGCCAGGGAGAAGGAAGTCCGCCATGATGTCATGAGCCATGTCTATGCTTACGGCGTACAATGCCCTAAGGCAAAGGGAATTATCCATTTGGGGGCCACCTCCTGTTACGTGGGAGATAATACGGACATTATCATCATGACCGAGGCCCTGAAGCTGGTGAGGAAGAAACTGATCAACGTACTTGCGGAGCTGTCCGGTTTCGCTGAAACATACAAGGACCTTCCCACCCTTGCGTTTACCCACTTCCAGCCGGCCCAGCCAACCACGGTTGGTAAGCGCGCCACCCTGTGGATGATGGAGCTTAAGCTGGATTTGGATGACCTGGATTACCTGATCGGTTCCATGCGCCTTCTGGGTTCCAAGGGAACCACCGGCACCCAGGCCAGCTTCCTGGAGCTTTTTGACGGGGACCATGAGAAATGCCGCCGTCTGGATGCAAGAATTGCGGAGAAGATGGGATTTGTGGGCTGCTATCCGGTATCCGGCCAGACCTATTCACGAAAAGTGGACAGCCGTGTCATAAGCGTCCTGGCAGGCATTGCCCAGAGCGCTCACAAGTTTTCCAATGACATCCGTCTTCTGCAGCATCTGAAGGAAGTGGAGGAGCCATTTGAGAAGAAGCAAATCGGTTCATCCGCCATGGCCTATAAGAGGAATCCCATGCGCAGCGAGCGCATTGCCTCCCTGGCCAATTATGTGATGAGCGATATGATGAATCCCATGCTGGTGGCGTCCACCCAGTGGTTTGAGAGAACCCTGGACGACTCTGCCAACAAGAGACTGTCCGTGCCGGAAGGCTTCCTGGCAGTGGACGGCATCTTAGACCTGTACCTGAACGTGGTGGACGGCCTGGTGGTATATCCTAAGGTCATTGAAAAGCACCTGATGGCAGAGCTTCCCTTCATGGCCACAGAGAATATCATGATGGACGCGGTAAAGGCAGGGGGCGATCGTCAGGAACTCCATGAGCGGATTCGCGAGCTGTCCATGGAGGCAGGAAAGAACGTAAAGGAAAAGGGCCTGGATAACAACCTCCTGGAACTGATAGCAGCTGACCCGGTCTTTAATCTTTCCCTGGATGAACTGAAAAAGACCATGGATCCGTCCCGCTATGTCGGGCGTTCTCCTAAGCAGGTGGAGGAATTCCTGGAAGAGGTCATTAAGCCGCTGCTTGAGGAAAACGCGGGAGAGCTGGGAGTGACGGCGGAGATTTCTATATAATAAACATATTCCATAACCTTGCCATGGCAAGAATCCTGCCTTGCAATCCCCCTATTTTATGTTATGATATATCCATAAGAATTGATTTTGATTATATCATCTTTTGATAAGGGGAAATTATGGATGAATGTGAACTTTGAGTACTATAAAGTATTTTACCATGTATGCGCCCACGGCAGCCTGACCGCTGCCGCCCAGGAACTGTGTATCTCCCAGCCGGCTGTAAGCCAGGCTGTGCGGCAGTTGGAAAAGGAAGCCGGGACAAAGCTGTTCCTCCGTACTTCCAAAGGGGTGCAGCTGACCCGGGAAGGAGAGCTTCTATACCACTATGTAAAGCCTGGAGTGGAGGAGCTGCTGGAAGGCGGGAAGATGCTGGAGCGGATGCTGAATATGGATGTGGGGGAAGTACGGATTGGGGCCAGCGATATGACGCTGCAGTTTTATCTTCTTCCTTATCTGGAACAGTTTCACCGGGAATATCCTAAGATTAAGGTGAATGTTACCAATGCGCCTACCCCGGAAACCATCAAAAGCCTGGAAGAGGGCAGGATCGATTTTGGGGTTGTGACCTCTCCCTTTACCAGCAGGGGGACTGTCAGGCAGTTTCAGGTCAAGGCCATTCGCAATGTTTTCATAGCAGGCAGCAGCTTCCGGGAATTGGAAGGGCGGGAGCTGGAGTACAAGGAGCTGGAGGCTTTTCCGTGTATAGCGCTGGAAAAGAATACAAGTACCAGAACCTTTATGGACGCCTTTCTGGCGCAGCAGGGGACTCTGCTTAAGCCGGAATTTGAGCTGGCCATCAGCGATATGATTGTGCAGTTTGCCAGGCGCAACATGGGGATTGGGTGCGTCATGGAGGGATTTGCCGAGGATGCCATAATGAGAGGCGAGGTATTCCGGCTGAAATTCAAACAAGAGATGCCTCTTAGGCATATGTGCGTGGTGACGGGAGAGTCCAGCCTGATTTCCATGCCGGGGCGCAGGCTGTTAGATATGATGGCCTGCGGTCAGGCGGCGGTTGAGCAGCCGACAGGCGGCAGATGATAGATTATGGGCTTTCTTCGGAGGAAAGACATAAACAATGCTTATGGAGAACATAATAAAGAACGTCTTTACTTATGGTATAGGTTGTAGTAAATTAGGTAAGGATAAGATACACAGGAATGCGTGTCCATCCTTTCATGAACTGCAAATGAGCATTGAACGGGAGATACCCGAAGGAGGATTTTAGTATGGTCAGAGCAATTGTAGGTGCTAACTGGGGTGACGAGGGAAAGGGTAAGATTACGGATATGCTTGCCAAGGAGTCTGACATTATCATCCGTTTCCAGGGCGGAAGTAATGCGGGCCACACCATTATCAATGATTATGGCAAGTTTGCCCTTCACCTTCTTCCATCAGGCGTGTTTTATCAGCATACAACCAGCATCATTGGCAATGGAGTGGCTCTCAATATCCCTTATCTGATTCAGGAAATTGAGTCGCTGGTGGAGCGGGGCGTGCCAAAGCCCAGAATCCTGGTTTCCGACAGGGCTCAGATTCTCATGCCGTACCATGTGCTGTTTGACACCTACGAGGAAGCGCGTCTGGCCGGAAAATCCTTTGGTTCCACCAAGTCCGGTATTGCTCCCTTTTATTCAGATAAATATGCCAAGATTGGTTTCCAGATCAGCGAACTTTTTGACGAGGATCTGCTGAGGGAAAAGGCATGCAGGGTTTGCGAGCTGAAAAATGTGCTTCTGGAACACCTGTACCATAAACCTCTTCTGGATCCTGAGGAAATCATTAAGGAGCTTCTCAGCTGCCGTGATATGATTGCGCCGTATGTATGCGATACATCCGCTTATCTTCATGAGGCCATCAAGGAAGGAAAGAATATCCTCTTAGAGGGTCAGCTGGGCTCCCTTAAGGACCCTGATCATGGAATTTATCCCATGGTCACATCTTCTTCCACGCTGGCTGCCTATGGAGCCATCGGCGCAGGCATTCCTCCGTATGAGATTAAGGATATCACGACGGTTGTAAAAGCTTATTCCAGTGCAGTGGGCGCCGGTGCCTTTGTCAGTGAGATATTTGGGGACGAGGCGGATGAACTGAGAAACCGGGGAGGCGACGGCGGAGAGTACGGCGCCACCACGGGAAGGCCCAGACGCGTGGGCTGGTTCGATGCGGTGGCTACCAGATACGGATGCCGGATTCAGGGGACCACGGAAGTGGCATTTACAGTGCTGGATGTGCTGGGCTATCTGGACGAGATACCGGTATGCGTTGGTTATGAGATTGACGGACAGGTCACCAGGGAATTCCCGACTACGTCTAAGCTTGAGAAGGCCAGACCGGTCCTTACCAGACTGCCCGGCTGGAAATGCGGTATCCGCGGCATTAAGCGGTACCAGGATCTTCCGGAGAATTGCCGCAAATACATTGAATTCGTGGAGAAGGAAATTGAAGCTCCTATTTCAATGGTATCCAACGGACCGGGAAGAGACGACATTATCATGCGCAAGTAAATATGGAATATTAAAAACAGGACCATACGGCAGCAGCCGGCGGGTCCTGTTTTGCGTCATCTTATCCTCACATCGTCGTCTTATCTCTGCGTTCTGTGTGTTGAATGCGTTCCGCCGCATTCTGCATGGGCGGATTTTCGGTCAGCACACGGTATATTTCCCTCTGGTTCATGCTGGAGCGGTGCTTTTCCATAGCGGTCCTGCTTTCCCTCGTCACAATTCATCTTTCAAATCCGCGTCAGTTGTATCCGAAAGGGTCTGTTTTGCGTCATCATCCATGCCCTCAAAGGGATCGGATGGTTTCAGCACTCTGGTCATAAGCCCCATGGCGTACAGTATGATGGGGATAAACACCAGGGAGAAGATAACCGCCATGAGATAATTCTTTGGCGCGCCCATGGCGGCCAGCACGATGGCCAGAATAAAAAGTCCTGATAACAGGACGGCTCCTAAGAGGGCAAATATACGTTTCAGTTTCATTGAACAGCTCCTTTCTGAGGCATCAGGCCTTCTCCGCCAATTCTTCCCAGCTCTGGTAAAGCTTTTCCAGCTGTCCGGCTATTTCCTCTTTTTCCTTATTCAGCTCCATGAGCCGGGGCACATCGGTGTATACTTCTTCCCGTGTGAGCAGGGCGTCAATCTCGCTGTCCCTGGTCTCCAGGGAGTGAATGGAATCCTCTGTTTTTTTGAGCTCGTTCTGAATCCTGCGTATGCGGGCCTGTTCCTCCTTCTGAGCCTTCCATTCCAGTTTCAGGTCGTTTTGGGAACCCTGGGAGGGCCGGCCTGAGGCTTGGGAGAGATTGGGTACAGAGGACGTACGCTTGTTCCTGGCCGCAAATGCGGCTTCCACAGCATCCTTTTTCTCCAGATAATAGTCGTAGCTGCCGATGTAATTAATCAGGGACTGTCCGGTCAAATCCAAAATTCTGGTGGCTGTGCGGTTGATGAAATACCGGTCGTGGGACACATAGAGTACGGTTCCGGTGTAGCGGCACAGGGCGCTTTCCAGGATTTCCTTGGAGGTGATGTCCAGGTGGTTGGTTGGCTCGTCTAACAACAGGAAATTGGCGTCGGAAAGCATCAGCTTGGCCAGGGAAACGCGTCCGCGCTCACCGCCGCTTAGATCGCGGATTAATTTGAACACATCATCCCCTGTAAAGAGAAAGGACGCCAGGGTGTTGCGGATCTGGGTATTGTTCATGTTGGGATAGGTGTCCTGGATTTCGTCAAACAGGGTCTTATCCATATGAAGAACCTGGTGTTCCTGGTCGTAGTAGCCGATGTGCACCTTGGAGCCCAGACGTATCTCGCCGGCATCGGCGGACAGCAGCTGATTGATGATTTTAAGGAGAGTGGTCTTGCCGGTGCCATTGCTGCCGATGATGGCCACCCGCTCCCCGCGTTTGATTTCAAAATTTACGTCCGTAAACAAAGTCTGGCTGTCAAAGGACTTGCTCAGACCGGTGACGGTAAGCACATCCTTGCCGCTTTCCACATCCGGCTCCAGCCGGATGTCCATGGAGTCGTCGATATCCATGGGCTTTTCCAGCCGGTCAATCTTTTCCAGCATCTTTTCCCGGCTCTCGGCCCTGCGGATGGATTTTTCCCGGTTAAAGGATTTAAGTTTGGCAATAACCGCCTCCTGGTGCCTGATTTCCTGCTGCTGATTTAAGTATGCCCGGATTCTGGCGTCACGGAGCATGGCTTTTTTGTCGCTGTAGGCAGTGTAATTGCCGCTGAATACGGTTCCGGTTCCATTGTCCAGCTCCACGATTTTTGTCACCACCCGGTCCAGAAAATAACGGTCATGGGCAACGATGATTACGCTGCCGCTGTAAGTCTTAAGGTATGTCTCCAGCCAGGCAATGGATTCCATGTCCAGGTGGTTGGTAGGCTCGTCAAGGAGCAGGATATCAGGTTTGGTCAGCAGGAGCTTGCCCAGGGACACGCGGGTTTTCTGGCCGCCGGACAGGGCGTTGATGGGCTTTGAAAATTCCTCCTCGGCAAAGCCAAGACCCTTTAAAACGCCGGTAATTTCGCTGCGGCAGGCATAGCCGCCCTCCAACTCAAACTGGTGGGTCAGGCGGCTGTATTCCTCCAGCATGGCTTCCAGGCTCTCGCCGGACGCGCTTTTCATGTCCAGTTCCAGGGTACGGATGCGTTCTTCCATCTGAAGGATGGGCCGCTTGACCTCCAGCAGGGCGTCGTGGATGGTGCTCTCGCTGTTCAGGTCCTGGTGCTGGGCCAGGTAGCCGATGGAGGCTCCCCTCCCCAGCGCCACGCACCCCTCGTCGGAGGCCAGTTCCCCGATGATGATTTTAAGGAGGGTGGACTTGCCGGCGCCGTTGATTCCGACGATGGCTGCCTTTTCATGGTCTTCCAGGTGGAAGGAAACCTGCTTTAATATATGTTTCTCTCCAAATGATTTGCTTATATTGCTGCATGATAAAATCATGGTAAACTCCTTTAAAAACGACATATTTAGCTCTCCCAAGTATAATATACGAGGACGATTTTTTCAAGAACATATGTAAACGTGTTTGACATTTTTTTGACGTCTGTTTATAATGGAACTATTAGAGTTTTGACAGAACTGCACAATGGGAAGGTGGATACATCATGGAACGCAAGGAGATTTCGAAGGCAGTGATTTCTAGGCTGCCCCGTTATTACCGTTATTTAGGTGAATTAATAGAGGAAGGTGTGGAGCGTATATCTTCCAATGAGCTGAGCTCCAGAATGAAAGTGACCGCATCTCAGATCCGTCAGGATCTGAATAATTTCGGCGGATTCGGCCAGCAGGGATACGGCTATAATGTAAAGTACCTCTATTCGGAAATCGCCAAGATACTTGGGATTGACAGACAGCACAATGTGATCATCATCGGAGCAGGAAACCTGGGACAGGCGATTGCCAATTATACGAATTTTGAGCGCAGGGGCTTTGTTATCAGGGGAATGTTTGATATTAACCCCAAACTGATCGGGCTGGTCATCAGGGGAATTGAGATTCGCTCCGTGGATGATTTGGAGACGTTTATCAGGGAGAATGAGATTCAGATTGCTGCTCTGACCATCCCGAAGACAAAGGCGCCGGAGATTGCGGACCGCCTGGTAAACGCGGGAATCAGGGCTATCTGGAATTTTGCTCACACGGATTTGGTGGTACCGGAGGACGTGGTGGTGGAGAACGTACACCTGTCCGAGAGCCTGATGCGTCTTTCCTACCGGGTCAGCAGCATGTACGACCTGCAGGAGGAGAAAAAGAATGCGTTAAAGTAAATGTTTAGGAAGACAGCACCATGATACTTGGAGTTGGAACAGATTTAGTTGAAATCAGACGCATGGAAAGAGCCTGTAAAAAGGATTATTTTGTGGTGCGCACATTTACGGATATGGAAAGCCGGCAAGCAAAGGGGTCCGCCTCTAAGCTGGCCGGCTCTTTTGCTGTGAAGGAAGCGGTTGCAAAGGCCCTGGGAACGGGGTTTCGGACCTTCATGCCCATCGACGTGGAGGTGCTCAGGGACGATGTGGGAAAACCCTATGTCCGCCTTTACAGAGGCGCCCTGGCCCGGTTTCAGGAGATGGGGATGGAACGCCTGGAGGTGTCCATCACCAATACAAGGGAGTATGCCATGGCGTTTGCGGTGGGAGAAGGAAGGATAAAGGAGGTACAGTCATATGAGGATGCTGGTAACGGGAAAACAGATGAAAGCCATTGATGCATACACCATCCATACCATAGGTGTTCCGTCCCTGGTCCTGATGGAGCGGGCAGCTCTTAAGGTGGCCCAGGCAGCGGAGCGTCTGTGGAAAAAAGGGGATACAATCTGGGCAGTGTGCGGCACCGGCAATAACGGGGCCGACGGCGTGGCGGCAGCCAGGATGCTTCATTTAAAAGGATATCCGGTGCGGGTATTTCTGGTGGGAAATCCGGATAAGGGAACAGAGGAATTCAGGACGCAGCTTACCATTGCAGGCAATGTGGGTCTTTCCTCCCTGCCCTGGCAGGAAGGGGAGAAGGAGGAATGCGGCCTTCTCATAGACGCGGTGTTCGGCGTGGGACTGAGCCGCCCTGTTGAGGGGGAGTACAGGCAGTGTATTAAGATGCTGGGGGCCAAGTCCATCCGCAGTACCGTTGCGGTGGATGTGCCGTCAGGCATCCACGGGGATACGGGGACTGTCATGGGTATTGCCCTGAGGGCGGATTTGACCGTTACCTTTGGATGGGAGAAAACCGGGACAGCCCTGTATCCGGGCCGGGAGTACGCGGGCCGGGTGGAAGTGGCTGATATCGGATTTCCCGGACAGGCTCTGGATGCGGTGAAGGAAGCGGAAGGGACGGCGGCAGGTGATTTTGCCGTCACCTACGGGGATGATGATTTGAAACGGATTCCCAGGCGGCCTGCCTATTCCAACAAGGGAACCTTTGGTAAGGTGCTGATTGTGGCAGGGTCCAGGAATATGTGCGGGGCCGCTTACCTGAGCGCCTTATCCGCATACAGGACAGGGGCGGGACTGGTAAAACTGCTTACGGTGGAGGAAAACCGGCAGATTCTCCAGGAACGCCTGCCTGAGGCCATTGTAGCCACCTACACTCCGGACCAGCTCATGGAGGGCAGGGATGAATTCAGGAAGATGATAGAAGCCCAGATGGAATGGGCTGACGTGGTGGTACTGGGACCGGGACTGGGAAACGGACCCTATGTGGAATACCTGGTGGAGGATATACTGACCAGCGCGTTCGTGCCTGTCATCATTGACGCGGACGGCCTGAACGCCATAGCGGGTCATCCGTACCTTACCTCTTACTATACGGAGAATATTATCGTGACGCCCCATCTGGGGGAAATGGCCCGGCTCACAGGGGAGTCCGTGGATCAGATTAAGGAGAACCTGGCAGCCACGGCCCTGGAGTATGCAGGCCGTTACGGCCTCACCTGTGTGTTAAAGGACGCGGCCACTGTCACCGCCGGACGGGACGGGAACCTGTACATCAATTCCAGCGGCAACAGCGCCATGGCAAAGGCAGGCTCCGGCGACGTGCTCACGGGGATCATAGCAGGCCTGATAGCCATTGGCATGGATGAGGAGGAGGCTGCCTGTCTGGGTGTATATCTTCACGGCCGGGCAGGGGACGCGGCTGCCTCTAAAAGCGGCGCCCACAGCCTGCTGGCTTCGGAACTGGCGGATGCCGTCGGCAGTGTGATGACCATGGTGTAAGGGCTGTCCCGCCGCGCCAATCACATAAAATACAATTGAGACCGGGCCGTGATAAGGGCCCGTGACACAGGAGGCAACAACAATGAATTCTTACAGCAGAGTTTACGCAGCCATTGACCTGGATGCGGTGGAATCCAATATGAGGGCAATGAAGGACAGCCTTCCTCCTTCCACTTCCATGATAGGGGTGGTAAAGGCCGACGGGTACGGACACGGGGCGGTTCCGGTGGCCAGAACCATTGAGCCTTATGTGGAAGGGTATGCGGTGGCAGCCATTGACGAGGCGGTTATTCTGCGCCGCCACGGCATCCAGAAAATGATTCTGGTACTGGGGGTGACCCATGAGAGCCGTTTTGGGGATTTGGTCCGGTACGATATACGCCCCGCCATGTTCCGCTATGAGGAGGCCGGAAAATTATCAGAAGCAGCTGTAAAAAACGGCGCCAGGGCAAACATCCATCTGGCGGTGGATACGGGCATGAGCCGGATTGGAATGACGCCGGATGAGGCGTCGGCGGACGAGGCGGCCAGGATAGCCAGGCTTCCCGGAATCCGCATCGAGGGTATGTTTACCCATTTTGCCAGGGCAGACGAGGCGGATAAGGCATTTTATGAGGCGCAGTATAAGAAATACAGGGATTTCTGTGAAATGCTCCACAGCAGGGGCGTGGATATCCCGATCCGCCACTGCTCCAACAGCGCCGGCATCGTGGAGGGGCTGGACTCCAACGGACTGGATATGGTGCGTGCCGGAATCTCCATTTACGGCCTGTACCCCTCAGACGAGGTGGTCCGGGACAGGGTGAAGCTGGTTCCTGCCATGGAGCTTAAGAGCTTTATCACATACATAAAGACCATTGAACCAGGTACGTCCGTGAGCTATGGCGGCACCTTTGTGGCGGACCGTCCCACGCGTGTGGCCACCATTCCTGTGGGATACGGGGACGGTTATCCGCGAAACCTCTCCAACAAGGGCGCGGTGCTCATACGGGGAAAACGGGCCGGGATCCTTGGAAGGATATGCATGGACCAGTTTATGGCAGATGTCACGGACATCCCGGAGGCGGCGGAAGGCGACCAGGTGACCCTGATTGGAAAGGATGGGGAGGAATGTATCACGGTGGAGGAACTGGCCCGTGTGGGCGGCGGTTTCCACTATGAAATCATCTGCGGAATCGGAAAACGGGTTCCCAGAGTCTACCTGCGGGACGGGAAGGCCATTGGGCAAAAGGATTACTTTAACGATATTTACGAGGGCTTTGGATATATGTAAAAGCCTACCAGGCTCAAAGAGAACGTCTGAATCATATGTTAGTAGTGTGGCGTAAAGCCGGCCGGATGCCCCGGTGTATCCGGGTTATGTATACACAGGTCAAAAATGTCAATACTAAGGTTGAATAAATTGACGGAGTGTGAACGATGTGATTATCAGACGTGGAGATATTTATTATGCGGATTTGCGGCCGGTGGTGGGATCGGAACAGGGGGGAGTGCGCCCTGTGCTGATTATTCAGAATGACGTGGGAAACAAGCACAGCCCCACGGTCATATGTGCGGCTATTACTTCCAGGATGAACAAAGCCAAGCTGCCCACCCATGTGGAGCTGCCCACCAGACGCTGTGCCATGATTAAGGATTCGGTCATTCTCCTGGAACAGCTGCGGACCATTGACAAACAGAGACTGAAGGAGAAAATCTGTCATATTGATGAGGAACTGCAGCAGAAGGTGGATGAGGCCCTTATGATTAGCCTGGAACTGCGTACATAAGCAGGCGGGGGCACCATGGGCAGGAATCATGGGCAGGAGCAACAGGCACCATTGACGAAATATGAGAAAAATGATATGATAAGCAGAGTTATGCCGTATTTTAGGGGGATAGCTCTGTTTTTTTTGGCAGGGCCCGACGGTTATGGTGTTTCATGAGTATGAAAGGAGTCTTTTTGTCATTATGGACGATGGTTATCCACCTGTCAGTATCCTCATATTGATAGGATTTATTCTTCTGGAGGCAATGTTTTACGGTTTTGGTTCGGCAATACAGAATGTGAATGAGGGGAAGCTGGAAGAAGAGGCGGCCGGGGGGAATAAAAAGGCCGCGCGCCTGTTAGAGATAGTGAACCGTCCCGTGCGGTTTGTCCATACCATCCAGGTCACTACCCATCTGATGGGTATGATTATAGGAGCGGCAATCCTTCCTGCCATGATTGGTATGGTGGAGCGCAGGTTCCTTCTGGGAAAGGTGCTGGCCTGGGCAGAACCGGCCCAGTTGATGGCGATGTCGGGTACGCCGTGGTACAGGAATCCGTCCTGGTGGCAGTGGGCGGGGGTTCTGGCCCTGGTCACCGTATTTGTCCTGGTGCTGGTCATCAGCTTCGGCATCATCATACCGAAACGTCTGGCGGCCAAGGAGCCTGAAAAGTGGGGATACCATATGCTTCCGGTTGTGCTCTTTTTCGCGGGGGTATTTCTGCCCCTGACACGCCTGATTACGTTGATTTCTTCCCTGGTGCTTAAGCCCTTTGGGGTGGACCTGGCGGATGACGACGGCAACGTCACAGAGGAGGATATCATGTCTATGGTCAATGAGGGCCATGAACAGGGCGTCCTGGAAGCGGATGAGACAGAGATGATAACCAATATCTTTGAGCTGGGGGACAAGGAAGCCGCGGATATCATGACGCACCGCACCAACATGACGGCCCTGGACGGCAGCATGAGCCTTAAGGAAGCAGTGGATTTCATCCTGAATGAGGGCGTAAATACCCGGTATCCTGTATACGGGGAGGACATAGATGATATCATCGGCATACTCCACATGCGCGATGCCATGGCCTTTGCGGAAAAGGAAGAGAACAGGGACAGGATGATTAAGGACATACCCGGCCTTTTGAGGGAAGCCAATTTCATACCTGAGACAAGGAACATAGACACCCTTTTCAAGGAGATGCAGTCCCGCAAGATCCACATGGAAATCGTGGTGGACGAGTACGGACAGACTGCCGGTCTTCTCACCATGGAGGATATACTGGAAGAAATCGTGGGCAACATCATGGATGAATACGATGAGGAAGAGGATTTCATACAGGCCATGGAGGATGGCACCTTTGTCATGAGCGGTCTTACGCCGTTGGAAGATGTGATGGAGACCCTGGATATTGAACTGCCGGAGGAGGACAGTGACACCTATGACACCCTGAACGGATATCTGGTCTCGCGGCTGGATCGCATCCCTCAGGAAGGGGAGAATCCCCAGGTGGAATTCGGCGGCTGGCTCTTTGAAGTGGAGCGGGCCGGTAATAAGATGATAGAGAGCGTCCGGGTCGTTCCTGTGCCGGAAGGCGGGAAGGCTGCGGACAGCGGGAAAGAATCGGTGGAAGAGAAGTATGATGCAGTTAATAGAGAGTACGAAGGAGATGTTTCGTGACAGCAGATTTTTAAGGAAGGCGCTTATGATTGCCTGTCCCGTGGCTCTGCAGGGAATGCTTAACACAGTGGTAAACCTGGCGGATACCCTGATGATTGGCACCATGGGGGCCACAGCCATAGCGGCAGTGGGACTGGCCAATAAGTTCTTCTTTGTTTTTTCGCTTCTGGTATTCGGAATTGTCAGCGGAAGCGGCGTACTGGCGGCCCAGTTCTGGGGAAACGGCGATTTAAGGAGCATACGGAAGGTCCTGGGGCTTTCCATCCTTCTGGCCCTGACAGGGGCCTTGTTCTTCGTTGTGCCGGCCCTTATGTCACCCCAATCCGTCATGCGCATATTTACCACCAGCCATGACAGCGTGGAGCTGGGGGCAAAGTATTTAAAGATAGCGGTTTTAACCTACCCCTTTCTTGCCATGACCAATGTATATGTGGCCATACTCAGGGCGGTGAACAAGGTTATATTCCCTGTCATAAGCAGCTGTATAGCCATTTTGATTAATATCTGCCTGAATTATGTGCTGATTTTCGGAAAGTTCGGCGCACCGGCCATGGGAGTGTCCGGCGCGGCCGTGGCCACCCTTATAGCAAGGACGATTGAGATTGTGCTGATTCTGGGGTACGTGTACGGAAAAAAGCTTCCGGTGGCCTGCGGACTCAGGGAGCTGTTTGGCTGGAGCGGCCTGTTCATCAGCCAGTTTTTCAGGACGTCAGCACCTGTCATTGCCAATGAGTTTATGTGGGGGCTGGGCACTACCATGTATTCCCTGGCCTACGGGCGCATGGGAGACGAGGCCGTGGCGGCCATCACCATCGCCACCACCATTCAGGATATCCTGGTGGTGCTGTTTCAGGGCCTGAGCGCGGCCACTGCCGTTATCCTGGGCAATGAGCTGGGGGCGGGCCATCTCAAACGGGCGGAGAAGTATGCGGTGCATTTCTTTATCCTCCAGTTCATTGCCACGGTAGGCGTGGCTGTGGTGCTGATTGGAATTCGGCGGCCCATCATCAGCCTTTACAACATCACGCCTGAGGTGGCCCGGAACGTAAGCCTGTGCATCCTGATTTTTGCGGCCTACATGCCGGCGAAGATGTTTAATTATGTCAATGTGGTGGGCGTGTTGAGAAGCGGAGGCGATACCAAGATGTGTCTGTTCCTTGATACCAGCGGCGTGTGGTTTATCGGCGTACCCCTGGCGTTTTTGGGAGCCCTGGTGTGGAGGCTGCCTATTTATACAGTGTATGCGCTGGTGATGACGGAAGAGGTATATAAGGCTGTGCTGGGATATATACGGTACAGGCAGAAAAAGTGGCTCAGAAACCTGGCGGCGGAGGTGGGGTGAGCCGGGCAGGGGGCTGAACCAAAGGGTTTGCGGGCGGCATTCGAGCCAGTGTCTAAGCCCGGCATCTCCTGCGGGCAATTAAGGGAGAGAATTTATCTTGCCATATAAAAAAAATCGTGTTAATATAGAAAAGATGTGTATAAAATACAGCAGAGGGCTGTATTTGAACGTATAAACCATAAAAGAAGAAACAGGAAAGGGTGTTTACCAATGTCAGGACATTCAAAGTTTGCCAACATTAAGCATAAGAAAGAGCGCAACGACGCTGCCAAGGGCAAGATTTTCACTGTCATCGGCCGTGAGATTGCAGTCGCTGTAAAAGAGGGCGGAGCAGATCCTGCCAACAACAGTAAGCTGAGGGACGTTATCGCCAAGGCAAAGGCCAACAACATGCCCAATGATACCATTGACCGCGGCATCAAAAAGGCGGCAGGCGATGCCAATTCCGTGAACTACGAGACCCTTACATACGAGGGATACGGCCCCAACGGCGTGGCTATTATCGTGGATACACTGACCGACAACAAGAACCGCACGGCTGCCAATGTGAGGAGCGCCTTCACCAAGGGCGGCGGCAACGTAGGCACACCGGGAAGCGTGTCCTATATGTTTGATAAAAAGGGACAGATTATCATCGACAAGGAAGAATGCGGCATGGATCCGGACGAACTGATGATGCTTGCCCTGGACGCGGGAGCAGAGGATTTCTCCGAGGAGGAGGACAGCTACGAGGTCGTTACGGCGCCTGAGGATTTCAGCGTTGTGCGCGAGGCACTGGAGGCCCAGAGCATTCCCATGATGCAGGCGGATGTGACCATGATTCCCCAGACATGGGTGGAGCTGACCGATGAGGATGATATTAAGAAGTTAAACCGTACACTGGATTTGCTGGATGAGGATGACGATGTCCAGGCCGTGTACCATAACTGGGATGAATAAACACGGGCATTGCCCAAATGGAGCGCAGCTAAGTTAGAGGTTTTGCTGCGTTGGTACTATGAAATGGAAAGTCCCCTGCGGCAGGTCATCATGATCTGCTGCAGAGGACTTTTTGTTTGATGGTTTCTGACAAAAACAGAAATATGGCCTTTAACTGCTCTCCGTCTAGTTGGACACCACCAAAGTCTTCAACCCTTCCGTTGCGTTTGGCGCATTGAAGATATACAGAGTATAGGATGTGTTGGCGCTCATGTTGGAGGAGGTGGCTGCCACGGAAGTGTTGGGGTAGGAGCCGGTCCTGGAGATATAGAGCTGATACCATCCCGGGTAGAAGCTGGTGTAAGGGGTCACTTCCCTGTAGCGTACATTGCTGAAAGCAGTGTAGGAGGAGTTCTGATTGCCGATGGATACGTCGAAGGGCCCCAGGTTCAGTGACAGGTTGCAGGCCCGCAGACAGCTGGAGCCTGAAGGCGCGTTGCAGGAAATGTCGGATATTTCCATGATGTCCAGGCCGCTTGCCGTATTGATGATGGCAATGGTCATGGAGGCGGAGGAGCGCACCTGTACTGTCTTCTGAATGTACACATAGCCGTTGGCTCCTGACACGGTGACGGTCTGGGTGCCGGAGGCAGACTGGACGTAGCCTGTTATATCCCCGTTCCCCAGGCTGCTTGCCACCATCCAGTTGCCAAGGTACACGTAAAACGGCTGGTACCCGGTGGAAGCATTGAGGATGCGTACCCTGCCGAAGCTGGTGGCGGTACAGTTGTAGCATGGGAAGGTGATGCCGGGTATCACGGTGACAGAGCCGCTGTTTCCGGGGAAAATAGGCCGGAAGATAGGAGGAAAGCCGGGACGGCTGCCGCTGTACACAGGACCGCCTTCACCTGGATTGGGAAGGGGGATGACAGGGACATTGGCACCGTTATTCTGATTGCCGCCGCTGTACACAGGGCCGCCCTCACCCGGATTGGGAAGGGGGATGACAGGGACATTGGCACCGTTATTCTGATTGTCGCCGCTGTCCACAGGACCGCCCTCGCCCGGATTGGGAAGGGGAGTCACGGGAACATCGGCTTCCCCCAGCTCTGCCGCGGTCAGGAGAGTGTCCGGATACTCACTCATTCTGTCTGTATGATAGGACTGATTGTTCATAGAGACCTCGCAAAAGATTGATTCACTATAGTCTATTCATATGGAATAAGGAATGTGTATGTTTTTGAAAAAAAGGGGACTGCATTTTTGGCGGGCTGATGCATATAATAAAAAGAACCAGTGTATCAGGAGCGTGGGCGTATGTCATGGGAACCAAAGAAAACAGCCGTATCCGCACTGGGGCTGCCCCGGGACGTGATTCTAGGAGATGTGCTTATAAGCTTTGTGGGCAGGAGCCAGGTGAATGTGGAAAATTACAGGAGCATCCTGATTTACACGGATACCCTGATTAAGCTCCAGGCCAGGAACTGCAGGGTGGTGATTCACGGAGCCCGCTTAAAGATTGATTATTATACGGCGGAGGAGATGAAGATAACCGGCCAGATCGGTTCTTTGGAATTTGAAACGTAAATCAAAGGAGGGGGCTTGTTTGATTGAATGGCTGTTACATAATTGGGAAGGATATGTAAGACTCCGTCTTCACGGCTATTCACCGGAACGTTTCCTGAATCTCTGCAATGCCAGGGGTCTGGAGGTATGGGGACTGATATGCAACCGGGACGGGGATTATGAGTTTTTTATGACTGTGGAAGGATACCGCCGGGTGAAGCCCCTGGTGCGCAAGGCGCAGGTAAGGCTGCACATTACCGGCCGTTACGGCCTCCCATTTTTTATTTACAGGTACAGGAAGCGCTGGTATTACGGTGCCGGAATCATGGCCTTTTTCATGGTGCTTTATGTCATGTCCCTGTTTATCTGGGATATCCAGTTTGAGGGCAATTACAGGTATACCTACGATACTCTGGTCCGTTTTCTGGACACACAGGACATTGATTACGGCATGCTAAAGGCCAGGATTAACTGCGAGGATCTGGAAGCCTCCATGCGCACAAGCTTTCCCGAGATCACCTGGGTATCTGCCCGTGTTTCCGGCACGAGACTGCTCATCCACATCAAGGAAAACGAGGTGCTGTCCACTATCCCTGAGAAGGACGAGACACCCTGCGACATTGTGGCGTCCCAGCCGGGAGTCATCACCTCCATGGTGGTACGCCAGGGCGTTGCCCAGGTTTGCGTAGGGGACGAGGTGGAGGAGGGACAGGTACTGGTCAGCGGACGGGTGCCCATTATCGGCGACAACGAGGAGGAAATCAATGCCTACATGGTTCACGCGGATGCGGATATTGTGGCCAGGACTGTCAAGCAATATGAGAAAACATTTCCCCTGCTGCATCAGGAACGGGTCCACACAGGACGCAGGCGGAGAGGATGGTACATGAAAGCCGGGGCATGGTCCTTTACCTTTCTGACCCCGGTGAGGGGACAGGGGGAGTGGGATTATTCCATGGAGGAAAAACAGCTCAGGCTGTTTTCCAATTTCTATCTGCCTGTCTATATGGGCGCCATACAGGGCCGGGAAATGGCAGCCTATGAGAGAAATTACAGGGAGGATGAGCTAAAAGAGCTGTCTAAAGCCATAAATTACCAGTTTGTCAAAAATTTAGAGGAAAAGGGGGTACAAATTCTTGAAAATAATGATAGAATAGAAACAAGTGTTTCTGAATGCCGTCTGACAGGTGAACTCGTGACGGAGGAATCCATTGTTAAGACACAGCCGGCAGCGGAGCCTGATATGAATTCCGGCGGAGAGCCGGGAGAAAAACCAGAGGAGACAATAACTGCTGAATGAGTGTAATTGAGACAATGATTGACATTCCCGCAGAGCATGAGCGGAATGTCTGCGGACAATTTGACACCTACTTAAAGAAGATAGAGCGCACCCTGCATGTGACCATGATTGCCAGGGACGGCGAAATAAAAATCATCGGGCCCGAGAAAACCATAGGCCAGGCAAAAAGCGTGTTCAACAACCTGATTGAACTGTCCAAGCGGGGCAATACCATCACGGAACAGAACGTGGACTATGCCCTGTCCCTGTCTTTCACGGAGAATGACGGGCAGATTTTGGAGATTGACAAGGACATCATATGCCGGACCATATCCGGCAAGCCGGTGAAGCCAAAGACGCTGGGGCAGAAGCATTATGTGGATGCTATCCGCAAGAAGATGATTGTGTTCGGCATCGGACCGGCCGGCACAGGAAAGACGTATCTTGCCATGGCCATGGCTATCCAGGCGTTTAAGAACGGCGAGGTGGGGCGCATTATCCTTACCAGGCCGGCCATTGAGGCCGGTGAAAAGCTGGGATTTTTGCCGGGCGATCTCCAGAGCAAGATTGACCCGTATCTTCGCCCTCTTTATGACGCCCTGTACCAGATTATGGGGGCGGAAAGCTATCTTAACAATTCGGAGAAGGGGCTGATTGAGGTGGCGCCCCTGGCCTACATGAGAGGAAGAACACTGGACAATGCTTATATCATCCTGGATGAGGCCCAGAACACCACCCCGGCCCAGATGAAGATGTTCCTTACCAGAATCGGTTTTGGTTCCAAGGTTATCATAACAGGAGACCAGACCCAGAAGGACCTTCCGGGAGGCGCGGTTTCCGGTCTGGATACGGCCCTTAAGGTGCTGAAACGAATTGACGACATTGGGTTCTGTTACCTGACCAGTTCCGATGTGGTGCGTCATCCGTTGGTGCAGAAAATTGTACAGGCCTATGAGACATATGAACAAAAGAATACCCCGCCTGCAGGACGGCGCAGGATACGGGAGCGGAATTAATCCGCCAAGGAGAAGTGAGCATGACCATTTCAATTGAATACGAAGCAGATAGAGTACTGGATTTGCCCTACCGGGAGATCATCGAGAACACCGTGCTGGCTGCCCTGGATTATGAGGGCTGTCCCTATGAGGCAGAGGTCAATGTTATTCTTACGGACAATGACGCCATACAGGAAATCAACCGGGAACACCGCCGGATTGACGCTCCTACGGACGTGCTGTCCTTTCCCATGGTGGATTATGAGTCGCCATCAGATTTTGACCATGTGGAGGAGGCTGTGGAGGATTACTTCAATCCTGAAACCGGAGAGCTGATGCTGGGGGATATTGTGATTTCTGTGGATAAGGTGGAGGAACAGGCTGAGAAGTACGGCCATTCCCGGACCAGGGAGCTGGCCTTCCTGACGGCCCATAGCATGCTCCATCTGTTTGGTTACGACCACATGGAGGACGGCGAACGGCTGGTGATGGAAGAAAAGCAGAAAGAGATACTGGAAACCAGGGGGTATACAAGATGAGAATCGGGTTCAGATGGATGGCAATGGGTTTAATGGCAGGACTGACGGCAGCCGCGCTTTTGACGGGCTGCGCGAAGGAAGCCAGCGTGGAAGCGACCACGGTTCAGGAGCCTCCTGCCGCTTCTGAGGCCGCTGAACCCGATATCATTATCTGGTCAGACCCTGAGACCACCGGGGCGGATACGGGAAATTCTCAGGACTATTATCTTCCGGAGGAACGGACTGAGGAGAACGGGATGATACGCAGCTATCTGACCGGACAGATGGTGGAAACCGCCAAGGGAAACCGCCGGCCGGCGGCCGTGATGATGAGCAATGACAAGGAGGCCAGGCCCCAGTACGGCATCAACCGGGCGGGGGTGGTCTATGAGGCGCCGGTGGAGGGAAGCATGAACCGGTACATGGCCCTGATAGAGGATTATGACGGCCTGGAGCGCATCGGATCGGTGCGCAGCTGCCGGACCTACTACACTTATTTTGCCAGGGAGTTTGACGCTGTCTATGTCCACTATGGCCAGAGCACCTTTGCCAAGCCTTATCTGAAAAATGTGGATAATATCAACGGTCTGGATGCCGTCGGCGATCTGGCCTTTTACCGCACAAAGGACAAGAAATCACCCCATAACGCCTATACAAGCGGGGGCAGGATTACCGCCTCCATTGAGAAGCTGGGGTACACGCAGTCCTATGCGTCATCCTACAAGGGCCATTATCTCTTTGCCAGGGACGGCAGGGAGGCATCCTTAACGGAGCGTCCGGGAGTCATGGACGCGGGCACGGTTAAGACCGGCTACATCATGAACCAGGCATACTTTGTGTACGACCCTTCGGACGGGCTTTACCACCGTTACCAATACGGCAAAATCCATCAGGGGAATGAAGGGCCCATTGCGGTGAAAAACGTGATTTTCCAGTACTGCCAGACTGGCCGTTACGCTACCACGGATTATCTGGATATCAACGTACATACTACGGAATGCGGGTATTTTATGACAGACGGCAAAGCGATTCCTATTAACTGGGAGAAGGACGGTGAGTTCGGTCCCACCCGTTACTATGATACCAACCACGATGAAGTTGTGCTGAATCAGGGAAAGACCTGGGTCTGCATCATTCCCACCAGGGACTTTGCCAAGTCGGAAATTATCGGAAATGAGGATACACAGTAATAGACATGAATCCAAGGACAAGCAGGAAAAAAAACAGGAAACAGAAAGCAGCTGATTTTGTCATACAGGGGAGCATCCTGGCCATGGCCGGTATCGTGGTGCGCATCATTGGCATGCTCTACCGCATGCCCCTTAACGACATTATCGGAAAACAGGGAAACGGATATTATACGTCGGCCTTCAATGTGTATAATATCCTCCTTATATTATCCTCCTACAGCATGCCGGTGGCAGTGTCGAAGATGATATCTGCCCGGCTGGCAAGGGGGGAGCACAGAAATTGCAGCCGCATTTTAAAAGCGGCTCTTATTTATGCTACGGCAGTGGGAGGCATAGCGGCAGTGGTTTTGTGGTTTGGCGCGGATTTGTTCGCGGAACTCATCAAGACGCCTTTCAGCCGGTACGCGTTAAAGACCCTGGCGCCCACCATCTGGATTATGGCTTATCTGGGCGTGCTCAGAGGATATTTCCAGGGAACGGGCACCATGGTGCCCACGGCAGTATCCCAGATTTTAGAACAGATTGTCAACGCGGTGGTCAGCGTGGTCGCAGCCGGAGTTCTCTTTGGCGTGGGCACGTCCATTAACGCTGCCCAGGGGGCAAGGGATTATTCCTATGCACTGGGGGCCGCGGGCGGCACCATAGGCACCGGGGCAGGCGCGCTCACGGCCTTTCTGTTTTTCATATGCCTTACCGCGTCCAAAGGGCGGGAGAGAAGGCAGATGGTCCGTGAGGATGTGTCGGGGAGAACGGAGAGCTACCGCAGGATATTTTATGTACTCACCATCACTGTGCTTCCCATTGTCATCAGCAGCGGCATCTACAACTGTTCCAATGTGGTGGACAATTACCTGTTCGGCCAGGGCATGGATAAGCTGGGCTATCTGGAGGATTCTATCGCCACCTACTGGGGCGTGCTGGGGCAGTATCAGCTGCTCTTTAACATACCGGTGGCTGTTTCCAATGCCCTTTCATCCTCTCTGATACCATCCCTAACAAGGGCTGTTGCAAACAGGAACAGGAGGGAGAAGCTGGAGCGGATTGCCACCTCCATCCGTTTTTCCCTGCTGATTGCCATTCCGGCTGCAGTGGGAATCACGGTGCTGGCTAAGCCAGTCTGCAACCTGCTGTTTATCAGCGAGGACAATACCATGCTGATACGGCTCTCCATGGCAGGTTCCCTGGCCGTGGTGTTCTATTCCCTGTCAACTGTTACAAACGCCATCCTTCAGGGCCTGAACCACATGGACGTGCCCATACGCCACGCGGTCATTGCCCTGGTCATCCACGTGGCGGCGCTGGAGGTGTTCCTTATGGTATTTAAGATGGAAATTTACAGCGTGGTGTTTGCCAATATCATATTTGCCCTTGTGATGTGCCTGTTAAACGGACATGCCATTGCCAGGTTTGCCAGATACAGGCAGGAATATAAGAGAACTCTCATCCTGCCCACAATATGCGCCGGATTCATGGGAGCGGCTGCTTATGGGGTATACAGAGGCATTTACGCCCTGCTTCCCCACCGGCTGATGAGAGGCAGGATAGGTATGGCTATTGTGGTGTTCCCTTCCGTGGCAGTGGCCATTCTGGTCTATGCCGTGCTTCTTGTAAGGTTCAGGGCAGTGGAAGAGGAGGAGCTTAAGGGCATGCCGGGAGGAAGGAGGCTGGTCCGTCTTTTGAACCGTTTCAGGCTCCTGGGATAAGAGACATATAAGTTTATCTGTTTGTTGTGATAGATTGGGAAAAATTTGAGAATGCATGATTAAAACTGAATAAGAAAGCAGATACTAACCATAAAGCGGCGTCCGGCGCCATGCTGACCGGCATGGCGGGGCCGGGGCCAGCGAGGAGGTTAGTGCATGAAGAAGTTATTATACTGCTTTGCCCTGTTTGCAGTCACATCCATTGTGTGTCTGATTGTTGCATATGGAATTACCCGGTATAGCGTCAGGCAGGAACAGGCAGTTCCCAATACGGTTATTGAGACGGAGACAGTCAACGATGTGGATGACAGGGCCGCCATGAACCAGGAGCAGGTAAAGCCAATACTGGAAAGCGTTTCTCCGGCAGAAGAATACTATCTTGTGTCGGAGTCCGGCTTTCTCCTGGTATTTTGCAGCGACCGCAGCACCATCTGCCTCTATACCCATATTCCTGTCACGGATTTTCCGGAAAAGGAGAGGGAGAGGCTGATGGAGGGCATATGGTTTCCGTCCATGATGGATGTATACCATTATTTAGAATCGTATACAAGCTGATGAAATCCGGCTATGCGGCATTCGCCAGCCTGGGCGGCAGGCTGCGGTCTACGCGGTGGCCAGATGTCCCTTTTTATCGTTTTTCTGGATGAAGTCCAATGGTTGTCTTGCCGCAGCCAAAGGGACCTAACAGGGAGACGAATTCCCCGTCCCTGACTTCAAAACTGATGTCTGACAAAACAACGGTCCGTTCCCTGGCGCCACGTTTACGTTTCATAAGGATACGCAGATTCATTCATCCTGCTGTGTGTGTGGAAATGATGTCCGCTTGGAAATGAAAGGCGGGGAGTGTGTGAAACATTGGCCAAAGGGCTTATACGCGCTCTCCTTCTGCCTGGAAGAAATTTCTAACTGGGCGGGATCGTGCTGAAACGCCATGAATTTCTTCTGTACGGAGAACGAGTTTGACCAATATGCACGGGATATGGGGCTTGATATGGAAATGGTAATCAAAGCAGATATCAGCCTTGCGGTAAAGGAAGCAAGGGAAACGTTTCTTGTAGGTGGAGGCTGATTCAAAATCCCCCAGGGGGAGGGTCTGTCCCAGGGAAAAAAATCCAAAGACGGATTCCGGCCCGCTGTCCGCCTACAGGGCAATCCTGGAGGCGAAAAAGCGGGGCGCGAAGCTGGTTGTCATAGATCCGTGCAGGGCGGGAATGGGAGAAATGGCGGATATGTGGGTGCCAATCATACCAGGATTCGACGGAGCCCTTGCGATGGCCATGACAAAGCTGATACTGGAGAGACATCTGTACGACGATGGGTTTGTGAAGAATTATACCAGGGGATTTGAGGCATATGAATCGTATCTTAAAACCCTGTCGGCAGACCGGCTTTCAAGGTACTGCGGTATACCGGTTCAGATGATAGAAGAGCTTACCCGCCTGTTCGTTTCAACGGAAAAGATATCTCTTGTTTCCTGCACAGGGCTGGAGTATCAGCTCAGCGGGGCGCAGAATAACCGTGCTATCCAGATTCTGTGGGCCATAACAGGCAAGGTGGATGTGGAAGGCGGCATTTATATAAGCGGCACTGAAATACCCACCAGGAAGCTTGCGCCCAAGCTGGAAATCATGCCTGTGGGAGCGGAGAAATATCCTGTATTTTACGGACTGACCGGATGGGGACAGTTTATGGAATTCCCCAACGCGGTGCTTCACGATGTACCTTATCCGGTAAGAGGACTTCTGATTCGGGCGGCCTCGCCTGCCATTTCCTATCCGGAACAGAAACTGTGGCGTCAGGTATATAAAAAGCTGGATTTCATGGTGGTCCTGGACCGGTTCATGACGGAGGACGCAAAGTATGCGGATGTGGTACTGCCTGCCACCACGCTGTGGGAAAATGATTCATTTTGTGAATATCCGGGCGGTATCCGGCTGAGAGAACAGATAATCGGGCCTGTAGGAGAAGCAAAGGCGGGTTTGAGTTTGTTATGACCTGCGGCAACAGGAGCCCTGTCAGATACAGCTCCTTTGGACCAAATATAGAGGCGCTGGCAGCCCTTGACCCATATCCCACAGCAGATATTGACCCCGCGGATGCAGGGCGGCTGGAAATAGAAGAAGGGTGCGGGGTGGATGTGGAGACTGCCTTTGGAACAAAGCGGTTCCGGGCCAGAATCACACCCATGCATCCCGGAACCATACATGTGTTTTCGGGAGGCGGAAGCAGCTATCATTCAAAGGAGTGGAGGGAGGGCAACATCAACGATGTAAACAGCATGAAAATCAGGGATGATGTTTCCGGGTTTCCTGCGTTTAAGGCCATTCCATGCAGAATCAAAAAGGCATAAGGCATTGTTGAAAAGGGACTGGATTTCCGTACTGGGAATCCGGTCCCTTCTGCGAAAACCAGGATTTTAGACAACTGTTTGGGCGGTCTGGTTCCGCAAATGGCGCCGTAAATAACAGGAAACAGTTGAAATGTGACAGAAAAACATATAAAATGGGGTGTAAACTTAAGCGCATTAAGAGCAGGATAAGGAGCTTTGGATCAATCATGAGAAAACGAATCGTCATCATAGGAGGCGGGGCCTCGGGACTGACTGCGGCCATTGGCGGGGCCAGGAACGGGGCTCATGTGACCATTGTGGAGCACATGGACCGGGTGGGAAAGAAAATCCTGTCCACGGGCAACGGCAGGTGCAACCTGACCAATCTGAGGATGGAGGAGGATTGTTACCGCTGCGGCCAGAAGGGGTTTCCCATGGAAGTTATCCGGGGCTTTGGGGTGGATGAGACCCTGGCCTTTTTTAAAGGTCTTGGAATAGAGCCAAAGGACAGAAACGGATATATCTATCCCAATTCGGACCAGGCGTCAGCCGTGCTGGACGTGCTCCGCAGTGAGGTGGAGCGTTTGGGCGTGGCGGTGTTGCTTTCGTGCCGTGTGGAGAAGATAGAGCCGGCGGTCGGCGGAGGCGGCGTCCGCTATAAAGTGTACACGGACCAGGGCATACTGGATGCGGAAGCGGTTATTCTGGCAGCCGGTTCCAAGGCTGCCCCGTCCACCGGTTCGGACGGAAGCGGATATGAGCTGGCAAGAAGGCTGGGACACCGGATAATCAAACCGCTTCCCGCCCTGGTTCAGCTGCGGTGCCAGGGAAGCATGTACCGGCAGATGGCGGGTATCCGTACGGAGGCCGGGGTAAAGCTCATGGCGGCCGGTGAACTGCTGGCCCGGGACAGGGGAGAGCTGCAGCTGACAGACTACGGCCTGTCGGGTATCCCGGTATTCCAGGTCAGCCGGTTTGCTGCCAGGGCCCTGGACCAGGGGAAGAGGGTCACCGCTCTGGTGGATTTCATGCCGTCCTGGGATGACAGCGAGGCATTTGACCTGCTTAAAAAGCGTGCGTCCCTTCTGGGCCATAAGACGGCGGAGGAGCTGTTTACAGGTCTGCTGAACAAGAAGCTGGCCCTGGTGTTCATTAAGCTGGCAGGCATCAAACCGTCCCAGAAAGCGGGAGATTTGTCACCCAAACAGCTGAAGCTGCTTCTGGGACAGATGAAGTCCTACGAAGCCATTGTCATGTCAGTGAATCCATTTGCCAATGCCCAGGTGTGCTGCGGCGGCGTGGATACCAGGGAAGTGGATGCCGCCACCATGGAATCCGGGATTCACGCCAACCTGTATCTGGCGGGAGAACTGCTGGATGTGGATGGAATCTGCGGCGGATACAACCTGCAGTTTGCCTGGTCCAGCGGTATGATAGCGGGGGTACATGCGGCGGGAGGATATTTTGCGGAGACACATGAGGCGGACAGAAACAGGGCGGAGGCACATGGAGCATATGGCCCTGCCCCAGGGGGAAAGAGGAACAGAAAATGATTCGTATCAATCAGTTAAAGATGCCGCTGGGACACGACAGGGCTGGACTTTTGGAGAAGGCTGCCAGGGTGCTGCGTGTTCCGTCCGGAGAGATAGAGAAGCTTACCATCGTCAAGCAGTCTGTGGACGCCAGAAAAAAGCCGGATATATGGTACAGTTATGTGGTGGACATAGGAATCAGGCAGGCCGGACTCCAGAAGGAGGAAAAGCTGGTGCGCAGGCTGAAGGACCGGAATGTGTCGGTCCGCAAGGAAACACCCTACCGGCTTCCTGAGCCGGGGACCAATCTTATGGCCAGCCGTCCCGTCATTATCGGCACCGGCCCGGCAGGGCTGTTCTGCGGCCTTATGCTGGCCAGAAAGGGGTACATGCCCATACTCCTGGAACGCGGGGAGGACGTGGACGCAAGGACAGACCGGGTAGCCCGGTTCTGGGAAACAGGGCAGCTTAACCCGTCCTCCAATGTGCAGTTCGGGGAGGGCGGAGCAGGAACATTTTCCGACGGAAAGCTTAATACCCTTGTAAAGGATACGTCTGGAAGAAACCGGGAAGTGCTTCGTATACTGACAGAGTTCGGCGGGGACCCGTCTATCCTGTATGTGAATAAACCCCACATCGGAACCGATGTATTAAGCCGCATTGTCAAATCCATACGAACGGAGATTGAAAATCTGGGCGGAGAGGTCCGCTTCCTGAGCCAGGTCACGGATTTTGTGACGGACGGGGAACAGGGGGAATCCAGGCGTATAAAAGCCCTTGTTATCAACGGCAGCCAGGTTCTTGCTGCTGAGACGGTGGTCCTGGCCATCGGGCACAGCGCCAGGGATACCTTTGAGACCCTGCTGGCCAGGGGGATCCCCATGGAGCCAAAGGCATTTGCGGTGGGACTGAGGGTACAGCATCCCCAGACGCTGATTAATGAGAGCCAGTACGGCATAAAGGAATGCGGGGAATTGGGGCCGGCCAGCTACAAGCTTACATGGAAGTCCTCTGACGAAAGAGGAGTCTATTCCTTCTGCATGTGCCCCGGAGGCTATGTGGTCAATGCGTCCTCTGAGCCGGGCCGCCTGGCGGTCAACGGCATGAGCTATCATGACAGGGCGGGGGAAAATGCCAACAGCGCCATTATTGTCACGGTCACGCCGGAAGATTTCGGCGGGATAGAGGCAGAGTCCGGGATGGAGGCAGAGTCAGGGACGGAGCGGGGCTGCGAAGCGCCGGGGGACGCCATGGCAGGAATCCGGTTTCAGAGGCGTCTGGAGGAGGCTGCCTTCTGCCTGGGAAAGGGAAGCATACCGGTGCAGCTCTACGGGGATTTTAAGGCAGGCCGGGTTTCAGACGGCTTTGGCGGTGTAAATCCCGCCTTCCAGGGCGGGTATGCCTTTGCCAATCTCAGGGAGCTGTTTCCGGAACCATTGTCCCGGGCTTTCATGGAAGGAATGGAAGGATTTGGAACCATGATTCGCGGCTTTGACCGGCCGGATGCCATCCTGGCCGGCATTGAGAGCCGTACCTCATCCCCTGTCCGTATTCCCCGGGACCAGGGAATGGAAAGCCCTGTGAAGGGAATCTTTCCCTGTGGTGAGGGCGCGGGCTATGCAGGCGGAATCACCTCGGCGGCCATGGACGGAATCAAGACAGCAGAGGAAATTATCCGCAGGTACAGCCCCTTAAGCCCTTCTTAGAGCATGGCCGGGGGAGGAACATTTACAACATAGAAATTGACGTGACCTGTAAATTGGTGTAAGATAAACAGGAATCGTTTGATGAGATAAAGGAGTATATCATGGGAACCCAGGAACGTCAGAATCTTGCGGATAAGCAGAGGATTGTGATTAAAATTGGTTCGTCTTCCCTTACCCATGTGGAGACAGGGGAAGTGAACCTGATGAAGATAGAAAAGCTGGTGCGGGTTATCAGTGACCTGCGGGGACAGGGAAAGGACGTGGTTCTGGTGTCCTCCGGGGCCATTGCGGCAGGGCGGCAGGCCCTGGGCCATCACAGGAAGCCGGACACCCTTGCTGAGAAGCAGGCCTTTGCGGCTGTGGGCCAGGCCAGGCTCATGATGGTCTACCAGAAGCTGTTTGCGGAATACAACCAGACAGCTGCCCAGGTCCTTCTCACAAAGGACACCATGGTCAATGATTCTTCCAGGTACAATGCCCAGAATACCTTTGACGAGCTGCTAAACCTGGGAACCATACCCATTGTCAATGAAAACGATACGGTATCCACCTCAGAGATTCCGTATGTGGACAGCTTCGGTGATAATGACCGGCTGTCAGCCATTGTGGCGGCCCTGATCGGAGCAGATCTGCTCATTCTGCTGTCTGACATAGACGGCCTTTATACGGATGACCCCAGGGAGAACCCGGAGGCCGGATTTATCAGCCTGGTGCCTGAAATTACGCCTGAATTCCTGCGTATGGGCAAGGATACGTCGGGCAGTGACGTGGGTACCGGCGGAATGTCAGCCAAGCTGGCCGCGGCCCGGATTGCCACGGACAGCGGAGCCGATATGGTCATAGCCAACGGAGACCAGGTGGATGTCATACTGGACATCATGTCAGGCAAGGAAAAGGGAACCCTGTTCCTGGCCCATACCAATCTGGATTTTGACCTGATGCATTATCTGAATAATGAATACTAGGGAAGGCGCCCGGCCGGGCGCCAGGTCCTGAAAGAGGTGAATGTATGGACGCGTCAAGGATTGACCGCATCAACGAACTGTATCACAAGTCCCAGGCAGTGGGACTGACAGAGGAGGAGAAGGAGGAACAGGCCCGGCTGCGCCAGGAGTACGTTGCAGCGATTCGGGGAAGCCTCCGCAATAACCTGAACAATATATCCATCAAGGAGCCGGACGGCTCCATCACGGATTTGGGAAAGAAACATGGCGGAATCAGGGAAGTCTGATGCATTGTGAAGGGGAGATTATGATGACATTGAATGAAATAGGCAGCCGTGCCAAAGAAGTATCGCGAGTACTGGGTACCCTGGGATCCAGAGAGAAGAATATGGGACTGGAGGAAGCGGCCAGGGCTTTGCTGGAAGGTGAGGAGGAAATCCTGGAGGCCAATTCCAGGGATTATGAGAAGGCCAGATCCGACGGCATGAGCCAGGGACTGCTGGACCGTCTTAAGCTGACGCCGGCCAGGGTTCAGGCCATGGCGGACGGCCTGCTGCAGGTGGCTGCCCTGGAGGACCCCGTGGGGGAGGTGCTGTCCATGAAGCTCCGCCCCAACGGCCTTCAGATTGGGCGGAAGCGTGTGCCTCTGGGGGTTATCGGCATGATTTATGAGGCCCGCCCCAATGTGACGGCAGACGCCTTCGGCCTTTGCTTCAAATCAGGCAATGCGGTTATCTTAAAGGGCGGAAGCGACGCCCTTCACTCCAACATGGCCATCACCCGGTGCCTGCGCGCAGGACTCTCAAGCGCCGGCCTGCCCGAGGACTCGGTCCAGATGATTGAGGATACCAGCAGGGATACCACCAGGGAGCTGATGCGCCTGAACAGGTATATTGACGTGCTCATCCCCAGGGGAGGGGAAGGACTCATAAAGACCGTGGTGGAGAACAGCACCATCCCCGTCATAGAGACGGGCACCGGCAACTGCCATGTGTATGTGGATGCTTCCGCGGATCAGAATATGGCCCTGGATATTATTTTCAATGCCAAGACCCAGAGAATCGGCGTGTGCAATGCATGCGAGTCCCTTCTGGTGCACAGGAGCATTGCGGAGGAATTCCTGCCCCTTCTCAGGAAGAAGCTGGAGGAGAAGCAGGTGGAGATTCGGGGAGACGAGGACGCCTGTGCCATTGAGCCGTCCTTTGTCCGGGCCACGGAGGAGGACTGGGGCAGGGAGTACCTGGATTATATCCTGTCCTTAAAGCTGGTGGACTCGGTGGATGAGGCCATCCGCCATATCAACACCTACAATACAGGCCACTCGGAAACCATTGTGACCTCTGATTATTTTAACGCCCAAAGGTTTTTAAACGAGGTGGACGCCGCGGCTGTCTACGTCAACGCTTCCACCCGCTTTACAGATGGTGAGGAATTCGGTTTCGGAGCGGAAATCGGCATCAGCACCCAGAAGCTTCACGCCAGAGGCCCCATGGGCCTTAAGGAACTGACCACCACCAAGTATATTATTTACGGAGATGGGCAGATCCGCTGATGACAGCTACAGACGGGCCGGGACATTTTAAATTTGTTCCCGGCTTCGTCAGACAGAATGCAGGAAAAGAGGAAATATATATGCTTGAAGAGGAAAGCAGCAGGAAAAGGAGCAGGAAACAGCAGGAGGAAGAACCCTTCAGCTGGAAAAAGGAGATTATCAGCTGGATACAGATTATCGTGGCAGCGGTTATCATCGCCCTGGTCCTTAACAACTTTATCATAGCCAACAGCCGTGTGCCAACCGGCTCCATGGAGAACACCATCATGTCCAAGAGCCGCGTCATCGGTTCCAGACTGGCCTATCTGACCAGCGACCCTGAGAGGGGAGACGTGGTGATTTTCCATTTCCCGGACGATCCCACGGGAAAAATCTACTACGTGAAGCGTGTCATAGGGCTTCCCGGCGAGACTGTGAATGTGGTGGACGGAAAAGTCTATATCAATGATTCAGATACGCCCCTTGACGAGCCTTACCTTCCGGAACCAATGGAAGGATCCTATGGTCCCTATACCGTGCCGGAGGGATGTTACTTCATGATGGGTGACAACAGGAACAATTCCCTGGATGCCCGGTTCTGGAAGAACCGGTTCGTGGAGAAGGACAAGATTATAGCCAAGGTGCTGTTTACGTATTTTCCAAAGATAGAGAAAGTGGAGTAAGAGAAAAGTGGAGTAAGAGACAGGATGAAGATAATCATATCACCTGCCAAGAAAATGAATATCAGGGAAGACGAGCTGGAATGGGCGAATCTTCCCTGTTTCCTTTCCAGGGCAGAAGAACTGAAGAAATACATACAGGGCCTGGATTTAGAACAGGCCAGAAAGCTGTGGCAGTGCAATGAAACCATAGCCCGGCTTAATTACGGGCGCTTTCAGGACATGGACCTTGAAAGGCGCCTGACACCGGCCCTCTTATCCTACGAGGGAATCCAGTATCAGTACATGGCTCCGGGGGTGTTTGAGCAGGGACAGTGGGATTATGTGCAGGAGCACCTGCGCATCCTGTCCGGGTTTTACGGTATCCTTAAGCCGCTAGACGGCATTGTGCCGTACCGCCTGGAGATGCAGGCAAAGGTGGAGCTGCCGTCAGGTATCAAAAGCCTTTATGACTACTGGGGAAGCTCCATCTGCCGGGAACTGGCCGCAGATGAGACATTGATTGTGAATCTGGCCTCAAAAGAATACAGCAGGGCGGTGGAGCCGTATCTGGAAGCCCATATTGACTATGTGACCTGTGTGTTCGGCACCCTTTCAGAGGACGGAAAGGGCGGTTTTAAGGTAAAGGTGAAAGCCACCGAGGCCAAGATGGCCAGAGGGGAGATGGTCCGGTTCATGGCGGAGCGGGGCGTCCGGGACGCGGAGGGGCTTAAGGAGTTTGACCGTCTGGGATATGGCTACTGCCAGGAGAAATCCGGGGATAAGGAATACGTGTTTATCAAATTCAGAGAGCAGTAAAGCAGGGACCTGTATGCCGGCGCGGCGTACAGGTCTCTTTTCACGGTCAGGCTTTCAGGCTAATATCATAGCCAAATCCTTTTCAGGCGTGGAGATGGGATGGATTTCAAACTGTTCCACCAGATATCCCAGTATGGCCGGAGAGAGGAAGGCGGGAAGGGTGGGGCCAAGATAGATATTCTTAATGCCCAGGTGCAGCAGGCTTAAAAGGATACAGACCGCCTTCTGCTCATACCAGGACAGAACCAGGGTGAGGGGAAGGTCATTGACTGAGCAGCCGAATGCTTCGGCCAGGGCTATGGCCACCTGGATGGCGCCAAACGCATCGTTGCACTGGCCCATGTCCAGAAGGCGGGGAATGCCGGCCAGGGATCCAAGCTCCAGGTCGTTAAACCGGTATTTGCCGCAGGCCAGGGTCAGAATGAGGGTGTCCTCAGGCGTCTGCTTCACAAAGTCCGTGTAGTAATTCCTGCCGGGACGGGCTCCGTCGCAGCCTCCTACCAGAAAGATATGGCGCAGCTCCTTTGTTCTGACTGCCTCCGCCACCGTGCCCGCGGCAGCCAGGACAGCTTCCCGCCCAAAGCCGGTGGTGACCATTGTTCCGCCGTTGATTCCGGGGAGGGTCATCTCCTCCCGAAAGCCGCCAAGCTCCAGGGCCTTTTGGATGACAGGAGAGAAGTCTTTGCGGCCGTCAATATGGACCATGCCGGGATAGGACACCAGGGCGGTGGTAAATACCCGGTCAGAGTAAGAGGATTTGGGCGGCATCAGGCAGTTGGTGGTAAAGAGCACGGGGGCGGGAAGGTCTGCGAATTCCTTCTGCTGGTTCTGCCACGCGGTTCCGAAATTGCCCTTCAGATGGCTGTATTTCCTGAGCTCCGGGTAAGCGTGGGCGGGAAGCATTTCCCCGTGGGTGTATACGTTGATTCCCTTTCCTCGGGTCTGTTCCAGCAGAAGCTTCAGGTCGTGCAGGTCATGGCCTGAAATAACGATGAAGGGACCGGGTTCCACGGTAAGACTTACCTGTGCCGGGGAGGGGATGCCGAAGGCCTGGCGGTTGGCCCTGTCCAACATCGCCATGCAGTCCAGGTTCACGGCGCCCAGTTCCATGACAATGGGAAGCAGGTCCTGAACCGTATAGCCGTCATAGCCAACGGCAAACAGCCCCTTATAGAAATAATCCATGACTCCCCTGTCCTCATGGCCCAGCACCATGGCGTGGTACGCATAGGCTGCCATTCCTCTCATGCCGAACAGTATCAGGGATTTGAGGGAGCGTATATCCTCGTCCTCCGACCAGAGCCTGTTCATGTCAAAATCCTCTGTCCTGCCGCAGTCTGCCGTGCAGGAACCGCACATGGGGGACAGGGAATCCTTTAAGCGCCCGGCTTCCTCGAGAAGCTCATTCAGGGCGTTGTCGTCAAAGCTTACATTGGTAAGGGTGGCAAACAGTCCCTTTACGATAATGCGGTCCGCTTCCGGGGAGCGGTCCTTTCCTTCCGACGCCCTGGCAAGGCCGATAAGGGCGCCTGTGAGTCTGTCCTGAATCCCGGCAGTGACGGCTGTCTTGCCGCATACACCTGCTTTTCCCACACATCCGCTGCATCCCGCGGTCTGTTCACATTGAAAACAAAACATATTGTGTTCCATGATGTATCCTCCTTTAAATACTTTAAATATATAAGTGGGCGGGCGGTATGTTCCGCCTGCCCTTGACGGTATGAGGAAAGTATAATATAATTCTGACAACAAGTAAGTTGTTGGAACAACATTAAAGGAGAAAAATATGGATATTCATTTGCTGGCAGGAACAAGGCTGTTTCACGGAATCAGGGAGCATGAGATAGAGGCCATGCTTACATGCCTTTCGGCGGAAGAGAGGACCTATGGAAAGGAGGCCTATATATACAGGGCCGGGGATGTGACAGGCCGTCTGGGGGTGGTGATGGAGGGGGCTGTGAACATCATTAAGGACGATGTGTGGGGAAACAGGAAAATCATAGAAAATATAGGCAGGGGACAGATATTCGGGGAGACGTACGCATGTCTTAAGGGAGAACCCCTGATGGTGGATGTGCAGGCATCGGAACGCTCCAGAATCCTGTTTATGGACGTAAACCGTATCCTGACCACCTGTTCATCCAGCTGCGATTTCCACAACCGTCTGATACGGAGCCTGATGTATGTGCTGGCCGGGAAAAACCTGATGCTTACGAAAAAAATGGATATCATCACCCCCAAGTCCCTGCGGGAAAGGGTCATGGTGTACCTGTCCCAGGAATCCGTAAAGCAGGGCAGCCGTACCATCACAGTGCCCTTTAACCGCCAGCAGATGGCGGACTATCTGTCCGTGGACAGGAGCGCGCTGTCGGCAGAGCTGTCCAGGATGCAGAGGGACGGGGTGATTTCATATGAGAAGAACCGTTTCACAATTCAGTCGCTTTCCACGCAATAAAAATCACACCAGCCGCAGCGTGTTCCCGGGATATTCATGTGTGAGACCGGACACCTGCGATACGGGCAGAACCGCACTCCTCCCGGAACTGGTGTGATGGGATTATTGTAGCATTGCAGGGGGAAGAAAGCAAGATGTATCCGCTGCCTGCGCGCAGTAACCAGCAATTCCCACTTGAATAAGAACATATGTTCTGATATATTGAAGCCAGGAGGTGAAAGCAGTGGCGGCTTTAAATATACCCATACAGATGTTTGGCGCCTGCAGTACCCTGGGAGATATGACGCCCCTCTGGTTCCGGTATGAGAATAAGGATCACGGAATCATCACGGTGAAGATTGAGAGCATTGTCTCTTCCAGGGAAGAGAAGTTCTGCGGCATGGAGCATATCAGCTTTGTGTGCTGGGCCGTGGCAGAGGGACAACGGCGCCTGATTGAGCTGAGATACCGCATATCCACCCATAAGTGGTCATTTTTCAGGACACTGTCATGAGAAGCCAGGAAGATCAGGTATGGTACCATGTGGATGTGAACAGCGCCTATTTAAGCTGGACAGCCGCATACAGGGTTTGTATCCTGGGGGAGGATCTGGATCTGCGGGATATTCCCTCTGTCATCGGGGGAAGCGAGGCGGAACGGCATGGCATTGTGCTGGCTAAGTCCGGCTCTGCAAAGAGGTATGGAATCAGGACCGGGGAGACATTGGCGGAGGCCAGATGCAAATGTCCGGGACTTGTAATCGTACCCCCGGATTACAGCCTGTATGTGAGCTGTTCAAAAGCCCTTGTGGAGCTGCTTAAGAAGTATTTTCCCCACGTCCACCAGTACAGTATTGACGAGGCATTCTGCCGGGTGGAGGGAACAAAGGGATTGTGGGGAACACACACAGCCTTTGCGCACCAGCTGAAGGAAGAAATACGCCGGGAGCTGGGCTTTACCGTGAACATCGGTGTGTCGGACTGCAAGCTTCTGGCTAAGATGGCTTCTGAGTTCCAAAAGCCGGACCAGGTCCACACACTGTTTACCTGGGAGATAGAGAGGAAGATGTGGCCGCTGCCTGTAAGCGATCTGTTCTGGGTTGGGCCCGCCACGGTGAGAAAGCTGGGAGCGCTGGGAATAAGGACCATAGGGGAGCTGGCTGTCATGGATTTGGAGCTGCTAAAGAGGCATCTTAAAAAGCAGGGGGAGTTTATCTGGAATTATGCCAACGGAAGGGATGTGTCCCCATTTTTGAGGGAACTTCCACGGAATAAGGGGTACGGCAATTCTATGACCACGCCGTTTGATGTGACGGACCGGGAGACGGCCTGGCAGGTCATATTGTCCCTTACGGAGACCGTGTGCGCCAGACTCCGGGCCGATGGGATGGAAGCTGCCTGCGTGGGCATTTCCATCACAGACAGGGAATTTCGCCATGGTTCCGTCCAGACCACCCTGATTTCCGCTACGGATACCACCCTGGAAATCTATGAGGCGGCCCGGAGCCTGTTTGACCGTCTGTGGAATCATTCGCCCATCCGCCAGATGGGGGTCCATACAAGCAAGGTCAGTCCCAAAGGCCATTATCAGTATCAGCTTTTTGACAGGGGTCTCCATGACAAATACTCCAGGCTGGACGCGGCTGTGGATGAGATAAGAAAACGGTACGGAGAGGACTGTGTGCAGAGGGCTGTTTTCGTGGAAAACCGGATTCCCCACATGTCGGGCGGCATTGACAAGGTGAAACGGACCGGAGTCACGAAGGCCGTGTAGAGGACCGGGTTTTCCGGTAGACTCTCGGGGAGCAGCCCTTTATCTTATGGAATACCTTGGAGAAGTAATTGGGGTCGGTGAAGCCGGCCCTCAGGGCTGTCTCGGTCATGGTCAGCTTTCCCTCCAGCACATCGGGGATACTCTTTTCAATGCGGTATTTTAACAGGTATTCAAACAGGGATTCCTTCATATAACCCTTAAAGACCCGGCAGCACTCGCTTTTGCAGATATGGATGTGGCGGGAAATGTCATCCAGGGTGATATCGGACTGATAGTTTTCATGGATGAAGGAGAGCATCTGCCGAATCCGTTCCTGATTCTTCCGGACTGCTGCATGTGCCGGTTCCGGGTCAGGGCGGCAGTGTAGGTATAACAGCTTCCAGAAACGGCACAGGTCCATCTGGATGTCCATTTCATAGGTTTCGTAGCGCTGGCCGTCAATGCGTATGATATCCTCCAGAAGCCCGACTGCTTCCCTGTGCCATTCCTCCGACAGGTCGAAGCAGACTGCCGGCAGAGCGGTATGTTCCGTCAGAGGGTCCGTATACCGGCTGGCAATCCTGCTTCCCTGGTAGCCGTACAGCAGCCGGGGGTGGAAGGTGATGGAGATGTACTTGCAGTCATGGCCGTCTGCCATGTGTCCGGTGTGCATGGTATTGGAGTTGCCGAAAAGCGCCTGCCCGGCCCTGGGATGGAATATCCGGTCATTGATTTGATATACCATAGTCCCCTCTGTGATGAGGGTGAGTTCGATTTCCGTATGCCAGTGCCACTGGAAGGAGCTGGTGTAGAACCTGGACAGGGCCTCGTCGCTGACAAGGACGGGAAATTCATAGGTTCCGTGTTCCTTTAGTTCTTCCTGGTGTTCGTTGGTCATGATTTGGATTTTAGAAGGCATGGCAGAGGGCTCCTTTTGCATGTTTTACGGCTGGGATATGTTTTCCGGTTTGGAAAAGCTGTTCCGTTAAAAGCTGTTCCATTAAAATCTAGTCCATTTTATCTGTTCTGTTTGTTCTCAATATTGTCGGGTTATATCCCATGAATTATAACATTTCTTAATAAAAAACTCAATATACTCCCTTTTCTGCGCATGATTTTCAAGGATAAATCCTGTTGTTTTTTTATAATAGAAAATAGAAATCAGAGGGAATCAAAAACAAAGAAAAGAGGAGATTGCTTTGGAGAGAAGACGCAGGACAGCAAAGAGCCAATACCTGAACCGTGTGATAACCTATATGAGGGAGCATCTGCAGGAGAACCTGACGCTGACCCAGATTGCAAGGGAAGCAGGGCTGTCGGAGAGCTATCTCAACGCGGTTTTTAAGGAATGCATCAAGTGCGCGCCTATGGATTACTACATCAACATGAAGATGGAGCAGGCCTGTTATCTTCTCTGCAATACGGACCTGCATATATATCAGGTGGCCCAGCATTTGGGATACGAGAACCAATATTATTTTTCAAGGGCCTTTAAGAAGGTACTGGGAGTGTCTCCCAAGAAGTATAAGGAAATGCCCGGGATACCGGCAGTTTCCATGCAGGTTTCCTGCTGAGGACAGGGTGGGAACTGGGACCGCAATTCGCCTGTAATTCATCTGTAAGGAAAAAATAATAAACAAAATGCAAAGACACTGGATGAGCTGTTCTGGGAAGAACAGCAGGAGATATGAAAATCAGAGAGAACGGAAGGGGAATACGGATATGATGGATGAGAGAACAACACAGGTAAGAAATAAAATAAAGGATTGAAAAGAAACGGGCAGACAGATTGGGACAGGAATATGAGGACGACGGGGAGGAGTAGAAGAAGAGTAGGGGAAGAGACGTTTTTTCGGGGGGTCTGCTGTGCAGGCCTCTTTTTGCTTGATTTTTTAGGCATTGCAGGAAAATCTATAAGACTGAAAATTCCATCGAAAAAAACAATTGGAATGAGCTAGGCAAACCTTGTAGAATGAGAAGGAAAAAATGTCGGAAAATGGGGTATCGGGGAATGCTATGCTGGAAGCAAGGGGATTGTCAAAATGGTTTGACGGAAACTGTGTTTTAAAGAATGTAAGCCTGACAATCAGGGACGGGGAAGTCTATGGAATCATCGGCGCCAATGGTTCGGGAAAGAGCACCTTCATGAACATCCTCAATGGAAATGATGCCATTATAAAAACCGGAGGTTATGAGGGAGAAATTCTGATTGACGGCAGAAGGGTGCAGATTGAAAGCCACCGCCAGTCAGTATCCGAAGGAATTGCAATGGTACACCAGGAGCTTGCCCTGTTTGCCGGAATGAGCGCGGCTGAAAACATAAAAATAAACAGGGAACATGTAAAGATAAAGGGGCCCATACTGCCGGAGCTGGGGTATGTGGACCATAAGAAGAATGAGGAGGATGCCAGAAAGACACTGATACGGATTGGGGCGGACCTGGACCCGGCCCGGCTTATAGACAGCCTGTCCCTTAACCAGAAACAGTTTGTGGAGCTGGCCAGGGAACTGGATAACCAGGATGTCAGGCTGCTGATGCTGGATGAACCTACCAGTTCCCTTAATATTACGGAGACAAAGAGTCTGCTTACGTGCATCCGGGAGATTGCGGCTTCGGGAATCTCCGTACTGTTTATCTCCCACAGGCTGGAAGAGATCATGGAAGTGTGCGATACCGTGTCCGTCCTCAGGGATGGTGAGCTGATATCCACCTACAGCAAAGAAGAATTTGACTGTCACCGTTTTACCGATGACATGGTGGGGCAGGAAATCGTGAAGGTATGCAGCCACAGGAAGCGGGAAAAGGGGAAGACCATATTCCGTTACGGCAATATACAGGGGATGGGAGACAATCTGGATATATATGAAGGGGAGATTCTGGGCATAACCGGACTGGCCGGCCAGGGCCAGGAACAGCTCCTGGAGGGGCTGTTTGGCCTTAGGGCGGCAGACTACCAGGCATATTTCAGGGGGAGGCAGATTACAAAGGGAGATAACAGGAACCTGATTAAAAACGGGATCTATTACCTCCCGGAGGACAGGTCCTCGCACAGTCTGTTCCCGGAGAGCCCTATATGGAAGAACATGGTATTCGGCACAGAGGACCGCCATCCGGAATTTCTGTCCTTAAGGCGCTGGAAAGCCCTATCCTTCTTTAAGAAAAGGGCGGTAAGGTCCTACGCAGGGGAGATGATTGAAAAACTGAATATCGTATGCCGGGGACCGGACCAGAAGGTGCGTGAGTTAAGCGGAGGAAACCAGCAGAAGGTATGCGTGGGCCGTGCCCTGACCTTCCGGCCGGATCTTTTGTACATAGGGGAACCGACCAGGGGCATCGATATTTATTCCAAGGAGCTGATTCTCAAGTGGATTCTCAAGATAAACCAGGAGTACAACACCACCGTGGTGGTGGCCTCCGGGGAACTGGAGGAACTGGTCCGTATCTGTGACAGAATCGTGGTAATGTATCAGGGAAAGGTATATAAAGTGTTCGAGAATGACATAGGGCCGGAAGAACTTACCCTGGCCCTTTACGGGAGGGAACCGGATGAAGCGTAACTATTTGAATCCTCCCCGGATCATCATGTTTTTATTTATGGCAGTCCTGCTGGCAGCGGCGTCAGCCATTGATATGAGCATGACGGGAATTATGAACGATGCCCTGATTAAATGGGCCATGAACGGAGTAATCGTGTTATCCCTGATTCCAATGATCAATGTGGGGGCAGGGAGGAATTTCGGCATGTCCATCGGCCTGTCAGCAGGACTTGTGGGCATGATATTTTCTGTGAACGCCAGATATACGTCCTGGGCCGGGTTCTTTTACTCTGTGTTCCTGGGAATGGCCGTGGCGCTGCTGTTGGGTTATCTCTATGCAAAGATTCTGAATCATTTGAAGTTAAATGAAGAAATCGTGGGCACATTCGCAGGGTATTCATTTATCCCTGTCATGAATCTGTTTTACACCTTTGCGCCTGTCACCAACCGTCAGATGCTGTATCCAATCGGAGGCCAGGGGCTGAGGCCCAAGGTGAACCTGGAACCGTATTTCGGCCAGGTCCTGGACCGGCTCTGGCAGGTGAGGATAGGGGAACTGGTAATCCCGGCAGGGCTGCTGCTGTCTTTTTTCGGAACCGGCTTTCTCTTATGGCTGTTTTCAAAGACAAGGGCAGGAATGATATTTTCTGCTATAGCTGAGAACGAACGGTTTGTGCGGCTGGCCGGTATTAATGTGAATGGATACCGCACCGCCGCAATCATCATGTCCACGGTCATCGCGGCCGCGGGAGTGGTGGTCTATTCCCAGAGCTACGGGATACTCCATCTGTACGACGGCCCCTTCATGATGAGCTTTCCCGCTGTTTCCGCCATTGTAATTGGCGGCGCCAGCCCCAGAAAGGCCACGGTGGCCAATGCCCTGATAGGAACCTTTCTCTACCAGACAACATACCTTTTGTCCATTCCTGTGGCCAATGCCCTGCTGATTCCGGAGATGGCGGAAATCATGAGGACAATCATTACAAGCGGAATCATTCTATATGCATTTATATTTGAGAGGAAGGACATGAGAAATGAAGCACATTAAAAACAACCTGGTACCTGTTTCCATCTTTGTGCTGGCTGTCATATCCTTTCGGCTGGCCGGAGTCAGCGGCAGGTATCTGGCAGCAGAGGTATATACACGGTTTGCAAGAAATACCCTTTTTACCCTGGCCCTGATCCTGCCGGTTACATGCGGCATGGGTATCAACTTTGCCATTGTGGTGGGAGCCATATCCGCTCAGATGGCAATGGTATTTTCCGTGGACCTGAGATTGGAGGGGGCCGTGGCCCTGATGTTTGTCACAGGGGCCAGTATCGTGCTGTCCATTCTTTTCGGCATGATGGTGGCGGCTCTTTTAAACAGGGCCAGGGGGCGTGAGATGATTGTATCAATCATGATCGGGCAGCTTAGTTCAGTCATATACCAGTTTATCTTTATGGTGGCGTACGGATTTCTGATTCAGCCAAGGAACAGGGATATCCTGCTGGACAGGGGAATCGGGGTCAGAAGTATGGTGGATGCCAGGAACATAAGCAGTGTATTTAAGGGGATACTGCCCTTTCGGTTCGACGGAAAAACATATTCGCTTTTTCCTCTGGTCATCATCCTGTTTTTCAGCCTGGTGCTTTTCTACATACAGAAGACACGGCTGGGAACCCTGGCAAGGGCTGTGGGGACGGACGGGGGGACAGCCGGTACCCTGGGGATAGCCGGAAACCGGGTGCGCAGCATCTGCATTGTCATTTCCACCATATTTGCGGCCATGAGCCAGATTCTGTTTGTGGCTGATTTTGGGACCATCAATGTATATACAGGTCATCTTGGCCTGGATACCTTTGCGGCGGCAGCCATATTGGTGGGCGGAGCGTCCATCAAAAAAGCCAGGATGAGGAACTGCTTCATAGGCGTCATCCTGTTCCACGCCCTGTTCATCACTTCGCCCATGGCCGGGCAGAACCTCTTTCATAACCCGTCGGTGGGAGAGTATTTCCGCTCCTTCCTGGCATATGGGGTGATTGTGACAGCTATTATCATGAACCTGAGGAACGAAAGGACAAAGGTCCAGAGCATTTGATGCGGTGTTGGGGCAATATGCCTTCATACATAAAAAATAAAACGGAGGAACTTATGAGAAAGAGAATTTTATGCACGGTCCTGGCAGCTTCCATGGCATTAGCGGCATGCAGCAGCCCGGCATCCACACAGCCCCCGGCAGCCCCCTGGACGGAGGAAGCGTCTTCCACCGAGAGTCAGACCCGGACAACCGGGGAGCAGGAGAACCAGGACACCACAGAGGCTGAGACCGAAGCTTCCGGCGAGCCGTACAAAATCGGTATCGTAACACCAACCCTTACAGTGAGCGAGGATGAATTCAGAGGCGCTCAGGAGATGGTCCAAAGGTATCCGGACCTGGTGGTACATAAGACGCTTCCGGAGAATTTTGCCACGGATAAGGAGGGCTGCATCTCTGTTGTAACAAGCCTGGCAGATGACCCTGAGATGAAGTACATTTTATTCAATAATGGGATGGAGGGAATCGTACCGGCATTCCAGACCATCAGGGAGAAGCGGCCCGACATTGTAACCATGGTAACCAGCAATGACGACCCGAAGCTCCTGAATGATTATGTGGATATCTCCATCAATACAGACTGGATCAGAAGGGGTGAAACCATCCCCACCAAGGCTCATGACATGGGGGCAAAGACATTTATCCACTATTCCTTCCCCACCCATATGGCGGCTGAGAGCAAGTCCAAGAGAAGGGATGTGATGAAGGAGACCTGTGAGAAGTTAGGCATGACATGGGTGGAGGAGACCACGCCGGATCCCCAGACCGGCAACGGGACAGCAGCCATGCTTCAGTTCCTCAGGGAAGATATTCCGAGGAAGATTGAACAGTACGGACCAGACACCAATATCTTCGGAACCAACTGCCCTATGTACGATGTGATACTGGACGAGGCATTCAAGGAGAAATTCATCGTTGCGGAACAGTGCTGCCCTACACCTACCCAGGCTTATCCAACGGTGCTCAATCTGGAAATCACAGAGGAGGATTTGGGCGATTACAGCAAGATTAACAACCTGATTGCAGAGAAGGCCCGGGAGGCGGGAATGTCAGGAAGGCTGTCCGGATGGGCCATGCCGTCATCCGTATATATACCTCAGCTTCAGGTAGAGCTGGCTAAATATATGCATGACAATAACCTGAGCCCTGAGGATGTGTTAGACAGGGAGTTCCTGAATCAGTTTACCAGTGGACATATGCCGGTGGCCGCTGACTTCCAGGTGGCAGGCGAAGGATTGGATCACTATTATATGTTGATTCTGGAGGATATATATTATTAGGATGTGAGAAGGCTATAACCAAAACCTACAGGACAACCTGCCCCGCGGTTGGTGTAGGCCGGCCGCGGGGCAGGTCCTTTGTTGCGGGCCGCGGCACAGGGCGTTTTTTATGTTGACTTCCCAACCATTTTAAAGTAAAATTCATACTGTTAATCGTAATTGGCTGGACCGTGCAATAGGCCCGGCCTGCTATTCGTTTCGGGAAAGCGTGCAGTAACCAGACTGAACGATTTAAATTAATAGAAGCTAAGGAGCAGATAAATGGAAGAATCCAGAGATACCATGGACAACATAGAAAATGCAGAAACAGCCATAAACCAGGGCCCTCCTGCCGGGGAGCCGGAGCGTCAGCAGTACTTCATGGAGCGGGCTAAGAGACAGCTGGCCGAGCTTTCCGCCAGGCTGGGACGCCCCCTTACCTGCTGCATCAACACCTTCGGATGCCAGATGAATGCCAGGGATTCGGAAAAGCTTCTGGGGATTTTGGAGACAATCGGCTACAAGGCCGCAGAATCAGAGAAAGCGGATTTTGTGCTCTACAACACCTGCACGGTGCGGGAAAATGCCAATCTGCGGGTTTACGGCCGTCTGGGTCAGCTGGGGGCCTACAAGAAAAAACATCCTGATATGATGATTGCCCTGTGCGGCTGTATGATGCAGGAGGAGGAAGTGGTGGCGAAAATCAAAAAAAGCTACCGCTATGTGGATTTGATTTTCGGAACCCACAACATATTCAAGCTGGCCGAACTGGTATCCCAATGCCTGGAGGGGCGGACTCCGGACGGGCAGAAGCAGGGAAAAACGAAGATGGTGGTGGATGTGTGGAAGGATACGGATCAGATCGTGGAGGATTTGCCGGTGGAGCGCAGGTTTCCTTTCAAATCAGGAGTCAACATCATGTTTGGCTGCAATAATTTCTGCAGCTACTGTATAGTGCCCTATGTAAGAGGGCGTGAGCGCAGCCGCAGGCCGGAAGAAATCATCAAGGAAATACAGAAGCTGGCAGCGGACGGAGTGGTGGAAGTCATGCTCCTTGGACAAAATGTAAATTCCTATGGAAAGAACCTGGATAATCCCATGACCTTTGCGCAGCTTTTGGAGAAAGTGGAGAAGATAGACGGGATTGAGCGGATCCGTTTCATGACATCCCATCCAAAGGACTTATCCGATGAACTCATAGAGGTCATGGCAGGGTCTAAAAAGATATGCCGCCATCTGCACCTTCCCCTCCAGTCCGGCAGCAGCCGGATTTTGAAGGTCATGAACCGGTGCTATACAAAGGAGCAGTATCTGGATTTGGCGGAGCGGATTAAAAAGGCAGTGCCTGGCATATCCCTGACAACGGATATCATTGTGGGATTTCCGGGCGAGACAGACGAGGACTTTGAGGAAACCATGGATGTGGTGAGAAAGGTGCGGTTTGACAGCGCCTTTACCTTCATCTATTCCAAGCGTACCGGCACACCGGCGGCAGCCATGGAGGACCAGGTACCTGAGGAGATTGTAAAGGAGCGTTTTGACAGGCTTTTGAAGGAAGTACAGGATATCTCGGCCGAGGTGTGCGGGCGGGATGTTAAGACGGTCCAGGAGGTCCTGGTGGAAGAGGTGAACGTCCATACGCCGGGGCTTATGACAGGCCGCCTGTCCAACAACACAGTGGTGCATTTCCCGGGAGACCCATCCATGATTGGACAGCTGGTGCCTGTGTATCTGCAGGAGAGCAAGGGATTTTATTATATGGGACATATGGCTGATAAGGAAAATGGATAAAACCGGACCAACAAAAACTAACAGATTAAGATAAAGCAAGAATAACCAAGCATACTAGAGAAGAGAGGTCAGCATTTTGATAGATTTGTCACAATTATCTCCCATGATGCAGCATTATATGGAGACAAAGAAGGAGTATCCGGACTGTATCCTGTTTTACCGTCTGGGAGACTTCTATGAGATGTTTTTCGATGATGCCCTGACAGTGTCAAAGGAGCTGGAGATAACCCTTACAGGAAAGGACTGCGGCCTTTCTGAGCGGGCTCCCATGTGCGGGGTGCCGTTCCACGCAGTGGACTCCTACCTGTACCGTCTGGTCCAGAAGGGGTATAAGGTCGCCATCGCGGAGCAGATGGAGGATCCCAAGCAGGCCAAGGGCCTGGTGAAGCGGGAGGTAATCCGGGTGGTGACTCCGGGAACCATCACCAGCTCCCAGGTTCTGGATGAGACAAAGAACAATTACCTGATGGGGATTGTATACATGGATGGAATCTACGGCATATCCACGGCAGATATCAGCACCGGGGATTTCATGGTGACTGAGGTGGACTCAGAACGGGAACTGTTTGACGAAATCAACAAATTTTCCCCATCTGAAATCATCTGCAACAATGCCCTTTACATGTCAGGCGTGGATATGGACGAGCTTAAAAACCGCTATCAGGTGGTCATTACCGCCCTGGACAGCCGCTTTTTCGGCGAGGAATCCTGCCGCCGCATCCTGATGGAGCATTTTAAGGTGGGAGCCCTGGTGGGGCTGGGGCTGGAGGACTATGCCACCGGCATCATTGCCGCCGGCGCCGTGATGCAGTATATCTATGAGACCCAGAAAAGTACCTTGGAGCACATTACCACCGTCACCCCCTATTCCACCGGACAGTACATGGTCATTGACACATCCACCAGAAGGAACCTGGAGCTGGTGGAGACCATGCGTGAAAAACAGAAGAGAGGCACTCTTTTGTGGGTTCTGGATAAGACGAAGACAGCCATGGGAGCCAGGCTGCTTCGCGCCTGCATCGAACAGCCGCTGATTCACAGGGACGAAATTATCAGGCGCCAGAACGCGGTGGAAGAGCTGAACATGAACTATATCTCCAGGGAAGAGATATGCGAGTACTTAAATCCCATCTATGATCTGGAGCGTCTGATTGGGCGTATCAGTTATAAGACAGCCAATCCAAGGGATCTGATTGCCTTCAGAAGCTCTCTGGAAATGCTTCCCTATATCAAACAGATATTGGGAGAGTTTAACAGCGAACTTCTGGCAGAGTTTGGCCGGGAACTGGACCCGCTGCAGGATATCTTCCGGCTCATAGGGGACGCCATTGTGGAGGAGCCTCCCATAACGGTCAGGGAAGGCGGCATCATAAAGGACGGCTACAACCAGGAGGCGGACAAGCTGCGCCAGGCCAAGACAGAGGGCAAGAACTGGCTGGCGGAGCTGGAGGCAAAGGAAAAAGAAAAGACAGGCATCAAGACCCTGAAGGTAAAATTCAACAAGGTATTCGGTTACTATTTTGAGGTGACCAACTCCTTTAAGGACCAGGTGCCGGATTACTATATCCGTAAGCAGACCCTGACCAACGCGGAGCGGTTCACCACCGATGAATTAAAACAGCTGGAAGATATTATCATGGGCGCGGAGGAAAAGCTGGTGTCACTGGAGTATGACCTGTTCTGTGAGGTCAGGGACAAAATCGGGGCAGAGGTCATACGCATTCAAAAGACTGCCAAGTCCATAGCTGGAATCGACGTATTCTGCTCCCTGTCCGTGGTGGCTACCCGCCGCAATTATGTGAAGCCCTCCATCAACGACAAGGGCGTAATTCAAATTAAGAACGGCCGCCATCCCGTGGTGGAGCAGATGATGCGGGACGACATGTTTGTGGCCAACGACACCTTCCTGGACAATGGGAAGAACCGGCTGTCCGTTATCACCGGTCCCAACATGGCAGGCAAATCCACCTACATGCGCCAGGTGGCCCTGATTGTACTCATGGCCCAGCTGGGCAGCTTTGTGCCGGCCCAGGAGGCGGATATCGGCATATGCGACCGCATTTTCACCAGGGTGGGGGCTTCCGATGACCTGGCCAGCGGGCAGAGCACCTTCATGGTAGAAATGACAGAGGTGGCCAATATCCTGCGCAACGCCACCAGAAACAGCCTTCTGGTACTGGATGAAATCGGAAGGGGAACCAGCACCTTTGACGGATTATCCATTGCCTGGGCTGTTATTGAACACATAAGCAATTCCAAGCTTTTGGGAGCCAAGACCCTGTTTGCCACCCATTACCATGAGCTGACAGAGCTGGAGGGCACCATAGCGGGGGTAAAGAATTATTGTATCGCGGTAAAGGAGCAGGGGGACGACATCGTATTCCTGCGCAAGATTGTCCGCGGCGGGGCAGATAAGAGTTACGGCATCCAGGTTGCAAAGCTGGCCGGCGTACCGGATTCCGTCATAGCCAGGGCAAAGGAAATCGCGGAAGAATTAAGCGATGCGGACATCACGGCCAGGGCAAAGGAAATCGCGGAAATCAGTTCCAACATAACCCAACACAAGGCGGTGCCGAAGCCGGACGAGGTGGACATGCAGCAGCTGTCCTTCTTTGATACGGTAAAGGATGACGATATCATCCGGGAGCTGGACAGCCTGGAGCTGTCCACCATGACGCCCCTTGACGCAATGAACACTTTGTACCGCCTTCAGACAAAGCTTAAGAACCGCTGGAAGGAGACCGGATGAATTTTCACATACTGACACTGTTCCCTGACATGGTCATGGGAGGCCTGGGAACCAGCATAACGGGGCGGGCCATGGAGAGGGGAACCATATCCGTGGAAGCCATAGACATCAGGGATTATTCAAAAGATAAGCACAGGCATGTGGACGACGCCCCTTACGGCGGCGGCGCGGGCATGGTTATGCAGCCCGGACCTGTGTGCGAGGCTTACGAGGCCCTGTGCGGGCGCATCGGCAGGAAGCCCAGGCTTATCTACATGACGCCCCAGGGCAGGGTGTTCAACCAGACCATAGCAGAGGAGCTGGCAAAGGAGGAGGACCTGGTCTTTCTCTGCGGGCATTACGAAGGAATTGACGAACGCGCCCTGGAGCTGATTGCCACGGACTATCTTTCCGTGGGGGATTATGTCCTCACAGGCGGGGAACTTCCCGCCATGGTCATGATTGACTGTATCTCCCGCCTGGTGCCGGGGGTACTGAACAATGACGCCTCAGCAAAGGAGGAATCCTTCCGTGACAGCCTGTTAGAATACCCCCAGTACACCCGTCCTGAAGTATTCCGCAAAATGGAGGTTCCTGAGGTGCTTTTAAGCGGCCACCATAAAAACATCGAAGAGTGGCGCAGGCAGCAATCCATAAAACGCACCCTGGAACGCCGCCCGGACCTTCTGAAACAGGCCAGCCTGACCATGAAGGAAGTAAAATACCTGGATTCCCTCCGTCAGGAAAAAGGCGACCTGGAAATCCTGGAGGAGCTCCTGGACCAATACGTAAAAGCCCTGGGCGACGAGGCCGCCGCCGGCCGCATCAAACGAAAGGCAATGGCCGGGGCAAAGAAATTGCTGGCAGAGAAGGCTTGTACGGTGGGGGAGCTGGAGGGGTACTATAAAGTGATGGGGTTGCTTGCGGGGGGATGAGGTGGGGGTGAGGCGCATCCGGCCGTGAGAGGAACGGGGGCGGTGCCGGAGGTGACCCTTTCCGCGATGGGACCAAGTCCCTCCGAATCGCTCCAAAGTCACCTCCACCACCGCCCCCGTTCCTCCCCGCCCAGCAACATCCCCCCGCTTCGCCGGAATAAAGAACAGGCCAAGGGTACGGGCAGCCTGTTATCCCAAGCCAGCGCAGCTGGAACAGCTCCGGCCTGCAATTTTTTTAATGAGCGGGGGAGAGTCAGCGGGGAAAAGAAAGAGTGGCCGGAAAAGCGGCGGGAGGAGGCGGGGAGGCTGAGCGAATTTTACTGAGGGCCGCTGTCTCTTAGCCGGGACCGGGAGCGGAGCAGGGGGTGAGGGAGGGCGTACAACGCCCAAGCGAAAGGGAACGCGGAGGCGAACTCATCAAGAGTTCGGCGGAGCTTTCCCGATCCCCCTGCGCAGCTCCCGGTCCCGGCTTAGAGACAGCCCCCGAAGGAACCATGAGTCCAGACTCCCCGCCTCCTCCCGCTGCTTTTCCTCGATCCCCTTCCCCGCGTCCCCACCCCCACGAATATCGTCATCTTGACAATCCCCCAATAATATTGTACAATTCTCTGAAACTATCCACACAAATACATCCATTACAGGCCCCGGCCCATGCTTTCCGGGCTTTTGGGACCGTAAAATATGAAATAATAGGAGTTGATTTTTTTGGCCCCATCGGGTGACAGTATTGCCATACGTGTCGTTATCATTATTATTTTACTGGGACTTTCCGCTTTTTTCTCGTCGTCGGAGACCGCCCTCACAACCGTCAATAAAATCCGTATCAGGACATTGGCAGAAGGGGGAAACAAATCTGCGCAGTGGGTTATGAAACTGTCTGAGAATCAGGGAAGGATGCTCAGCGCCATCTTAATTGGCAACAATGTGGTAAATCTTTCGGCATCTTCCATGCTTACCGTGCTGGTAACGGAAATATTTGGAAATAAAGCCGCTGGAGCCGCGACCGGCGTACTGACGCTTTTAATTTTGATTTTTGGTGAGATAACACCTAAGACAATGGCCACCCTGGAGGCGGAGCGGTATTCCCTGCGGGTCGGCCATATGATTCACATTCTGATGACAGTGCTGACCCCTCTCATTATCCTTATTAACTGGATGTCTCTGATTGTCCTTAAAGCCCTTCATGTGGACCCTGATAAGAAGAACGACGACATTACGGAGGACGAGCTCAGGACCATTGTGGACGTGGGCCATGAAAAGGGCGTCATCGAGTCGGAAGAACGTGAGATGATTAACAATGTGTTTGACCTGGGAGACTCCGTGGCAAAGGATGTCATGGTTCCCAGAATCGATATGGTGTTTGCTGACATTGAGGCTGATTATGACGACCTGATTCAGATATTTAAGGAGGAGCATTATACCAGGCTTCCGGTCTATAAGGAGACAACGGATAATGTGGTGGGCATCATCAATATTAAGGATCTGCTGCTGGTGGAGGACAAGGCGTCCTTCTGTGTGTCGGATTACCTGCGCCAGCCATTTTATACCTTTGAGTCTAAAAAGCTGTCCGAGCTGATGATGGAGATTAAGAAGTCTCCCAACAATATTATCATTGTTCTGGATGAGTACGGCGCCACGGCAGGGCTCATTACCCTGGAGGATATCCTGGAAGAAATCGTGGGCGATATCCGCGATGAGTATGACGAGGATGAGGAAGAGGAACTGGTGGATTTGGGAGACGGCCAGTATCTGGTGGAAGGTTCCATGAAGCTGGATGATCTCAACGGCATTTTGGATTTAGATCTGTCCTCTGAGGACTATGATTCTGTGGGAGGTCTTGTCATTGACCGCCTGGAACACCTGCCTTCCCAGGGCGAAGAGGTGGTGTGCGGCAACGTGCGTCTGGTGGTGGAGCAGGTGGAAAAGAACCGCATTGACAAGGTCCATCTGTATGTCCTTCCTGAGGAGAAAGAGGAGAATATAGAAGGAAGGCGAAACAGCTCATAAAATGCTTGCATTTTGGGACAATATATGCTAGAATAAGTCGTTGTGACAAGAAATAGATGGTCCTCTGTTACTGTGAGTAGTGAATCTGATTTACTGCCGGCGTATTAAGAACATCCAATAGATGAAGGAGGTTCACACGATGAACGATATTATTAAGAACATTGAAGCAGCCCAGTTGAAGGAAAGCGTACCCAGCTTTAACGTTGGCGATACCGTTAAGGTATACAACAAAATTAGAGAGGGAAACCGCGAGAGAATCCAGATTTTCGAGGGAACTGTCATTAAGAGACAGAACGGCGGAGCCAGAGAGACCTTTACCGTAAGGAAGAACTCCAATGGTATCGGCGTTGAGAAGACCTGGCCATTACATTCCCCAAGCGTTGACAACGTAGAGGTTGTACGTAAGGGTAAAGTAAGAAGAGCAAAGCTGAACTACTTAAGAGACAGGGTTGGTAAGGCTGCCAAGGTTAGAGAATTAGTTAAATAATCAGGTAGTGGAAGTGAGAATAGAGTTTGCAGATGCAAACTCTATTTTGTTAAGCAGGCGGCATACCCGGAAGCAGTCCGGGAAGTGCCTTAAGAGATAGGTGTGGGTACATGGATTTTTATGTGAATGAGGATACGGCGTGGCTGAGAAAAGCAGTCCGCTGGGCGGTCAATGTGGTGTTGGTCCTGGCCTGTGCCTGGTTCCTGGTCTACAGTTTCTGTACTCAGGTGCCTGTGTCGGGCGGTTCCATGCAGCCAGTTTTAGATGCGGACGACGTGGTCCTGGTGAATCGCCTGATTTATGATGTGGGAAAGCCGGAACGGTTTGATATCGTGGTATTTGAGCGTGAGGACCACAAGAAGAATGTAAAGCGGATCATCGGTCTTCCCGGCGAGACCGTGCAGATTAAGGGCGGTTATATATTCATTGACGGCGAGCTTTTAAATGCCGAGGACGGCCTGGAACAGGTGTCCCTGGCAGGAAGGGCGGACACTCCCATTAAGCTGGAGGACAACGAGTATTTCCTGCTGGGAGATAACAGGGACAGCAGTGAGGACAGCCGTTTCCCCAATATTGGAAATGTAAAAAGAGAACAGATACAGGGCAAGGTCTGGTTCAGGATGTTCCCCCTTCTGAAGCTGGACTTCATTCATTCAAGATAGAACAGGAGTTTACAAATATGAACATTCAGTGGTATCCTGGTCATATGACCAAGGCAAAGCGGGCCATGAAGGAAGATATGAAGCTTATTGACCTGGTAATAGAGCTGGTAGACGCCAGGGTTCCCCTTTCCAGCCGGAACCCGGACATTGATGACCTGGGCGCGGGCAAGGCCAGGATGGTGCTTCTCAACAAATCGGACCTGGCGGACGAGGGGCAGACTGCCCGCTGGGCAGCCTGGTTTGAGGACAAGGGCATTCATGTGGTGAAGATTGATGCCAGGAACAAGGGAACACTTAAGCAGGTGCAGTCCGTAATCCAGGATGCCTGTAAGGAAAAGATAGAGAGGGACCGGCGCAGGGGCATACTCAACCGTCCCATCCGTACCATGGTGGTGGGGATTCCCAATGTGGGTAAGTCCACCTTCATCAATTCCTTCGCGGGAAAGGCCTGCGCCAAGACTGGCAACAAGCCCGGCGTCACCAAGGGAAACCAGTGGATACGCCTGAATAAGACGCTGGAGCTTTTGGACACCCCCGGTATCCTGTGGCCCAGATTTGAGGACCAGCAGGTGGGCCTTAAGCTGGCTCTCATCGGCTCCATCAATGACCAGATTCTCAACAAAGACGAGCTGGCCTGGGAGCTCATACGCTTTTTGAAAAAGCGTTATCCTCAGGTGCTGTCTGAACGGTTTGGCCTGGAGACGGAGGGAAAGGAAGCGGCATTTATCCTGGAGGAAATTGCCAGGGTCCGGGCCTGCCTGTTAAAAGGCGGGGATCTGGATGTGTCCAGGGCGGCAGCCCTGCTTCTGGATGATTTCAGGGCGGGAAAGCTGGGACGGATCACGTTAGAGGAGCCGGAGAATCAAAAGGACAAGGTGGGATGACAATGGCTGCAAGGGTGCTAAAGGGAGAAAAGCTGGAGCAGGAAATGGCCCGTCTGGAGGCCATGGCGGAATACGAGAAGGAATATGACGCATACACTTATATCTGCGGCATTGATGAAGCCGGACGGGGACCTTTGGCAGGACCGGTGGCAGCAGGAGCCGTGGTGCTGCCAAAGGGATGCCGCATCCTGTATCTCAACGATTCCAAGAAGCTGTCGGAGAAACGCCGGGAGGAGCTGTTCCTAGAGATAAAGGAAAAGGCTGTTGCATGGAATGTGGGCCTGGCAACTCCTGCCAGGATTGACGAAATCAATATTCTTCAGGCTACCTATGAGGCCATGAGGGAGGCTGTGAAGGGCCTTGCCGTGAAGCCGGAAATACTTCTCAACGACGCTGTCACCATTCCCGGGCTGGATGCGGTGCAGGTGCCTATTATTAAGGGGGACGCAAAGAGCCTGTCCATAGCGGCGGCCAGCGTCCTGGCAAAGGTCACCAGGGACCATATGATGGCCGGGTATGAGGAACTGTTTCCGGGATATGGATTCGCCAAACACAAGGGATACGGGACGGCGGCCCACATAGCTGCCATCAGGGAGCTTGGTCCCTGCCCCATTCACAGGAGAAGCTTTATCAGAAATATTGTTCAGGCGGATACATAGGAACAGGCGGATACATAGGAACAGGCGGATACATATGAATAAGAGACAGACAGGCAGCCGTTATGAGGAAACAGCGGCTGTTTTTTTAACAAGTAAGGGTTACCGCGTGCTGGAACGGAATTTCCCTTGCCGCCAGGGAGAAATTGATTTGATTTGCCGCCATGGCATATATCTTGTTTTCGCGGAGGTTAAATACCGTTCCGGGCTGTCCATGGGAAGCCCGGCAGAGGCTGTTGACGCAAGGAAGCAGGAGAGGATACGGCGGGCAGCGGCCTTTTATCTGTACAGCCATGGAATGGGCGCAGATGTTCCCTGCCGGTTTGACGTGGTAGGAATTCTGGGCAGTGACATTGAGCTGATACAGGATGCATTTTGAATATAAGGAGGCAATGGTGTTATGGATATAAACTGGAGCTATAAGAACAAGTCTCACGTATTTGTCATAAAAGACAGTACGGGCGTTCCCTATCTCTCATTTAAGGCGCTGGATGATACCGGACTGGCGGTCAATGGTTTTTCCACCCGCATGGGCGGAGCCAGCAGGGGAAAGTTCTCCACCATGAATTTCTCTTACAGCAGGGGAGACGCGGCGGAAGATGTGCTGGAAAACTTTACGCGTATGGCAGCTGCCCTGGGAGTGGAGCGGGACCGAATGGTGGTGTCCCACCAGACACATACGGTCAACCTGCGCCGGGTGACACAGGAGGATGCGGGAAAGGGCGTTGTAAGGGAAAGGGATTACAGGGACATCGACGGCCTGATTACCGATGTGCCGGGGCTTACCCTGGTGACCTTTTATGCGGACTGTGTGCCCCTGTACCTTCTGGACCCGGTGAACAGGGCCATCGGGCTCAGCCACTCCGGATGGAGAGGGACGGTTAAACGTATGGGCCAGGTGACGGTGGATGCCATGAAGGAAGCCTTTGGCACAAAGCCGGGGGATCTGATTGCATGTGTGGGCCCCAGCATCTGCCGGGAATGCTTTGAAGTGGGCGGTGAAGTGGTGGAGGAATTCAGGAAAGCCTTTGAGCCGGAATACTGGGAAGAACTCTATTGCCAGGGAAAAAGACCCGGAAAGTACCAGCTGGATTTGTGGAAGGCCAATGAAATCATTTTCCGTGAGGCGGGCATACGCCGGGAGAATATTCATATTACTAATATTTGTACCATGTGCAACAGCGATTACCTCTTTTCTCACAGGAAGGTGGGGGAGGAGCGGGGAAACCTGGCGGCGTTTCTGTGCCTTAGGTAGCATGGCCTGTTCTGGAACAGCGGATGGAGCGCAGCCGGATGTACTGGGACATTATGGGAGGCGGATATTTTGAGACCATGCAGCAGGAACAGCTGGCTGCCATGGAAGTACCGCCGCATGGAACCTGGTGTGACAATCGAGAGAAACAAAAAAATGCACAGTCCCTTTCGGTGGGCATTTCGCTGCCGCGGACCGTGCATTTTTGAATATTGATTTTCCTGTATTAATTCCTCGGTATTGATTCTTCTACATGGATGACAGGGTTTTATACAAGCTTCTGGAAATACTCGTATCCGCCGTTCTGATGCTTCTGGACCAGCTTCTGAATCTTCTCCGTGGGAGAAAGGGAGGCGCTGATGGAGCGGTCATGGTTCATGGAGTTGATGACAGCGGCCAGGTATTTGCTCATGTCGGCTTCCAGATACCACTCTCTGTCAATCAGTTCCTGGGTGCGGTAATTCAGGTTGGTGGTGATGACATAATCCAGATATCCCTGGTGGTAGTACTCGTCAAATTTCTCAAGGCCGTTGGTGAAGAGACCGAAGGTACAGCATACAATGACCTTGTCAGCCTTGTGTTCCTTTAACTCCTTGCAGGTATCCAGCATGCTTTCGCCGGAGGATATCATATCGTCGATGATAAGTACGGTCTTTCCTTCTACGGAAGAACCCAGGAATTCATGGGCCACGATTGGGTTGCGTCCGCCGATTACCTGGGAATAATCCCTGCGCTTATAGAACATACCCATGTCCACACCCAGGTTGTTGGCAAGGTATACGGCGCGGTTCATGGCGCCCTCGTCCGGGCTGATGACCATTAAGTGTTCTTTATCAATACGGATGTTGGAATCATGGAAAAAGAGGGCCTTTACAAACTGATACGTGGGCATGAAATTGTCAAAGCCAATCAGCGGGATGGCGTTCTGTACCCGCGGGTCGTGGGCGTCAAAGGTGATGATGTTTTCCACACCCAAGGCTGCCAGCTCCTCTAAAGCCATGGCGCAGTCCAGGGACTCGCGTTTGCTGCGCTTGTGCTGGCGGCTTTCATATAGGAAGGGCATGACCACATTGACCCTGTGGGCAGTGGCGGAGCAGGCCCCGATAATCCGCTTCAAATCCTGAAAATGGTCGTCCGGCGACATATGGTTGGTATAACCGCTTACCGTATAGGGAATGCTGTAATTCATCACATCCACCATGACAAAAACATCTGTGCCTCTTACGGATTCATTGATGACGGCCTTGCCCTCGCCTGTTCCGAATCTGGGACAGCTGCAGTGAAGCAGATAGGAATCCACGTCATAACCGCGGTAGTGAAGGTCCTCCTTGCGGCGCATCAGTTCCTCTATATCATTGCGCCTGAATTGTACAATATGGTCGTTCACCTTGGCTGCAAGATTCTTACAGCTTTCCAGTGCGGCGATTTTTAAAGGCGCTACGGGAAGGGAATCTTTGAATACAAAATTGTTAGCCATGATAGCTTTGCTCCTTTGAAATCATCATTTGTTTGAAAATATCACATATGATTTATACCATTTCCGTTTGACCGGGTCAAGGGGTTGATATAATTTCGTCAAAAAAAACAAGAAATTTTCAGAAACATTTTTAGAAAATTAACTTTGCATTTACAAAAATAAGTTATATTGCTATGATAGAGGTTAATAAGAAAGTGCTTTACAAGTCAGGTCCGGTATAGTAAAATCAAGCGGATGCGAAGAATTTGTGTTAAAGGATATGGATTCATATGAAACCGGAAAAGAACAGAAAGACCAGCTGCGAGTGCTGCGGCAATTACGTATATGATGAGGAAAATGATTACTATGTCTGTGAAGTGAATCTGGATGAGGATGAGATGGGGCGCTTTTTGAGAGGTACCGTAAACGCATGTCCTTATTACCAGTCCGATGATGAGTACCGGATTGTGCGCAGGCAGATGTGACGTAAGGTCATTAATGAGGAGGTTATAAACATGAGCAAACCAATAGTTGCAATCGTAGGCAGGCCCAATGTGGGAAAGTCTACGTTGTTTAATGTCATAGCAGGAGATACCATTTCCATTGTAAAGGACACGCCGGGCGTGACCAGGGACCGGATTTACGCGGACTGCGAATGGCTGAATATGAATTTCACGCTGATTGACACCGGCGGCATTGAGCCGGATTCCAAGGATATCATCCTGTCCCAGATGCGCGAGCAGGCGGAGATTGCCATTTCCACCGCGGATGTGATTGTTTTTATCGTGGATGTGCGCCAGGGACTGGTGGACGCGGATTCAAAGGTGGCTGATTTGCTGCGCAAGTCCCACAAGCCGGTGGTGCTGGCTGTGAACAAGGTGGACAGCGTTGCCAAGTACGGCAATGACGTCTACGAGTTTTACAATCTGGGAATCGGAGATCCCATCGCTGTGTCGGCTGCTTCACGGCTGGGAATCGGTGATCTGCTGGACGAGGTGGTGAAGCACTTTGACTCGGAGCAGATGGAGGAAGAGGAGGACGAGCGGCCAAGGATTGCCGTGGTAGGCAAGCCGAATGTGGGAAAGTCTTCCATTATAAATAAGCTTCTGGGTGAGAACCGTGTCATTGTGTCGGATATAGCGGGCACCACCAGGGATGCGGTGGATACGGAGGTTATCCATGAAGGCACGCCTTATGTATTCATAGATACGGCCGGCCTGCGCCGCAAGAGCAAGATAAAGGAAGAACTGGAGCGCTACAGCATCATCCGCACCGTGTCCGCTGTGGAACGGGCCGATGTGGTGGTTGTGGTCATAGACGCAACAGAAGGCGTCACGGAGCAGGATGCCAAGATTGCCGGAATCGCCCATGAGAGGGGCAAGGGAATCATTGTGGCCGTAAATAAGTGGGATGCCATCGAGAAAACGGACAAGACCATATATGAATATACCAGGAAAATCAAGGAGATCCTCTCCTTCATCCCTTACGCGGAATTCCTTTTTATATCCGCGGCAACGGGACAGCGTCTCACCAAGCTTTTTGAGATGATTGACGTGGTGCGCCAGAACCAGAACCTGAGGGTGGCCACCGGCGTTCTCAATGAAATCATGACAGAGGCAGTGGCCATGCAGCAGCCGCCTTCAGACAAGGGAAAACGGCTTAAGATTTACTATATGACCCAAGTGGCGGTAAAGCCTCCTACCTTTGTGATCTTTGTCAATGACAAGGAGCTGATGCATTTTTCTTATACCAGGTATCTGGAGAACCAGATCAGAAATGCCTTCGGCTTTAAGGGCACATCCTTAAAATTTCTTGTCAGGGAACGAAAAGGAAAAGAGCAATAAGTGTAAGAAAAGGGGGATTAAGGAGTGGAACAGATTATATGTTTGGTCATGGGATATGTTTTTGGTTTATTCCAGACCGGTTTCATTTACGGCAAGTCCAAGGGAATTGATATACGCCAGCACGGCAGCGGCAATTCGGGGAGTACCAACGCGCTGCGCGTCATGGGAGTAAAGGCAGGTCTCATTGTATTCATGGGTGATTTCCTGAAAACGGTGATACCCTGCTTCCTGGTAAGGATTCTTTTCCGGTCCCAGCCGGGGTATATCTATGTGCTGATACTCTGTACGGGCTTCGGCGTCATATTGGGCCATAATTTTCCTTTTTATCTTAAGTTTAAGGGCGGTAAGGGAATTGCGGCGACAGCAGGGATCATGTTTTCACTGGACTGGCGGCTGACGGCTGTCTGCCTGCTGGTCTTTGTGCTCATCGTGGCAGTGACCAGGTATGTGTCCCTGGGCTCCCTGGTGGTGTCCGCTATTTTCCTGTGCTGGAACATCTATTTCGGCCATTTGGGGGCTTACGGGCTCGTACCCGAGGCCAGACCCCAGTTCTACGCTGTTTCCGCGGTGATAGCGGCCATGGCTTTCTGGAGGCACAGGGCGAATATCGTCAGGCTGGCACAGGGCAGGGAGAACAAGGTAGGCGCTAAGAAAAAGACAGAGTAGTATACAAAGGACAGTAAAAAACAATTAATGGACGGTGAGGTTATGGCATCAATCGGTGTAATCGGATCAGGCACTTGGGGTACGGCCCTGTCAGTTTTACTTAACGGCAATGGACATACGGTACAGATATGGTCCGCCATCCCGCAGGAGATAGCGGAACTAAAGGATACGCGTATCCATCGCAACCTTTCTGAGGTAAGGATCCCGGAAGCAATCGGGCTTACGGATGACCTTGAGGAGGCTATGAGGGACAAGGACCTTCTGGTACTTGCTGTTCCCTCGGTTTTTGTGAGGCAGACATCACAAAGGATGAGGGCCTACATAAAGCAGGGCCAGGTGATAACCAATGTGGCAAAGGGAATCGAGGAAAAGAGCCTCATGACCCTGTCCCAGATAATTGAGGAGGAGCTGCCGGAGGCGGAGGTGACAGTCCTTTCCGGACCCAGCCATGCGGAGGAAGTGAGCAGGGGACTTCCCACCACATGTGTGGCGGGCGCTCATAAACGCAGCGTGGCTGAATTTGTCCAGGGAATCTTTATGAGCGAAGTGTTCCGCGTGTATACCAGCCCGGATGTGCTGGGAATCGAGCTGGGAGGAGCCCTTAAGAATGTGATTGCCCTGGCCGCCGGTATGGCCGACGGCCTGGGATACGGTGACAACACCAAGGCAGCCCTCATTACCAGAGGAATCGCGGAGATATCCCGCCTGGGCATTGACATGGGCGGACGGATGGAGACATTTGCCGGGCTTACAGGCATCGGGGACTTGATTGTGACCTGCGCCAGCATGCACAGCCGCAACCGCAGGGCCGGCATACTGATTGGCCAGGGCCGTACCATGGAGGAAGCCATGGCAGAGGTGAAGATGGTGGTGGAAGGCGTATATTCCGCCAGGGCGGCTCTGGCGCTGTCACAGCAGTACGAGGTGTCCATGCCAATCGTGGAACAGGTCAATGCCATCCTGTTCGGAGGCATGCCCGCAAAGGAAGCGGTCCTGGAGCTGATGCTTAGGGATAAGCGTATCGAAAACTCGGATTTAGAGTGGGCAGAGGAATAAAAAATAGGGGAAAGGAACCAGAAATGGTGCCTTTCCCCTAAAAAATAGCCTGTTTTTGGCGGATTATACCTGCTTTTGCTCTAATTTTTCGGCAAATCATCAAAAATAAACCATAATTTTCATGAAACGATTGACAAACCCACCCGGACTACCTATAATATAGAAAGCTTTATATTTTAAAGGCAAGAGGAGGAGCTAATTATGAAGAAGAGATTTTTAAGTCTGGGCCTGGCGGCCGTTATGGCTATGTCATTGACAGCATGCGGCGGTTCCAATACGGCAGAGACCACAAAGGCAGCGGAAACTACTGCGGCAGACGCAAAAGCAGAGGGAAGTGAGGCAGCAGATACCACTGCGGCAGGCGGCGTGTTCAAAATTGGCGGCATCGGCCCTGTGACCGGCGGCGCGGCTGTGTACGGCGTGGCTGTACAGCACGGCGCAGAACTGGCAGTAAAGGAAATCAATGAGGCCGGAGGAATAAACGGCGCACAGATTGAATTCAATTTCCAGGATGACGAGCATGATGCAGAGAAGTCTGTCAATGCTTATAATACATTAAAGGATTGGGGTATGCAGGTGCTGATGGGCACGGTAACCTCCGCTCCATGTATCGCAGTTGCGGACAAGACCGCAGCTGACAACATGTTCCAGATTACACCATCCGGTTCCGCTGTAGAGTGTGCGGCTAACCCCAACGTATTCCGTATCTGCTTCTCCGATCCGGACCAGGGCGCTGCATCCGCTAAATACATAGGCGAGAACAAGCTGGCTTCCAAGGTCGCTGTTATCTATGACAGCTCCGACGTATATTCCAGCGGTATCTATGAGAAGTTCGTGGAAGAGTCCGCAAACCAGGGAATAGAGATTGTTGCAGCCGAGGCCTTTACCGCTGACAGCAACAAGGATTTTTCCACCCAGTTACAGAAGTCCAAGGATGCGGGCGCCGAGCTGGTATTCCTGCCAATCTACTATACCGAGGCTTCCCTGATTCTTCAGCAGGCCAGCACCATGGGATTTGCTCCCCAGTTCTTTGGATGCGACGGTATGGACGGTATCCTTCAGGTTGAGAATTTTGACATCAAGCTGGCAGAGGGACTTATGCTCCTGACACCATTCGCAGCAGATGCAACCGACGACCTGACCGTTAAGTTCGTAGACAGCTACAAGGCTGCTTACAACGAGGTTCCGGTCCAGTTCGCGGCAGACGCGTACGATGCGATCTACGCTATCAAGGCTGCCATTGAAGATGCCAATGTAACTCCTGATGCAGACGCCGGCACGATTTGCGATGCGTTAAAGGCATCTATGCTGAACATCAAATTAGACGGCCTGACCGGCGAGGGCATGACCTGGACAGAGGACGGTGAGCCTCACAAGGCACCAAAGGCTGTTAAGGTAGCGGACGGAGCTTACACTGCAATGTAATCAGCAGTCCTTTGAATCCGGACAGAACCAACCAGAAAACCCAACAGAGGGTTGTCACTATGACAACCCTCTTGTTTATAGGTGCGCCCGGCGGGCGCACGTTCTAACGGGTGAAAGTCCCTGACCCGC
>ENA-UOJP01000117-UOJP01000117.1-human-gut-metagenome-genome-assembly--contig:-C102-NODE-117-length-180047-cov-16.302075_pt1 | contig 180047 bp, 164 predicted proteins | sample MGYA00242353_ERZ723900 | MGnify/ENA metagenome assembly ERZ723900 | reverse complement strand
ATAATAGATTAAAAATGATGTTTTGAAAGCGCGGTTGAAATGAAGATACTTGTTGCGGGCCTTGGCCTTATTGGCGCAAGCATAGCAAAAACGTTAAAAAAGAATACTTCCCATTATGTTATGGGGTGGAACAGAACCGTTTCCGTCAGCGAAAAAGCGCTTGCGGACGGCGCCGTGGATGAGATCGGCGAACTTTGTGATCTGATCCCGAAAGCGGATATCACTTTCATCAATCTTTTTGAGGAATGCATTATTCCCTTTGTGCTGGAACACAAAAATGAGTTTAAGGACGGCAGTATCGTTACGGACAGCTGCGGCATCAAAACCAAGATCTGCCGCAGGCTGGAAACGGAGCGTTTTAATTTTTACTTTATCGGCGCGCATCCCATGGCGGGGCGTGAAGTTTCCGGGTATGACAACAGCCTGCCCACCCTGTTTGACAATGCTTCATTTATCTGCACCCCCACCCACGCGCCGAAATCCAAAACAGACACACTGGTGGAACTGGCAAAAGAAATGGGTTTTGCCCGCACGGTTGTTACAACGCCGGAACACCATGATGAAATGATCGCGTTTACTTCCCAGATTGCGCACGTGCTTGCCTGTTCCTATGTTTTAAGTCCGCTCGCGCCTATGCACGTTGGCTTTTCGGCAGGTTCATACCGCGATGTATCGCGCGTTGCCAGAATCAACGGAGAAATGTGGAGCGAACTCTTTATTGCAAATAAGGAACCGCTCATTAGAGAAATCGATGATCTTGTGGGCAATCTTGAGAAATTCAGAAAAGCCATACAGGAAGAGGATGCAGATACGCTGAAAGATCTTATGGCGCGCGCAAACAAGATCAAAGAGGAGATAGGTTAGTGAAAACATTACGGGTCAATGCCGGAGACGGCTATGATATTCTGATAGAGAGAGGCTTGCTGAAAACCTGCGGCGAGCAGATTAAAACCGCCGTTTCGGCAAAAAAAGCGGCAATCATCAGCGACAGCCATGTTGCGCCGCTGTATTTGGAAACGGTGCAAAGCAGTGTGCGCGCCGCCGGAATGGAAACGGTTTCTTATCTTTTTCCCGCCGGTGAAAGTTCCAAAACAACGGAGAATCTGATCAGGATCGTTGCGTTTTTGGCGGATAACGGGCTTACAAGAAAAGACTGCGTGATCGCCCTCGGCGGCGGAGTCTGCGGCGATATGGCAGGCTTTGCGGCGGCGGTCTATCTGCGCGGCATTCACTATATTCAAATCCCCACCACGCTGCTGGCGCAGGTGGATTCGTCCGTGGGCGGAAAAACGGCAGTGGATCTGCCTCAGGGCAAAAATCTCTGCGGCGCGTTCTGGCAACCGTCGCTCGTTTTGATTGATCCGGAGGTTTTGAATACGCTGCCTGCCCATTATTTCAGCGACGGTATGGGCGAAGTGATCAAATACGGCTGTATAAAATCCGCGCCCCTTTTTGAAAGGCTTAAAAATGAAAACGCGCGGGATATTATAGATAATGTTATTCTGGAATGCTGTGATATCAAGCGCGGCGTTGTGGAACGGGATGAAAAGGAATCCGGCGAAAGGGCGCTGCTCAATTTTGGTCATACCTGCGGCCATGCCATTGAAAAACTTTACGATTTCAGCGGTATTTCCCATGGGGAGGCGGTCGGCATCGGCATGGTTATGATCAGCCGCGCCGGGGAAAACGCCGGCATCACAGAGCCGGGTACGGCGGATCGGATCGCTGCCCTGCTTGAAAAATACGGCTTAAAAACACAAACGGATCTGCCCGTTTCTAAAATTGTGCACAATATGGCGTTTGATAAAAAACGCACTGCAAACGGCATTAATCTGATTTTGCTTAAAAAGATCGGAGAGAGTTTTATAAAGCCCTCCTCACCGGATGAAGTAAATGCTCTTTTCGGCATAAAATAAAGGAAAAATATGGATATCGTTCAAATTGAAAACGCCGCGTTAAACGGCGCTGTAACTCTGCCGCCCAGCAAATCCGCGGCGCACAGAGCAATTCTATGCGCTTTTCTTGCCGGCGGCGGCACAGTCAGCCCCATGATTCCGTCCCGGGATATGCAGGCGGCGATCGGTGCGGCAAACAGCCTGAAAAACGGAGAAAAAATCATAAACTGCATAGAAAGCGGCAATACGCTGCGCTTTTTCATTCCGGTTGCGGCGGCGCTCGGCAAAGAGGTTACGTTTACCGGGGAGGGCAGACTGCCGCAAAGACCGCTCGGCGAATATATAGAACTTCTGCCAAAACACGGCGTTCAGATGCAAAGCAGCGGATCCCTGCCGCTGCACATCAGCGGAAAACTGCAAAGCGGCGATTTTCATATTCGCGGTGATATCAGTTCACAGTATATTACGGGGCTGATGCTCGCCTTGCCGCTGCTGGACGGGGATTCAAACATTATACTTACCACGCCGCTCAAATCCAAGCCGTATGTGGATATGACGGTAAACGTGCTCGCTGATTACGGCGTGGAGATAAAAGAAACGGATTCCGGCTATTTTGTGAAAGGAAATCAACACTATTCCGTGCGGGATTATACCGTTGAGGGCGACTGGAGCCATGCGGCATTTTTCATGAGCGCGGCTGCCATCGGCGGCAGAATCACGCTGAAAGGGCTGGATATGCATTCCGCGCAGGGCGATAAAGCCGTCTGCGATGTAATGCGGCTGTTTGGCGCAGAGGTTGCGGCAGACGAAAACGGCGTAACGTGCGCGCACCGCGAACTGCGCGGCATTGATATTGACTGCGATGATATACCGGATATGGTGCCCGCCATTGCCGTAACGGCGGCGTTTGCAAAAGGGAAAACCGTTATACGCGGCGCGCAGCGGCTTCGCTTTAAAGAGTCTGACCGTATTGAGGCAATCGTTTCCAATCTGAAAAAAATGGGCGTTGGCGTTACCGAAACAGCGGATGGCATGATCATTGAGCCTGCCCGCGTTTCCGGCGCCGCGCTGAAAGGCTATAACGATCACCGGATCGTGATGGCGTTTTCGGTTGCCGCATCCTTTGCAAACGGCGGCACAACGATTGATGACGCACAGAGCGTAAACAAAACGTATCCGTCATTTTTTGATGATTTTAAACAGTTAGGAGGAAAGGCAAATGTCTTCAGTGCTGGGTGAAAAGATCAAACTTTCCGTTTTCGGGGAAAGTCACGGCAGGGCGATCGGCTGCGTGATAGACGGGCTGCCTGCCGGCGTGAAACTGGATTTTGATCTGATTCAGAAAGAGATGGATAAACGCGCGCCCGGCAGGGACAAAACTTCCACAACCCGAAAAGAACCGGATACCCCGCAGATCCTGAGCGGCGTTTTAAACGGCGCAACAACCGGTGCGCCGCTTGCCATGATCATAGAAAACACAAATACCCGAAGCGGTGATTATGATTCTTTGCGCCTGGTTCCAAGGCCGGGGCACAGCGATTATCCCGCGTACGTGAAGTATAAAGGCGCAAACGATATCCGCGGCGGCGGGCATTTCAGCGGCAGGCTTACGGCTCCGCTCGTTTTTGCCGGCGCGGTCGCAAAGCAGATTCTTGCCGCCAAAGGTGTAACCGTTGGCGCGCATATTCTGCAGATCGGTCCGGTGCGTGATACGGCTTTTGATAAGAATACTATAACGGCCGCCATGCTCAGCGAACTCTCTTCTGATTTTTTTGCTACGATCAGCACGGAAAAGGAGATCGAGATGCGCGCGGCTATTGAAAATGCACGGCTGCAGAGCGATTCGGTCGGCGGTGTTATTGAATGTGCTGCCGTCGGTCTGCCCGTTGGCATCGGTTCAAATATGTTTTCCACCGTGGAGGGCAGGCTCTCTTACGCGCTGTTCGGCATACCTGCCGTGAAAGGCGTTCAGTTTGGCGCCGGTTTTGATTTTGCCGGTATGCGCGGCAGCGAGGCAAATGACCCTTATGCGGTAAAGGACGGCAAAGTATGCCTGAAATCCAATAATAACGGCGGCGTTCTCGGCGGCATGACGGATGGCGCGCCGCTCGTTTTCTCCGTGGCGATCAAGCCTACGGCATCCATAGCCGCCGCGCAGGACAGCGTGAACCTTGCCACCATGGAAAATGAAAAACTGGTTGTAAAGGGCAGACATGATCCCTGCATTGTGCCGCGCGCGGTTGCGGTGGTTGAGGCGGTGTGCGCGTTCACACTGCTGGATATGATGATGTAAAAAGGAAATTTGTTTTCATGGATTTGCTTGATTTAAGGAATGAAATAGATAAAATAGACGAACAACTGATTCCGTTGCTTCAGCACCGAATGAACCTATCCAAAGCGGTTGCTGAATATAAAGTGCAAAGAGGGCTTCCCGTATTTAACGCGCAAAGGGAACAGCAGATACTGGATGGCGTTAAGGAAAAATGCGGGCAGGACGGCGATGCGATCGCCACGGTGTTTTCCGCCACGATGGATGCCTCGCGCGCGATTCAGCACAATATTATGGAAAGCGGCGGTGAACTGCGCAATCTGATTACGGCGGCGGTTTCAAACGCAAGCGCTTTCAGCAAAAAAACAACGGTTGCCTGCGCTGGTGTGGAGGGCAGTTACGCGGATGAAACAGCGCTTACGCTGTTTAAAAACGCGTCTATCCGGCATTACAGAATTTTTGAGGATGTGTTTGAGGCGGTCAATAAGGGCGAGGCGCCTTTTGGTATCGTGCCGGTTGAAAATTCAACCGCCGGTTCCGTTCACGAAGTATATGATCTGATCATCAAATACAGGTTTTATGTGGTTGGTTCCTATTCGCTGGAGGTTAACCATTGCCTTTGCGCCCGCAAAGGGGTGGATTATGCCGATATTGACGAGGTTTACAGCCATCCCCAGGCGCTTTCGCAGTGCTCTGAATTTTTAAAGAATTTTGCCTTTACCGGGGTGAATTATACCAATACCGCCGCAGCCGCCAAATTCGTTGCCGAAAGCGGCAGAAACGATATCGGCGTCATCTGTTCGGCAGACGCGGCAAAAAAATACGGACTTCAAATATTAAAAACAAGAATACAGAATATAAGTAATAACAGAACCAGATTTATCGTTATTTCCAAGAAACTGATCATAGAGAATAACGCGGATAAGATCTCGCTCATCTTTGCGCTGCCGCACACAACCGGCTCGCTTTACAGAGTGCTCGGCAGATTTGCCATGGCGGGGCTGAACCTGACAAAACTTGAATCCCGCCCCATGGCAAACGGCGATTTCAGCTATTATTTTTACATAGATCTGGAGGGCAATATCCAAAGCAAAAAAACGCTGGATCTGATATGCGCGCTTTATTCCGAACTGCCCGCGTTTAACTTTCTTGGCAATTACCACGAATACTGATAGAATTACGGGGGTGCCGTTTTGAAAAAAAGCAAACGCCGCCAAACAAATTTGATATCCACCGTTATTGTGCTCATCACCGTGGCGCTTATGGTGTTTCTGGCAATCTGCCTGCATGATCAGGCAAGCCTTGAGGTGCGGTTTGACGCGATTATCAGCTGGCTCGGCAAACTGGAACGCGCTGTTGTGGATCTGGATACGCATTTGGAGATCCTTGTGTGCCTGTTTGCTCTGTGGCTCGCAAAGTGCCAGCTTCCCATTCCCATCAGCATACTCTGCGTCATCTCAGGCATGGTGTTTTCAGTGCAGACGGCAATTTTGATCAACACGGTCTGCATAACGGTGTTTTTTATCATCAAATATGCCGAAGGCTCCTGGATCGGCGGCGGATGGGCAATGATGATCCTGAATATTCACCAAGCAAGGTTTATTAAAGACTGGGTGCTCTTTAAGGGCAAGGGCAATCCCTATATCCTGCTTATTTCGCGTTTCGTGCCCTCTATTCCGCTCGGCATGGTATCCAAATTATACGGTTCCATGCATTATGATTTTGTTTATTACGTGTGCTTAAGCATTATCGGCATTCTGCCGCGGCTTTATATATACACGCGTATCGGCGCGGCGATTTATAATCCGTTTTCCAGGCAGTTTATCCTGCTTGCTATGCTTGTTGTGCTGTTTACGGGGCTTACGAGCCTTGCGTTCAATATCTATTACGGCGTTAAATCCCGCCAGATGAATCAGACGCTTCTGATCTATTCCCATAAGGAAAAATATAAAATTGTATTATAAAAATTTAAGAAAGGTAATAGAATTATTATGAAACCAAAGGAGTTTATTGCCGCCATTCAGGCGGGCGAGATGGATGAAAAATTAAAGGCTGTTTATGTAACCGATTATGCCGTAGAACTGCAGAAACCGCGTTACATACGCCTGATAAACGAATTTATCAAGCTTTTTGGAGAGGATAGGGATGTGATCATCACCTCTGCTCCCGGCCGCACGGAAGTGTGCGGAAACCATACGGATCATAATAACGGCAAGGTGCTGGCGGCATCCGTTAATCTGGATGCGGTTGCCGTGGCGGCAAAAAACGAGGAAGATGTTGTCCGTGTAAAATCGGACGGGCATGCGATGAACGTGGTTGAGATCAGCGAACTCCTGCCCGATGAATCCGAGTTCGGGCACTCCACCGCCATGGTGCGCGGCGTTGTCGCAAAAATTGAAGGGCTCGGCTATAAGATCGGCGGGCTGGACTGCGTTACCACTTCCGATGTAATCGGCGGCAGCGGTCTTTCCTCTTCCGCGGCTTTTGAAGTGCTCCTTGGCACAACGCTTTCTTATCTTTATAATGACGGTGTGATCAGTGCCGTGGATATTGCAAAGATCGCCCAGTACGCGGAAAACGTGTTCTTCGGCAAACCCTGCGGCTTGCTGGATCAGATGGCGTCTTCCGTGGGCACATTCGTTACCATTGATTTTGAGTCTACTGAAAACCCGAAGATCAAAAAAGTGGATTTTGATTTTTCAAAAAGCGGCCATTCGCTCTGCATTGTAGATACCGGCGGAAACCACAGCGATCTTACCGATGATTATGCCGCAGTCCGCGGGGAGATGGAGAGCGTTGCAAAAGCGCTCGGCAAAGACGTGCTGCGTGAAATCAGCTTTGCAGATTTCAAACAGGCAGTTCCGTCCCTGCTCGGCAGAGTCAGCGACAGAGCCCTTCTTCGCGCGTTTCATTTTTACAGGGAGAATATCCGGGTGGAAAAGGCTGTTTCCGCGCTGGAGAGCAGCAATTTTGATGAATTTAAAAAGATCATCAATGAAAGCGGCAGATCTTCTTATATGTATAACCAGAATGTTTTTACACCCAAAGATCCCGCAGAGCAAAAGATCTCGCTTGCGCTGTGCATTTCAGAGGAAGTGCTTGGCGTAAACGGCGCTTACCGTGTGCACGGCGGCGGATTTGCCGGCACGATTCAGGCGTTTGTGCCGAATGAACTGCTGGAAAAATATAAGACTGCCATGGAAGATGTTTTCGGCAAAGGCAGCTGCCATGTGCTGATTATCCGGCCGGTTGGCGGAACAAGAGTGCTGTAAGGCGTTCAGTAACGTATAAAGGGGAGTGGGCGTTATGAAATATGTGTTCATAGAAAATCCGATCGCGGGCAATAAAAGCCGCCAGATGCTTTTTAAGCAGGTGCAGTCCGCGTTCAGGCTGATAGATGATGAAATGATCATAGAGGAAACGGCATACCGCGGCCACGCCAAGCAGATTGCGGCGGATTATGCGGCAAAGTACGGCGAGGAATGTGTGATTGTTTGCTGCGGCGGCGACGGCACGGTTCATGAGATCGCAAACGGGCTTGCGCACACCAAAACGCCCCTGATGATCCTGCCGTTCGGCACGGGAAATGATTTTGCCAAAAAAATCTACGGCACCAAAAAAATAGATTCCCTGAATGTGGTTAAGGCTTTCGGGCTGCATACCGGTCATTTAAAATATGATGTAAGACCCATAGACCTCATAGATTATAATGGGGAAAAATGCATCAACGTTATGAGCTTCGGGCTGGATACCAAGGTGGAAACGATCGGCAGGATCATTGCCGGCAAAGTGAAGTTCCTTGGCAGTCAGGCATATAATATTGCTGTTGTGCCTGCTGTTTTGCAGTCTATGAAATATCAGATCAATTTTGATCTGGATTGTATCGGGAAAGACGGAAAACCGTATAAATGGACGGTTACCCCGGCGGATTACACATTGCTTGCCATCTGTAACGCGAGTTATTACGGCGGCGGTTTCTGCCCGGCGCCAAACTCTAAACTGGACGACGGTATTCTCGATTTCTGCATGGCGGATGCGGTCAATCTGTTCCAAGCGCTTCCACTGATCCCAAAATACAGCGCCGGAACCGCCAATGATGAAACTTCGCCCTATATGCACACGGGTTATCTGACCGGCGGCAGAATCTGGTCTGTAGACGGATCCGGTCTGCTCGGCAATTGCGACGGAGAAAATTTCGATTACCCTCAAGTGAATTTCAAAGTTGAAAAACACGCTCTCAACCTCTGCTTTATAAAGGAATAGACTATGAAAACAAAACGAGTTGCCAAAAAACTCGGCATTGCGCTTCTTGCCGTTTTGATCGCCGCGGCGGTTTCGGCAGGGGCGTTTTTTGCCTTTTATAAGCCTGCCGTAACCTTTGATGCCGCCGACCGTACAGGCAGTGTAACAGACGGCGCGTCCGGCTTTTTATACGGTATCGCGCAGGATGGTGTACCGTCCTATAATATGACGGAAAGCATTCATCTTTCCTCCCTGTCCACGAAAACCACACTTGGTCTCCAGCACCCGATCGGTGAGATGGAGGATGTTGCCGCCCAGGCGCTCTCCTCCGGCAGCTGCGATTATCTTGTTGTTTATCTTCAGGATATGTACAGCACCTGGTATTATGATGAAGATCATATCAATGAACTGAAACAAGCCGGCGCCTACGACTGGCGCGCGTATTTGGAAAATACGTATTTTCCGCTGGTTGCGCAAACGGTAAACGCCATCAAAGATTCGGATTATCATGACAAGATCGTTTACTGCCTGTTTAACGAGTGTGATAACGGCGTGTGGTTCGGTGAATGGGTCAGTGATCCCGCCAATGAAAACGGCGGTTATAATGATTTTAACGATGCCGGCAGGCAAAACTTTTTTGAGGCGTGGAAACAGACGTATGATTACGTGCGTTCGCTGGATCCTTCTGCCGTGATCGGCGGCCCGGGGTATTATGAGTACAGCAGTGATAAAATGCGCGCGTTTCTGGAATATACCACTCAAAACAACTGCGTTCCCGATGTTCTGATCTATCATGAACTGAATTACCGCTCCATTTATGACTGGCAGTTTCACACTGCCGATCTGAAAGCGCTTGAAACCGAATACGGCGTGGCGGAGGATACGCCCGTGATCGTAACCGAATACGGCATGATGGAGGATAACGGCAACCCCAATACCATGCTGAAATATATTACGCAGATCGAGTATTCCAAGGTGTATGCGCAGCAGGCATATTGGCTGTTTGCAAATAACCTGTGCAATACCGCGGCGGATTACAATACCCCGAATTCCGCGTGGTGGGTGTACCGTTGGTATGCGGATCTGCAGGGGCAGACGATGCGCTCGGAGATCTCGGATATTCTGCATTCGGATATCGGCAAGGCGATCGCGCAGCGCCGTGCGCCGCGGTACAGGCAGTTTATGGGGCTGGGAACGATCAGCGATGCGGAAAATGAGATCGAACTCCTTGTTTCCGGCGCGGATTATAACGGCGCAGTAAAAGTTACGAATCTGGAGAATACTGCCCTTTACGGTAAGGATGTGTATGTGGAGATCAGCGCCGTAACCTATCAGGGCATTTCCGGGAAAGTCTTTACCCCGGAAAACGTGAAAGCGTATACCACCGCATGCGGCGATACGCTCACGATAGATATGGATTTCATGAACGGCGATACGGCATACCGCATTACCGTGCGCGAGGCACAGAGCGGTGATGCGGAGTATGAAAATAAAGATCTGTATACCAGATATGAATTTGAAAACGGAACGCTTCTCGGCGGCGCGTATACGTATGACAGCGCTTATGCCTCAACCGGGGACACGAACGGCCTGGTGGGCGGTATGGAGCAGGAGGGAGACGGCGTTGAGATCCGCGTTCAAATTCCCGAAAGCGGCACATACGAATTCAAGTTTATTTACGGAAAAGCCAATGACGGCGTGCCGGATGAAAACGGCAGGCAGGATCCGAATGACCGTGTGTCTGCAACGGTAAATCTGAGCGTGGGCGAAGAAACGTCTCAGATCACGCTGGAAAATACCGTGAAAAGCGAGATCACCAATGCTTATGCGGATTTCTTTGCGTTGGACGCGGGGGAATATACGGTGCGCCTTACGCATCATGACGGTACGTATGTGCTGGATTCCCTGTTGGTTCGCAGATTGGATGATTCTGCGGATCAGGAGCAGGATTTCGGCATGGCGGTTCTTCCGGATGCGGGCAGAACCGATGCGCAAAACACCTATTTTCTTGCGGTTGCGCCGGAGGACGGGTATTATGACCTTGTAACAGAGCCGAATACGTTGCTGGATATAGACGGCGCGCCGGCACAGAGCAATGACCGCGGCAGCGCAAAGGTCTATCTTCGCAGAGGGCTGAACTATATCGGCGTTCATGCCGCAGCGGCACAGCTTCAGTTTACGGTAACTGCAGAGATAGAGCCTTTGAATATTGTTCTTTCTCCGCAGGATGCTCAACTGGACGGCACGGCGCAGGTGCAGACGAATACTGCCGCCGGTTTGGATTATATCAGCGGCATTTCCGGCTCGTCCGGTTTTGCGCAGTTCACCTTTACCGCCCCGGAGAGCGGAATCTATAAAATGACGGTGCAGTACAGTGCAAACCATGAACAAGGCGTGCACGATTATAATGTGGATCTTGTGGAGGATTATATTACGGTCTCCCTGAACGGCAGTGAAACCGAGCTTTATTGCCGCAATACGTGCAGTAAGGATCAGTTCACAACCGTAACGGTAAATGTGGAACTGAAAGCGGGCACAAACACCCTGCTTCTGTATAATGACGGTTCCAATGCCTTTAACGGCACAGAAACTTATGCGCCGGATATTTCCGGCATTACGATCAACCGAACCCAAGCATACTAATAAGCGATCCGGCGGAACAGAAACGTCTTCCGCCGGATCATTTTATTTGAACAAATATTAAAACTTGTATAAATTTTGGCGTAAAGTGAAATGTTTTTTTGAAATGGTGTTGACAAACAGAAAAAAATATGGTATTCATAAACTGTACTAAGCGTAATAGTACAGTGCATACAATAAACGGCAGCGACCCGGCTGCTGATCCGGAGTACAGTTTCTAAATACGAAAGGGGGCGTTTGCTTGCCAAAACCTATTATCCGAACAGAAGATCTTACTAAAACCTTTGTGCTGGGCAGAGAAAAGGTGACTGCGCTGGACCGTGTTAATCTTACCGTTGAGAAAGGTCAGATCTGCGCCGTGCTCGGCACATCCGGTTCCGGTAAATCCACTTTGCTGAATATGCTGGCAGGTTTGGAAAGGCCCACCTCCGGCGCCGTTTATATCGGCAGGCACAGAATAGATCAAATGACGGAACGCGAGTTGACCCTGTTCCGGCAGAAATTTACCGGATTTGTCTTTCAGTCCTATAATCTGATACCGTCTTTAACCGCACTTGAAAATGTTGCCATGCCGCTGATGTTCAAAGGCGTCGGCAAGGAGGAGCGGGAGGCAAAAGCGCTTAAAATGCTGCGGCTTGTCGGTCTGGAAAACAGAAAAGATCACCGCCCGTCCGAAATGAGCGGCGGTCAGCAGCAGCGTGCCGGCATTGCAAGAGCATTTGCAGCGGATCCGCAGGTAATCTTTGCGGATGAGCCAACCGGAAATTTAGACAGCGCTACAACGAAACATATCATGGAACTTGTCTGTGCGCTTGTGCACGAAAAAAACAGCACCATGATCTTGGTAACGCACGATAACAGCGTTGCTGCCTACGCGGATAAGGTTATCCGCATTACGGACGGAAAAGTAACAGAAGAAACAATAACATAAAAGGAGAATACCATGAAAAAACTTTCAACGATCACGGCATTGCTGGCGGCGCTTATTCTTGTTTTCATCCCCGTGCTTTCTTTCGGCGCAGAGCCGCAGCCGTCTCAGAACCTCAGCCCGGCGCTGATCGCAGCCGGATTTACGGCAGATAAAAGCAGCGTGTCTCCCGGAGAGACGGTAAAACTGGATTTTAAGATCAAAAACACCAGTTCGGTGCTTGATGTAAGGAATGTGAATATCCGCCTTTCCGGCGGCGAGGCACTGATTGTAAACGGCGGCAGCGATTCTGTTTATGCGGATAAGATCGCCAAAAACGCAACGTATTCCTTTTCCAAAACCTTTTATTGCAGCCCGCAGGCGGCAGGCGGCGTTTATCCCGTTGCGCTGAGCGCAACCTATGAATATTTTGACGGCGGCGAAAAACTTTCCGGCACGGCGGAGATCAATTACAGCGTGCATGTTTCCCAGTCCGCTGTATCGGCGTCCCTTACGCCGCAGATCCTGATTTCAAATTATTCTTACGGCGGCGACTATGTCAGCGGCGGCGCGGTGTTTGATCTGAATTTTACGCTTAAAAACACATCTAAAAAGATTGCCGTTCAAAATGTAGTTGTAAAACTTTCCGGCGGCGAAGTTTTTGTGCCGGACGGCGCTACGGATACGGATTACGCCGAAAAGCTCTCTTCCGAACTGCGTTTCTCTAAAAAAATGAAATGCGCCGGCGCGGCAGCGTCGGGCGTATATCCTGTAACGGTTTCTGTATCTTATGAATATTTTGACGGCGGCGAAAAAGTATCCCAAAGCGCAGAACTTTCCATGAGCGTGCGTGTGCAGCAGCCGGAAAGCGTTGCGTTTGGCCAGATCGCGCTCTCCGGGCAGAGCGTTCCTGTAAATCAGGAGCAGGACTGCGCCTTTAGCGTGATTAACAGCGGTAAAAGCGCCATAGCAAACGGCTGGGTAAAGCTGCTGGACGCAGACGGAAACGAACTCACGTCCGCTTATATCGGCAATATAGAGGCAGGCGGCCAGTTTGCAAGCAATTACACGCTGCCCGTTACGTTTAAACAAGCCGGCGCGCAGAATCTGACGCTTGTTTTTGATTATGAAAATGACGCAGGGGAACCCAAATCCGTTTCTAAGGATTTTTCCGTAACGGCGCAGCAGCAGGAAGATCCGTATGCCGAACTTCAGGCGCAGAATGAAGTAACGCAGGGCGAGGGCGATTATACGCTGTTTTATCTGATCGGCGCGGTGCTCGCGGTTGTGATTCTTGTGGTTGTGCTTCTTGTGGTAAAGCGCAGAAAATCAAAAAAAGGCGGTGAGGAGCCTGATGAAGAGATCTGATATTTTTGCCATGGCGCTGCGCAACCTCAAAGGGAGGCGCTCGCGCACAAAGCTGACAGTTATGGGCGTTGTGATCGGAACCTGCGCCATTGTAATCATGATCTCCATAGGCGTGGGGATCAACAATACAGTTACGCAGCAGTATCAGAATTCCGCGTCTGCAACCAGGATCAGCGTTTATAAAAACGATGCCGCTGCGGATGATCCGAATGTAAAACAGCCGCCTTTGGATGACCGTGCTGTGGAATATATCGAAAGCATAGAGCATGTGAAAACAGTAATGCCCGTTGTGAATATGACGGAATATGCAAAGATCACCCGCGGCAGGTATTCCTATACCGGCGGCAGTATTACCGCAGTGGATTTTGATCAGTTTGCCGATCTCGGCATTACCGCCTCCGGAAGTGAGATCATTCCTTCGGCGGATACGTATACCGTGTATTTCGGAGACAGAGCCGTTGTGAATTTTACGGACAGCAACGGAAACTCCGTGAAATATGATTCTGATGCGGACGGCAAGATCACGGATTGCGAGATCAAGCCGCTTTCGGACTCGTTTTCTATTTCTCCGTCAGGCGGCGATTCCGCAGACGGGCAGAATTCTTCCTCCGTGCAGCCGCAGCGCATTCGCGTTGCCGGCGTCATTGATTCACCCGGCAGTTCGGGCATGGATACTTCCAATACCATCTTTATGGATATGAAAGCTGCGCAAAAACTTCTGCGCGAGTATAACGCGCTGAACGCAAAGCCCAATACGCCGCCGGAATATTCGGAGATCTATGTGTATGCGGATGATGTGAAATATGTAACCGCTGTGCAGCAGGCAATCGGCGCGTCCGGCCTTGCAACCTATTCGAACGAGGATGATATCAACAGCACCAAACGCACCATGGCAGCCGTGCAGCTTGTGCTCGGGGCAATCGGCGCCGTATCCATGCTTGTGGCGGCGTTCGGCATCAGCAATACGATGATCATGGCCGTGTATGAGCGCACAAAGGAGATCGGCGTTATGAAAGTGATCGGCTGTGATATTGCCGATATCAAAGCTGTGTTTTTGTGCGAGGCAGGTATGATCGGGCTGATCGGCGGCGTGATTGGCGTGGTGATCAGCATTATTGTTTCATTTATCGCAAATCTTGCGGCGGATGCCGTGATCGGCTCCCTTGCCGGTGATGCTTCCGCAGATATAACGGTTTCTTCGGTTCCCGTTTGGCTGGTGCTGCTCGGCATTGGGTTTTCCGTTATCATCGGCATCGTTTCGGGCATTTCGCCCGCAAACAGGGCGGTTAAGGTCAGTGCCCTTAAAGCAATACACAATGAATAAGTTGGCAGGTGATGTGATTTGATGTTTTCGCTTGATTCAAGAAGCCGTGAGCCGATCTACGTTCAGCTTGAAAAGGAGATCGTGAAATATATCAATCTGGGCGTGTATGAGGCGGACAGTCCGCTGCCGTCTGTCCGCGCGCTTGCAACAGAGCTTTCAATCAATCCCAATACGGTTTCAAAAGCATATAAAAATCTGGAGCAGCACGGCGTGATCTACACTTCTCCGGGAAAAGGCGTGTTCGTCAATAAAACGGATCTTTCCGTTATCCACCGGGAGACGGAAAAAATCCTCACATCCGCACTGGAGGATGCCAAAAACGCCGGCATGGATAAAAATGAGGTTATCCATATCGTCAATTCTGTTTGGGAGGGAAGATCATGATCGAAATTAAGGAATTAACCAAAAACTTCGGCGGCACAAAGGCGCTGGACCACGTTTCGTTTCGTATATCGGACAGTTCTGTTTTTGGGCTGGTGGGTTCAAACGGAGCAGGCAAGAGCACGCTGCTAAGAGTGCTTGCCGGTATTTATCAGGCGGACGGCGGCAATGCGTATCTGGACGGCGAAACGCCTTTTGAAAATCTGAACGTAAAAAACAACACCGCGTTCGTTTCTGATTTTCCGTATTTTTATCCGGGCGCAACGCTGGATTCCTTTGCAAAATATTACAAACGCGCGTATTCCGGGTGGGACGATACAAGGTATGCAAATCTGAAAAGCGTTTTCCCCATATCGGCAAATCAGAAGATCTCTTCCATGAGCAAAGGTATGCAAAGGCAGGCGGCTATCATCCTGGCTCTTTCCCATGCGCCGAAGTACGTTTTGTTTGATGAGATTTTTGACGGCCTGGATCCGGTTATACGCGAATTGGTGAAAAAGATCTTGATTGAATATATTTCCGTTATGCATGCCACCGTTGTGATCGCCAGCCATAATCTGAGGGAACTGGAGGGCTTTTGCGATCACATTGGTCTTCTCCATCAGGGCGGCGTGCTGCTGGAAAAGGATATAGACGGCGAATCCGCAGGCATCTTCCGCGTGCAGTTCGTGATGCCTAAAGCGGATTTTGAGGCGATCAGACCTCAGCTCAAGATTGTAAATGAAGCCCATCAGGGTAAAATGATCCAGCTTACCGTCAAAGGTGAGGAAGAGGATATAAGGCGGGTTATAGAATCCAAGGCGCCCGTATTTTTCGAGGCGCTTCCGCTCACCCTGGAGGAATTGTTTATCAGTGAAATGGAGGGCGCAGGTTATGAAATCAACAAATTATTCAGTTAAAGGCGTTTTTTTCGCTGCGTTCACGGCAACGGCACGCCGCCAGCTTCCCGGCGCGCTGATCGCCGCGGCGGTGTCTGCCATTGTGTCTGTGATCTATGCGCTGTTTTACTGCACCGGCTATTACGGCTACGATAATGATATTTCCTACGGCGTTAAGATGTGGGGTTCTGCGGTTTTGTTTATAGCCGCTGTGTACAGCGCCATTTCCGTCGGCGTGATGTTTAATGCGTATTTCAGCCGCAGGGCGTGCGATTATCACTTTGCCATGCCGTTTAAAAGAAGTCATCTTTACCATGCAAACTTTCTGTTCGGCTTAACGGCAATCGCCTTGCTGATCGCGGTTTCCGTTGCGGTATTTTCCGCCACTGCCGGCATTATTTCCGCTGCCAATCCGGAGGGAAAAGTAACGTATATAATTCTAACGGCAGAAGTTTTAAAGCCGTTGCTGACGCTGCTTGCGTCTCTCCTTGCAGGTTATTCCGCCTGCACGATGTGCGCCGCGGTCTCCGGCAAATGGCTGCAATATGCTGTGCTGGTGTTTATATGCATCTTTTCCGTGCCGGTACTGCTGATCGGCATTGCCTCCAGAATCAATTCCATCTGGGGGGTTATGGTAAGTTTGTTTGATTTTGCAAGCATAACGCCGGTTGGCGTGGCGGCCATGCTGCTTAAGGAGCCGGCGGACGGTATGTGCATTTTCATGTCCGTTGTGGCGCTTGCCGAATGTTTGGGTATGTATCTTGCCGGCCTTCTCTCCTTTAAACGCAGAAAAGCGGAGATCGCGGAAAGCGGTCAGGGCGGTTCCCTTATAAAATATCTGCTGATGGCGCTGTTTGTGGCGTCCGGATTCCTGTATTTCGGCGCCTCGGAAAATCTGCTCGTAACCATTGTTACCGGTGTGATTACTGCGTTTGTGTGCGCGGCGCTGTTCAGTGCCGTTCAGGTTCGCCGCAAAAAGGTTTTCACCAAGAAAACAGGTGTTCTCTTCGGCGCGGTAACGGGGGTCTGCCTTGTGCTCACGGTGGGCATTTACTTTTCCAATTCTTCCTCTTATGTAAAATATGTTCCGGAAGCGGATGAGGTGGAAAGTGTTACCATTACGGAATATGACGGCTATGATTCCTACAACAGCGTTTCGCTGGATTATATTATGCAGATTCTGAACGGCAGCACGGCAGAAGCCCGCCGGGCAACGCTTACCGAGCCGCAGAATATACAAACGGTTGTGGATTTCCACACCCTTGCCGTTTCGGATAAAGTGATCCGAAATACATCCGCCAACGGTGCGGAAAATGTAAACGATCTGCTGCCGGCAGGTTCTGAAAATGATGTGCCGCAGGCAACAACGGCGGCTGTGTCCGATCCCTCTGTCGCGGATGGCGTTACGGTCAATGAGGAAGATTATTTTATCGGCGACCGGATCGACTGCTCCCTTGCATATAAACTGAAAAACGGCAGAACGGTATACAGGTCTTACGCCATTAAATCCCCGGATTATGATCTGTGGCATCAGTTCCTTGCCGCATTTAAGAATAAAGAGGCGGTTATGCAGGAAGATGCGTTTGCCGTTGATATCAACGATGTGCTTTATGTGGAAACCACGGTTTACCAAATTGTAACAGGAGAAGAGGCAACCTCCGTTGCGGATCAAAGCTATGTTTTGCCTGCGGCGGAGTGGGAGCAGATCCGTGACGTTCTTGCCGAGGACAGAACCAAAGAAGAGGATGACGTATTTTATTACGGCTCCGCTACAGGCGCCACGCTCACCGTTTGCTGTATTAATCCTGAACTTCCGGAAGAACAGAAAGCGCAGCTGCGCGCCATGACGCCAAAAGAAAAGTATGATTACGTTTCTCTTGCAGGTTCTGATATGTTATCGGATCCTAAGAAATTCCCGGTTTATCCGGAAGTGGGATACAGCGTTTATATTACGGTGCAGGATGAAAACGCCATGCATCTGCTGCAAAGCCCGGAAACCAGAGACAGCGCTATTTTAACGCTGGATCTGACCTGATCCGGTGCCCGGAGCCGCAGATCGTAAACATCGTCTGCGGCTTTTGCACGGGGCGTTTATAAAGAAAAAAAACTCCGGCTGGAATTCAGCCGGAGTTTTACTTTTGGTTGCAGCGCAAACAGCCGGGCGTTTGCCGCGGCGTTTTTTACTGTTAAAAATTTAAAACTATCTTAAAAGAGAGAATCCGATATCAATGGCACCGCTCAGCAGGCGCGATGTTTTTTTCATTCCGATGGTTTCGGTGATCCATAAAATAATCAGCGCCACCAGAATGGCTATGATCAGCGTTTCTTTTTTCATTCTGCGCACCTCCGTTAAACAGCAAAGGTTTATTTTGCTTTTTTTCGCTAATAATATTATAAACTTTTTTAAAAATAAATCAATAGCCGCCGGGCATTTCCTTTGTGTATGTTTTCACAAATTATTATAAAATAATAAACAAAAATGAAAAATTAAGGTTGAAAAACGCAATCATCTGTTTTATAATACTACTAATTTGGATGATTTCGGGGGAATGTTTATGCAAAACCTTATTTTTCATATAAACGCGTTTCCCGTTGCGGCGGAAACATACAAAGAATATCTCGGAGGTGTTGATTGGGTGCTTACTTCAGAAGTTGTTATTTCCGGCATCGTGATTGTTATGCTGGTGCTTATCCTGCTTATCCTTATTTTCAAGGGCTTTGGCAAGGCAGTTTCAAAAAGTGAAAAATCCGTTCAGGATCACAACCCTGCTGTGCAGGCGGCTGCGCCTGCTGCATTTGCCGCTCCTGCGCCGGCTCCTGCCGTTCAAAACGGCATCAGTGCAGAGATTGTTGCGGCGATTGCGGCTGCAGTCTATGCGGCAGAGGGCGGAAAGCCGGTAACGATTCGCTCTATCAGGGTCAAAACTGTTGCGGGCAGAAATCCGTGGGCTGCCGCGGCAATTGCGGAAAACACAAGACCTTTCTGATAAGCTGAAAACGGGTTTGCGGCAACAGCCCGTTTTTTAACGCATTTTTTTAACGGAGGGCTTTTATAATGGATATTTTACAGGGCGTTTGGGGCGCGCTGGTTGAGATCATCAAAAACAGCGGTTACGCGTTTTTCTTTACCGACGGCGGCTACCTCAACCTCATTATGATCGGTGTATCCTTTTTCTTCCTGTGGCTCGGCATCAAAAAAGGGTTTGAGCCGCTGCTGATGATCCCGATTGCTTTCGGAATGCTGCTTGCCAATATTCCGGGGGCAAATCTTGCCGTGCAGTATAATGATCTGCAGGGCTTTATAGATCTTGTTGCGGGCAGAATGGTGAATGACGCGGGGCAGGTGTGCACACCCGGGCTCCTTGATTTTCTGTATTTCGGAGTAAAAGCGGGTATTTATCCTCCGCTGATCTTTCTGGGTATCGGCGCTATGACGGATTTTTCGCCCCTGATTGCGAATCCGTCCAGCTTTATCCTCGGCGCTGCCGCGCAGCTCGGCATTTTCTTTACCTATGTCGGCGCCATCCTGCTGAAATTTACCCCGCAGGAGGCAGGCTCCATCGCCATTATCGGCGGCGCGGACGGCCCCACGGCCATTTTCGTAACTTCTCAGCTTGCGCCGGAAATGCTTGGCACAATCGCGGTCGCGGCCTATTCGTATATGGCGCTCGTGCCGGTGATTCAGCCGCCCATCATGCGCGCGCTTACAACAAAAAAAGAGCGCAGCGTGGTTATGGATACACTGCGCCCTGTTTCAAAACTTGAAAAAATACTTTTCCCCATTATGGTTACGGTTATCGTTTCCCTGCTGCTGCCGGATGCGGCTTCACTTGTGGGTATGCTGATGTTTGGCAACTTGCTCAAAGAGAGCGGCAGAACGGAAAGAATCGCCAAGGCGGCGCAGAACGAACTGATGAATATCATCACAATCATGCTTGGTCTGTCCGTAGGCGCCACCACCAGCGCCCAGAGTTTCTTAAACGCAAAGTCGCTCGGGGTTATCGTGCTGGGTCTGATTGCGTTTTCGGTGGGCACTGCCGGCGGTGTGCTCTTCGGCAAACTGATGTATGTGATCACAAAGGGCAAAGTCAATCCGCTCATCGGCTCGGCGGGCGTTTCTGCGGTTCCCATGGCGGCGCGCGTCAGCCAGAAAGAAGGGCAAAAGGAAAATCCGACAAACTTCCTGCTTATGCACGCAATGGGCCCGAACGTTTCCGGCGTGATCGGTTCTGCCGTTGCGGCAGGTGTTCTGCTTACGCTTCTTGGGTAAAACCAAATGATCCGGGGGTGCTTTCGGCGCCCCTTTTTTGACCGCCTGTTTGCCGATATACCATTACGGCAGGCAGGGCGGTTTAATCTGCTTTTTTAGGCTTGCGTCAGGCAGGCCGGTTTTTATTCTGCATATTTTTTTATTTGAGGTGTACATAATGGCATTAAATGAAATGCAGCAACAGGCTGTGGACTGCACAGAAGGCCCTCTTTTGATCCTTGCGGGTGCCGGTTCGGGCAAGACTACCGTGCTTGTAAACCGCGTGCAGCATATTATTGAAAGCGGCCTTGCGCTTCCGTGGCAGGTGCTTGCCATAACGTTTACAAATAAGGCGGCGGGTGAAATACGCGAAAGGCTGATCAGCACCGTGGGCGAGGAGGCGCGCGATATCTGGGCGCACACGTTTCATTCCTGCTGCGGCAGGATCTTAAGGCGGTTTGCGGACCGGCTCGGCTATACTTCCCATTTTACAATCTATGATACGGATGACCAGAAACGTGTGATGAAACACTGCCAAAAATCCCTTGGCATAACGGATAAGATCCTGCACCACAAATCCATTCTTTCCGAAATGAGCACGGCGAAGGACAGCCTGATCGACCCTGCCGAATATAAAATCAGCGCGCAGAATGATTTTCGCAAAGCCAGGATCGCGGAGTGCTATGAACTCTATCAGAAAGAACTGCTGAAAGCGGACGCCATGGATTTTGACGATATGATCTTTAATACCGTAAAACTTCTGCGTGAAAACGAGGATGTTTTGCAGCTGTATCAAAAGCAGTTTAAATATGTTATGGTGGATGAGTATCAGGATACTTCCCATGCGCAGTATGTGCTGGTTTCTATGCTTGCCGGCGGGTACAACAATATCTGCGTGGTGGGTGATGATGACCAAAGCATCTACCGCTTCCGCGGCGCAACGATTGAAAATATCCTCTCTTTTGAGCATCAGTATAAAAATGCAAAAGTGATCCGCCTGGAGCAGAATTACCGCTCTACCCAGAATATATTGGATGCGGCAAACGCCGTGATCTCCAACAATAAAAACCGCAAGGGCAAAAATCTTTGGACTTCTGCCGGCGCGGGGGATAAGATCATTCTGAACACGCTGGATGACGAGGCGGATGAAGCGCAGTTTATTGCCGATGAGATCCTTAAAAATGTTAAAAACGGCAGAAAAATGCGGGATCATGCCATCCTTTACAGAATGAACGCCCAGTCCAGAAACATAGAAATCACGCTTGCCAAAAGCGGCATTCCCCATGTTGTGATCGGCGGTCACAGGTTCTTTGACCGTAAGGAGATCAAAGATATCGTCAGTTATTTTGCCGTGATTAACAACCCGGCAGATAACGTTCGGCTTCAGCGCATTATCAATGTGCCGAAACGCGGCATTGGCGATACGATGTTCGCCAATGTTATGGAGATTTCAACAGGTATCAGCGTATCTGCGTTTGAGGTGTGCGAGCGTGCGGATGAATTTCAGAAGACCCAGCGCGCGGCGCGCAGGCTGTGTGAATTTACGGATCTGATCAAACATTTTCAGCAGTGCCTGGAGGACGGTATGCCGCTTTCCGATCTGTTGCAGGAGATCATTGAAAAAACAGGTTATAACGATTATCTGGATGAGGATCCGGAAACCGCGCAGGACAGGAAAGATAATATCAGCGAACTTTCCACAATGTTTATCCGCTATCAGCAGGAAAACGAAGATTTTGACCTTTCTGATTTTCTGGAGGATGTTGCTCTGGTTTCGGATATTGATACTTACAACAGCGATGATGACGCCGTTGTGCTTATGACGCTGCACGCAGCCAAAGGGCTGGAGTTCCCGGTCGTTTTCATCCCCGGTATGGAGGACGGCATATTTCCCGGAAATCAGTCTCTTTACAGTGATGAGGATCTGGAAGAAGAGCGCCGCCTTGCGTATGTGGGCATAACCCGCGCCAAGGAAAAACTGTATCTGCTCAACGCCCGCAGGCGCATGCTTTACGGCACCACGGGCAGAAATTCGCCTTCCAGATTTTTGCGTGAGATTCCCATGAACGTGGTAAACGATATAACAGTGCACACCTTTACGCCGCGCGGTGCGTTTACAAGAAGCGCGTTTGCGGAAAACCCCACCGCCAAAACTGCGCTTTCTTCTCATAAATTCGGTCAGGTCGGGTTTGAACGTTCCAATTCCGGCGCGCGCTTTGAGGTTGGAGATACGGTAACGCACAAGGCGTTCGGCACGGGTGTAATCCTTTCCGCCAAGCCTATGGGCAACGATACGCTGCTGGAGATCGCATTTGATAAGGCGGGCACCAAGAAATTGATGGCAAATTTTGCAAAACTGGATAAAGTTTGATGCTTAAGATCTCCTGAATACAGAACGATATTGAAAAAGGTCTGCCTTGGCGGCAGACCTTTTTGTGTTTTTTAACTGTTTTCTTTTGCGCTGTCGGCGTCTGTATCGTCCGTATTGCAGCAGCAGGAAGCGTTGGAGTCCGTTCTTTCCGGCGGGAAGAATTCGTCCACGGGGAAATCGATGTTCTGGAATGTGTCGCACGGGTTTTGTGTGTTGCACTCGCATTCTCTCTGCGGAATGCAGTAATCATAAGCCGGGATCAGAATCTGAACATCCCTTTCCATCTGCACAATGCTGAAAAGGCCGAGCGTTACCAATACGGCTTTTGTGGCGCCTGCGCTTGGAACGGTGTCCTGCGAATTTTGAAGAATGGACTGGGGAAAAGATGTGCAAAGCGGAATACAGCAGTCGCAAAGATCAATCACGTCACACGCCAAGATCACGGGATCCACTGCCTGCACCTTCGCCGTCGGGTTCGTGTAACTCGGCGCCTCCGGGCAGTCCGTAGCGTCGCACGCGGGGTTGGATGTGAACACTTTCACATTGCCGTCTGATCCGTAAAGAATGCATTTTTTGGTAAACTGCGCATAGCCTACGGCCACTTCCGGCGTGGTACACGGCGCGGAATAAGTATCAAATTCAAGGCGGAAATAAAAGGTGATGTCCACCGCGTAGTAGCCCCTGTTGAAAGGCACTTCGTCCACGTCAATGGAAACGTAAACCACTTCGCACTCGCGGCATTTTACGCTTACCGCCTCGTCTATCAGCCTTTGGCTCCTTGAAAAAAACGTAACTCTGAGATCCTCGAGGCAATCTTTTGAAACGCAGCTGTCATAAATTCGCTTTGTGTCTACACACACAGCCTCATTTATGCGGTTTTCACCGGCGTTAATAATGGTGTTTGCCATAAAAAAACTCCTTTGCAGAATATTTGAAGTTAACTTCATATCATTCTATGCAGGAGTTTTTTTGTTGACAATTTTATTTTAAATTTTAAGCGCTTTGCTCAAAAAATCAGTCAAACGCCGGATACATTCTTCTGTATAGCGCGTTTATGCGGCGGAAATAATCGCCGTCGGCGCTGTCAATTGTTTCTTTCGTGGTGCGAAAGCGCCAGTTTTTATCAGCGACGCCGGGAATGTTCATGCGCGCGTCGCTGCCGAATCCACACATGTCCTGAAAAGAGATCATTGCCACGTTGGAACTGCTTTTCCACACCGTTTCTATGATCCGGCGGCAGGAGGGGCTTTTGTAGCCGCCCTCGCCCCAGTTATCGCTGTCAAAGCCGCAGTAATCCAGGGCAAAACGCCGTTCCTCCTCGTTTGCCTCCCAAAGCCAGCCAAGCAGGGTGTTATTGTCGTGCGTGCCAACATAGTTTATGCTGTTTTGCACGGCATTGTGCGGCAGATGGGCAGAATCGGCGTGCGCGTCAAAGCCAAACTGCACAACTTTCATTCCGGGAAATCCCGTGTCCTGCAGCAGTTTTATTACGTCTTCCCCAAAAGTGCCAAGGTCTTCCGCAATGATCGGGGCGTTTGGGTGCCTTTCAAACAACTTGCCGAAAAGCTCCATGCCCGGCCCTTTTTGCCATTCGCCGTTTTTGGCGTTCTCGGCGTCCGCGTCCACCTCATAATAACTCGCAAACGCGCGGAAGTGGTCTATGCGCACCACGTCAAACGTCTTGAGCGCCGATTCAATTCTGGATATCCACCAGGCATAGCCGTCTTTTTTCATCGCGTCCCAGTCATAGATGGGATTCCCCCAAAGCTGCCCGTCCTCGCTGAAATAATCCGGCGGAACGCCTGCCACTTTGCTCGGCTTTAGCGTTTCTTTATCTATTTTAAACAGCGGCAGATCCGCCCACACGTCCACGCTGTCCATAGCCACGTAAATGGGCATATCGCCGATCACGGCAACGCCTTTTTTGTTTGCGTACTGTTTAATCTCATACCACTGTTTGTAAAAAATGAACTGCGCAAATTTCCAAAACGCGGCGTTCTCTTCAAAAGAATAAATGTCTTTTACGCATTCGGCATACACCGCCTGTTTTTTATCCCACTGCCACCAAGCGCTGCCGCCGTTCTGTTCCTTTGCCGCCATATAAACGGCGTAGTCCGTAAGCCACGGGTTAGCGATCTCAAATTCCTTGATCTGCCGCGCCGTTTCGCCGTCAATCCGGGAAAACGCTTTTTTCAGCAAGGTATATCTCTTTTGCGCGGCAAAATCATAGTCCGCAGTGTAGGGCGATCCTGTGTAAACGTTATCTTCCACGTCCTGCCCGTCCACAAGCCCCATGTCCAAAAGCCCTTTTGGATCAATAAAAAGATAATTGCCGGCAAAAGCGCTCGGCGAGCAGTAAGGGCTGTTGGACGCGTCCGTGGGATTAAACGGCAGTACCTGCCAATAGGTGAATCCCATATCGCTGATCCGGTCTATAAAATGTTTCACGTTTTCGTCAAAAACGCCAATTCCGTATCTGCCGGGCATGGAACTGATGTGCATCAGCACCCCGGCGCCTCTTTTTTTCAGCATTTTGCATATCCTTTCCCGCTTGCAGGCGGTAAAAATCCTTCTTTTCAAACAATTTTAACAAAAATGTGCCCGTTTGGCAATACAAAGCATAAAATGCGCCTGCTATTATATATTATTTTAAAAGATTTAATAATTTATTATTGAATCTATACGCGCCTTTTGCTATAATTAAAAATACTATGGAAAAGTGTTTATACCCGTAAAATTCAGGCGTTTGCCATAAGCGGAAAGAGGTGGGATAATGGATTCTTTTAAATTGAAAACGGCAACGGTTCCCCAAACGGAACTGGATATTCAAAAGGAGTTTTGCAAAAAGGTGCGGTCCGTTATCTCAAAACGGTATGATCCGGCGCCGCTTGCCTGCGTTGTAACTTACGGCTGCCAGCAGAATGTGGCGGACAGCGAAAAAATAAAAGGCATGCTGCATGAAATGGGCTACGGCTTTACCGAAGAACGCACCAAAGCGCAGCTTATCCTGTTTAACACCTGCGCCGTGCGCGAGCATGCGGAAGACAGAGTGTTCGGTAATGTGGGCGCGCTGAAAAAGTACAAGCATGAACATCCCGGCGTTGTAATTGCCTGCTGCGGCTGTATGATGCAGCAGCAGCACATTGCGGAAAAAATTAAAAAAAGTTTTCCGTTTGTGGATCTTGTTTTCGGCACGCACGTGATCCATCAGCTGCCCGGCCTTTTATATAAGACGTTAACGGGCCAAAAACGTGTTTTTGAGATACCGGATATGGACGGCGTGATCGCAGAGGGCGTTCCTGTTCTCCGGGATGAGGAAAAAAGAGCGTGGCTGCCCATTATGTACGGTTGCAACAATTTCTGCACATACTGCATTGTGCCCTATGTGCGCGGCAGAGAGCGCAGCCGCGATCCGCAGGATATTCTGAAAGAGGCAAGGGAACTGGTTCAAAACGGCTGCAAGGAAATCACACTGCTCGGCCAGAACGTAAATTCTTACGGCAAAAATCTGGAACCGAAAGTAACATTCGCACAACTGCTTCGGATGATCAACGATATAGACGGTGATTTCAGAATACGGTTTATGACCAGCCATCCAAAGGACTGCACCCGCGAACTTCTGGAAACCATGGCGCAGTGCGATAAAGTGGCAAAGCATCTGCACCTGCCGTTTCAAAGCGGAAACGATCGTGTGCTGAAAGCCATGAACCGCAATTACACCAGAGAAAAATATCTTTCCCTTATCCGTTACGCAAAGGAACTGATGGGGGACGCGCTTTCCATAACATCCGATATCATCGTCGGGTTCCCGGGCGAAACTTATGAGGAGTTTCAAGATACGCTTTCTCTGATTGAAGAGGTCAGATTCACCTCGCTCTTCACCTTTATTTATTCGCCCAGAAACGGAACGCCGGCCGCCCGCATGCCGGATCCCGTGCCTGCTGAGGAAAAGGGCAGGTGGCTTAGAGAACTGCTTGCCGTTCAGGAAAAAATCTCGGCGGAGAATATGAAAAAATATGCCGGCAAAACATTTAAATGCTTTGTTTACGGCAAAGGCAAACTCGGCGAACATTCGCTGGAGGCCAGAACGGACGGCAATCTGATCGTTGAGTTTGACGGCGACGAGAGCCTGATCGGCTCTTTTAAAAACATAACCGTTACCGAACCGCTCACTTATGTATTAAAGGGCAGGCTCGCGGAAGAATATTAAATAAAAATAATTTTGAAAGGATTTTATACTATGGCACTTGAAAACGCACTTCGTGAACTCGGAAAGGAAATTCAGAAAGACGCGCGCTTTAAAGCGCTTCAGGACGCTGCCGCAAAAAATGACGCGGACGAAAATCTTCAGGAGCAGATGAAACAGCTTCAGCTCTATTCCCTTCAGTATCAGCAGGAAACAGGTAAGGGCGATGATGCTGATAAGGAAAAAATAGAGGAACTTCAGAATGATTATCAGAATCTTTATGAGGAAATCATGAAGAATGAAAATATGGAAGTTTATTCCGCCGCCGCTTCCCAAATGGAGGAAATGGCGCAGTATATCAGCAAGATGATCGGCCTCTTTTTTGACGGGGAGGACCCTGAAACCTGTCAGATCCCGGATGAATCCTGTACGCATGACTGCTCAACCTGCGGCGGCGGATGCGGATATTAATATCCGATTTACGTTATAAATTTTAAATTAAGGAGGATGAATATGGCAGGCAAAAAGCAAAACGGGCTTTCGCCTATGATGGAACAGTATTTTGATATAAAAAGCAAATATCCCGATATGCTGTTGTTCTTTCGCCTGGGCGATTTCTACGAAATGTTTTTTGACGACGCCAAAATCGCCTCCGAGGAGCTGGATCTTGTGCTGACCGGCAGGGATTGCGGGCAGGAGGAGCGCGCCCCCATGTGCGGCGTTCCGTTTCACTCTGCGGATAACTATATTGCCAAATTGGTAAACCGGGGATATAAAGTTGCCATATGCGAGCAGCTGGAAGATCCCAAACTGGTGAAAGGCCTTGTTAAGCGCGATGTTGTCCGCATCATAACGCCCGGCACCGTAATTGAGGGCAATATGCTGGAGGACGGCGTAAACAATTACCTTTGCTGTATCTGCAAAGGGGATAACGAAACGGGCATCTGCTTTGCAGATGTTTCAACCGCGGAGTTTCATCTGACTGCCGTTAAGGGTGATCATGCTGAAGAACAGATCACGGACAGGCTTGCAACCTATCAGCCCAAAGAGGTGCTGATCAATTCCGCCGCGCTGGATTACGATCGGGTGGCGGCGTTTATCAAAGACCGCCTCGGCACAAAAGTGCAGCTGCTGGATGATGGTAAATTCAGTTTTGAGGGCGCCACGGATCTGATTCTGGAAACGCTCGGCAGGCAGGAGATCGATTCGCTCTCGCTCGGCAGCAGCAAAAGCGTGGTCTGCGCGCTCGGCGCCGTGATCGGCTACCTGAAAGAGGTGCAAAAGAAAGACGAGATCGAAACGCCGGCGGATATAGATTATTTTGATGATACCGAGTATATGAAACTCGATATGAACGCCCGCCGCAATCTGGAACTCACCAGTTCCATGATGACGGGGGATAAAAAGCATTCCCTCTTGTGGGTGTTGGATAAAACCAAAACGGCAATGGGCAAGCGTATGATCCGCAGCTGGCTGGAGATGCCGCTGATGTCTGCCGCAAGGATCACAAGGCGCCAGAATGCCGTTGCCGAATTTGCAGACAGCCCCGAACTGCGGGATAAGATCCGCAATGCGCTGACCGGGGTCAGCGATGTGGAGCGGCTGATGGCGCGCGTTGCCTATTCAACCGCAAATGCCAAGGAATTAAGATCGCTTCAGGCAACCTGTGAGAAACTGCCGGAAATCAAAGCGCTTTTGGAAAACACCGGCAGCGCATATCTGAAAGAAATCTATGCAAAGATAGATACCCTTGCCGATGTGCAGGATCTGATTCAGCGCGCAATCGTGGATGAACCGCCGTTTTCGCTGCGTGAGGGCGGCATGATCCGCCGCGGATTCAGCCCTGAACTGGATGAGCTGAAAAGTATTATGGAGGACGGCGCCGGCGTTATTGCCGCGATTGAAGCAAGGGAACGTGAAAAAACAGGTATTCCCAAACTGAAAGTGGGCTACAACAGAGTGTTCGGCTACTATATCGAGGTCACCAATTCCTATAAAGATCTTGTGCCGGAAACTTACATAAGAAAACAAACTTTAACCAATTGTGAAAGATATATAACCCAGGAACTGAAAGATCTGGAGGGCAAGGTGCTCGGCGCAAAGGACAGAGCCGTGGCGCTGGAATATGACGTTTTCTGCTCTGTGCGGGAAGATGTGGCAAAAGAGGCGCAAAGGATACAGAAAACAGCCAAGGCGCTTGCCGCGCTGGATACGCTTGCTTCCCTTGCGGAAGTTGCCGTAAACAACAATTACACCTGCCCGCAGATCAACACAAGCGGCGCCATAGAGATTGAGGACGGCAGGCACCCGGTTGTGGAAGCGCTGATGGACGGCGCGCCTTTCGTTCCCAACGATACGCTGCTGGATACGGATGAAAACCGCTGCATGATCATCACCGGCCCGAACATGGCTGGTAAATCCACCTATATGCGGCAGATCGCGCTGATCGTTCTGATGGCGCAGATTGGTTCATTCGTGCCTGCGCGCAGCGCAAGCATCGGCATTACGGATGCAATTTTTACACGCGTGGGCGCGTCAGACGATCTTGCCACCGGTCGCTCCACTTTTATGGTGGAGATGAGCGAGGTATCGTCCATTCTGCAAAACGCAACGCCCAAAAGCCTGATCATTCTGGATGAGATCGGTCGCGGCACTTCCACGTTTGACGGCATGAGCATTGCGCGCGCCGTGCTGGAATATGTGTGCAAAAAAAAGACGCTCGGCGCGAAAACGCTTTTTGCCACCCATTATCATGAACTCACGGCAATGGAGGGCATGCTGGACGGCGTGAAAAACTATTCCATAGCCGTAAAAAAACGCGGGGATGATATCACGTTCCTGCGCAGGATCGTCCGCGGCGGAGCGGATGAAAGTTTCGGCATAGAAGTTGCGAAACTTGCCGGCGTGCCGGACAGTGTTGTCCGCCGGGCAAAAGTAATCCTGAAAGAACTGGAAAAAAACAAAGTCAGCATCGAGTTTAAGGCGGAGGACGCCGTTGTGGAGGAAGAAGAGGATATCCAGTACAATTTTGCCGCAAACGGCAAAAATGAGATTCTGGAGATTTTGCGCGCAACGGATGTAAACACGCTTACCCCGATTGAGGCGATGCAGACGCTTTATGATCTTAAGAAAAAAGCAGAGGAACTGAAATAAATTTTAAAAGAGGTGATATGTATGGCGCACATCAATATTCTGCCGAAAGAGGTATACAGCCTGATTGCCGCCGGCGAGGTGGTGGAAAGGCCCATGAGCGTTGTGAAAGAAATGCTTGAAAATTCCATAGACGCGGGCGCAAAGCATATCACCGTGGAAATCAAAAACGGCGGAACCACCTATATCCGTATAACGGATGACGGCAGCGGTATCGCAAGGGAAGACGTAAAAAAAGTCTTTATCTCGCACGCCACTTCCAAGATTCTGACCGGGGAAGACCTAAATTCCATCGGCACGCTTGGTTTCCGCGGCGAGGCAATGGCTTCTATTGCCGCTGTGGCAAAGGTGGAACTGCTCACCAAAACCCAAGAGGAAACAACGGGAACGCGCTATGAGATCAAAGGCGGCGAGGAGATCAGCCTGGCGGATGCCGGCTGCCCGAAGGGCACAACGGTTGTTGTAAGGGATATCTTCTTTAACGTTCCCGCCAGAATGAAATTTCTGAAAAAAGACGTAACGGAAGGCAACGCCGTGCAGGGCGTTGTGGATCGGATTGCCCTTTCCCACCCGGAGATCTCGTTTCGGTTTATCAGAGAGGGCAGGCAGGTGCTGATCACCTCCGGCAATTCGGATCTGAAAGGCACTATCTATTCCGTGTTCGGCTCTGAACTTTCAGATACGCTGATCGAAACGGATTACAGCTATCAGTCTATGCGCCTTACAGGCTATGTGAGCCGTCCGCACCAGTCCCGAAAATCCCGCGCCATGCAGTTTTTCTTTATAAACGGCAGGCTTGTTAAAAGCGCAACGGCAATGGCGGCGCTGGAGCAGGCATATAAAAATCTGATCATGGTGGGCAGATATCCCGCCTGTGTGCTGAATATAGAGATTGATCCGAAACTGGTGGATGTAAATGTGCATCCGTCCAAAACAGAGGTTCGGTTCATAAATGAACGGCCTGTTTTTGATCTGGTGTATTACGGTGTAAAGACCGCTTTGGAAACGAAAAATTCCGTGAAAGAGGGCGGCTTTTATCAGGGCCAAAACGGCAGGGTTTATAAACAGCTGGAAAAGGAAAGCACAAAGATTGATTTCGGTGTTAAGCCGCCGCAGCCGTCCCAGCTGAAATTTTCAAATGCGCCTGCGCAAAACAGCGGCTGGAGCGTTTCGGCGCCGTCCGGTTACCGGGCACACCGCCGCGCGGACAGTTACGGCGATCCTGCGGATTATAAAATTAAAACCGGCAGGATCTTTACGGAGAATGAAACGGTCTCCGAAAATGAATACTCCACCACTGTGGCGGTTGATTTTTCCGATAAAAAGGAGCAGGCAGAAGAACATGGCGTTTCAAATACGAATTCTGAAAAGAATAACGCCCCCGCAGCGGATACAGCCGCGGATCTCATCGTTGAGGAAAAAGATGATGTACCCGCTTTCAACGTTGTGGGCGAGGCGTTTGATACATATATTCTTGTTGAAATTAAAAATGATCTGTATTATATAGACAAGCATGCGGCGCACGAGCGCATGAATTTTGAAAGGTTCAAAAAGGACGCGGAGAAAAACGGCATCGCAAGCCAAGCGCTGATTGCGCCCGCAGCCGTTTCTATGGCGCCGGAGGAATATGAGGCGGTGATCTCCAATCTGCCGCTGCTTTCCAAATGCGGGTTCGGGGCAGAGGATTTCGGCTCAAATACCGTTTTGGTGCGGGAGATCCCGTCCCTTCTTGACGGGTGCGACGTGAAAGATCTGATTTTGGAGATCGCTCAGAAACTTCTGGAGCATAAAACCGATATAGAGCCGGAAAAGATGGACTGGATCTTTCATTCCGCCTCCTGCCGCGCCGCGGTAAAGGGCGGGGACAAGACTTCGCCGCAGGAAAGGGAACTGTTTGTGCAAAAACTGCTTTCCATGCCGGAGATCCGCTATTGCCCGCACGGCAGGCCGGTTATGGTCAGAATCTCCCGCTATGAGCTGGAAAAACAGTTCGGCAGGGTGCAGTGATGCAAAAAACCAAGATTATTGTTGTGGCGGGTCCTACCGCAAGCGGAAAAACAGCGCTTGCCGTGCAGATCGCAAAAGCGGTAAACGGCGAGATCATCTCGGCGGATTCTATGCAGGTCTATCAGGGTATGGGCATTGCCACCGCCGCGCCCACACAGCAGGAAATGCAGGGCGTCCGGCATCATTTGGTGCAGTGCCTGAACCGGGATGTTCCGTTTTCGGCTGCGGATTTCTGCCGGCTTGCCCGCAGCGCCGTAAAGGATATCGCCTCCCGCGGCAAAGTGCCGGTGATCGCCGGCGGAACAGGCCTTTTTATAGACAGCCTTGTGGATAACGTTCAGTTTATAGAAACCAAGAGCGATGACGCACTTCGGGCGCGCCTGATGGCAAAAGATACGGACGAACTTTATGATGAGCTTCTGAAAGCGGATCCGAAAGCGGCTGCCGGCATCCATAAAAACAACAAAAAACGTGTTGCGCGCGCCTTGGAGATCTATTATCTTACCGGCAAAACCAAAAGCGAGGCGGACCGGGATGCCGTAAAAGAAACGTCCCCTTATGACACGCTTTATTTTGTGATAGAATATCAAAACAGGCAGATCCTTTATGACCGCATCAACCGCCGTGTAGATCAAATGCTTGCGAACGGGCTTGTGGAGGAAGCGCGCCGCTGCCTGAAAACCGCAGGCAAAACGGCGGCGCAGGCGATCGGGCATAAGGAACTTCAGCCGTATTTCAACGGCAGCGCCGGCTTGGAAGAGGCGGCGGAAAATATAAAAAGAGAAACAAGAAGATATGCAAAACGGCAGATCACCTGGTTTAAAAGGCGCGAAAATGCCGTCCGCCTTGTTGCGGATGCGGAAAACGCCGATCTTGTAGGGGATGCCGTCAGAATAAGCAGGGATTTTTTGAATGGCGAATCGTGAAAATCGAAAAACGGAAAAGAAAATAAAACTTTCGCCCGCGCAAAAGCAGACCGCCGCTATGGCGTTTGTGGTTGCGCTGATTGTCGTTTATGTTGCGGTAGAGCTTTACGGCGCGTTCAACGTCAGCCTGAAAACGCAGACGGCGCTGGCCTCCACCGTTTATGAAACGATCAACGCCGATGCCCTTGTTGTTCGGGATGAACACACCGTGAAAGGCAACGGAGACGCGGTTACGGTCTCTTCCGTCAGCGACTGCGAAAAGGTTGTGAAAGGCGGCGAGATCGCGCTGACTTTCGGCTCGCAGGAAGCGGCGTCCGCCTATTCGCAGTATCTGGATCTGGAAAACGATCTGCAGTATTATTCGGATATGGAAAGCCAGGCGGTAGGGCAGGTAACCGATGTGGAATCACTGGATAACAGTATTCTTGAAAACATCAACGAATACATACGCGCCGCCGCGGCGCAAAATGTCGGCGCGGTCAGCGAGAGCGCCGCGGAACTGAACGACAGGTTTACGCGCCGTCAGATCCTGATTGGCAAAGAGATTGATTTTTCCTCCGTTATGCGTGAAACGGAGGAAAAGATGAACGCGCTGCATATCAGCGCCAACCAGCCGTCCGGCAGTATAACGGCGGATGAATCCGGCGTGTATTCGCAATATACGGACGGGCTGGAGAACGCATTTGATTACAGCAGTATAGATTCTTTGGATGTAAACACCTTAACTTCGTGGATACAGCAGGCGCAGACTCCGGCGCAGGAGCAGAATGCCGGCAAACTGATCACGGATTTTGAGTGGTATTTCTGTGCCGTTGTCAACACGGAGGATATCAGCGGTCTTGAAAACGGCGATGCGGTCGATGTTGCCGTTTCGGGCACGGACAGCGTTTACAGCTGCGAGATCGTAAGCGGCGCCGAGCCGGAACTCGGGCAGGAGCAGACAGCGCTTGTTTTATCCTGCGATGAGATCAACAGCGACACCGTTTCCATGCGGCTTGCAAATATAGAGATCCGTGTTCATTCCTACACGGGTGTCCGCATGCCGTCTGCCGCCGTTCACGTAAATAACGGCGAAAGAGGCGTTTATGCGCTTGTTGCCTCCGTTGTGGAGTGGCGCAGCGCAGAGGTGCTGTATACGGACGGGGATTATGTAGTGCTCAGTTATGACCCCGATTCCGAAAACGGCATTAAATTATATGATCAGATCATTATTCAGGGAAAGGAGCTGCACGATGGGGAAGTATATAATTGATGAAGAAAGAATGAAAGCGGTTGAGGAAAATTACAAGCGGGTCCTGAACCAGGTTCGCGAATGCGCCGTAAAGGCTGGCAGAAAGGAAACGGAAGTACGCCTGATGTGCGTTACCAAAACCGTAGAGCCGCCTTATATCAACAAAGCGCTTGAACTCGGCGCCGATCTGATCGGGGAAAACCGGGTTCAGGAATATCTCGGCAAAAGGGATGATCTGGAATTAAACGGCGTGGAAAAGCACTTGATCGGCCATCTGCAAACCAATAAAGTGCGCCAGATCGTCGGCGAGGTGGATATGATCGAATCCGTATCCTCCTTTAAACTTGCCAAGGAGATCTCCAGAGTATCCGCTTTGCGCGGTATCGTTACGCACTGCCTTGCCGAAGTCAATATCGGCATGGAGGAAAGCAAGAGCGGCATTATGCCGCAGGAACTTGTGGAAACGCTTTATCAGATCTCCGAATTGCCTGCGATTCGGATAGACGGCCTGATGGCGATCCCCCCCATTTGTGAGGATCAGGAGGAAGCACGCCGTTATTTTGCCCAGGTAAGGCAATATTTCATTGACATTAAAGATAAAAAAATAGATAATATAGATATGAACATTCTGTCTATGGGAATGAGCGCCGATTACCCCGCCGCTATAGCAGAGGGGTCAAACATCGTTAGGGTCGGTTCTGCCATTTTCGGGGCAAGAAGATATAATTAGGAGGCTGCTTTATGGGACTTTTTGATAAGTTTGCGGATATCATCCGTGAAAACGACGATGATGAATTTGATGATTTTTATGAGGAAAATCAGTCCTATCCGATGCCCGCGCCGCCCAAGCGGGAAAAACACAACAAAAGCGTAAGAGTGCCCAGGGAGGAAAAGCCGGAAAGGATCCACCGCACCAGGGCGGAAAACGATAAGGTCATGAATATCCACACCACCGCCCAGCTTCAGGTTGTGCTTGTTAAGCCGGAGCGGTTTGAAGAGGCTGCCGCCATCGGCGATAACCTGAATGAAAAAAGAACGGTTGTGCTCAATCTGGAGTCCACAAACCGGGATATTGCCCGCAGGCTGCTGGATTTCCTGAGCGGCGTTGCCTATGCGAATAACGGGCAGATCAAAAGAGTTGCAAACAGCACTTACATCATCACGCCCTATAATGTTGATGTGATGGGCGATCTGATTGATGAACTTGAAAATAACGGAATGATCATGTACTGAGCGTAAAAGAGAGGAGAATAAATTATGATTACGCCGAGCCAGATAAAAGAAAAAGTGCTTTCAACCGCATCTCACGGCTATGATATTGATGAGACCAATGCATTTTTGCAGCAGATAGAGGAATCCTTTTCCGCTATTTATGACGAGAATAAAGAACTTTACAGAAAGATGGAGATCCTTGCCTCTAAAATAGAGGAGTACAGGGCGGAAGAAGATTCTATAAAGGATACGCTTTTGACCGCGCAGAAAGCCGCCTCCAAGGTGGAAAAAGAGGCAAAGGAAAAATCGGAACAACTGCTTGCGGACAGCGCCAAAACCGTGCAGAATACGGTTATGGACGCCAAAACCAAAGCGGAAAAGATCATTTCAGAGGCGCGCGATTACGCCGCCGGCATAACCAAAGAAAAGGCAGATGCCGCAGAGGCTATACTCAGCGAGGCAAACGAAAAGGCGCAAAAAGAACTTGCGGATGCCAAGGCGGACGCCGCCGCGCTGTTAACAGAGGCAAAAAATATCTCTCAGGAACTGCTTTCCAAGTCCAGAGATGAAAAAGAATATTATGAAAGTTTAACAAATAATCTGAAAAAAGAGGCGGATTCGTTTAAAGAAAGGCTGGTTGCGCTTTATCAGGCGCAGCTTGAAAAGCTTTCGGCAATGATGGAATCACCCGTTTCCGCGGATTCGGAGGAGATTGAGGAAAAAATAGACGAAATGCAGCAGAATATCGAAAGCGTTTCCGCCAAGATCGATGAGATCGAGCAGGATATTTCCGAAAGCGAAGAACCGCCGGCACAGGCAGAAGATGCTGATGACGCGCAGCAGGACAGCGAGATTTCCGAACAGCAGGAAGAGCCTGCCGAAGAGGCGTTGTTTACGGCAGACGAGGAAGAAGAGCCGCAGAAAGACGAGGCACAGGTAGAGTACGAGCTGGAGGAGATCTCTGATACGCAAGAAGAGCCGCAAGAGGAGGAGACCGATGTTCATGACGCGATAGACGCGTTTTCGCAGGATCCTTCCGCGGATGAAGATACCGTTGGGGAAATCAGTGAAGAACCGGAAATGGAAAAGCCGGCGGCTCACGAAGAGGAGGAAGAACAGCATCTTCCCTTTGAAGATTTCTTTAATGTTAAGCCGGAAGGCGTTCGAACCAATGAAAAGATCAGCCTGATCCCTCCGGATGAAGAGGATGATGAGGATGACGGCGGTGTGAAATTCAAGGGATTTTTCAAGAAAAAAAGAAAATAATTACATAAAGGTTGTTGATTGAAATGGACTATAAAGATACTTTAAATATGATGCAAACGGATTTCCCGATGCGGGCCAATCTGCCAAACCGAGAGCCGGAAATCCTGAAAGACTGGTACGACCATGATCTTTACGAAAATCTGATGAAGCATAACGAGGGCAAACCGCTCTTTATTCTGCATGACGGCCCTCCGTATGCAAACGGCGATATCCATATCGGTCATGCGCTCAATAAAACGTTAAAAGATTTTATCGTTAGATATAAGAATATGACGGGCTATCAGTCCCCCTATGTTCCCGGCTGGGATACACACGGCCTGCCCACCGAACTCAAGGCAAGAAAAGAAGCGCATATCACCGCCCAGAGCAATATCTCTGATCTGGAACTCCGCCGGATCTGCCGTGATACCGCCCTTGGCTATGTGGATATGCAGCGCGAGAGTTTCAAGCGCCTTGGCGTGATCGGCGAATGGGATCATCCGTATATCACCCTTACAAAGGATTTTGAGGCGGAGCAGATCAAAGTTTTCGCGTCAATGGCAACCAAGGGATACATCTATAAAGGTCTTAAGCCCGTTTACTGGTGCCCGGACTGCAATACCGCGCTTGCGGAGGCAGAGATTGAGTATGCGGAGGATCCGTGCCATTCCATCTACGTTAAATTTAATGTAGAGGATGATCTTGGCAAACTCACCGCTATGGGCGCAGATCTCAGCAAAACGTATTTTGTGATCTGGACCACAACCACGTGGACTCTGCCCGCAAATGTGGCAATCTGCGTTGGCCCGGATTTTGAATATTCGCTTATTAAAAGCGGAGATGAATATTACGTTATGGCAACGGATCTTGCCGCTTCCGCCATGGAGGCAAGGGGCGTTACGGAATATGAAACGCTCGGCACGTTTTTGGGAAAAGAACTGGAATATATCAAGTGCCGCCATCCGTTTATAGACAGAACTTCCCTTGTTATCGTGGGTGATCACGTTACGCTGGAAAGCGGTACCGGCTGCGTTCACACTGCGCCCGGCCATGGTATTGAGGACTTTGAAGTCTGCAAAAACTATCCCGAACTGCCGGTTGTTGTTCCTGTTGACGCGCACGGCAGGCTTACTGAGGAGGCGGGCGAGTTTGCCGGCCTCACAACGGATGAGGCAAACAAGCCGATCGCAGAGCATCTTGAAAAAACGGGCAATTTGTTCGCTCTGCAAAAGATCATCCACCAGTATCCGCACTGCTGGCGCTGCCACAAGCCCGTTATCTTTAGGGCAACTTCGCAGTGGTTCTGTTCTGTTGATGATTTTAAGGAAGACGCCATCAAAGCGTCTGAAGATGTGGAGTGGTACCCGGCATGGGGCAAAGACCGCCTGCAGAGTATGATCCGCGAGCGCGCGGACTGGTGCATTTCCCGTCAGAGAAAATGGGGCGTGCCCATTCCGGTTGTTTACTGTAAAAAGTGCGGCAAAGAGATTATTGATCATGAGATCATGATGAAAGTTTCCGATATTTTCGGCAAGGAAGGCTCAGACGCCTGGTTTGCCCATGACGCCGAATATTTCCTGCCGGACGGCTATGCATGCCCCCACTGCGGCGCGGCGGAGGGATTTGATAAGGAAACGGATATTATGGACGTGTGGTTCGATTCCGGTTCCACGCATGCCGCAGTGCTTAAAAACCGCGATTATTTAAGACGCCCCGCCGATGTTTATCTGGAGGGCGCAGACCAATACAGAGGCTGGTTCCAGTCCTCGCTCTTAACTTCCGTAGCCGGCGGAAACGGCGCGCCGTTTAAGCAGATTGTAACCCACGGCTGGACGGTGGACGGAGAGGGCAAAAAAATGTCCAAATCCCTCGGAAACGGCATTGACCCGCAGGATATCATCAAGCAGTACGGCGCCGATATCCTCCGCCTTTGGGTTGCCTCTTCCGATTATCACGCGGATATCCGTATCAGCAAAGATATTTTAAAGCAGCTTTCGGATAATTACCGAAAGATCCGAAATACGGCTCGTTTCTGCCTCGGAAATCTTTATGATTTTGATCCGGATCAGGATATGCTGCCAAACGATGAACTTGAAGAACTTGATAAATATGCGCTCATGAAACTGGATGAAGTGATCGATACCGCCCGCAAAGGGTATGAGATCTATGAATACCACACTGCGGCGCACGCGATCCATAACTTCTGCGTTGTAGATATGAGCAACTTCTATTTTGATGTGCTGAAAGACAGGCTTTATACTTCCGTAGGCACTTCCAAAACGCGCCGTGCCGCGCAGACGGTGCTTTATAAGATCTTGGATTCCCTTACGCTGCTGCTTACGCCGATTCTGGCGTTCACGGCGGATGAGATCTGGAAATTCATGCCGCATGATCAGTCTAAAGATCCCAGATCCCCGCTCTTTAACGATATCCCGCAGCCCGATTTTATCCGCACGGATGCAGCCTTTATGGAAAAATGGGAAAAAATCCATAAAGTGCGTGTGGATGTTCAAAAAGCGCTTGAGATCGCAAGAAACGAAAAGAAGATCGGCAAGTCGCTGGAGGCTCATATCGTTCTCGGCGCCGGCGGCGAACTGTATGATTTCTTAAAATCGGTTGAAACCGCCCTCCCGGAAATCTTTATTGCTTCCGGTGTAACGGTTACGGCTGAAAAGCAGCCTTTTGAAGGTGAAGTAGAGGGGCTTTCCGTTGGCGTGCAGCCTGCAAAGGGCGAAAAATGCGAACGCTGCTGGAAATTCTCTGAAACAGTGGGCAGCAATGCGGCGCATCCGCACCTCTGCGCGCACTGCGCGGCAGTGCTTGCCGAAGAGGGCAAATAATTCATTTACAAATTAAAAAGAGGGGCGCAAAACACCCCTCTTTTGCCTGTTTGGCACGTTTAGATCCGGAGGTGCGCTATGCACAGAAAAAAGCATATTTGGTGCGCCGTTATGATTCTGCTGATCACGGCGTTTGACCAATTTACAAAATTCCTTGCCGTTACGTATTTAAAGGGCAGCGAACCGTTTGAATTTATCAGGGGCGTTGTGCGCTTTACTTATTCGGAAAATACAGGGATGGCGTTTTCCATGTTCAGCGGCGCAAGGTGGGTGTTTGTTGCGCTTACAGTTGTGGTGTGCGTTGGCATTCTTTGGTATCTGTTTTCAAACCGGTGCAGATCGCTTTGGCTTTACTGGAGTCTTGGCGTTGTCTGCGCAGGCGGGCTCGGCAATCTGATAGACCGTGTGCTTTACGGCTATGTGGTTGATTTTATTGAGCCGGTTTTTATTAATTTTGCTATATTCAACATAGCGGATTGCGCCGTAACGCTTGGTGCGGTCTCGCTGATTGCATATCTTATTTGTGATTTGTTTAAAAAGGAGGATAAAACCGTTGCGTAACGCGTTTATCCTTACGGTTTCGCCCGAACAGGAGGGCGAAAGAATCGATAAATATTTAAGCGGCGCGTTAAGCGATCTTTCCCGCTCCGCGGCGGCGAAACTTTTGGAGCAGGGCAATGTTACCGTCTGTTCCAAGCCCGCGGCGAAAAATTATAAGTGCCGGGCGGGCGATGTGATCAGTGTGCTCGTTCCTCCGCCGGTGCCGCTGGAGGCAAAAGCGGAAAATATTCCGCTTGACATCGTTTATGAGGATCATGACCTCCTTGTGGTGAATAAACCCAAAGGCATGGTGGTTCATCCGGCAGCGGGCAATTACACGGGTACACTTGTAAACGCGCTTTTATACCACTGCGGCAGTTCGCTCAGCGGAATTAACGGCGTTCTCCGGCCGGGAATCGTGCACAGGATTGATAAGGACACATCCGGTCTGCTGATCGTTGCAAAAAATGACCGCGCGCACGCCGGGCTTGCCCGGCAGATCAAGGAGCATTCCTTTGAACGGGCGTATGAATGCGTGGTGCACGGCAATATACAAGAAGATGAATTCACCGTTTCTCTGCCGATCGGCAGGAATCCTAAGGACAGAAAGAAAATGGCGGTGGTTTATAAAAATTCCAAGCCCGCCGTAACGCATGTAAAAGTTCTGAAACGGTATGGCAGCTTCACGCATCTGCGCTGCACACTGGAAACCGGCAGAACCCATCAGATCAGAGTGCATCTTTCGCACATAGGGCATCCGATTGCGGGCGATGAGGTATATGGCCCCAAGAAACCGGTAAAAGGTTTGAATGGGCAGTGTCTGCATGCAAAGCACATTGGCTTTGTGCATCCGATCACGGGGCAGTGGCTTTCTTTTGAAAGCGAACTACCCGAATATTTCACCCGGTTTTTGTCCAAACTTGAAAACGGCCGGCTTTGAGCCGTGCAATTACAGATCTGAAAAGGAGGGCGCGTTATGGCCAACACCTTTGAAAACTGGCTTGTTGTTTCTGATATAGACGGCACGCTGAACAATAAATTCAGAAAACTTCCAAAAAGGAACTATGAGGCAATCAAAAAATTCACCGACCACGGCGGCAATTTCACACTTGCCTCCGGCAGGATGATCTCCAGCCTGAAACGAAATTATGACAGGGTTCCCGCCAACCAGCCGGCGATCATCGTAAACGGCGCAGGCGTGTATGATTATCAAAAGCAGGAACTTTTGTGGAAACAAACGATAGGTCCCAAGGGCAGGGAATTTGTGCGTGAAATCAGCGAAACATTCAATACGCACGGGCACAGTGTGGATGTTGGTATCTTTTTTGATGATTATGTGTATATCGTCAAAAACGGCCTCCTTTCCCGCGGGCAGATGTATTTTGATAAATCACACTATCAGGTAACGCATATTGATAACGTGCCGGAAGAAGGCTGGATGAAGGTTATATTCTGGTCTAACCCGCTCACGATCAATGAACTACAGAAGTATATAGATAAAACTGAGAATCCGGACGCGAATTTTATGGCGTCCTCGCTTTGGAGCCTGGAAATGCTGCAAAAAGATACGCACAAGGGCGTGGGCATCATGTGGCTTGCGGAGAAACTCGGCATAGAGAGAAGCCATGTTGCCGCAATCGGCGATTATTATAATGACTGGGATATGTTAAAAACGGTTGGCCTCCCGGCGTGTGCAGGGCAGGCGCCGAAGCCCATTCATGAGATATGTAAATATGAGGCGTGCCACTGCAACAGGGGTTGTGTCGGCGATCTGCTGGAATATATTATGAGCGGCAGAGCGGAAGACGATCTTTTAAGAGAACGCCAGGCGGCGCTCAGGTAAGGGGGAAAAGCAATGCGGATCGGCGCGCACTTAAGCGCATCCAAAGGATATGCCCATATGCTGAAAGAGGCGCTCTCCATTGGCGCAAATACGTTTCAGTTCTTTACCAGAAATCCGCGCGGCGGCAAGGCGAAAGATATAGATGAAAACGATGTTGCAGCCTTTCTGAAAGAAAGCGCTGAAAACGGCGTAACGATTATTCTGGCGCACGCGCCGTATACGCTGAACTGCTGCTCCGCAAAGGAGGATACAAGGCGTTTTGCGCGTGAGACCTTTGCCGATGATCTGAAAAGAATGGAGTATACCCCCGGTATGCTCTATAATTTTCACCCCGGCTCCCATGTTGGGCAGGGCGCGGAAAAGGGGATAGAACTCATAACCGAAGTCCTTAATGAAGTGATGTTTCCGCAAATGACCACCACCGTTCTGCTTGAAACGATGGCAGGCAAAGGTTCCGAGGTCGGCAGAAACTTTGAGGAACTGAAACAGATTATAGACGGCGTTGAACTAAATGATAAAATCGGCGTCTGCCTGGATACCTGCCACGTTTTTGACGGCGGCTATGATATCGTAAATGATCTGGACGGCGTGCTTGCGGAATTTGACCGCGTGATCGGCATAGACCGCCTGAAAGCCCTTCATCTGAACGACAGTAAAAATCCCTTTGGTTCGCATAAGGACCGCCACGAAAAGATCGGTCAGGGCAATATCGGCTTAAAGGCGTTTGATCAGATCATAAACAATCCGTATTTAAAAGATCTGCCCATGTTTCTGGAAACGCCGAATGATCTTGACGGCTACGCGGCGGAGATTGCTCTGCTGCGCTCGCTTGCAAAATAAGGGAAAAAGATGCGAAGAATTTTAATTTTGTTTTGTGCTGCTGTCCTTTTGTGCTCCTTTTCAGCCTGCGCTGCAAGCCCGCAGCCGGCAGCACAGGATATGCAGATCTTGGATATAACCCAATGGCCGGAAAATGAGTATACCCGCGCGATCCCCACGCCGGATATGGGCACGCCTGTTACGGAAATCAAATCCGGTTCGCTTTACAGCGTAACGCAGGACGGTGTGTCAAGACAGATGTGTTACGATTATCTTGCTTGCCTTGCGCAGAACGGGTTTCAAAGCAAGTTTCCCGGGCAGGAAAATGATGTGTCCGGCGGCTGGCTCTATTCAAATGGGAATGCTGTTGTAACCGTTTCACCGTCCGGCAGCAGAATGATTATCGGTATAACATTTGAATCAATCGATTGATTTTGAGCAGACAGGAACCAAATTCCACGATGCGTGGAGTCTTTCCCCGCTTTATTCGTTGCATTGGAAAGCGCGTTTTGCTATGGTGTGGTTGAGGTGGTAATGTGGATGCAAAGGAAATAGGCAGATTTATCTGTTCCCTCAGAAAAAGCAAAGGGTACCCACAGTCCGCCCTTGCGGAAATGCTTGGCATCAGCAACCGAACGGTATCCAAGTGGGAGACCGGAGACGGCCTGCCCGATATCTCCATGCTGCCGGAACTGGCAAAAGTGCTGGGCGTATCCGTGGATGAGATCCTTGCAGGCAAAAGAGTACAGGCAGGGGATTGCGCTGTTAAGGTGGAAGAAGTTGAAAACAAGGATAATCTTTTGAATTTATTTAAGATTGCCTTTGTGATATCTCTGTTTTTTGCCTTGTTCGGCGCGCTGCTCGGTACGATCACGGAGCTGTATTGCATCTGGGCGTTCAATATTTTGTTTTATACGCATTGGGAGATCATGTTCGTTGCCGTTTCTCTGGTGGCGGAAGTGGCGGCAGGGCTTGTTTTCAGCGTTGGCGTAACAAGACTGTCCGTTTCTTATCGTAAAGCAGAGATCTTAGGCATCGCAAAGAAAAAAGGTCTGCTGCTCTCTGTGATATCCGTTCTGTTTCCTTTGTCCTTCATCGCAAGAATTACCGAACTTTCCAGATTCGGCAATTTTACGTTGCCAATCATGGTTATTCTGATTGCCGCCTTAATTTTTGCGGGGGTCAAGGTATATGGTAAGATCAAGTAAAGGATTATGGATTTTGAAGATCGCTTTTATCGTTATCGGCGCGTTTTTGCTTTTATGGTATCTGGCGCCGCTCGTTTCCGGCATATTTAATATCGGCAATGCCGTGGGCATAGCGGCAAGTTGCGCGGTTGTGCTGTGCGGCGTGTTTCTGGATAAAATGCCGCATAAAGCGCGTGTTGCCGTTTTGTGTGTTTTTATCGCCGGCGCCGTCATCTTTTTTTCTCTCTTTGCGTATATGGCGCGCTATATGAATTATAAATCCGTACCGGAGAGCGCGGCGGAAACCGTTATCGTGCTCGGCTGTAAGGTGGATGGCACACAGCCCAGTTTGCAGCTGAAAAACAGGTGTGATGTTGCGGCGCAGTTCCTGAAAGAGAAACCGTATGCCGTGGCGGTGCTTTCCGGCGGTCAGGGCCCGGATGAGAATATCAGCGAGGCGGAGTGTATGAAACGCCTGCTTGTGGATGCCGGCATTGAGGAAAGCAGGCTCTATCTGGAGGAGCGTTCCACCAACACAAGGGAGAATCTTTCCAATTCGTTTGAGATCATCAAACAGAATTCCCTTTCCCAGTCCATACTTGTGGTCACGAATGAATACCACCAGTGCCGCGCCATGCTGATCTGCCGTGATCTGGGGCTGGATCTGTTCCATTCCAGAAGCTGCAGAACCAGCGCTTACACGTTTTTAACGTTCTTAACGCGCGATATGATGGGCGTTGTAAAGGAATTGTTGTTTTAATATTGAAATTTTTCGGGAAAACGGCTGCCGTTTTCCCGTTTATTTTTTTCAGGATCAGGCAAAATAAGAAAGGGAACGAAACAGCATTAGTATTCTCAAATATTTTTATAAAAGGAGAGGTCCTATGTGCACACTGATCACCGGAGGCAAGATCATTACCATGGCAGACCCGCTTTATGCGCAGGCGGTTGTGGTGGAAAACGGCAGAATTGCCGCTGTGGGAAGTGAAACAGAACTTTTACAAAAATATCACCCGCAAAACAGAATGGATTTGAACGGCGCGGTTCTGATCCCGGCTTTTATGGATGCACACAGCCATTTTACGCAAACCGCTTATGCGCTTTTGCAGGCGGATCTCAGCAGCGTTTCAAATATGCAGGAGATCTCGCAAAAAATTGCCGGATTTATAAACGAAAACCATATAAAACCGGGTGAATGGATCCTTGCCCGAAATTATGATCACAATTTGTTTTCGGAAAAGAAAAATCCGGCTCTGCCGGAGATTGATCAGATCTGCCCGGAAAATCCGCTTGTGATCCAACATAAATCCGGCCATATGGGGCTGTTTAATACCCCGGCTTTAAACGCTTTGGGCGTAACGGAAAACACTGTGTCGCCGCCCGGCGGAAAAATTGAACTCCAAAACGGAAAACTGACCGGCTATATGGAAGAAAACGCGTTTTTTGAATATTTGAAAAAAACGCCTCAGCCACCGGCGGAAAAAATAAAAAAAGCGCTTTCAGACGCGCAGAAAAAGTATGCTTCTTACGGTATTGCCACCGTGCAGGACGGTATGGCTGTTAAGGAAATGCTGCCGCTCTATCGGTCTTTAACGGATTGCAACAGCCTTTTCGTTGATCTTGTGGCTTACTGTGATGTTGCGGCGTTGAATTTTGCGGAAAACGAAATGCCGGATACGATTATGAACTATACACATCGCTTTAAAATCGGCGGTATCAAGATCTTTCTGGATGGTTCTCCCCAGGGCAGAACCGCGTGGATGAAAACACCGTATCGCGGCGGCGAGGCATATTACGGAACCCCCACCATGCGCGAGGAAGATGTTTATGCCGCCATGAAAACAGCGGCGCAAAAGCAGGTGCAGATCCTTGCCCACTGCAACGGAGACGCTGCCTGTGAGCAGTTTTTGAACTGCCTTGAGCGGGCAGAACACGAATATCCCGTTTTAAAGGATCTTCGCCCGGTTATGATCCACGCCCAGTTTATAACGGAAGGTCAGGTGCGCCGTGCCGCCGAACTCGGCGTTGTGCTTTCTTTCTTTTCTGCGCATGTTTATCATTGGGGTGACGTGCATATTGAAAATTTCGGATTTTCGCGGGCGTCAGAAATCAGCCCTGCCGCCTGGGCGGAAAAATACGGCGTGCCTTTTACCATGCATCAGGATTCCCCCGTCATAGAACCGGATATGATCGAAACGCTCTGGTGCGCCGCCAACCGAAAAACCAAAAACGGCAGACTTTTGGGTGCGCATCAAAAAATCAGTGTGCTGCGCGCGCTGAAAGCCGTAACGTCCGGCACGGCGTATCAGTATTTTGAGGAGGATAAAAAGGGCACGATAGAGCCGGGAAAAACAGCCGATCTGACCGTTTTGAGCGCGGATCCGCTGACCACTGCGCCTGCCGATCTGCGCAAGATACAGGTTATAAAAACCATTAAAAACGGCAGTGTTATCTATGAAAATAACAGGGATGAACAGTAAAAAAAGGATCTGATTTGTTCAGATCCTTTTTTTTGTGTAGATTTAGATGGTTTCACCGGCAGCAAGGCGGTTGGAATTATCTATCAGTTTTTGCAGCGCCGCTTTGCCGCATTTTAAGGAAATCTCTTTTGCGCCTTCTCCGTATTCGGGCGGGCGGGAAGTCATGTTGTGGCAGTCACTGCCGATCAGCGCTATTTTTCCCGTGTCAAGATATTTAAAAAGTTTTTTCTTGATTTTTCTGCGTTCATCAGCAAAAGAACTGATATTCACCTGCGCAATGCAGCCGAGTTCAAGCAGTGCGTCCAGCGTTTTCGTGTTTTCCATCAGCGCGCCGTATCGCTCTATATGTGCCAGAATGGGGGTAACGCCCCAGTCACACAGCAGGCTGACCAGTCTGTCATACGCTTTTTCGGAAAATTCCTCGCCAAACGAATGCTCAATCAGCGCGTATTTCGTTGAGTCTATTCGGATCCGCTGCAGATTTTCATTGCCGAAAAGATATCTGCTTATATACACCTCTGCCCCAAGCAAGATCTTGGGACTTCCGGCAGGCAGCGCGGCTTTCAGCGTTTCATAAGCGGCGTTGCGTTTTCTTAAAAAGTCGTCCAGAGAGAGGGAATCGCTGTAATAATGCGGTGTGCAGATGATGCTTTTTGCGCCCTGCGCCTGCAGTTTGGCAATCATTTTCAGGCTCGTTTCAACATCCGGTGATCCGTCGTCTATTCCCGGCAGGATATGGCTGTGTGTTTCCGTAAAATCGTTTAAAACCATATTTCCGCCTCCGTTAATCAGTATGTATAATCGCTGTAGCCATATTTGTAATAGCCGTATTTTGACCTTTTTTCGGATTCATAGTTTACCACAAATCCAAGGATCTTGGCGTCAATGAATTTCAGGGCGTCCAGCGCTTTCTGAAGTTCCGGGTGTGTGGATGCGTTGGCGCGCACCACCATAACAACTCCGTCTGATTCGCGTATCACGGGCAGCGCGTCGGAAACCACATTGATCGGCGGTGTATCTATAATAATATAGTCAAAATGCTCTGAAACTTCTTTCAGAAAATCCGCCATCGGTTCGGATCCCAGCATTTCGCCGGGGTTCGGCGGAATGGATCCTGATGTGATCACACAAAGATTTTTATATTCCGTGGGGTGGATGATGCTGAACAGATCCACTTTCTGTGCTGCCCGGCTGTTTACGGACGCGCCCAGATAATTCGTCAGCCCCGGCGCGTTCGGAATGGAAAAATAGTGGTGCACTTTCGGCTTTCTGAGGTCGCCGTCTATCAGCAGCACTCTTTGATCTGCCTGAGATATGGAAATGGCAAGGTTTGTGGTGGTTGTTGTTTTTCCCTCATTCGCCATAGAGGAGGAGACCACAATGATCTTGCACCCCTTTTTCATAACGGACAGCATAATATTGGTGCGGATGGATTTATAGGCTTCTTCTACTCTGAATTTCAGGCCGGGATCCATAATGGCGTTTTTCAGCAGAAAACGGGAAGCGGCGGCATTCTCTTTTTTATTCTTCTTTTTAGCCATTGTTTTTCGCCCCCTTTTTCTGCTTGGCGTTCGTCAGTTCAAATTCCGGCACGGCGCCAAGCACGGGAATATTGTATCTTTCCGCAAGATCGTCTCTGCCGCGGATGCGCACATCCAGAAAATCACGAAGCACGGCATACAGCCCCGCAACGAACATGCCGGCAACCGCGCCGATCAGGCATTTTTGCGGGTAATCCATGCTTTCCGCGGCGTTTGCCCTTATAGGCGGGTCTTCTACGGAGGCGTTCACAAGCCCGGCGTTTGTGTTTTCCATCGTCTGCGGAACGCAGACTTCAAGGCTCTGCGCAATATGATAACTCAAATCCGCATCACTCGTTGTGATCGTAAACAAAAACATGGCAGTGTTTTCCACTTTTTCAATGGTTATGGAGTTTTTTACGGTTGCAGCGGAATAATCGGTGTTGTACACTCTGTTCAGCTCATCCGCCACAGACTGGTTGAACTGATTGGTCTGGAATATTTCAATATAGGTATCCAGCATCTTCATGGCGTAGTTCATCTTGCTCGTTTCGCTTGCCTGCTGCGCCGCGGCTGTGGAATCCTGCAACTCCTGTTTGGAATCAATGGAATATGCCAGAAATTCAATGGAGGACGTATAAGTCAGCGTTGTAAAACGGGAGGTGAAAACAGCCGCCAGAATCGCGCCGATCACGGCAAAAATCAAAAGCAGTTTCCACCTTTTCAGCAATGCGCTCAGCACTTTCTGCACATTTGCGTCTATGTTCAACAAAATCAATCCTTTCCTTTAGGGATCTTATCTTTATACATAATACCATTTTAAATTTTACTTTAAATTAAAAAGTTTGTCAATAATAATCTATTGCATATAAGAAAGAAATAAATTATAATATACTGCATAAAAGTTAAAGTGCAGAGGTGTCCTTATGAGCGAAATGAATAAAACAATGCCCCTTTGGGGTCCGTATTCCAAAAAGTATATGGGTATTTCCAGAGTGGTGGATACGGATATGCCATCCGGCGCGCGGTTCGATTTTTCAGTGCATCCAACCGTGTGGAACTCATCCGTTCCGGTTCCAAACGTTACGTTCCCAAGCAATTATCATTTGTGGAACTGCAAAGGGGATTACTCTTTTTATTCTTACCGCTATGAACTGATGTGGAAAGATATGCTCTATTGTGACGTTTCCTTTTCACGTATAGATGCCGGCGCGTATCTCATGCGCTGCGCATTCGTCAATCATACACCTTTAAAGCAAAACTGTATTTTAAACGGCTATTCGGCAATGGAATACCCCAAGCCGTTTTTTGCAAAACTCACAACGCCGCAGAAGGCACTTGTGATCAGCGCAAACGATTATAAAGAATATGAATACGCGAATCCGCGCCCGTGGGATACGGAAAATCCGGACGGTATGGCAAAAGGCCAGTTCGCGGATTATCATTTTACAGGCGGTTTCGGTCTGGGCGACAGATGTGAAAATTACCACGTGCCTGCGCTTGGCTTAAAGCCGTTCGGCTGTGAGGCTGGGGACTGCGTTGCTTACGCTGCCGAAACCGGCGGTTTCCGGAATCCGGTGCTTACCGTCAGATACAGATCTGCCACACCGGGCGACGCGGCGTTTACGCTAAACGGCAAAAAAATCGTTTTTCCGCACAGTGAGGAACTTGCCCTTGCCTCTTTTGATCTGGATGCCTGCAATCAGATCGCGCTGGGCAGCCTCGGCACCGCCGGCATAGAGCTGGACGTGCTTGTTGTAACGGAAAAAGGGGAAGAAAACGGCATTTCCGTCTCCCTTGAAAAGCACGGCTTTGTGCCGCAGATCCGCTCTGAAAAATGCGGAAAAGGCGTACGGGTTTCCCTTTATTATCCGGAAGAGGATCAGACCTATTACATACTTACAAACAGCGAAAAAACAAGAGAGAGAACATTGGATTCCGGATGCCTTGAGGATGCTTTGCCAAACCGGCTTTCAAACGGCGATCCTACCTATGATGAATTAAGGCGCACATTTTCAGAAAGTTTTTCTGAAAAGAAGAGCGATGAGGGCTTTTTCCACAATGTGCTGGTAAAATCTATTTTTATTGATCCGAATGCAACGCACACGGAATATATGGTGATTTCCGAAAGACCTTTTGACCCGCTTTCGGATGCGGAATATGAGGCAATCTATCAGGCGGCAAGCGTGCCGGAGGATAACGGGCTGAATGCGCAGGGCAGAAAGTATACCCTTTCCACCGATATTCTCAGATCCACGCTGTTAACGAACGTGGTTTACCCCGTATACAAACACGGCCAAAACGTGATCCATTTTACCCCCGGCAAACGGTGGGATAGTTTTTATACTTGGGACAGCGGTATTATTGGTGTCGGCGTTTTGGAATTCAGCCCCGAAAAAGCGAAATACATACTTGAAACCTATCTTTCGGAGGATGATAACAAGGATTTCGCGTTTTTACTGCACGGCAGCCTTGTGCCCACCCAGTTTGCGCAGTATCTGGAAATGCTCAAACGCGCGCAGGACAAAAAGCCGCTCTTTGCGCTGTATGATAAAATGATGCGCTATTACCGTTTTCTTGCGGGGGAGGACGGCTCCACCACAGCCAAGTTCAAAAACGGACTTCTTACTACATATGATTACTGGTATTCCTGCTCCGGCATGGATGATTACCCTGCGCAGGTCTATATGATAGACAGGCAGATGATGGATAAGATTTGCCCCTGTATCTCCACTTCGCAGATCATCCGCGCCGCCAAGATCATGAAGATGGCTGCGCTTGCCCTCGGCAAAGAAGAGGACGCTGAAAGGCTCCAGCGCGATATTGATCATTCCACTGCCGCGCTCAATGCCCTTGCGTGGGATGAAAAATGCGGCTACTATTCCTACACGGTTTATGATGAGGAAAACAAACTCTGCGGTTATTTAAGAAACGAGCAGGGTGAAAATATGAATAAGGGCATGGACGGTGTTTATCCGCTGGTTGCCGGCGCGGCAACGCCGCAGCGCGCGGCAAGGGTGCTTTCCCATATTAAAAATCCAAACGAAATGTGGAGCAAGAGCGGTATTTCCGCCGTGGATATGAGTGCGTCCTATTATTTTGACGATGGCTATTGGAACGGCAATGTCTGGATGAGCCATCAGTGGTTTTTATGGAAAACGATGTTCGATCTCGGCGAGGCGGATTTTGCGTTTGAGATCGCCAAACGCGCGCTGGATATGTGGAAAGCGGAAACGGATTTTTCCTACAACACCTATGAATGTTTCGGCATCAAGACCCAGCGCGGCGGCTGGTTCCATAATTTCGGCGGGCTTTCGGCGCCCATATGCGTTTGGGCAAACGCCTATTACAAACCCGGCACGGTAACAAGCGGTTTTGATGTTTGGACCGATAAGCAGGAAACAACGGAAAACACCGCGGATATTGCATTTAAATATTACGGTTCCGCAACGGCGTATACGATTCTCGTTTGCCTTTCGGATCAGTATTCCTACAGTGTAACGCTCAACGGAAAAGCGGCAGATTATAACGAAAGGGAACCGGGTATGATTGAGATCACGCTTAGCTCAAGCGTAAAAGAGGGAGAAATATTGATTTCCCCGCGTGCCTGATGCGAGGAATACACGGGAGGTAAAAATTATGGCGAAAAAACTTAGCGGCAGTCAGAATCAGCCGCTGAAAATTCAGGTTATAACGGATACCCACTATTATTCCAGAAAGGTGGGCACCTCCGGCAAGGCGTATGAAAAGGCGGAATCCAAATCCCAGATAGTCATTAAAGACAGCGATCTTGTAATCAAAGCCGGATTTGATCTTTTGTGTCAGGACGATTCCACGGATATCGTTTTGCTTTCCGGTGATACAACGCATAACGGCGAACTGGATTCCCACGCGGAATTTATAGAGATGCTGCGCGATCTGAAAAAGCGCGGCAAGCGGGTCTATGTGATCACCGCCACCCATGATTTCAGGGACGGCGGCGTAACAGACGGCTATGTTGGCGATGAGGCGGTGAAAGTTCCCGCTGTTGAGGACAGGCATGATCTTTGGGATATGTATTATGAGTTCGGCCCCAACGAGGCGATCTCAACGCATAAAGAGTCCATGAGTTATGTTGTGCAGCTTGCGCCCGGCTACCGCCTGTTTGCGCTGAACGACGATACAAACTATAAACCGGAGGGCGAGCGCGGCTCCGGTTTTTCGAATGATTGTATGCAGTGGATCCTGGAGCAGCTGAAAGACGCGCAGGAACATGATCAGTATGTGATCGCCATGACGCATCACCCGATGATCGCGCCGTCTCCGTTTTATGCCATTATCGGCAAAGGGGATATGCAGCGCAATCATGAAACCACAAGAGAGACCTTTGCGGATGCCGGCCTGCACTGTATGCTCACGGGGCATACGCATGTGCACAATATAAGCAGTATTGTAACGAAAAAAGGCAATGTTTTTTATGATATCGCCTGCGGCGCCATGATCGGCTGCCCGCCGGTCATGAGAACGATCACGTTTGATCCTGCCCATGCCAAAATTGATGTGGATACTACGGTCATTAAGGAAGTGCCCGGCCTGGATACGGGCGGCAAGCCGTTTGATGAGTACATGAAGGGCTTTTTCTTCGGCATGATATCAGAAGTCATCTGGGCAATGGGCAATGATATAGACCGCCTGGCGGAGATGACCCCGGCGTTTTCCATTCCGGGCGAGAAAGTGAAAAAACTTGCCTGGATCATCAAACCTATCGGAAAATTTCTCAATAAATTAACGTTTAAAAAGATTTGGAAGATCTGCAAAAAGGAATCCGGCCTTACCAAAGCGGATATTGCAGATATCGCGGATCATAAAGTGGTGGATTTCATTTTGGAACTGGTTCAGAATCTGTACTGCGGCGATTCGCCTTACGGCCCGGAAACGCGCGAATATAAGCTCACCTGCGCGTGCCTGAATGTGATCGATTCCTTCCTGAATACGATCCATTTCAGCATAGGCAAGATCTTAAAGGGCGCCGCAAGCGTCCGCTCTCTGGTAGAGCCGCTGCTGTGGAATCCCGGATTCTGTGATGCAAAAGACACCCTGCCGCTTTATCCTACCTATGAAAGCGCACAGGAGGCGCCTAAGCGGGAAGAAAAAGAATTTAATGATCCGGTGAAAAAGAGCAAAAAAGGGACGCTGATCCTGCTGATCCTGATTCTTGCCGTGATTCTGCTTTTGGCAGTTGTTGTTGGAATCCTTGCGCTGGTTGTTTGGGCAATTGTTGCAATTGTGGGTGCGGTCACCGCATCTCTGCCGCTTTTGCTCTAATTATTAATAAATTATAAATTTTTATCTTGCATAGGCGTTGCCAATTTGGTATACTTAAATAGATATATACAGGCGCCTGCGTTTTTACGCAATCGCAATTTTGTTTAATTTAAGGAGTAAAATTTATGGCAGACAAAAAGAAATTCAGTCTCGGCGGCATTGATAATGCGGCAGAGGAAAAAGGCTCATTCATCAAAACGCTTTGGCAGATCTTAAAGTTTTTGGTTGTTTCGGGTCTGGTAACGATCATTCAGCTTGTTTTGGCAAATGTGCTTCCGCTTGTTTTTGACAGCGTAACCGCAACTTTGCCGGCTTTCCTTCAGGGAATCTTTGCGCCGAACACGATTTTTGACGCAACTACCGCTGAAGGTATAGAGCAGATAGGCAAATATGTTGTTGGCGGCACAATTGAAAACGGTGTTGTAGTTGGCGGCGTTGTTACATGGGGCTATCTTCTCCCGTTCTTCCTCTCCAATCTTATCGCCAATATTTACGGCTTTTGGCAGAATAAGAAAACCACATTTAAGTCAGATGCGCCGTGGTATAATTTTGCAATCTATATCGTACTTATGATCGCGCTGATCCTGTTCTCCACCTGGCTTCAGGGATGGATTGTTGGCATTATCGCTAAGGTAGACTGGGCATGGATGCAGTCCCTTGCCAGAACAATCGCAAGCCTTGCGGCGGGTCTGGTGCAGATGCTTGTTCTGTTCCCAATGGAAAAATTTGTTCTTCTGAAAGAGAAGAAAGAGGATAAATCCGCTGAAGCCGCAGCCGAGGCCGCGGCAGAATAATAAAAATACACTGAAAGCTCCTCCCCATTCGGAGGAGCTTTTCAAATGCAGAATTTTTTGGAGCGAAAATAGTATGGATCAGTATATTATTGCCGCCGCTATGGCGGAACTTGAAAACTGGCTGGCTCACCCGCAGGAACTCGGTGCAAAACCGGCAGAGATCAAATATGTCAACGCCTTTCAGGATGAAGATGGTATAGATTGTATGGTGTTTAAATATAAAGCAACGCAATCCGGTAAGTGGCTGCTGGGCATTGTCAGTGATTCAGGCACATTCAGCGAAATGCAGGAATATCACAAAAGCACGGAGATTGCGGACGCGAAAGAAATAGTAAATATGCTGAAAAACTATTGGAAGCAAAAAGCCGAGGAAATCAGGTTGTAGACGAATTGCTTTTGTGGTTCTATTATATAAGGAATTATAAAAAATGGAAGAATTATTTGCCTACCATGCTGTTACTGAAAAGCCGATGTATATAGGTCAACACATTGTTTTTGATAAAAATCATCATAACGGTGTTTGGCAAAGGGTGAACTGCAAACAGGATATTGTCAGCGATATTTATAACAATCCTGAAAAATACAAAGACGTTAAGTTTGAACACCATACTTCTGTGGCTTTAAGAGAACTTGCCTTGGAAAAAGTACGAATTGATTACTACCCGAATTATCCGTCAAGAATGGCTTGCCTGTATGTTTCAAAAACATTGGATGAAGCAAAAAAGTGGTTCGATTATTTTCTCAGTTTAGGCAGACCGACATTTCAAATGGTAAAACTAAAGGTTAACGGAAATGTGTTTTATGGCGATGCAGCAAAATGTTTTGGCGGGAAATCAAGCGAAAAGGAAAACCTTATACTTGCTCGAAAATATTGGGAAAATAAAGATCTTAATGAGAATTTAATTTCAGAAGTGCTTGTGGACGGCGATATTGAGGTCGTGGAGATCCTTAAAGAAATAAGCAGTGACGATCATGTATCTAAAAAATGATTGGATGAATACAGTTTTATATTGGTAATAAAGTTTCGTATAAATCAGAAAAGCGCCGCCGTATCGCAGGATACGGCGGCGTTACTTATGCCTTTAAAGTTCGTATAATCGTTTTGCGTTTTGGGCGGTTATATTCAGCAGTTCCTGCGCGGGAATGCCAAGCTCTTCGCCGAGCCGTTCGGCAATAAAAGAGATAAAACTGCTGTCGTTTCTTTTTCCGCGGTGCGGCACGGGCGCAAGATAGGGACAGTCCGTTTCAAGCACCAGCCGTTCTATCGGTATGGCTTTTGCCGCCTCTATGCTCTTGCGCGCATTTTTAAAAGTTGCAACGCCGTTCAGCCCTATATACATGCCCATTTCTACGATCTCTTTTGCCGTTTCGGCAGAGCCGGAAAAACAGTGCAAAACGCCTTTTGGTCTATACTGCTTAAGAATAGCAAGCGTGTCCGCATGCGCCTCTCTGTCGTGCACGATAACAGGCATATCAAGTTTGTTTGCAAGTTCGCACTGCGCGGCAAAAAATTCTTTCTGCACTTCTTTTGATGACGCCATCCAGTGATAGTCAAGTCCGATCTCGCCTATGGCAACGCATTTTTCCTCTTTTGCGTAACGCTCAATTTCATCAAGATCGTCCATCTTCAGCCCTTCAAGATTTTCGGGGTGCAGTCCCGCCGCGAAATAGATGTAATCATATTGTTCGGCAAGCCCGGCGTTAAAACGAGTGGACTCCGGGTCGCAGCCGCAGCTTACAACGCCTATGACTCCTTTTTGTGGCAGGCTTTTCAGAAGATCATTTCTGTCCGCATCAAACTGCGCGTCATCATAATGACTGTGTGTGTCAAATATATTACTATACATATTATATATGCTCTTATCTAAGGCGCATACCCGGCTCAAGGTCATCAGCAAACAGAACTTGAACGCCGCCGTCAGCCGTGTCTGCCGCAAGCAGCATACCGTTGCTCATCTCGCCGCAGAGTTTGGCGGGTTTCAGGTTGGCAACGATAACAACGGTCTTGCCGATCAGATCCTCCGGTTTATACCACTGCGAGATGCCGGAAACGATCTGTCTATTTTCCGCGCTGCCGTCGTCAACAATCAGTTTAAGCAGTTTTTTTGCTCTTTTTATCGGCTCGCACGCAAGCACTTTTGCAGCCCGGAGTTCAACCTTTGAAAAATCATCAAACGTGATCTGAGGTGCTTTATCCTCTTTCTGTTTTGCGTTTTCGGCACTGTTCTGCGCCTCTTTCTCCGCCGCTTTCATCTGCTTTTCAATCAGGGCGTTTAATTCGTCTATTTCTTTGTTCACATCGATTCTGGGGAAGAGCGGCGCACCTTTCTTAACGGTTACGTCAAGCGGCAGCACGCCGGTTTTTCCTGCGTTTTCATATGTGATCAGGGATTCATCCGCGCCGATCTGCTCCCAAACTTTCGGCATGGTGGAGGGCATAAAGCAGGAAAGCAGGGTAGTGCATATACGAATCGTTTCCAGCAGATTGTAAAGCACGCTGGCAAGGCGCGCTTTTTTGCTTTCGTCCTTGCCCAATACCCACGGCGTTGTTTCATCAATATATTTGTTGGCCCTTGAAATCACTTTGAAGATCTCGGCAAGGGCGTTGTTCAGCTGCGTTTCATCAATATATTTATCGGTTTTATCCCGCAGCGCGGTTGCCATGCCAAGCAGTTCGTTATCAATGGGCTGTGCCTCTCTGTCTAAGGGCAGCGTGCCGCCAAAGTATTTTTCAACCATTGCCACGGTTCTGGAAACGAGGTTTCCAAGGTCGTTCGCAAGGTCTGAATTGATTCTGTTTATCATGATCTCGTTGGAGAAGGAACTGTCAGCCCCAAGCGCCATTTCACGCAGAATATGGTATCTTATGGCGTCGCAGCCGTATCGCTCGCCAAGCACGAACGGATCAACCACATTGCCAAGCGATTTGCTCATTTTCTGCCCGTTGAATGTGATCCAGCCGTGCACGGCAAGGTGCTTCGGCAGGGGCAGATCCAGCGCCATCAGCATAGCCGGCCAGATGATTGCGTGAAAGCGCATAATGTCTTTTGCAACCATGTGCACATCGGCAGGCCAGTATTTGCTGAAATCGCTGTATTTTTCATTTCCGTAGCCGAGCGCGCTGATATAGTTGGAAAGTGCGTCTATCCAAACGTAAACCACGTGTTTTTCGTCAAACGTAACGGGTATTCCCCATGTAAAAGACGTTCTGGAAACGCAAAGATCCTCCAGACCCGGTTTGATGAAATTGTTTACCAGTTCCACCGCTCTGGTTTTCGGCTGCAAATAATCGGTTTCGGTCAGCAATTTTTCAATTCTGTCCGCAAACGGCGCCATTTTAAAGAAATACGCCTCTTCGGATGCGTCAACCACATCTCTTCCGCATTCGGGGCATTTGCCGTCTACAAGCTGGCTCTCCGTCCAGAAACTCTCACACGGCGTGCAGTATTTGCCGGTATATTTGCCCTTGTAGATATAGCCCCTGTCATACAGCTCCTTAAAGATCTTCTGCACCGTTTCAATGTGGTAATCGTCGGTTGTGCGGATATATCGGTCATAACTGATGTTCATATAGTTCCAAAGCTCTTTGAATTTGGCAACCTTTTCATCCACATATTCTTTTGGAGTAATGCCTTTTTCCGCTGCTTTCTGCTCTATTTTCAGGCCGTGCTCATCCGTTCCGGTCAGAAACATTACGTCTTTGCCCTGCAGCCTTTTATATCTGGCAATGGAATCGCAGGCAACCGTTGTGTAGCAGTGCCCGATATGCGGGTTGCCGGAGGGATAGTAGATCGGTGTGGTAATATAAAATTTTTCCTTTTGTTCAGCCATTTTCTTATCTCCTTAACACGCTTAAACAAGCGAAAAATCCGTTTTCTCGCCGGTTTCTCTTATGGTCTCCTCTGCGCGCCCGGTTACAAGATCTACCGCTACGGACGCAAATCTTTCGCCGTTCAGGTTTACGGAAAAATAATTCAGGCCGTTTTCCTCAACGGTGCTGTTGATCTCATACGCACTGCCGTAGTGCATCTGCAGGGCGTCCATTGCCTCTCTAACGGTGAGCGGCAGCATGTATCCCGTAACCTGCACGGTTGTATCTTTTCTTGTTGTTCCGGCTGTGGTGCTTTGCGTGGTGCTTTCGCTTGTGGTTTGCGTTTCGCTTTCGAAAACGGACGGCGTTTTTGTCTGTGTGTCGGAAATGCTCTCGCTCACGGTCTCGCTCTCCGATTCCGCGCTTTTGCCTGCGTTTCCGAAATAGTGCCACGCCGCCACCGCAATAACGGCGGCTAAGAGTATAATTACCGCGGCTGTTGCCGCTTTTTTACCTTTGCTCATTTCAATCTCACCTCATCCGCTTGTGTGTCAGATCAGGGATGCGGCAGCCTTGTCCAGCATCAGCGTAACGTCTGTGTGGAACTGAAGCACGGATGCCGGGCACATCGGTGTTACATTGCCGTCGATCAGCTGTTTGATCGCCTTTGCCTTGTTTTCGCCGATTGCGATAATCAGGATTTTTTTCGCCTGCATGATGGAGCCGATTCCCATCGTAACTGCCTGGGTGGGCACTTCGTCTATAGATTTGAAAAATCTGCTATTGTCTTTAACCGTGCTCTCTTTCAGCGTTACCACATGGCTCCAGCGCTGAAAACAGTCTGCCGGCTCGTTGAATGCGATGTGGCCGTTTGAGCCTATGCCCAAAAGCTGTATATCTATTCCGCCCGCGGCTTTGATCTTTTCTTCATACCTGCGGCATTCCTCCTCCGGATCTTCGGCATTGCCGTCCAGAAAGTTGATGTTTTCTTCGGGAATGTTGATATGGTCAAAAAGATTTTCATGCATAAAGCTGTGATAGGAATTCTTGTCATTTACATCCAGATTTACATATTCGTCCAGATTGAAAGTGGTTACCTTGGAAAAATCAACAACGCCTTTTTTGTATAATTCTATCATCTGGCTGTACGGCTTAAGCGGTGTGGAGCCTGTTGCAAGCCCCAAAACACTGTTCGGCTTCTGCAAAACCTGGCCGCACATGTAGTTGCCCGCGGCAATTCCAATCTGCTCTTCGCTCTCATAAATAAGTACATTCATCATACGTACCTCCTTAGTATTTCTTATAATCAATATTATTATAAACGAAATGACTGCTCTGTCAATTCTTAATTTGCGCAGCCTTTTTCTTTTTTGCTTTGCTTATTACAGACAGCAGGGCAAACAGGATCAGTGCGCCAAGCAGCGCGCCGGCAGTGTCGATTGCCCAGTCCTGAATTTTGCAGGCTCTGCCGGCAACGAAGATCTGGTGTATCTCGTCCGTTACGGCATAAGCGGATGCGCACAAAACGGCAAAGGGCGTTTTTGTTTTTCCGCATTGTATGTAAAACGCCAGCGCAAATAAGAAACCAAGCCCGGCGAATTCCGCAAAATGCGCGCTTTTTCTTACAATAAAATCGGTTAGAAACCCGTCGCCGAACAGCTTTTGAAAAAAGGCAAGAAAGATATCGCTCTGCGCGGAGGATTCCGCCGCCGTGCGGGAAGAAAACCAGAAGATCACCGCCATGCACGCCGCGCAAAGCGCCCAGCAAAGCATCTTTGCCGGCAGGGGAAACCGTTTTATTTTGCCCAAGGAATCAAGTTCTTGTTGCATTTATAAAAGATACCCTCCCTGAACCCGGGTGAAACTGGACGCCGCTGACGCCTTTTGCCTCAGCATAGTAGCAGGATTCATAAAATACCGGCAGAAAACTGTAATTCTGATAAAGTTCTGCTTCACATTCACGGCACGCATCGGCAAGATCTGCCGCGTCGGCAGACGCCGCGTCTGCAAGCACGTCGTTATAGCCGGCGGTGTCTATATAAGCGTAAGAAACATTCGCAAAAGTCTGCAAAAACGTAACGGGGCTTGTGGAGCTCGCCTCATACGGGTAGAGTGCGATGTCGTAATCATAAGCGGCAACACGCGATTTCAGTTCGCTTTCCGGCAGCGTTTCGATCACCATGGTAAAGTCCACGTCTTTTTCATCTACGCTGGAAACGGCGCCGATACCCGCCTGGATTCCCTGCACCAACTGCCTGGCGGCATCTTCCATATAATCCGGCACCAGCAGGGTGATCTCCGCCGTGTAGATCTCCTGATCCGATATCACTTTGCGCCACAGTTCTTCCGCCTTGGCAGCATCCGCGCTTTCCGTTACCGCCGGTACGGCAGTGTTGTACTGCGCGCCGTTTGCCGTGCAGGTGGGGGGCACATATCCCGTTGCTTTTTGCAGGTAGGGGAACTCCTCATAATCCATGTCCGCCATGGAAAGGTAGAGCGCGCGCCGTGCGTCTTTTGCGGAAAACAGCCCTTCGTTTCCGTTGATCACCAACATCCAGGTAATATTGCTGTAAGGGGTCATCGTGATCCCGCTGTTTTCACTGATCCCGCTGCTCTCGTATCCTCTTATATAAGCGGCGTCATAGTATCCGCTGAGCAGATCTTCGGAAAGATCCGTTCCTTCCTCCACAATATTCAGCGTCAGATCAGTCGCTTTCGGTTTGGTCGGCCCGGCATATTCTTTATTTGCCGCAAGAATATAAGAGGTGTCCAGCACGTTTGTAATATAAAACTGGCCGTTAAACATAGTGTATTCCAGATCCAGTCCGTATCTGCCTGCCGTTGCCTCAAAAAATTCCCGGTTGCAGGGCATGGCAACGGCTGTGCTCATTGTTTCAAGAAAACTCTCGTCCGGAGAGGACAGATGGATCGTCAGCGTATATTTCCCGGAGGCGGTAACGCCAAGCGTGCTCTCGTCCGCCCTGCCGGAATGCACCTCGGGCGCATTTGCAATGGAGGAGATTGTGGAATAAAGCGGGCTTTGCGTCAGGTCGTCCGCTGCGCGCTGCAGGGCAAATACAAAATCATCCGCCGTGATTTCCGGATTATAATTTTCGCCCATTCTTTCGGCAACGGAATCGTAAATATGCCATTTCAGCCCCCGATAAAGCTGAAAGGTATAGGTCTTTCCATCGCTGCTTACCTCCCAGCTCTGCGCACAGCCCGGGGTAATATTTCCTTCGTCGTCACACCGCACAAGGCCTTCAAAACAGTTTTCCGTGATCAGAAATTCATCTTCGGTGGATGCCACCTGCGGGTCAAAACTGTTTATATTGCCGCCAAAGGGATATATCATATCTATCGATTCGTCAGAATTTGAGCAGCCTGCAAAAGTAAGTGCAAGCATCAGAAAGGCAAGTGCCGCCGCAATCAGTTTTTTCATATTCATCACCAATTAAATCAGTTATAATATTATAGCAAAAGTTGCGCGCTTTGAAAAGAGAAATTCTCTATTTTCGGCCATTTATTTTCCGCGTGTTTTGCAGGCGTTTTGCGATGGGCGCTCTTTGAACCGCCAATCTGCCGGCGCTTTAGTGCATATTAAATCTCAGGCGGCAGATACCGTGCAAAAAAAGCGCTTTTTGCACGAAAAGTTAACACACCCGGCGCAGTGTTACAAAAAGTTTTTGAAAAAATTCCCTTTCTTTAAAATTTATTGTTGACTTATTAAAATTTTAAGTATATCATATAAGCCACATTGAAAATGGAAAGTGTGCCCTTTTTGAGAAAAAGCCTTTTTGCGGCAGTTCAGAAAAGCGCTTTTCCGGCAAGATTTTTGCCCAAAAAGCCGCGCGTTTTCAGTTCTTTTTCATTAATTTTCAAAGAAACGGAGTGATTACCTTTATGGTAAATGTAAAGGATGTTCAGTTCGGCACCACAACAAGAAAAAGTTTCGCTAAAATCAACGAAGTTATGCAGATGCCCAATCTGATTGAGGTGCAGAAGAAGTCCTATCAGTGGTTTCTTGACGAAGGTATGAGGGAGGTATTCCGCGATATCGGCTCCATTACCGATTACACCGGCAATCTGGTGCTTGATTTCATTGATTATTCCATGAACGAGCCGCCGAAGTATACGATTGCGCAGTGCAAGGAACTGGATGCCAACTATGCCAAACCCCTTACGGTTACCGCCCGCCTGCTCAACAAGGAAACGGGTGAAGTCAAGGAAAACAACGTTTATATGGGCGATTTCCCGCTTATGACCGACGCGGGCACCTTTATCATAAACGGCGCGGAAAGATGCATTGTATCCCAGCTTGTCCGCTCACCCGGCGTTTATTATCATATGGATCATGATAAAACGGGTAAAGAGCTTTACACCAATACCGTTATCCCCAACAGGGGCGCGTGGCTGGAATATGAAACAGACGCCAACGATCTGTTTTATGTAAGAATCGATAAAAACAGAAAGATCTTCATCACCACGTTCTTAAGAGCGCTCGGTCTCGGCACGGATGATGAGATCCGGGAATTCTTCGGAAACGATGAAAGAATCGAAGCCACGATTGAAAAAGATACCACTAAAAATACGGAAGAGGCGCTGATCGAAGTTTACAAAAAGCTGCGCCCCGGCGAGCCTCCCACGCTGGAGACTGCGCAGGCGCACCTGGACGGACTTTTCTTTGATCCGCGCAGATATGACCTTTCCAGAGTCGGCAGATATAAATATAACAAAAAACTTGCCATTAGCGACAGACTGATCGGCCAGACGCTGACGCAGCCGATCATTTCACCCCAGGGCGAGTTTCTTGCGGATGCCGGCGATAAGATCGATAAGGAAAAAGCGCTTGAGATTGAAAATGCCGGCGTTATGTACGCATTTGTGGATGCGGACGGTCAGGAGATCAAGATTGTTTCCAACGGCATGGTGGATATCGACAAATATGTTGATTTTGACTGCAAGCCTTACGGTATCAACGAAAAAGTTTCTTACAGAGTGCTTTCCGAACTGCTTGAAAAATGCGGCGATGATGAAGAGATGCTCAAAGAGGAGATCCGGATCCATGCGGATGAACTGGTTCCGAAACACATCATCACTGACGATATATTCGCTTCCGTTTCCTATCTCATAAATATAGCCCACGGGATCGGCACAACTGATGATATCGACCATCTCGGCAACCGCCGAATCAGAGCAGTGGGCGAACTTCTTCAGAATCAGATGCGGATCGGATTTTCCAGAATGGAAAGAGTGATCCGTGAAAGAATGACGCTGCAGGCGCAGGATAACGGCGACGAGATCACACCGCAGGCGCTTATCAATATCCGCCCTGTTGTTGCGGCGATCAAAGAGTTCTTCGGTTCGTCTCCGCTTTCCCAGTTCATGGATCAGAATAACCCGCTTGCGGAACTTACGCATAAGAGAAGACTTTCCGCTCTCGGCCCCGGCGGTCTTTCCAGAGACAGAGCCGGATTCGAAGTTCGTGACGTTCATTACACGCACTACGGCAGAATGTGCCCCATCGAAACACCGGAAGGCCCCAATATCGGCCTGATCTCCTATTTGGCATGTTACAGCCGCCTGAACGAATACGGCTTTATTGAGGCGCCTTATCGTAAGGTAGATAAGAAAACGGGCGCTGTTACCTCTGAAGTTGTTTATATGACGGCGGATGTAGAAGATAACTATATCGTTGCCCAGGCAAACGAACCGCTGGATGAAAACGGCAGATTCATGAATAAGAGAGTTACCTGCCGCCACAGGGATGAGTTCATCACCTGCGAGCCGGAAAAGGTGGATTTCATGGATGTATCGCCGAAGATGGTTGTTTCCGTTGCAACGGCAATGATCCCGTTCCTTGAAAATGATGACGCCAACCGTGCGCTTATGGGCGCCAACATGCAGAGACAGGCGGTTCCGCTCCTTAAGACGGAAGCCCCGATCGTTGGCACCGGTATGGAATATAAAGCCGCTTATGACTCCGGCGTTGTTGTGATCGCAAAACGCGGCGGTACGGTTACATCCGTAGACGCGAAAACGATTGAGATCACCGTTAAAAAAGGCGAGGTAGACCGCTATGAACTCATCAAGTTCAGCGGCTCCAACCAGGATACCTGTATTAACCAAAGACCGATCGTTTCGCTCCGCCAGAAAGTGGAGGCGGGTCAGGTTATTGCAGACGGCCCCGCAACCTCAAACGGCGAAATCTCCCTCGGTAAGAATGCCCTGATCGGCTTTATGACCTGGGAGGGTTATAACTATGAGGACGCCGTTTTGATCAATGAAAAAATGGTGCGCGAGGATGTTTACACCTCCATTCATATTGAAGAGCATGAAGTAGAGGCAAGAGACACCAAACTCGGCCCCGAAGAGATCACGCGTGATATCCCGAATGTTGGCGAAGACGCGCTGAAAGACCTTGATGAAGACGGTATTATCCGTGTAGGCGCAGAGGTGCATACGGGCGATATACTTGTAGGTAAAGTTACGCCGAAGGGCGAAACGGAACTGACTGCGGAGGAAAGATTGCTCCGCGCGATCTTCGGAGAGAAAGCAAGAGAAGTCAGGGATACTTCACTCAGAGTTCCGCACGGCGAATACGGCATCGTTGTGGATGTTAAGCATTTTGACCGCAGGGATTGTGAAGAACTCAGCCCCGGCGTAAACAAGAAAGTAAGAATCTATATTGCCCAAAAGAGAAAAATTCAGGTGGGCGATAAAATGGCGGGCCGCCACGGTAACAAGGGCGTTGTTTCCCGCGTGCTTCCGCAGGAGGATATGCCGTTCCTGCCGGATGGCAGACCGCTGGATATCGTTTTGAATCCCCTTGGCGTTCCGTCCCGTATGAATATCGGTCAGGTGCTTGAAGTGCATCTCGGCTATGCCGCAAAGGCGCTCGGCTGGAAGATGTGCACCCCTGTATTTGACGGCGCGCATGAGGATGATATCCGTGAATGCCTCCGCCTTGCAGGTCTTTCGGAGGATGGCAAAACGATCCTGACGGACGGCAGAACAGGCGAAAAATTCGATAATCCTATTACGGTAGGATATATGTATTATCTGAAACTCCACCACCTTGTTGATGACAAGATCCACGCGCGTTCAACCGGCCCTTACAGCATGGTTACGCAGCAGCCGCTCGGCGGTAAAGCCCAGTTCGGCGGCCAGCGTTTCGGCGAGATGGAAGTTTGGGCGCTTGAAGCTTACGGCGCGGCTTATACACTTCAGGAGATCATCACCGTTAAATCGGACGATGTTACCGGAAGAGTAAAAACGTATGAGGCGATCGTTAAGGGCGAGAATATTCCGCCCGCCGGCACGCCGGAATCCTTTAAAGTTCTGTTTAAGGAACTTGAGGCGCTTGGTCTGGATGTTCAGCTCAGAGATAAGAACGGCAATGAAGTGGAACTTAAGCAGGATCTTGACGACGGCACGGAGATCCAGCCTATAGATGAACACGCTTTTTCCGAAGTGAACGATTTTGAAACCGCCGGCGATGGCTTCACCGTTCAAAATGCGGAGGAAAACGGCGAGGAAGCAGACTCGGGTTCTGATATGGACGGTCTTTTCACCGATTCCCAGAACGATGATTATGATGAATAATCAACCGGTCGAAAACCTGCATTACATTATATATAAAGGAGTGCTTCCAAATGGAAAATCAAAATGAATTCAGTTCAATCAGAATCGGCCTTGCATCTCCCGAAAAGATCCGCGAGTGGTCTTACGGCGAGGTAACCAAGCCGGAAACCATAAATTACAGAACACTGAAACCGGAAAAGGACGGCCTTTACTGCGAAAAGATCTTCGGCCCCACGAAAGACTGGGAATGCCACTGCGGAAAGTACAAAAGAATCCGCTATAAAGGCAAGATCTGCGAGCGCTGCGGCGTTGAGATCACCCGCTCAAAAGTAAGGCGTGAGCGTATGGGTCATATAGAACTTGCCGCTCCCGTTTCCCATATCTGGTATTTCAAGGGTATCCCGAGCCGTCTTGGCCTTGTGCTGGATATCAGCCCGCGTTACCTTGAAAAGGTGCTCTATTTTGCGCTTTATATCGTAACCGATCCCGGCGATACCCCGCTGGAGAAGATGCAGATCCTCAATGAAAAAGAATACGCCGATATGCGTGAGCGCTATGAGGATGATTTTGAGGCCGGCATGGGCGCGGAGGCAATCAAAAAACTGCTTCAGGATATCGATGTTTTCCAGCTGCGTGATGAACTGAACGCAGAACTTGAAAACGCTACGGGGCAGAAGAGAGTCCGCCTGCTTAAAAGGCTGGATGTTGTGGATGCATTCTGCAAGAGCGGCAACAAGCTGGAATGGATGATCCTGGATGTTATCCCCGTTATCCCTCCGGATATCCGGCCGATGGTTCAGCTGGACGGCGGCAGATTTGCCACTTCCGATCTGAACGATCTTTACAGAAGAGTAATCAACAGAAACAACCGCCTCAAGAGACTTCTTGAGCTCGGCGCGCCGGATATTATTGTAAGAAATGAAAAGAGAATGCTTCAGGAAGCGGTAGACGCGCTGATCGATAACGGCCGCCGCGGCAGACCGGTAACCGGCCCAAGCAACCGCCCGCTGAAATCCCTTTCCGATATGCTGAAAGGTAAGCAGGGCCGTTTCCGTCAGAATCTTCTCGGTAAACGTGTTGACTATTCCGGCCGTTCCGTTATCGTTGTAGGGCCGGAACTGAAAATGCACCAGTGCGGCCTGCCCAAAGAAATGGCAATCGAACTGTTCAAGCCGTTCGTTATGAAACGCCTTGTTGCCACGGGCGCCGCGTCCAATATCAAATCCGCAAGGAAAAAAGTGGAAAGAGCGCAGGATCCCGCTGTGTGGGATGCGCTTGAAGTTGTCATCAAGGATCACCCGGTTATGCTTAACCGTGCTCCCACGCTGCACCGCCTTGGTATTCAGGCGTTTGAGCCGGTGCTTGTAGAAGGCAGGGCAATCAAACTGCATCCGCTTGCCTGCACGGCATTCAACGCGGACTTTGACGGCGACCAGATGGCGGTTCACGTTCCGCTTTCCGCTGAGGCGCAGGCAGAAGCAAGGCTTCTGATGCTTGCCGCCAACAACCTCTTAAAGCCGTCGGACGGTAAACCCGTTACCGTTCCTACGCAGGATATGGTTATCGGTTCTTATTACCTTACCATGATTAAAGAGGGCGAGCCGGGTCAGCCGAAGTTCTTTGAGGATGAGGAAAGAACAAAGGAAATCTCTTTTGAGGATGTAAAGGCAAGAATTAACGGTAAATATACGGATTCTCAGTTCCTTTGCGCCGATGTGGATGACCGGCTTGCTTCCGAATTCTCCATCTATAAATCCTATAAGATCTACAGAGATAAAGATGAGGCAATGATGGCATATCAGGAGGGCTCTCTCGGTATGCACTCTCCCGCCAAGATCCGTGTAAGCAAGAAAACAGAGGACGGCACCAAGAGCGCCGAGATCATCACAACGATCGGCAGAGTCATCTTTAACAATCCGATCCCGCAGGATCTCGGCTTTGTAGATCGCACGGATCCTGCCCTTGCGTTCAAGCCGGAGATTGATTTTGTTGTTAAAAAAGGCGAACTCGGCAAGATCGTGGATAAACTGATCTCCGTTCACGGTGTATCCGTTGCGTCCGTAGCGCTTGACGCCATCAAGGCACAGGGCTATAAGTATTCTACCGTTTCCGGTACAACGGTTGCTGTTTGCGACGCGTTGATCCCCGCCGCCAAGAAAACCTTCCTTGAAGAGGCGGAGAAAAAAGTTGACGAGATCACCATGAACTACAATTACGGTCTGATCACGAACGACGAGCGCTCCGCCGCTGTTATCAAAGCGTGGGAAGACTGCACGAATAAAGTTACCAACGAACTCACTTCTAATTTTGACGGAACGCATAATCCGATCCATATGATGGTAGACTCCGGTGCGCGTGGTAGTACCGCCCAGCTTCGTCAGCTTGCCGGTATGCGCGGACTGATCGCGAATACGGCAGGTAAAACGATCGAGATCCCGATCCGTGCCAACTACCGTGAGGGCCTTAATATATTGGAATACTTCATTTCTTCCAGAGGTGCGCGTAAAGGTCTTGCCGATACGGCGCTTCGTACCGCAGACTCCGGTTATCTGACCAGACGTCTTGTAGACGTTTCACAGGATGTTATTATCCGTGATGATGACTGCGGCTGCAAGGAAGGCATCGTTGTTAAGGCAATTATGGACGGAAACCGTGAACTGGAATCCCTCAGCGAACGTCTGATCGGCAGATTCCCGCTGGATGAGGTCAAAGATCCGAATACGGGCGAAGTGCTTGCCTCCCCGGATGAAATGATCTCCAAAGAGGCTGCCGATAAGATCGTTGCCGCGGGGATTACGGAAGTCAAGATCCGTTCTCTCATCACCTGTAAATCACGCCACGGCGTGTGCCGCAAGTGTTATGGTTCCAACCTGGCGTTCAATGAGCCGGTTCAGGTCGGCGAGGCAGTAGGTATCATCGCCGCGCAGTCCATCGGTGAGCCGGGTACACAGCTTACGATGAGAACGTTCCACACCGGCGGTATCGCAGGCGGTGAAGACATTACCCAGGGTCTTCCCAGAGTTGAGGAACTTTTTGAGGCAAGAAAGCCAAAGCAGTATGCGATCCTTTCCGAGATCGACGGCACCGTCAGGTTCGAGGAAGTGAAAAAGGCACAGCATATCGTTGTTACCAATAACGAAACCCTTGAAGAAAAGAAATATCTTGTGCCTTACGGATTCAGAATCCGCGAGGAGATCACGGAGGGCGCGCATGTGGTAAAAGGTCAGGAACTCACTTACGGTTCCAAAAACCCCAACGATATCCTGGCTATCCTCGGCGAAGAGGCGGTTTACAACTACCTGATCCAGGAAGTTCAGTTTGCTTACCGTACACAGGGTGTTGATATCAATGATAAGCATATTGAGGTTATCGTTCGCCAGATGCTGAAAAAATGCACGGTGGATGACGCCGGCGATACGGATCTGGTTGCCGGAACAATGGTAGATGTTTCTGCTGTTGATGAGGCAAACGATCAGATCGATGCAAGGATCGCCGCAGGCGAAACGGGCCTGAAAAAGGCTACCCGCATTCCTGTTCTTATGGGTATTACCAAGGCGTCACTTGCCACGGATTCCTTCCTTTCCGCCGCGTCTTTCCAGGAGACCACCAGAGTGCTTACCGATGCTGCAATCAAAGGCAAGGTGGATCCGCTGATCGGTCTTAAGGAAAACGTGATTATCGGTAAACTTGTTCCTGCCGGAACAGGTATGGATGTGTTCCGTGATGTGGATGTTATTCCAAGCTATCTTTCTTCTGACGGAAAAGAAGAAATTTTAAATCTGGAACAGCTGCAAAAACTATTGACAAACAATGCCTCTGAGTGATATACTTGGTAATTGTGTGAATGGCGAAAACAGCATAATCACCAAATATTTCTGATCAATTTAGTACAAATGCACAAAATATTGAGGCTGGCTTTCTGCCTGCCTCAATATGTGCGTGTAAACGGGCGCTTTTCTTTGTGAAAAACGCCGGTCTATGCGCATATACGGCGCATAAATTTTGCAGAAAGGAGATATAAACTATTGCCTACCTTTAATCAGTTAGTCAGAACAGGCAGAAAGTCTGTAGAGAAAAAGGCTAAGGCGCCTGCACTTTTAAAGAGCCTGAACACAAAGAAAAATGTTATGAACGATAACTGCTCTCCGCAAAAGCGCGGCGTTTGCACAGCAGTTAAAACTGCTACGCCTAAAAAGCCGAATTCCGCGCTTCGTAAGATTGCCCGTGTTCGCCTTACAAACGGAATGGAAGTTTCAGCTTATATTCCCGGCGTAGGTCACAACCTTCAGGAGCACTCTGTTGTTATGGTTCGCGGCGGCCGTGTAAAGGATCTTCCCGGTGTGCGTTACCACATCATCCGCGGCACGCTGGATACCCAGGGCGTAAACGGCAGAATGCAGGCCCGTTCCAAATACGGCGCCAAGAGACCTAAAGCTGCCAAGAAGTAAGCAGCCATCCTATCGGGAAAACAATAGTTTATACCTTTTATATTTATATATGTATATGCGGTATAGCCTACTTGTTGACTCCACGGGAAAAACCGAGTACCTATGAACTCATTATTATTTATGAAGGAGGGAAGCGAAGATGCCAAGAAGAGGCCAAATCGCTAAGCGTGATGTATTGCCGGATCCGCTTTACAACTCAAAACTTGTAACGCGCCTGATCAACAACATCATGTATGACGGAAAAAAAGGTGTCGCGCAGAAGATTGTTTACGGCGCGTTTGACATCATTAAAGAAAAAACGGGTAATGATCCTCTTGAGGAATTCCAGGCAGCTATGGAAAACGTTATGCCCACCCTTGAGGTAAAAGCCCGTCGTGTCGGCGGCGCAACATATCAGGTTCCGCTTGAAGTTCGCCCCGAAAGGCGCCAGACGCTCGGTCTGCGCTGGATCACGGCTTATGCCCGTCTGCGTTCCGAAAGAACAATGAAGGAACGCCTTGCTGCGGAGATTATGGACGCTGTTAATAAAACAGGCGGCGCAGTTAAGAAATGTGATGATACGCATAAGATGGCAGAGGCAAACAAGGCTTTTGCGCATTTCAGATATTAATCCCATAATCAGGTTAGGAGGATATTATGCCAAGAAAAGTATCTCTTGAAAAGACAAGAAATATTGGTATTATGGCGCACATTGATGCCGGTAAAACAACAACTACCGAGCGTATCCTTTATTATACGGGAATTAATCACAAAATAGGCGAAACTCATGACGGCGCCGCCACGATGGACTGGATGGCGCAGGAGCAGGAGAGAGGTATTACCATCACCTCCGCTGCCACCACCTGTTTTTGGAAAAATCACAGAATCAATATTATAGATACCCCCGGCCACGTGGATTTCACCGTTGAAGTTCAGCGTTCTCTTCGTGTTCTGGACGGCGCTGTTACCGTTCTTTGCGCAAAGGGCGGCGTAGAGCCTCAGTCAGAAACCGTTTGGCGCCAGGCGGATGACTATAATGTACCCCGTATGATCTATGTTAATAAAATGGATATTATGGGCGCAGACTTTTACAATGTTTTAAACATGGTAAAAGACAGATTTAAGTGTAATGCTGTTCCGATCCAGCTTCCGATCGGTTCTGAGGACACCTTCAGAGGTATCGTAGACCTTATCAATATGGATGCTGAGATCTATTACGACGATATGGGCAACGATATCCGCCGCGAGGAAATTCCGGAGGATATGAAAGACCTTGCTCAGGAATATCGCGAAAAACTGCTTGAGGCAGTTGCGGAGCAGGACGAAGCACTTATGGAAAAATATTTCGACGGTCAGGAAATCTCCGTTGATGAAATTAAAAAGACGATCAGAAAAGCAACCTGTAAGTGTGAAATGGTGCCCATCACCTGCGGCACTTCTTACAGAAACAAGGGCGTTCAGCCGCTTCTGGACGCTATTGTGGATTTCATGCCGGCTCCTACCGATGTTGAATCCATCAAGGGCGTAAATCCGGAAACGGATGAGGAAGAATATCGTCATTCTTCCGATTCAGAGCCGTTTGCCGCACTTGCTTTCAAGATCGCTACAGACCCGTTCGTTGGTAAGATCTGCTATTTCCGTGTATATTCCGGCACCCTTACCTCTGGTTCTCAGGTCTATAACTCCGTTAAGGGCCACAGAGAAAGAATGGGCCGTATTCTTCAGATGCACGCAAACCACAGAGAGGATATTACAGAAGTTTACGCCGGCGATATCGCCGCTGCCGTAGGCCTTAAGAACACCACTACCGGTGATACGCTCTGCGACGAAGATCATCCGGTCATTCTGGAATCCATGAATTTCCCGGATCCGGTTATCCGTGTTGCTGTTGAGCCCAAGACCAAAGCCGGTCAGGAAAAGATGGGCATTGCCCTTGCAAAGCTTGCGGAAGAAGACCCAACTTTCAAAGTGTATACCGATGAGGAAACCGGCCAGACCATTATTGCAGGTATGGGCGAACTTCATTTGGAGATCATTGTTGACCGTATGCTTCGTGAGTTTAAGGTTGAGGCAAATATCGGCGCACCGCAGGTTGCGTATAAAGAAACCATTCAGTCCGAGGCTATGTCGGATACTAAGTATAAGCGTCAGTCGGGCGGTTCCGGTCAGTACGGTCACGTTAAGATCCGCATCGCGCCCAACTTGGATGAAAACGGTATCGGCAAAGGCTATGAGTTCATCAACTCCATTGTCGGCGGCGCGATCCCCAAGGAATATATCCCCGCTGTTGACGCAGGTATCCAGGGCGCTATGAAGAGCGGCGTTCTTGCCGGCTACCCAATGGTAGATGTTAAAGTTGAACTTTACGACGGATCTTATCACGAGGTTGACTCTTCTGAAATGGCATTCAAGATTGCAGGTTCCATGGCGTTTAAAGACGCTGCCAAAAAGGCAAATCCGGCAATTCTTGAGCCTATGATGAAAGTTACCGTTATCGTTCCTGAGGATTATATGGGCGATGTTATCGGCGATCTGAACAGCCGCCGCGGCCAGATTCAGGGTATGGAAGACAGAGCCGGCGCAAAGCAGATCAATGCCCGCGTTCCGCTTTCCGAAATGTTCGGTTATGTAAACGACCTTCGTTCCAAGACCCAGGGCCGTGGTAACTATACCATGGAGCCGGACGGCTATGAGCAGGTTCCGAAGTCTATTTCAGAGGAAATCATTTCCACAAGAACGAAAAAAGATTAATTTAAACTTTATTTAAAACAAAATTATTAAAAACACTTGATATTTTATCTGTGCTTTGATAAAATAATCATAATGATTTTACTATTGAATTTTTAAGGAGGAAATTCCAATGGCAAAAGAAAAGTTTAACCGTTCCAAACCGCATGTAAACATCGGTACGATCGGCCACGTTGACCACGGTAAAACAACTCTTACGGCTGCGATTACAAAATATCTTGCAAACGAAGGCTTCGCTAAGTTCGAAGACTATGCTGATATCGATAAGGCTCCCGAAGAGAGAGAGCGTGGTATCACAATCAACACCGCTCACGTAGAGTATGAAACAGAGACTCGTCACTATGCACACGTTGACTGCCCCGGACATGCTGACTATATCAAAAACATGATCACCGGCGCTGCGCAGATGGATGGTGCTATCCTTGTTATCGCTGCTACAGACGGCCCTATGGCTCAGACAAAAGAGCACCTTCTTCTTGCTCGTCAGGTTGGCGTTCAGTACATCGTTGTATTCATGAACAAGGTTGACCAGGTTGACGATGAAGAGCTTCTTGAACTCGTTGAGATGGAGATCCGTGATACTCTGAATGAGTACGGTTTCCCTGGAGACGATATCCCGATCATCAGAGGTTCCGCTCTCAATGCGCTTAATGCGCCTTCAAATGATGATCCCGCTTGCGACTGCATCAAAGAACTTCTTGAGGCAGTTGACAGCTATATCCCAACTCCTGAGCGTAACGACAGCCTTCCGTTCCTTATGCCTGTTGAGGACGTTATGACGATCACCGGCCGTGGCACAGTTGCTACCGGTAGAGTAGAGCGTGGCGTTCTTAAACTCAACGAGGAAGTTGAGATTGTTGGTATTAAGGAAGAGATCAGAAAGACGGTTTGCACAGGTCTTGAGATGTTCCGTAAATCCCTTGACTACACAGAGGCTGGCGACAACGTTGGCGCGCTTCTTCGTGGTGTTCAGAGAACAGAGATCCAGAGAGGTCAGGTTCTTGCAAAGCCGGGTTCCATTCATCCCCACACCAAATTCAAGGGTCAGGTTTACGTTTTAACAAAGGATGAAGGCGGCCGTCATACTCCGTTCTTCAACAACTATCGTCCTCAGTTCTATTTCAGAACAACAGACGTTACCGGCGTTATCACACTTCCTGAGGGCACAGAAATGTGTATGCCCGGAGATAACGTTCTTATGAGCGTTGAACTCATCACTCCTATCGCTATTGAAAAAGGCCTTCGTTTCGCTATCCGTGAGGGCGGCAGAACTGTAGGTTCAGGCGTTGTAACTGAAATTGATGAGTAATTTCTTTTAAAATGAAAGAGCAGTCGCAAGACTGCTCTTTATCGTGTAGAGAAAAGTGTTCATTTAGAAAAAAGTGCAGTTCTACATGCTGAGGAGACTGCGAGAAATCGAGCAGGATTTTGCATTTTGCGAGGGAGGACGTACATGGGTACTTCCCCCGAGCAAAAGGCAGAAAGTGCAAAAAACCGCACGATTGTGCGGTTTTTATTCTTTTCTAAGTTCTGTCTTATGGAAACGATTTTATGATTGACATTAATGTGCAAGAAAACAAAATCTATTTTTAAATTCCGATTTGCACGTTCCTGCCGACTTTATCGACAGTCTGAAAGCAGTCGCAAGACTGCTCTTTTCTGTGTGTGCAATAAAAAAGGGGTCATTATGAACAAGATAAAATCCTTATATGCCGATCTGCTGGTGTTTCCGGCAGATGCCAAACGAGTCAGGTGGATAGATTATGCCAAGGGAATTGCCATCATTCTTGTGCTTGTGGCACATGCGCTCTCAGGCGCAAACTGGTTTAATATCTGGGCATATTCTTTTCATTTGCCTGTGTTTTTTATTTTAAGCGGCCTTCTTTTGAGTTACAGGAAAATGGCGCAGCCTTTTGGAAAACTGCTGAAAAAATATTTGAAATCTTTGATTTTGCCTTATTACCTGATTGCATTTGCGGTTTTGCTGGTTGAGTTGGCGAAAGATCTGATCCAAAAGGATTTCAGCCGCCAAAATGCTTTGTCGCTTTTATCCGAATGGGCGTTTATGATCGGCATTAAGGCAGATTGGTTTTTGCCCTGCCTTTTCTTTGCCATTCTAATCAATCTTTTGGTTTTTAAATTGTTTCGGGGCAATAAAATCCTGTATCCCGCGGCAATCCTTTGCGTCGCCGTGGCAGCGTATTTTATTCCAAAAGAAAGCAGACTTCTGAATGTCCTCCTTCACGGTTGTGTAGCCGCGCTTTTCGTTTGCGTTGGCGTTATGATTTCAGAATGCAAAAGCAACTGCAAAAAGGCATTGCGCTTTATTAAAAAATATAAAGTGCCCTTTACATTTGTTTTTCTTGCATTGAATGTGCTGCTCACCGTGCTAAACGGCAAAGTGAGCCTTTCTGAATTCAATTTTGGCAAAAATTATGTTCTTTATTTAATAAACGGCGTTGTGGGCAGTTTGTTTCTCCTTCTGTTTTGCAAATGGATAGAAAAGCCGAAACTTAGGCTGATCAATTATTGCGGAAAAAACAGTTTGGTCATTATGGCAGTACATATGGAGATCATGGCGCTTGTGGGCGCCGTTCTCGCGTTTCTGCTGCCGGAAACTTCCGCCTTGTTTATTTGCTTGAACATCATTCTTTCCTTTGTTGTGTCTGTTTTGTGCATTCCGTTCGTCAATTTTGTGTTGAAAAAAATCAAATGACTTCGGTATATAAAAGAGCAGTCTTTGGACTGCTCTTTTTATATGTATTTATTGCTCTGTTCTTTCAAATCCCAGTATGTAATCCGCGGAAACATTGTATATTAGGCAGATTTCAATGAGCTTTTTGACCGGGATCTTGCTTTTGCCCTGCTCGTAATTGCTGTAAGTGCGGGGGCTTACCCCAGTTTTTCCGCCGCCTCTTTTATGGTTAAATTGTTTTCAAATCTTAATCTCATCCTTTTTATGCTCATACTGTCCATAGCCTGTTCTCCATGCTTTGCCCCCGCTTTCTGTCGGGTTGGAATACAATTTTAATTATAGTCAAATAATATCTACAGGCAATACTCAATTATTGACTATGCTAAAATCGTTTCAGGTGGTGGTCATTGTGTTTGCTGATAGATTCAGAGAACTAAGAATGTTCAGTGAGCCGAAATTAAAGCAGGCGGATCTTGGCGAAAAACTTGGCATGACCCAAAGAAAAGTCAGCAGGCTGGAAACAGGCTCAACGGAGCTAACTACGGATGAGATCGTGAAGATATGCAGATTCTTTAATGTTTCCGCCGATTACATTTTAGGCCTTACGGATGAATTTAAAAGATTAAAATGATATCTAACCTATTTTTAGGATCTATTTTAATTCTGCTTATGTAAAAATCCGCTCCTTTATGGAGCGGATTTTTTTGAACATACTTGTTGTAGCGGGTGTCGTATGTATGCAAGCCATATAAAAACAGTTAAAGCGAATCAAGCGATCATATATGCATATTGCAACGGGTATACTTAATTCATTTCCTCTTTGAGCCCAAGTATATAATCTGATGATACATTGTAATATCGGCAAAGTGCAATCAGGTGCCGGATCGGCAGTTCATTGATTCCTTTTTCATAGCGGGAATAAACTTGTTGTGTAGTACCAAGATAATCTGCAATCTCTTGTTGGGTCTTGTCATGATCCTCTCGCAGATCTCTTATTCTTTCCGTATAATCTTTCATAAAGTGCACTCCTTAGTATTAATAAATAAATTTTACGATACATTTCATTTAGTGTATTGACAATACACTAAATATGGTGTAAAATAAGAACTACTACAGTTATTAACTGTAAATATATTATTTTTATTTTCATTAAGGAGGTCATTATGAAAAAAATTCTATGTTTAATTTTGTCGCTTGCAATGCTTGCAAGCATATCAGTTGGCGTAGGGCTAACCGCATCCGCTGAATCAGATGTCGAGACCGGATATTCCGATTACAGCGGCGATTTCGGTTATGCTGTGCTTGAGGACGGTACGGTTGCCATTTTTGATTACACAGGTTCTGCATCGGAATTGGTAATTCCCTCTGAATTTGATGGCTATACTGTTACCGAAATTCAGGGTGAAGTTTTTGAGTTTTGTTCCAGCCTAACAGAAGTTACTGTGCCTGATAGTGTAGTTAGCATTGGCGCATGGGCTTTTTCCTCGTGTGAAAACTTGACTAAAGTGAATATCGGCAGTGGTGTAACAAATATAACAAGTGCATATGAAGTGTTTTATGATTGCCCCAGTTTGCAGGAAATAAATGTTGATGAAAGCAATACAGCATATTCTTCACAGGATGGTGTTTTGTTTAACAAAGATAAAACTGAACTTTTATTGTATCCTGCCGATAGTCAGTACACTTCATATATCATTCCGGATAGTGTAACTATTATTGGTGAATCTGCATTTGTAGGGAATGAAACTTTGCAAGATATTACTATTGGAAATAATGTAACTGATATAAAACAAAGAGCCTTTGACGGTTGCACTGCTTTAACGGATATAACTTTTGGTAGCGGCTTGAAAAATATTGGTGGGGAAGCATTTGCCAGTTGTACTGCTTTGACCGAAGTAGTTATACCAGAAGGTGTAACAGAGATAGAGTCGTGTTTTCAGTTTTGCACTAATCTGAAAAACATAACGATACCAGCAAGTCTTACAAAAATATGGGGAACACCATTTTGGTGTTGCACCAGTTTGGAAAAAATTATTGTAGATTCAGATAATACCTCGTATTGTTCACAAGATGGTGTATTGTTTAATAAAGATAAAACAGAATTAATAGCGTATCCGGCAGGTGATGATCGTACTGCATATGAAATCCCGGATAGCGTTACGAAAATAGATATGTTTGCATTTTATAATTGCAGCAATCTTATAGAAATTACAATACCCAACAGCGTAACATATATAGACCAAGGCGCATTTTCAGGATGCAGTAATTTGAAAGATGCAATAATTCCCGAAAGCGTTACATATATAGGTGTTGGATTGTTTGAAGATTGTAATTCTTTGGAAAGTGTTATCGTATTAAATCCTGACTGTGAAATTGATGCTTACCGCGAGGGCGGTGAATTCACTTTACCTGAAAACTCTGTTATTTATGGCTATTCCGGCTCGACTACGCAGGAATATGTTGACTTTTGGAATAATGATGGTTCGTCTCCTGCGTCATCCTATACCTTTGTACCGATTATTGCCGCGGATACAGATACGGAATATCTAAAAAATTCTGCTGATACAGTAAAGATTCATTGTGAGTTTGCGTTAGCTGATTTTGTAAGCGTAGCTATGGATGGTGAAACAGTTGATCCGTCAAATTACACGCTTGATGATGGTTCAACCATTCTCACCTTCAATCCGGCCTATCTTGATACTCTCACTGTAGGCGATCATACGGTTGCTTTGAATTACACAGATAAAACGGCTACTTCCGTTTTGACGATTAAAGCGGTTCAGGAAGAGACTACAGTTGTTCCGGATGAGCCTACGACTGATAGCAACGAGCAGACAACAAGTAATGCCGAAACAGAGAATACTACAGGCTTAAATAATGTTACAGGTTCGGCAGTAAATTCAGCTACGAACAACTCAACAAAATCACCTAGTACAGGTGCTTCATATGCCGGAATTGCGGCTGCAGCCGGTGCTGCTGTTCTTTCCGGAGCTGCTTTGATATTCTTAAAGAAGAAAAAATAATAAATTGTAGAAACAAATTTTTATCCGCCCTTATATAGGGCGGATTTTTTTAATTTCCTTTGAATTTCGTGTGCTGCGGCTTTCCTTTTGCGCCGGATTGTGGTACAATTTTAAAGCAAGAGAGGTGCGGGCTATGGCTGAAAAAAAGCTGGAAAATTTAAAAGGCACCGTAGAGGATATCACGTTTTACAATGAGGAAAACGGCTATACCGTTATGGAGATCTTAAGCGGCGGCGAGGGCGTTACCGTTGTGGGCAATTTTCCGCAGCTTGCCGTTGGCTCACAGATTGAGGCAATGGGCGAGTGGGTGGTTCACCCGTCTTACGGCAGGCAGTTTAAGGCGGAAACGCTAACCGAAACTTTGCCGCAGGACGCCGCCGGCATTCTGCGCTATCTTTCCAGCGGAATCATTAAAGGCGTGCGCCGCGCCACGGCGGAAAAGATCGTAAATGCGTTCGGCGCCGAATCGTTTGACGTTATTGAAAAGGATCTGGAGCGGCTTGCCTCCGTTAAAGGCATCAGCCGCCCTATGGCAAGAAAGATCCAGCGCAGTTTTATTGAAAAGTTCGCCTCACGCCAAACGATTGCTGAACTGAGAGAAAAAGGCCTTACCCAAAAAGAGGCGTTTGACGCTTATAAATTTTTCGGCGAAACCGCCGTAGATACCTTTGAAAGCAATCCGTATGATTTTGTTACCGCCGGCATCTATGATTTTGACCGCGCGGAGGAGATCAATGACAGCTTGGGCACCCCCGTCGCCTTAGACCTGCGTGCCCAGTCGCTTGTTGAACATATTGTGGAATATAATATTGCCAACGGCCATACCTGCCTGCCGCGGGAATCGGTCATAAAAACAGCCCGGAATTATCTGGACTGTTCGGAAGATACGGCAGAGATTGCCGTGGATGACGCGCTGCAGTACAACCGCCTTTTTCAGGAGGAGATAGACGGGCGCCCGTTTCTCTTTCTCCCAAAAGCCTATGACGCCGAAGCGGCGATCGCCCAGCGCATTCAGGTTTCCGTGCAGTATCCGCCGCAGCCAAGCGAGATCTCCGGCGCGGAGATCTATGCGTTTGAAAAGGCAAACGGCATAGAGTTTGACGCTAAACAGCGCCAGGCCATAGAGATTGCGGTCAACAAAGGGCTGCTGATCCTTACAGGCGGCCCCGGAACCGGCAAAACCACAACCGTAAAAGGCATTATTTCCCTGATGAAAAACAGGGGGCTGGATGTTGCGCTTGCCGCGCCCACGGGCAGAGCCGCCAAGCGTATGACCGAACTGACCGGTCAGGAGGCAAAAACGGTGCACCGCCTGCTTGAAGTGGAGTACAGGGACGGCAGCGACGAGCCGGTTTTTGTTCACAACCGCAAAAATCCGCTGGATGTGGACGCTGTTATCGTGGATGAACTTTCCATGGTGGATATTTTTCTTTTTGATTCCCTGTTGGAGGCGCTGCCGCTGCGCGCCCGCCTGATTATGGTGGGAGATAAAGATCAGCTGCCGCCGGTCGGCGCCGGCAATGTTTTGAGCGATCTGATAAAAAGCAAACTGATACCCGTTGTGGAACTGGATAAGATTTTTCGCCAGGCGATGCAGAGCCGCATCGTAACCAACGCCCACCGGGTTGTAAAAGGCGAAATGCCCGTGATCACGGATAACGCCGCGGATTCCGATTTCTTTATGCTGCATGAAAGCGTGCCGATTTCGGCGTGCCGCAAGATCGTGGATCTGGTCACGCGCCGCCTGCCGGCAGCGTATTCCATGGATCCGGTTACCGATTTGCAGGTGCTTTGCCCAAGTAAAAAAGGCGAAGTTGGGGCGCAGAATATCAATATCATGCTGCAAAAGCAGCTGAATCCCCCGGCAAAGGGCAAAAACGAGATCATCTCCCGCGGGTATACCCTGCGCGAGGGCGATAAGGTAATGCAGATCAAAAATAATTACGATATTCCGTGGTTTAAGGCAAACGACAACGGCATGGGCGTGTTTAACGGCGATATCGGCATTCTTACCCGAATCGACCGCGCCGCGGATATTATAAACGTGCGGTTTGATGACCGCGAGGCGATGTATTCCGTTGCCAATATCGGCGAACTGGAACTGGCTTATGCCATGACGGTGCATAAGAGCCAGGGCTCGGAATTTGACGGCGTAGTGATCCCCGTTGTGGCAACGCCGCAGAAACTGGCATACAGAAATCTGTTTTACACGGCGATCACCAGAGCCAAAAAACTGATCGTTTTGGTGGGCACGGAAAACAATGTGCGCGCTATGGTGGAAAACGATAAAAAAAGCCGCCGCTACAGCGCCCTTCTTCACTTTTTAACTGTTGACAATAACGGCTTTATACAGTAACATGGATATATAAAAATCAGATTCGCCAAAACTGCTGAAAACGGCTTTCAAAGCGGTTTTGATTTGCGCTTTGCGCAATTTGGTATATAAGGAATGAAATTATGTTCGGTTATGATTTGGGAATAGACCTCGGCACCAGTTCTATCGTGATCTCCGTGCCCGGAAAAGGCGTTGTGGTAAACGAGCCTTCTTATGTGGCGTATGACACGGAAACGGAAAAGATTTTATACGCCGGCAGGCGCGCGTATTATCTGGAGGGCAGGGAACCGAGCGGCGTGTCCGTAATTCAGCCCATCGTCGGCGGCGCGATCACCAATTATTCTATCGCGTGCCGCATGGTGCAGTTTTTTATTAATAAGATCATTAAAAAAAGCATTTTCAAGCCCCGCGTTGTGGCGGCGGTTTCCGCCCTTGCAACGGATGTGGAGCGGCGCACGCTCATTTCCGTTATTATCACGGCGGGGGCAAGATCCGTCTGCCTGGTTGAGGAGCCGCTCTGCGCCGCTTTCGGCGCGGGGATCGATCCGCTTCAGCCCACGGGCGCATTTGTGATCGATATCGGCGGCGGCACAACGGATATGGCTGTGATCAGTCAGGGCAGTATGAGCCAGATCGATACCCTGCGCGTTGCAGGCGATACCTTTGATGAGGAGATCACACGCCATATGCGTGAAAAATACGGCGTTCTTATCGGCAAACGCATGGCGGAGGAGATCAAAAACCGCATCTCCGGCGCTGTGCCGCGCGAGGAGGATGTCAGCATGCAGGCGAAGGGCCGCGATATGTTTTCCGGCATGCCCTGCGTTGTGGAGATCAGCGGCAATGAAATTCATGAATGCCTGAAACCGCTGTTTGAGGAGCTTACGAACGCGGCGTCTGTTTTGTTTGAGCGCACCACGCCGCAGCTTGTTGCGGATATCAAGGATTCCGGCGTGATCCTCACCGGCGGCTGCTCGGAGATTTATGGTATAGATAAACTGTTTTCCCAGGCGCTGGATCTGGATGTTTCCATTGCGCCGCGCGCGGAACTCTGCGTTTCAAAGGGCACGATGATCGCGCTGAATAAAATGCATATTCTGGATCAGTACGGCTACCGTTTTCAAACAAAACAGGATGTCAGAATCCGATGATCCATATTTATTACGGAGACGGCAAAGGCAAAACATCCGCCGCGCTTGGGCTTGCGCTACGTGCCTGTGGCGCCGGCAAAGTCGTTTCCTTTTATTCGTTTTTAAAGGATGATCAGTCCGCAGAGCGGCAGGCGCGCTGTGATATACATTTTTATAAAAATCCTGAAAGATTGCCGTTTATGTTTAAAATGACGGATGCGCAAAAGGCGGCGTATGCCGCTTGGGTGAAAACTGCCGTACAAAGCGCGTTTGCAGACAGCGCCAATGTGATCATTCTGGATGAATTTTTAGATGTGCTGCCCCTGCTTGGCAGCGGTTTTGCGCAAACGCTTGTTTTTGACCCGAAAAAAGAGTATGTGATCACGGGTCACGCAAAGTGCGCCTGGCTGTTTGATCGGGCGGATTATATCACGTGTATGCGTAAGGAACGCCATCCGTATGATTCCGGCGTTTCCGCGCGGCGCGGCATTGAGTATTAAATAGCAGGATCGGAGGGCAGATATGGATCGGTTTTCAAAATTTCATCCCGCAGTCTGCCTTTTCTTTTTTCTGTTTGTTATCGTGATCACGCTGGTTTATATCAATCCCGTGCATGCGGCGCTGAGCCTTGTTTGCGCCCTGCTTTACAGTTTGCGCCTGCTTGGCGTTCGGCGCACGGCGGCGCAGCTGAAATTCAGCCTGCCGCTCATTTTGATCGCGGCGCTGTTTAATATGCTGTTTTGCCGCTATGGGCAGACGGTGTTGTTTTCCGTTTTCCAAATCGGTTTTTCGATGGAGCCGCTTGCTTACGGCGCCTGCCTCGGCACCATGCTGGCGGCTGTGCTCGTTTGGTTTTCCGCGTATTCAGAGATCATTACAAGCGAAAAATTCACTGCCCTTTTCGGCAGATTTGCTCCCAATACGGTTCTGATCTTTTCCATGGTGCTGCGCTTTTTGCCGCTGATGGTTAAAACGGCGGGGGAGATCAAAGAGGCGCAGCAGGGCATCGGAAAGGAAACAAAAGGGTTAAAAAATACACTGCGCCGCTTTTCCGCGCTGGTTTCCGTATCGTTGGAGCGCAGTATTGAAACGGCGGATACAATGCGCGCGCGCGGTTTCAAAAAAGGCAGGCGGCATTATTCGCCTTATCGGTTCAAAGCGGCGGACGGTGTGTTCCTTTTCTTATTCACTGTGCTTTTTGTGTTTCAGATTGCGGCGTTCGCGCGCGGCGCGTTTGATTTTGTGTATTACGATCAGCTGCGGCTATTAAATATCAGCATACCGGTGCCGCTTTTATGGGCGCTGATGTGCCTTTTGCCGCTTGCGTTAGACCTGTCGGAGGATATAAAATGGCAGTTATTGAAATTGAAGATCTGACCTTTCAGTACCCCGGCAGTAATCAGCCCGCGCTCCGTGGCGTGAATATGAAGGTGGAGCCGGGGCAACTTGTTTTGCTCTGCGGCAGATCCGGCAGCGGTAAAAGCACGCTTTTGCGCCTGCTGAAAAAAGAGATTGCCCCGTTCGGCAAACAAGGCGGAAGCATACATATTTCTGAAGAAGAGATCGGCTTTGTCGGCCAGCATGTGGAAAGCAATATCATTACGGATACCGTTCTGGGCGAACTCGCTTTTTCGCTGGAAAATAAAGGGCTGGGCAGCCGGGAGATATCTCTTAAAATTGCCCAAACGGCAAGTTTCTTTAATCTGAATCCCTATATTGATGCCAAAACGCACGATCTTTCCGGCGGTGTAAAACAGTTGCTTGCGCTTGCCTGTGCCGTTTCCACGGATCCGCGGGTTTTACTTTTGGACGAGCCTTGTTCGCAGTTGGATCCGATTTCCGCAAGGCATTTCCGTGATGCCGTGTACCGCCTGAACCGGGAACGCGGGGTAACGGTGCTGCTTTGTGAGCATTCGCCGGATCTGCTCAGTCGGGCGGATCAGGCTGTGTTTCTGGAAAACGGCGCGGCGCTGTTCAGCGGCTCGCCGGATGAACTGGCGCGTTTTTTAACGGAGCAGAAAAACGATATGGCGCTGATGCTGCCGTCGTATACCCGTCTGCTCCCCAGCAGAACACTTGATTTTGCCGCCGCAAGGGAGGAAATCAAGAGCGTAAAGGAAAAAAACTTTGCAAAATATTCTGCTATGCCTCCAGCCGTTACGGTTAAAAACCTTGCGTTCGCTTATCAAAAAAAAGCGCCGGATGTGCTTTTTGGTGCGGATTATACGGCGCAGGCGGGCAGAATCAATGGAATTGTAGGCGCAAACGGCAGCGGCAAGACCACTTTGCTCAAATGCATCGCCGGCGTTTTAAAACCTTACGGCGGAAAGATAAAGAAATCCGGCAAAACGGCATATATGCCGCAAAATGTTTCTTCTCTTTTTCTTTGCGACACGGTTGCTGAAGAATTGCAAAACAGCAGAGATTTGATCCGCCGCTTTTTGCTGGAAGATCTTGCCTGCAGGAATCCGTTTGATCTCAGCGGGGGAGAGGCACAGCGCCTTGCCCTTGCCAAAATGGAGCAGACCGGTGCCGATATCCTTGTGCTGGATGAGCCTACAAAGGGAATGGATGCCGTGTTCAAATCCAGCCTTGCGGCGATCCTGCGCGGTTGGTGCGCCGGCGGCAAAACCGTGATCCTTGCAACGCATGATCTGGAATTTGCCGGCAGATACACGGATGAAGTTTCTTTTTTGTTCCATTCCAAGATTGTTTCTTCGGCGCCGCGCAGGCAGTTCTTTGCCGCGCTGGATATCTATACAACCGCGCTTTCCGCGCTCACGGGCGGCAGGCTTGTTTGTGAGGATGATGCGGAGGTGGCGCCATGAAACGCCGCGCGGACATTCTGTTTTTCGTCTTTATCGTGATTGCCGTGGCGTTTCTTGCTGTGTGGCAGATCTTCTTTTCCGGCGTTACGTCTTATTATCTTGCGGCGGCGATCGTTCTGGTACTATCTCTGCTGCCGTTTTTCATCGGGTTTGAGCAGTCCGCCCCCTCGGCAAGGGAGATTGCTCTGGTCTCTGCACTTATTGCGCTGGCGGTGGCGTCCCGGGCGGTGTTTTATCTTGTGCCGCAGTTCAAACCTATCGGCGCGGTTGTGGTCGTATCCGCTGTGTGTCTCGGCGCGCGGCGCGGATATATCATCGGCGCGCTTTCGGCATTTATCTCTAATTTCCTGTTCGGGCAGGGCGTATGGACTCCGTTTCAGATGGTGGCGCTCGGTCTGGTCGGCTTTGCTGCGGGCATTCTGTTTAAAAAAATTAAGGCAAACAGATGGAGCCTTGCCGTGATCGGCTTTTTGCTTTCCTTTGTGCTTTACGGGTTGGTTGCCGATCTCAGTTCTGTGCTTACCATGCTCAGCGAATACACGCTTTCCGGCGTGATTGCCGTGTATGCGGCAGGCGCGCCGTTTTCGGCAGTGTTCGGCGCCGCAACGGCTTTGTTTTTATTCCTGTTTGGGCAGGCGTTTATAAAAAAAATAAACCGTGTTGTTGAAAAATACGGTGTTTTGGCAGGTGAAAATCATGAAAAAGAATAAAAATACGGATCCTATGGAAAAACTTTCTCAGTTTGCGTTTACCATGTCCATCATCGGCATCTGCACCATCGGCATCTGCCCAGCGTTCGCCGCCATGGGCATCGCCGTTCCCGTGGTGATGAAAAAGAAAAAGGTGCAGATCTCGCCGCAGTCGCAGTCCAGAAACAAAAAGGCATTGATCGGCGGCGTCATTGCGCTGTTTCTGTTTGTTGTGGATCTTGTGCTTGTGCTTTTGTTTAAAGATAAATTCTAAAAAATATGCAATTTCAATGCAGTAAGCGTCTCCCTTGTGTAGGGGGGGCGCTTTGTCTATCTGTGTGTAATATAGGGGCGCCTGAACCTGCTGTTCACAGCAGGTTTTTCCTTTTACAATCGTTTTAAAAGACGAATTCATAAAAAAGTACGTTTTGTACAGCACACGAATACATATTGTTATTATTTTAACGGATATTTCCTGTTTTTATATGAATATTTCTGCTTTTTACATTAAATTCAGAACAGAAATGTTAAAAACGGTCTGTGAATTTTGGAAAAATAAAGTTGTGCAATATATCCAAAATTATATAAAAAAATATCAAAAACTAACAAAATTGTAAATAAAGTCTTTCAAAATTCAAAAAAATATTGACTTCATATATATATATAATTGTATGTGCAAATGGTCTGCTTTTGGGCCGGAGCACAACCCAGTGTGTAGATGTAACTATGAATCATCTGGACGCTATTGAAGAAGCCGCAGGCGCGCTTCCTCAGTCTTATCAGGAAGTTTACGATGTGTACAAAACGTTTTTCAGTGTAGGTAATTTCGAATCCAGCAGCTTCAGCTGGAAAGATAATGCCGAGGCGCAGGCTGCATTTGAGACCTGGGCAAAGGCGGTTATCGAATTTGATGCACAGCAGTTTGAGTTTTCAAACTATCTGTCCGCAGCCAGTTCCGGCGAAGGCGGATTCTATTTCTATCACACTAGCCTTGATGCAACATCCAGAACTACCGGCTATTTAATCAAGTACGCGTATAATAATGTTCAGGATAATGAAACGGAAGCCGGAAAGAATCCGTCCAGCGTATCCTACAGCACGTTTATTTCCTATAGTTATTCAAGTAAGACGGCTGAGTGGAAAGCAGGTCAGAATGGCGCTACCATGCTGAAAGCATATCAGGATTATTATGCCCTTGTTCAGTCTGACCAGGTTGCTGTTTCAGAACAGGCAATAGATATGCTTCTGGAAATGCTGGAATCCAAATATGCTGGTATCACAACAGCGGTTCAGGATGTTATTTCCGTTGGTCAAACGCTTATCGAAGATGCGGACAGCGCTGATTTAGATGAAATAAAAGCAGCCGTAGAAGCATACAATAATCTGAGCGCAGATACCAAATCCATGGCGGACAGCATTATGAGCAGTTCCACTTTGAAGTTTGCTGCCACGCTTTCTGTTCCGATTGTTTATGATGAGAATACAGATGCTTTAGAGGCATATAATAATCGTCCGGAAGTAAGCACCTACAAAGGTTCTGATTTGCTCAGCCAGGCGACCGCTTATATCAATGAGGCGCAGTTAAATGATTTTATTGCGTATATAGACGGTTTAGATCTGGATGCGCTTACCGATGAAATTATTACGGAAGCAAAGAGCAAGTATGCGCAGCTCAGCGCAGACAGTAAAGGCACTATCCCGGAGGAAACTTATAATAAGTTCGTTCAGATCGTTACCCCGATCAAAGATACAAATGATTTTTCAGATGAGATCGCGGCGTTCCAGCCCACAGATTTCGTTCGTCCTACAAACAGCAAGGTTGCCTGGACGGAGGACGGTATTCAGTCTTTCGTAGATAAACTTGGCGGACTTGTAGGCGGTTTCGTAAACATCAATGATATCCTGAGCCAGAATCTTTATACTGCGGATATCGTGAATATGATCTTTGATCTTTACGCAACGCTTTCTCATAACACCACGGATATTGAAGGTCTTATCACGCTTGGCGAGATCATCAGCGGCGTTATTACACCGGAATACCTCACTTCTTCTCTTCCGGAGAGCAAATTCAGCGCAGTAGTTGAAAAAATCAACGCGGCGGAAGTTGCAGAAGGTGATCCGGAAGGCACAAATATTTTGGATAAGATTGCGGCAATCGACTTTACAGCAGAAGATTGGGGCTTCACATCCGGCGATAAAGACGGATTTGTTGACGCGCTTCTTGCAGCGCTCCGCCCGATTACACAGCTGCTGGATCCCGAAGCACAGATTTCGTTTAAGGTTTCCATCCTCACTGTAACCGCTAATATCGGTCTCAGAATGTTTGATCCTCAGATAACGGATGACGGCAATTATGCCGCAAGCATTTATGAAAATCTTCTTCCTCTTCTTGAGCAGCTTGGCATGAACGATCTGCCTACAACAGAGGAATACAAGGCAAATTATTACGCGGTTAAGGAAGAATCCGGCGCCGCTGTTGCAGCCGATGAATTCTTAAAACCCATTTTGGATTCACTGTTTGCAAATGTTGTTGATCCGATCGCAGCGGATCCGCTCAACGGCCTAATCAAGATTCTTCCGCGTCTTGCATATGTGGTAGACGGAGACAGACTCAATACCTATATTCAGAAAGTTCTTACTGATCAGGGCAAGATCGTTTCCCTTGAAGGTCTCGCTGCTTCTTTTGCCGGCGAAGGCCCGCTGCTTGATCTTACCACGCTTGGTCTGGATCTTTCCACAGAGGCGATCAATAACATGATCCCGGATTCCATTGATATCGGTTCACTTGTCGGTGACGGCACAGAACTTGTGCTCAATATCGGCGATCTTCCGTGGACAACGCTTGCAAACTGCGCAACACTCAGCGCGGTTCCGAGCTCCACGATCACAAACGCATACACGCTTCTCAGAACAGGGGAGACAGACAGCTGCATTTCAACCGTTATGTATTTCCTGTATGATGTGGCGCTTGCAGATGCAGACACCTACAATGCAATCAAGACTCTTGTAAAGGGCGTAGTTCCGGATAATCTTGCATCTCTGATTGACACTGTATTCTCGGTTGCTCTTGATCCGGCACAGGCTGCTGGTGATAAATACACAGGCTATGGCCTGATCCTGGATAACGGTCTGATCGGCGGTGTGCCAACCGGCAATGAGATCTGGAGAGTGAACGCTGCTGCCGGCGCAGGCGGCACGATCAGCCCGAGCGGCGATATTGCTGTTAAGCAGGCAGATTCCAGAACCTTTACCATCACAGCTGATGCAGGTCACACCATCAGTTCTCTTACCGTAAACGGTCAGGCTGTTGCTGCTGCGGCAGGCAAAACGGCTTATGATTACACCGTAAACGGCGCAGACGTAACTTCTAACGATCCTGCAAACCAGAACACAACAGATGTAACGATCGCCGTAACCTTTGCAGATGGCAGCGGTCAGGTACAGCCGGGTCCGGATCCGGGAACAGATCCTGACACTCCGGATAATCCGGATACACCGGATAATCCGAATACGCCCGGCGGCAATACGGGTAACACCGGAAATACCGGCAGCACCAACAACGGCGGCAAACTCCCAACTGTAAATAACGGCAATCCGAACCTGCCGAATACCGGTGCGCAGGAAATTGCAGGTATGAGCGTTCTTACCGTTATCCTTGCTGTTGCTGCCGGCGCAATCGTTTGGCTCGTTCTCAGAAAAAGAATCGTTAAAGAATGATTTATAACGCCATAAATGCGCAGTGCGCAGGATCTTGTTAAAGATCAAAAATTAAGAGGGCTGTTCCGAAAGGAACAGCCCTTGTTTTATCGTTTAAGAAAGAACGGAATAAAAAACAAACCTCTTTTTTTCTTATAAAAAGAGGTTTGTTTCCTTATTGCTGCTTTTGCTTTTTTCTGCCCGTTACTTTTTCAATAATCTTTTTGATACCGAATGTAATGGCAATGCAAAGCGGAAAATACGGTGTAAACGGACCTGCCCAAAACGCCAGATACGCCGTTGCAACCACAGAACCCAGTTTGATGCCAAATATGATGTGCAGCAGATAGCCGCCCCATACCGGCGTATACATAACAACCACAACAATCAGCAGCAGCACAAGCGTGTGCCAGTCCTTGCACTCATTCCAGATCCATTTGCAGAAATTGATTGCTTTGGTTTTCAACTTTCTGAAAAATTCTATAATAGCATATTTACCTTTGGCTTTTTTCACAACAAATTCCCTGCTGTGATCCGGAAGAGAACTTCAATCGGGATAGCCGTTTGGATTCTGCTTTTGCCAGCGCCAGCTGTCCTCGCACATCTCTTCAATGTCGCGCTCGGCTTTCCAGCCCAGTTCTTTATATGCTTTGCCCGGGTCTGAATAGCAGGTGGCAATATCGCCGTCTCTGCGCGGCCCGATCTTATACGGAATCTTAACGCCGGAGGCTTTTTCAAACGCCTTCACAACATCCAGCACGCTGTATCCCTTACCTGTGCCAAGGTTGTAGATAAACAGGCCTTCACTGCCCTCCACCTTTTCAACAGCCTTGATATGCCCGAGCGCAAGGTCAACTACGTGAATATAGTCGCGCACACCGGTTCCGTCCGGCGTGTCATAATCATCGCCCCAAACATTCAGGTATTCGCGTTTTCCGATCGCAACCTGCGTAATATAAGGCATCAGGTTGTTTGGAATGCCGTTCGGATCCTCGCCCATTGTGCCGCTCTTATGCGCGCCGATCGGGTTAAAATAGCGCAGCAGACAGATAGACCAAGTGTTGTCAGAGGTGTACAGATCTTTGAGAATGCACTCGATCATATATTTTGTTCTGCCGTAAGGGTTGGTTACGCCGCCCACTTCCATATCCTCTGTAAGGGGAGAGATATTGTTCATGCCGTAAACGGTTGCGGAAGAGGAAAAAACGATCTTTTTGCATCCGTTATTGCGCATAACGTCCAGCAGCACCAGTGTGCCGTTAACATTGTTGTCAAAATATTCAAGCGGTTTATGCACGCTTTCTCCAACTGCCTTAAGCCCGGCGAAATGGATCACGGAATCAATCTGTTCTTTTTTAAAGATCTCGTCAAGCCCTTTTTTGTCTCTGATATCGCACTCATAGAATTTAAAATCCTTTTTTACGAGCGCTCTGATCCTGTCCAGGCTTGATTTTTTGCAGTTGTAGAAGTTATCTACGATCACAACGTCTTTTCCTGCGTTCAGAAGTTCAACGCAGGTGTGGCTGCCGATATATCCGGCGCCGCCTGTTACCAATACAGCCATAAGAATACCTCCGTAATAATTTTATGCCTATATATTTTAAGTTTCTACTATTAATAAGCCTTGCCCCAGTAAAGCATTTTCTTTGCCGGCTTGCCGCAGCAAACGCAAACATCCGAAATGTGCTCCTGCTCCAGCGGAATGCAGCGTGAGCCGACTCCGGTGATCTCTTTCACCTTGTCTTCGCATGCTTCATCGCCGCACCACATGGCTTTCACAAAGCCGTCGCCGTTTTCCTCCAGCGCTTTTGTGATCTCCTCCATAGTTTTGCAGGCATAGGTGCGCTTTTCCCTGTTTTCCAGCGCCGCCTCATAAAGGCCGCTGCGCACTTCTTCCAGTTTCTGCGGGATCACGGTTTCCAACTCGTCAAGCGAAACAAAGGTTTTTTCCCTGTTGTGGCGCGTTACGATCACGCACTGGTTCTTTTCAATATCCTTGGGGCCGATCTCCACTCTTACGGGCACGCCTTTCATCTCATATTCCGCAAATTTCCAGCCCGGGGAGTTTTCGGAAACGTCAATGTCCGCGCGGCAGATTTTTTTCAGCCTGTCGCAAACGGCGTTTGCCTTTTCCAGCACGCCTTCCTTATGCTGCGCAATGGGCACAACGATCACCTGCACCGGCGCCACAGCCGGCGGCAGAACAAGGCCGTTATTGTCTCCGTGGGTCATGATGATCGCGCCGATCAGGCGTGTGGTCATGCCCCAGGAGGTCTGGAAAGGATACCGAAGTTTGTTTTCCTTGTCTGAAAACTGAATATCAAATGCTTTGGCAAATCCGTCTCCGAAATAATGGGAGGTGCCCGCCTGCAAAGCTTTGCCGTCGTGCATAAGCGCTTCTATACAATAGGTGCGCTCCGCGCCGGCAAATTTATCGCTGTCTGTTTTCATGCCCTGCACCACCGGCATGGCAAGATATTTCTGGCAGAATTCCGTGTAGATATTCAGCATTTTTTCCGTTTCTTCAATTGCCTCTTCGGCAGTGGCGTGCAGGGTGTGCCCCTCCTGCCACAGAAATTCTCTGGAGCGCAGGAACGGTCTTGTGGTTTTTTCCCAGCGAACAACGGAAACCCACTGGTTATAAAGTTTGGGCAGATCCCTGTAGGAATGCACAATATTTTTAAAATGCTCGCAAAACAGCGTTTCGGAAGTTGGGCGCACGCAAAGCCTTTCTTCCAGTTTTTCACTGCCGCCCATCGTTACCCATGCGCATTCCGGGGCAAAGCCCTCCACATGGTCTTTTTCTTTTTGGAGCAGGCTTTCCGGAATGAACATCGGCATGCAGACATTCTGATGCCCGGTTGCTTTAAACATGCCGTCCAGAATTTTCTGTATATTTTCCCAAATGGCATAGCCGTACGGGCGGATCACCATGCAGCCTTTTACGCTGGTGTATTCAATCAGTTCCGCCTTTTTGCAAATATCGGTATACCATTTTGCAAAATCCTCATCCATAGAGGTGATCTCGTCTACCATCTTTTTCTGCTCTTTTGCCATAGTTGCTCCTTTGTTACTTTATATAATAAATAAATTAGTTTTAAGCAAAAATATTATAACCTATCTGTTTGTGTATGTAAATATAACATTTTGATAAAAAAAGGCGATTTTACGGTTTCTTTTTTATTCAAAAGCTTGAATTTAAGAATAAACTGTTGCAAAATGGGCAATAAGTGCTATAATGAGCGTGAAATTATGAATGGGAGGCGAGTGCTTTGGATATAGGCGAAAGGCTTGTGGATGAACTGAATTGTGAAGACATTTTTTCATTCCATCTTTTCGGCTTAAACGTAACGATCAAAGAATCCATTGTGGTTATGTGGATCATCATGGCAGTGGTTATGATCCTTGCCCTCATTCTTACGCGAAACCTGAAAGTGGAGGGCGAGATCAGCAAGCGGCAGCTGTTTCTTGAAATGTGCGTTGAAAAAATGGCAAACTTTTTCAGGGCAAACATCGGCAAGGGCGCTGAAAAGCATCTTTCCTGGCTCATGTCGCTCGCCGTTGTGATCGGTGCGTCCAATATGGTGGGCATCTTCGGCTTCAAGCCGCCAACCAAAGATATCAACGTAACGATCGGGCTTGCACTTTGCAGTATCATTTATATTCAGTATGCCAGCATCAATGCGCGCGGCGTAAAGGGCTGGCTCAAGAGTTTTGCAGAGCCGTCGCCGATCGTTGTGTTCAACAATGTGCTGGAACTCGGCATCAAGCCGCTTTCACTTTGCGTGCGTCTTTTCGGCAATATCATAGGCGCTTATATTCTTATGGAACTCATTAAAATGGTGGTTCCCGTTGTTGTGCCTATGGTGTTCAGCCTGTATTTTGATATTTTTGACGGCTTTATACAGGCATATGTATTTGTATTTTTAAATTCTGTTTATATTCAAGAGGCCATCGGCAGCGAATAGCGCCCGCCTTTTAGAATAAATAATTTTAAAAAGTACGAAGGAGAAATTTTTATGTCTACATCAGTTATTGCTATTGCTGCGGCAATCGCAGCGCTTGGCGGCGTTATTGCCGGTTTCGGAATCGCTATGGCAACAGGTAAGGCAGCAGACGCTATTGCCCGCCAGCCTGAGGCAGCAGGAGATATAAGAACTACTCTTATTCTCGGCGGCGCTCTTGCAGAGGCAACTGCGGTTTACGGCCTGGTTGCAAGCATTCTGATTATCTTTATGCTTGGTTGATCTTGCGCTTTTATTCGGCGCGGAAAGGAAATGTAAATATGATCGATATCAGCTTTTGGAATATTTTATGGACAGCTGTAAATCTTCTGATATTCTACCTGTTTGCTAAAAAATTTCTTTTCGGCCGTATCCTTAAGGTAATGGAGGAAAGAAAAAAGCGCATTAACGGGCAGTTTGAAGAGGCGGATAAAAAAGAACAGGATGCCCTCAAACTCAAAAAGCAGTATGAGGATATTTTGGAAGGCGCGAATGAGGAAAGCAATCAGATCATCAGTAAGGCCAAGAAAAATGCCGATATGCAGTATAACCGGATCCTTGCGGACGCGTCTGAACAGGCAGACCGCATGATTGAGAATGCGCATAAATCCGTTGAAAACGAACGCCGCAGGGTGCTTCAGTCCGCCCAGAGCGAGATTGCGGATATTGCCATGACAGCGGCTAAAAAAGTAATCGCGGGCAACACTTCCGCGGAGAATGACAGCCGTATTTATAACGACTTTATAAACGAGGTTGATGATGATGGTTCTGACCCAGACGGCAATTAATTATGCCGAGGCTATGTATGAGGCGGAGTTTACAAAAGAGCAGCTTGCCGATGTAAGATCTGCTTTTTCCGGCTGCCCCGATCTTGGCAAACTGCTGTCAGTGCCGGTCATCCCGCTAAAAGAAAAGTTGGATGCTGTGGATCAGATTTTTACCGGCAAAGCGGCAAATCTTGTAAAACTTATGTGTCAGAACGGCTGCATATCCCAGATTTTGCTGGTGTGCGATGCATATGATGAACTGCTGAAAGCAAGATCTATGCAGGCACAGGCTGTTTTGACCTGTGTTCATCCTCCTGATGAAGAACAGCTTGAAAAGATCAAGAAGTTTATCTGCAAAAAACAAGGAACCGGTTCCGCGGATATTGAGATCAAAACAGATCCCGATATTCTGGGCGGCTTTATCATTCAGTGCGGGGATACCGTGTATGACAGAAGCCTGAAAGGCAGAATCGAAAAATTACGGCGGAATCTGGTTGGAGAAGTTGATTAAATGAGTACCATTAATTCTAATGAAATAATTTCAATACTGAAAGAAAAGATCGTTGATTTTGATTTCAGCGAAAAAAGCGAAGAGGTTGGCACGGTAATCAGCGTCGGTGACGGCATTGCTACGATCTATGGCATGGAACACGTTATGTATGGCGAGATCGTTGTGTTTGAAAACGGCGTAAAAGGCATGATCCAAGATATCAAGCGCAATCAGGTGGGCTGTATCCTCTTTGGCGACGAGGCAGAGATCCATGAGGGCACAAAGGTTAGGCGCACGCGCAAAAAAGCCGGTGTTCCGGTTGGGGACGCTTTTGTCGGCAGGGTTGTAAACGCGCTCTGCGAGCCGATTGACGGCGAGGGTGAGATCCAGTCCGATGATTACAGGATGGTGGAGAATGCCGCCCCCTCTATTGTGGACAGAAAATCCGTGTCAGAACCGCTTGAAACGGGTATTTTGGCAATTGATTCCATGTTCCCGATCGGCAGAGGTCAGCGTGAGCTGATCATCGGTGACCGCCAGACCGGTAAAACCTCTATTGCGCTGGATACCATACTGAACCAAAAAGGCAAAAATTGTATTTGCATATATAACGCCATCGGTCAGAAAACATCCACCGTTGCAAAACTGGTGAATACGCTGAAAAAGAGCGGCGCTATGGATTACACTGTGGTGGTCTGCTCCGGCGCGGCGGATTCGGCGTCTCTTCAATATATTGCGCCTTACGCGGCAACGGCGCTTGCCGAATACTTTATGTATCAGGGCAAGGATGTTTTGATCGTGTATGATGATCTGAGCAAGCATGCCGTGGCATACCGCGCGCTTTCTCTTTTGTTGGAAAGATCACCCGGCCGTGAAGCGTACCCCGGCGATGTTTTCTATCTTCATTCCAGGCTGCTGGAGCGTTCCAGCCGGCTTTCGGATGAACTCGGCGGCGGCTCCATTACGGCGCTTCCTATTATTGAGACGCAGGCGGGCGACGTTTCCGCATACATTCCCACAAATGTAATTTCCATTACGGACGGTCAGATCTTTCTGGAGAGCGATCTGTTCTTCAGCGGCCAGCGCCCGGCTGTAAACGTAGGACTTTCCGTTTCCCGTGTAGGCGGCGCAGCGCAGACAAAGGCAATGAAAAAGGCTGCCGGCTCTCTTCGTGTGGATCTTGCACAGTTCAGGGAAATGGAAGTGTTTACTCAGTTTTCTTCCGATCTGGACGAGGAAACAAAATCGGGCCTGAATTACGGCAAAGGGCTTATGGAACTGTTAAAGCAGCCGCTCGGTCATCCCATGTCGCTTGCGGATCAGGTGATCACGCTGGTCGGCGCGATCGGCAAAAAGTTTGTTCAGGTGCCGGCGGATGAATTAAAAGCATATCAGGCGGAACTTCTTGCATATTTTAACGATAACTGCGCTGATGTAGTGCAGGAGATACAAACAAAGAAAACGCTTTCAGACGAGTTAAAAGAGAAGATCCTGAAAGATATAGACAGTTTCGGGAAGGCGAAGAATGGCTAACGCAAGAGAGATTTTAGACAGAATGAAGTCTATCAAGGACACAATGAAGATCACAAACGCGATGTATATGGTGTCCTCCTCCAAACTGCAAAAGGCGCGCCGGGATCAGAAAAATACGGAACCGTATTTTAACATGATTCAGGATGGGCTTGCAAAGATTCTGGATGTTGCTCCGGACGCCGGCACCGAATTCTTTGATGAACGCCCCCAGCGCAAAGGCCGCGAACGCCGCAAGGGATTCCTTGTGATCACGGCGGATAAAGGGCTTGCCGGCGCTTATAACCATAATGTTATCAAGGCAACGGAGGAAAGCGCCGCGATAGAGGCACAGAATATGCTTTTCATCGTCGGCCAGGTAGGCAGGCATTATTTTGAGAAAAAGAATATTCCGATAGACATAAATTTTAAATATACTGCGCAAAACCCAACCATGAACAGGGCAAGGCATATTTCCAAGATCCTTGTGGAACTGTTTGAGGAGGAAAAGTTAGACGAGATCTATGTGGTTTATACCAAAATGATCAATTCCATGACGGTGGAACCCGTTACCAAAAAACTGCTTCCGCTTAAGCAGGAACATCTGGAGATCCGCAATGAAAATAATTATTATGAAAACGTGGATTTTATGCCGGATGCGCAAACGGTATTCAGCAATATCGTTCCCGCGTATGTTGCGGGATTTATATACGGCGCGCTCATTGAATCTTACTGCAGCGAGCACAATGCCAGAATGATGGCAATGGAAACGGCTACGGACGCCGCGTCCGATATGCTCAAACAACTGGAAGTGCAGTATAACAGGGCAAGGCAGGCGGCGATCACGCAGGAGATCACGGAGATCATTGCCGGCGCCAAAGCGCAGAAAAAGAAGAATTAGGAGGAATCCTAAATATGAATCAAGGTAAAATTGTTCAGATCATGGGGCCTGTTGTAGATGTTCAGTTTGAGGGCGAACTTCCGAAACTGAAAGACGCCCTTGAGGCAACTGTGGACGGAAAAAAACTGGTTATGGAAGTTGCCCAGCACGTTGGTTCCGGCACGGTAAGGTGTATTATGCTTGCCGCGTCAGAGGGACTTTATAAAGATATGGAAGTAACGGCAACCGGCGGTTCCATTTCCGTGCCCGTAGGCAAAAAATGCCTCGGCAGGCTGTTTAACGTTACCGGCGAAACGATCGACGGGATGGAGGATCTGAAAGATACAGAACACTGGGAGATCCACCGCCGTCCGCCCGGATTTGAAGACCAGAGCGCCAGCGTGGAGATTCTGGAAACGGGTATCAAGGTAATAGACCTGCTTACACCTTATGCCAAGGGCGGCAAGATCGGTCTGTTCGGCGGCGCCGGTGTAGGCAAAACGGTTCTTATTCAGGAACTGATCACAAACATTGCCAATGAGCACGGCGGCTATTCTATCTTTACCGGTGTAGGTGAGCGTTCCAGAGAAGGTAACGATCTTTGGAATGAAATGAAAGAATCCGGTGTTATCAATAAAACGGCGCTTGTGTTCGGCCAGATGAACGAACCGCCCGGAGCGCGTATGCGTGTTGCGGAAACGGGTCTGACTATGGCGGAATATTTCCGTGATGTAGAGCATCAGGATGTGCTTCTTTTCATAGATAATATATTCAGATTTATTCAGGCGGGCTCAGAAGTGTCTTCTCTGCTTGGCAGAATGCCGTCCGCGGTAGGCTATCAGCCCACCCTTGCTACGGACGTAGGCGAGCTTCAGGAAAGAATTGCCTCCACCAAAAACGGTTCTATTACTTCCGTGCAGGCGGTCTATGTTCCGGCGGATGACCTTACGGACCCCGCCCCTGCCACCACTTTCGCGCACCTTGACGCAACCACCGTTCTTTCCAGAAAGATTGCGGAAAAAGGTATCTACCCGGCTGTGGATCCGCTGGAGTCCAACAGCCGTAATCTGGAAGAGGATGTTGTGGGCAAAGAGCATTACGAGGTTGCACGGCATGTGCAGGAATATCTGCAAAAGTATAAGGAACTTCAGGATATCATTGCCATCCTTGGTATGGAGGAACTTTCCGAGGAGGATAAGACCACTGTTTACAGAGCCAGAAAGATTGAAAAATTCCTTTCTCAGCCGTTCCATGTTGCGGAGATGTTTACCGGCTTAAAAGGCGTTTACGTTCCCGTTCAGGAAACGGTGAAAGGCTTTAAAGCCATTATCAGCGGCGAAGTGGATGATGTTCCGGAGCAGGCATTCTTTAATGCCGGCACGATTGATGATGTTCTTAAAAAAGCAAAGGAAATGAAGTAATGGATACGTTCAAGATAAAGATCGTGGCGTCCAACAAAGTGTTTTATGACGGCGAGGCGCAGAGCCTTTCCGTGCCGTATATAGACGGCGGTTCGTTTACGTTTCTTGCCCACCACTGCAATGCGGTTGTTCCGATCGAGGCGGGGGAAATGCGGCTGAAAACGGCGGATGGCGAAGTGAAGGAAGCCTTTGTCAGCGATGGCTTTTTGGAATTTCTTTCCAATGAGGCAACAATGATCTGCGTTTCCGTTGAACTGCCGGAAGAGATCGATAAACGGCGTGCCGAAGAGGCAAAGGAAAGGGCAGAGGAAGAACTGCGCCAAAAGATGAGCCAGTTCGATTTCTACGTTACCAAGGCAAATCTTTCCCGCGCAATGGAAAGAATTAAAGTGAAAAACAGACATCAAATATAAATGTATACACCGGGGATCTCCGCTTTTTCGGATTTCCCCGCAGTTTGTTTCAGGCGGGAAAACCCTGCCGTGTTATCAAGGAGGATCTTATGCCGGTAAAATTAATTGCCTGTGATCTGGACGGAACTTTGCTCGGTGCGGATCATATCACGGTTTCTCAAAGAACGGTAAAGGCGCTCGCAGACGCGCATGAAAAAGGTATGAAGATTGCCGTTGCAACGGGGCGTACACTTTCCGTGATCTATAACGTGATGGAACAGATCCCGTTTCTGGATTACGTGATTTATTCAAACGGCGCGGCGGTGTGTGATCTGAAAACGGCAAAAACCGTGTATAAAAACTATATGCCGGCGGATACGGTAAAGGATATTTTTACTTTTTTAAGTAACTATCCGGTTTATTTTGAATTTTATCAAAACGGAAAGCAGCATTCCCAAAACGGGCGTGAAAAATACTTTACGGGCATGGATCTGCCGCGCGAATTTTTGGAATCTTACGCTGCCTCAACCCTTATGCATGATGAGATTATGCCGTTTGCCGATATGGGTGTGGAAAAGATCAATCTGTTTTATTTTGGCGATACGTATTATGATGAAATCAGAAAGTATCTTTTCAGTCATAAAGGCATTGACTGCACCTCTCCCGTTGCCGGCGATATTGAAATGACCGCCAAGGGCGTGGATAAGTCTAACGCACTTGCCGGACTCTGCGCAGAACTCGGCATAGACAGAGCGGAGGTTATGGCTTTCGGCGATGCGGATAACGATCTGGGCATGCTTGAATTTGCCGGTTACGGCACTGCCATGGCGAACGCTGCCGAGATCTGCAAGGAAAAGGCAAAATACGTTACGCTTTCCAATGAGGAGGACGGCGTTGCCGTTTTTGTGGAAAGATATGCTCTGGGCAAAAAGCCCAAACTGATCGTTTCCGCCTGCCTGCTGGGTGAAAACTGCAAATATAACGGCGGCAACAACAAAAATGAAGGCGTTATCGGATTGCGGGAATATTTTGATCTCGTTGCCGTATGCCCCGAATGTTTCGGCGGGCTCAAAATACCGCGTGTGCCGAATGAGATCATCGGCGGCAGAGCGATTTCCAAAAACGGAGAAGATCTAACCGCCGAATATCTAAAAGGCGCAAGAAAGACTTTGTATATCGCCGAAGAATGCGGCGCTGCATGCGCTGTGCTAAAGGAACGCAGTCCGTCCTGCGGCAAGGGTGTAATTTATGACGGCTCTTTTTCCGGCGCGCTTACCGAAGGAAACGGCATTACGGCGGATCTGCTGATGAAAAGCGGAATTACCGTGTACGGCGAAAGCGAAATCCGCAAACTGCTTGACGAATTTGGCGTATAAAGATATAATTGTGGTATATTTTGAAGAATTTGAGGGATCAAGATGAAGAAAACAAGATACATTGCAGTCCTGCTTATGCTTGTGGCAGCGGTTTCCGTTTTGTTTGCCGCCTGTTCAGGGGATGACAGCACGAATATTACAACTGATGATGCCGTGATCAAAGAGGCGCAGGCAGTGGATCTGATCAAAAGTTATTCAACGGCAGAGCTTGGCCTTCCCGGCGCGTGGAGCGATTATAATTTTGCCGGTTATAACAACAGCGGCGTTAAGGTGGAAGACGGCGAGCATGACGGATATTATGTTGAGGTTCGCATCGGAAATAAGATCGAAAATGACGACGGCACTTTGGATTTTGATATCGTCGGTCATTATCTGATCAGTTATGACGGGCAGACCATACTGAAATATGACCCGGAAAATGAAACCTATACCCCGCTCTCAGAAGTTCAGGCGGCGGCTGAAACAGGCAGCGAAACGCAGGCGTCTTTTTCTCAAACGGTTTCACAAACCGAAAGTTCGTCTGCAGCAAATTGATTGTTTTTTCAGCGTAAAATGATCTTGGAACAGGATTCTTTTACGCTGTTTTTTTCATGAGTTGTGCATTTTGGAAAACCGGCTGTTTTACGGAGAATTCTCAATGAAATCCTTGTTGAAAAGAGGCAGTATTTATGATAGAATGTGAGAAAGGAGTGTAAGGTATGAAGAAAGTTCCTTTCAAATCCGGAATCCACCCTTTTGAGGGCAAAAAATATTCCGAAGATAAAGAAACATTTAAAATTGATTCCGCCGAACTTATGGTGTTCCCCATGAGCCAGCATATCGGGGCGCCGGCTGTGCCCGTGGTTAAGGCGGGGGACAGGGTCTTAAGAGGCACCTTGCTGGGCAAAGCGGCGTCTTTTATTTCCAGCCCGGTTTATTCTTCCGTTTCGGGTAAGGTAAAGGCGGTGGAGGACCGGCAAAATCCAAACGGCAGCGTTTCCAAATGCGTTGTGGTTGAAAATGATTTCGAGGATGCGTGCACGGAAGAGTACGGCGCGGTCCGGGATCCGAATGAACTGACGCCCGAAGAGATCGCCGCGGCAATTTCTGATGCCGGCATCGTCGGCATGGGCGGCGCCGGTTTCCCTACGGGTGTAAAATTAACCCCCAAAAATGCGGAAAATATAGATTATCTTATTCTGAACGGCGCTGAGTGCGAGCCGTATCTGACCTCGGATTACCGCCTTATGGTGGAAAAGGCAGGCAATATCATTATGGGCGTTTCCATTGCGCTGCGCCTGTTCCCGAATGCCAAGGCAGTTGTTGCCATAGAGGATAACAAGCCCCGTGCCATAGAGGCGTTTCAGGAGCAGTGCAGATTGCTGGATAAGATCAGCGTTATGCCCCTGAAAACGAAATATCCGCAGGGCGGCGAGCGCAGGCTGATCGCAAGCGTTACCGGCAGAATGATCAATTCGCACATGCTGCCGGCGGATGCAGGCGTTGTTGTTTTGAATGTTGCAACCGCATTTGCCATTTATGAAGCGCTTTGTGAAAGTAAGCCGCTTATACATAGAATCGTAACGCTGACCGGGGAGGGAATGAACGCCCCCTGCAATGCGGATGTTTTGCTTGGCACGCCGGTGTCTTTCCTTGTGGAAAAATGCGGCGGGCTAAAAGAAGAAACACAAAAGATCATTTCGGGCGGCCCCATGATGGGCACCGCCCTGCCGGATCTGGATTATCCGGTCACCAAAACCTTTTCTTCCGTTCTTGCCCTTACCAAAGATGATGTAGAGGCGATGAAGACCACGGCATGCATCCGATGCGGCAGGTGCGTGGGCGTCTGCCCGGAAAATCTTGTGCCGCAGCTTATGGCGCACGCCGTTAAGGCGGAAGATCTGGAGCGCTTTGCAGCAATCGGCGGTATGGAATGTATAGAATGCGGCTGCTGCACCTATGTGTGCCCCGCCAAAAGACCGCTGACGCAGACCTTTAAACTTGCCAAGGCGGAGATCAGAGCGGCAAAAGCCAAGGCGAAAACGCAGGGAGGGAATAGCTGATATGTTTCATGTTTCCGTTTCCCCTCATATCAGGGATAAAAGTTCAACCAGAAAGATCATGATTGATGTGTGCATTGCCCTTGTGCCCACCCTTGCTTTCGGCGTATGGCACTTTGGCATCAATGCGCTTTTTGTGATCCTTTCTTCCGTGCTCAGTTGTGTCGTTTCTGAGGCGGTGTTTGAACTGATCATAAAAAAACCTATAACCGTGTTTGATTTCAGCGCGGTCGTAACCGGGCTGATTCTTGCTTTGAATATGCCCCCGAATATTGCGTGGTGGGTACCCGCAGTAGGCGGTGTGTTCGCCATTGTGATTGTTAAGATGCTGTTCGGCGGCATCGGCCAGAATATCATGAATCCGGCGCTCGCGGCGCGCTGCTTCCTGCTGATCTCGTTTGCCTCCAGAATGACGGATTTTTCCGTGGACGGCGTTTCCTCGGCAACGCCGCTTGCCGTGCTCAAATCCGGCGGCAGTGTGGATCTGCTGGATGCATTTCTCGGTTTTAAAACCGGCTGTATCGGCGAGGTTTCCATTCTTGCCATTTTAATCGGCGCCGCTTATCTCCTGATCCGAAAAGTGATTTCCATCAGGATCCCGGCGGTTTACATCCTTTCAACGGCGCTGTTTATCTTTCTATTTACGCTTGCCACAACGGGAATGCCAACATGGCAGTTTATGCTTGGCGAACTCCTGACGGGCGGCCTTATGGCAGGCGCGTTCTTTATGGCAACAGATTACACAACCAGCCCCATCACCAAATGGGGGCAGGTGATCTATGCCGTTCTGATCGGCTTTTTAACTGCTGTCTTTCGTGTGCTCGGCTCCAGTGCTGAGGGCGTTTCCTACGCCATTATTATCAGCAATCTCTTTGTGCCGATCATTGAAAAGATCACGGTTCCCAAGCCGTTCGGCGTTAAGAAAAAAGAGAAAAAGGGGGCGTAAGCAGTGGCAAAGTCAAAATCTTCTTTTCTGAAAAACTGCGCCGCGCTGCTTATCATTACCCTTGTGGCGGGGCTTGCGCTTTCCGCAGTAAATGAAATTACAAAACAGCCGATCGCCAATGCGGAAGAGACCGCAAGGCTGGAGGCTTATGAAACGGTTTATCCGAATACAGAGTTTGAAACGCCGGCGGATGCGCAACTCCTGCTGGAGGGCGGCCAGGCGGCAATAGACGCGGCCGGATATTCCGGCTGTACGGTCAGCGATATCCTTTTTGCAAAAGATCAAAACGGTGAAAGGGTCGGCTATGTGGTTGCCGCCGTTTCTCCAAACGGCTATGGCGGCGATATCTCCGTGGCTGTCGGTATAGATGCCAAAACCAATCAGATCACCGGTTTTTCTGTTTTGTCAAACAGTGAAACGGCAGGCCTCGGCGCACGCTGCACAGAGGATGAATTCACTGCGCAGTTTGCCGGTAAAGAGGCGTCAGCCATTGAATATGTAAAGGGCGGCGGTGCAACAGGCAATCAGATCGATGCCATTAGCGGCGCAACCGTTACCACCAATGCGGTTACAGAGGCTGTAAACAGCGCGCTTGCCGTTTACAACAGTGTATTAAAGGAGGGTTAAAGTATGAATCCCATTGTTGAAAGACTGAAAAACGGAATCATAACGGAAAATCCCACCTTTGTGCTTATGCTCGGCATGTGCCCCACGCTTGCCGTAACCACTTCCGCAATCAACGGCATCGGCATGGGTCTTGCCACCACGGTTGTGCTTGTGATGAGCAATTTTATGATCTCTGCACTCAGAAAAGTGATCCCAAACGGGGTCAGAATGCCGGCTTATATCGTGATTGTTGCGTCTTTCGTAACCATTGTGGAGCTTTTGCTCCACGCCTATGTAACATCGCTTTATGACGCACTGGGCATTTACATTCCGCTGATTGTTGTAAACTGCATCATCCTTGGCAGGGCGGAAAGTTATGCCGCTAAAAACAAGGTGATCCCGTCTATTTTTGACGGCCTTGGCATGGGGCTTGGTTTTACTATAGGTCTTGTTGCCATCGGCGCAATCCGTGAATTGATCGGCACAGGCAAATGTTTTGGTTTGCAGGTGCTGCCGGAAAGTTATGAGGGCGTTTCCATCTTTATCCTTGCGCCCGGCGCGTTTCTGGTGCTTGCATTTTTATGCGCGCTTCAGAACAAGCTTGGCGTAAAAGGCGCCAACCGCCATGTAAAGGACGATGCCTGCCAGGGTGACTGTATGCATTGTTCGCTTTCCTGCAACGGCAAAAAGGAGGGTGAGGCATAATGTTTAAAACCCTGTTTCTTGTTGTGCTAACCACAGCGCTGATCAACAATGTTGTTTTAAGCCAGTTCCTTGGCATATGTTCGTTTATCGGCGTATCCAAAAATATAAAAACGGCAGCAGGCATGGGCGGCGCGGTTATTTTCGTAATCACCATCGCAAGCGCCGTAACCAACCTGCTTTACACGGGCGTGATCCAAAAGTTTGGTCTGGAATACCTGAACACGATCATCTTTATCCTTGTTATTGCGGCGCTCGTGCAGTTTATAGAACTGTTCCTGAAAAAATATGTGCCAAAACTGTATCAGGCGCTCGGTATTTATCTGCCGCTGATCACAACCAACTGCGCGGTGCTCGGCGTTGCGCTCACCAATGTGCAGGACGGCAATGATTTTATCACCTCCGTTGTAACGGGGTTCGGCACGGCTGTGGGCTATGCCGTTGCCATCATTATCCTTGCCGGCATACGTGAAAAAACGGAAAGCAATGATGTTCCCAAGGCGTTTAAAGGCACGCCTGCCGTACTTCTTACCGCCTGCCTTATGGCAATTGCGTTTTACGGTTTTAATTCGCTTGCATAAGGAGGTTGGTGTAGTAATATGGATATAAAAAATATTCTGATCGCAACGGTGGTTGTTGCGGCAGTTGGTGTTGCGATTGCCGTTTTGCTCAGCATTGCGGAAAAACTGTTTCACGTGGATGTGGATGAAAGGGAATCCGCCGTGCGCGAATGCCTTGCGGGCAACAACTGCGGCGCATGCGGCTATGCCGGGTGTGACGCACTTGCCAAAGCCATTGTAAACGGCGAGGCGCCGGTTACCGCCTGCACGGTTGCGGGTCAGGCAGGCGCGGATAAAATTGCCGCTATTATGGGCGTTGAGGCAGGCAAAATGGAAAAGCAGGTGGCGTTTGTGCGCTGTTCAGGCACAACGGATCTGAGAACCAAAAAGTTTGATTATTACGGCACGAAAACCTGCACTGCCGTTAAATTCGCTCTTGGCAGAGGGGATATGTCCTGCTCCTACGGCTGTATGGGTTACGGCAGCTGCGTTGCTGTGTGTGACAGTAAAGCCATTCGCATTATAAACGGCAAGGCTGTTGTAGAGCCGGATCTTTGCGTTGCCTGCGGCAAATGTGTAAAGGCGTGCCCGCAGGAACTGATCGAGATCGTGCCGGCAGCTTCCGTTTACCGTGTGCAGTGTTCCAATAAGCAAAAGGGAAAAGCGGTTCGCGTCAACTGCCAGGCAGGCTGTATCGGCTGCGGCATTTGTGAAAGAAACTGCCCAACGGGCGCGATCAAGGTTACGGATAATCTTGCTAAGATTGATTACAGCAAATGCGTGCACTGCGGTCTGTGCGCGGAAAAGTGCCCGTCAAAGGTCATCAGAAAATACAATTGATTTTATAAAGGGGAGAATGCTATGAAAAAATTGGTTTCCATGCTTCTTTCCCTTTTTGTTTTGCTGTCTTTTGCCTCCTGTGCAGGCAGCGGCAGCGCTTCTTATTCGCGTGATTTTCTGGATCTGTTTGATACGGCGTCCTCAATCACGGCTGCGGATTCCTCTCAGCAGGCGTTTGATGCGCATTATGAAACTGTTTATAATGAACTGAAAACATATTCCGAACTTTTTGATATTTATAATTCATACGGCGATCTTGTAAATCTTAAATATATCAATGAAAACGCCGCCAAAGCCCCTGTTAAGGCAGATAAGAAGATTATAGATCTGCTTTTGTGGGGCAAAGAGGCGTATGAAATAAGCGGCGGCAGGGTCAATATCGCCATGGGCGCAGTGCTTTCTATATGGCATGATGCGCGCGAATACGGTATCGCAAACCCGGATTCCGCCTATCTGCCGGATATGGAAATCTTAAAGGAAAAATCTGCCCATACCGATATAAATGATCTTGTTATAGACGAAAAAGCGTCCACCGTTTATTTTGCGGATGCTGAAATGAGCCTGGATGTAGGCGCCGTCGCCAAGGGGTATATATGCGAAAAAATATCCGGTTTTATAACGGAAAACAAGATATGGCAGTCCGCTCTGATTAATCTGGGCGGCAATGTGAAAACGCTTGGTTTTAAAAATGCGGACGGGAAAACACCGTATAATATCGGTATAGAAGACCCGAACGGCGGCTATCTTGCCGTTGTGAACGCAGCAAACGGCGCAAGCGTTGTTACAAGCGGCGATTATCAGCGCTATTATACCGTAAACGGCGAAAAATACTGTCATATTATTTCTCCGGATACGCTTATGCCGGCGCAGGGTATACGCAGCGTCAGCATTATTTCTGAGGATTCGGCGCTTGCCGATGTTTTATCTACCACACTGTTTCAGATGCAGCCGCAGGATGCGCTTGCTTTTTTGAAAACGGTTGAAGGCTGTGAGGCAGTCATTATGGATCAGAACGGAGAAATCTACCGTTCTGAGGGATTTGAGGATATGGCGCAATGAAACTTAAGTTCTTAAAAAAAGGCGATCTGATCGTTGCCGCTGTGATTCTTGGCGTCTGCGCCGTGCTCTTTCTTGCGCTTTATGTTTTTAATAACAATACGGGAAATTATGTTGAGATTGAGCAAAACGGCGCCGTAATACACATTATGCCGATTGATACCGATGCCGTTTATAATGTTGAGTCGGGCGGGAAAGTAACAAATACCGTTCAGGTAAAAAACGGCAGTGTAAGCGTTATTTATGCCGATTGCCCGGATCAGATATGTGTAAACCACGCGGCTGTAAACTTAAGCGGCGAAAGCATAATCTGCCTGCCGAATGAAGTAGTTGTCTCGGTAGTTGAGCGGGACGGCAGAGAGAGTGGAATAGACGGGGTGGCGCGATGAAAAATGTTTCCCAAAAAACAGCATTTTTCGCGCTCTTCGTTGCGCTCGCGTTTGTGTTTTCCTATCTTGAAAGCCTGATACCGCTTAATTTCGGTGTTCCCGGCATAAAACTCGGCCTTGCGAATCTGGTTGTCGTTACGGCAATGTATACGGTTGGCGAAAAGCAGGCGTTTGCCGTGTCCGTGATTCGGATCTTGCTTGCAGGGCTCACATTCGGCGGCGTGTTTTCGCTGGTTTACAGCCTTGCCGGCGGTGTTCTGTCTTTTTGCGCCATGCTGCTTGCAAAAAGGTGCAGATCACTTTCAGTAACAGGTGTGTCAATAATAGGCGGCGCAACGCATAATATCGGGCAGATCGCTGCCGCTGCCGTGGTCATGGAAACATACAGAATCGCGTATTATCTGCCGGTTCTGCTGCTTGCCGGCGCCGTTACCGGGGCGGTCATCGGCGTTGTGTCCCGCATGATTATAAACAGATTAAATCAGGTGATAAAAAAATGATTATAAAATCCTATAAAGGCAAAACGCCAAATATAAAGGATGCGGCTTTTATAGCGGATAATGCTGTCATCATAGGTGATGTAACGCTTAAAAAAGGCAGTTCCGTGTGGTACGGCGCCGTGCTTAGAGCGGATGATGAAAAGATCATCGTCGGCGAAAACTCCAATATTCAGGATAACTGCACTGTACACTGTTCACCCGGTTATCCCGTTGTTATCGGCAATAATGTAACCGTTGGGCACAATGCGCTGGTCCATGGCTGTGCGATCGGCAATAATTGTCTGATCGGTATGCAGGCAACGGTGATGAACGGCGCAAAACTCGGCAATAACTGCCTGGTGGGCGCCGGTGCACTCGTAACGGAAAATAAAGCGTTTGATGATAATACTCTTCTTATGGGCGTTCCCGCCAAAGCAAAAGCCACTCTGGATGATAACGCTGCGGCACAGATCGCAAAAAACGCGCAGCATTACTGTGAAAAAGCCGCGGAATATAAGAAAGAGCAGGCAAAGCCGCCTGCCCCAAAACAAATTTAGGGTATTGTTATGAATATTAAAGAACTCATTGTGCTCTCGGATCTTTATGCCCCAAAGGCGTATGCAGATTTTAAGGAAACGGAATGGGGCGTTATGTTTTATGATGAAAAGAATAAAACGATGCATGACGTCAACCATGCCTGCATTATAAAAGACGAATCTTTTGTGCCCGCTCTGCAGGAGATCCGGGCGTTTTATACGGAAAAAGGTATCACGCCAAGAATTTATCTTTCCGGTTTTCAACACCGGGATCATAAATCTGATCTTGCATCCTGCGGATTCGGCGTATATCGGTTCGGGAATTTTCAGCATTTTCTTCTTTTGGATTCCTGCACGCTTGCCCCGGCAGATCAGCTGCAAATCCGGGAATTAAAAAGCAAAAACGATATAACCGAAAAATTGCTGAATAATCTTTATCACACTTATCTGGCAGAAGATTCGGATACGATAAACCGCAGCAGAGCGCTGTTGCGCCGGGTCGTTCAAAGTAAAGACTGCCGCCTTTTCTGCGGATTTTTTGAAAATGAGCCGGCATGTATCGCCATGCTGGTCAAAACGCCGTTCGGTATGGATTGCTTTGATCTGGTGGAAACTGCCGAAAAATTTAAGGGCAGGGGATTTGCGAGCGAACTGATCGCTTATCTTGTGCGTTTGTGCGACCGGCCGGCATTCCTGTTTTCGGAAAATCCGGCGGCGATCCGAATTTATGAAAAAGCTGGATTCCGGCGCATCAAAGTGTCTCCCGAGCCATGCTTTTACCGTGCCGTTTATCAGGAAAGATAGCGGGTTAACGCTTTTGCATAAACCAACTTTACGCAACAAAAAAGGCTGCCGAGGCAGCCTTTTTTTATTTTAATTGATCTTTTCAAAATCAGACGCGGGATGTTTGCAGATGGGGCATATGAAATCTTTCGGCAGTTCCTCTCCAACATATTCATAGCCGCACACCTTGCAGCGCCAAACGGTCTTGTCTGTTTTCTTCTCCTGCGGTTTCGGCTTTATATGGCTGTGGTAATAGGCATAGGTTGCGGATGGCGTGCCGGAAAGGATTCGGGCGTCTTCCACCAGTGCCACGAACATCGTGTGCGTTTCCTCGTCTATCTCATTTTCAACTCTTGCCGAAATATATGCGTTCGTTCCCCGGGTAATGTAGGAAACGCCGTTTTCCGCGCGTTTGTAATCGGAAAAATCTTTGAATTTATTCGTGCTGCATCCGCTTTGAAAGCCAAAATGCCTAAACAGTTCAAAATCGGCGTCTTCGGATAATACCGAAACATTGAACACACCCGTATTTTTGATCATATCGTGTGTTTTGCTGTTTTTATTAATGGTAACGGTTATCCGGTTCGGCGAATCCGTGATCTGCCCGGCGGTATTCACCACACAGCCGTTGTCCGTTTTGTTTTCTTCTGAAGTGATGATATAAAGTCCGTAAGTGAATTTGAATAATGCGTTGTTGTCCATAAAACATTTCCTTCCTTTTTACTATTTTTACCCGTTATTTTTGCGGTATTACGCTTAAATAACAGAATTTCGGGAAATATAATAAAAAAGTTCAAAGGAGTAGAATTATGGAACCTAAATTTTATTATTGCGAAACCTGCAAAAATATCATCACGAAAATAGAGGATAAAAATATGCCCGTCGTCTGCTGCGGCCATAATATGAAATTGATGGAGCCGTGCACTTCGGACGGCGCTTCTGAAAAACATGTGCCCGTGATTGAGCAGGACGGAAATAAGGTAACGGTTAAAGTCGGCGAGGCGGAGCACCCGATGACGAAGGAACATCTGATCTCATGGATTGTGCTCAGCACCGATAAAGGCTTTCAGATCAAATATCTTTCGCATGAGGATAAACCGCACGCCGTGTTTTATGTGGCGGACGGCGAAAAGCCCGTTTCGGCAGTTGCCTACTGCAATATTCATGAACTTTGGAAAGCCAAAGCATAAAAAGCAAAAAGAGAGCCGCTCAGGCTCTCTTTTTTTGTATCAGTTAAACAGTTTGATCATGCCGTTTTTGTGCATTTCTTCCAAAATGATTTCGCTCGCTTTTGCAACGAAATGATCAAAATCCTGCTTGTTCGTATATATGAACGCAACATTTTCCGGTTTCTTGTTTTTATAAAAGCGCACAATGTCTTTCATCTGCTTGCCGATTTCTCCGTGTTTGTAGATGGACGGATACGCCTCTTTAAACGCCCTGTATCTTTTGAAATCTTCAAAAGCGGGGCTTTTATTTTCTGCAAAAAATTTAAAGTCCGCGTCATACCATTCTCTTTTTACCAGTTTGGAAAAGCCGGGATGCTCCCTGTATTTTCCGAATTCTTTTTCAATCGGCATGCTGATCAGGCGGCTGTAAAGCCGGTCGGTCAGCAGATGGGTATAATACCCTGCAAAAAAGGATTTTTTCTTAAATTCGGTTTCATCTTTTATGCAGTTTTCAAAAATAAATTCACAGTTACAGTCGCTCTTGTTCCACATTTTTGTAAGATGCGTAACTTCGGTGGGCGGGTCATATCCGTTTTCAACACGTTTTCCGCAGTCCGGCGCAATGTTGCCAATGATAAAATATTCCCGGTCAATCTGATGCAGATGTTTTAAAATCTCGTCTGCTATTCTGAAATGGATGCCCCAGGTTGCCGTAAAATCGCCCCCCTTAAAAGATCTGCCACGGTTTCCTGTTTTTGTATTCGCAGTAGCCGTGCCGCTGTTTGTATTTCGGCAAAACGGTATACGGCAAAAGGCTGTGTTCGGAAAGGATCTCCGTGTCATAATCTTCCGGGCTGTTTTCGTGGATCGTTACGCTTCTTGCACCGTGATTCCAGCCGTAACTGTAGTATCCGGCAGCAGGCACAGCGCAGAGGTCGATCCCGTCCACGCGGCCGAGATAATCGTTTGTGTGGTCATGCCCGAAGAACGCGCAAAGGATATCTCCCTGCTTTTTCCAGCTTTCAAACTGATCATTCGGCGTGTTGGAGCAGCAGGGCGCCTCCCTGAATTTTCCCTGCCGGTTTTTGTATCCCTTGTAAAATCCCGGAAACCGTTTTGAGCCGCCTGTAACGCTGCCCGGAACGTAAAACGGATACTGTTTCATCAGCCGGTATGTTTCTGCAACGGGAATATGCTGAAACAGAAAAGACGGAACCGGTATGCCGCCGTTTTGCGCTTTTAGTTCGTCGGATGTTTTTCTGTACCATTCCGTCTGATCCGGCTGCACAAATCCGTATCCGCCGTTGCAGTCATATGTGCCGGAATCCATCAGCCAAAGGTTAAAAGCTGCTTTTTTGCCGTCTGAGCTGAGTATGGGCAGGTTGTATGTGCCCACACCGGAGCGGCATTCGCCTTTTACGGCAAGGCACAGCGGCGATTTTTGAAATTCTTCCAGCAAAAAAAGTTTTGCCTCTTTTTCCTCAAATCCGCATTTGTGCGTCAGCCCTTCGTGGTCATGATTGCCAAACACAAGTGCAAAAGGTATTTCCTTTTCTTCAATCGGGAAAAGCAGTTTCCGCACTGCCTCTTTGGTGCGCTTTGGGGTTACGCCTTCAAAATCCCCTGCCGTGTTGTCTCCAAGCAAAACGATCAGATCCGGCGCAGCCCTTTCTATGGAATAGTTTATGATGTCCGTTGTTTCTTTCTGCGGCGCATCCGTGTCCTGTGCGTCGGCAAGGATCAGAATTTTGAATGTGCCGTTTTCCCTGAATTTAAGTTCCATGATCTGTTTCGGCGTGTGTTTTGATTACGTATAAGCGTGCACCCGCCGCCCTCTCATCCCTATTTTATCTTAAATACAGGTTAAAATCAATATAAAGCGGTTCTTCTTCCTTTTCTCTTTATATCGCCCTTTTATTGACTACTTATTATTTTTATATTATAATAATTTAGTATTTAGATATAATTAGTATGCAATAGTAGGTCGATTTCGGTGAATTTGAATGAAAACGATTGATGAGATCAAAGAACTGAATATAGATGTACCCGATGTTCAAAACATATCGGGTTACAATGGTATTTATAATCGTTACATAAAAAGAATACTTGATCTTTTCTTTTCTGTTTTCCTTTTTGTTTTGCTGCTACCGCTTTTTCTCATTATTTCGGTTGCTATAGCGGCAGACAGTGGTTTCCCTGTTTTTTATCGTGCGCAGCGCGGAGGTTATAAAAATCAGCCTTTTAAAATTTATAAATTCAGAACGATGGTACAAAATGCCGATCAAATCGGCGGGGGTACTACCGCTTTAAATGATGCAAGAATAACTCGAGTCGGTGCTTTCTTAAGAAAAACGAAACTGGACGAGATTGCAAATTTAATTAATATTATTCGGGGTGAGATGAGCTTTATTGGGCCGAGACCTGAACTTTTGCGGTATACTAATCTGTATTGCGGCAATGAAAAATACATATTTGAAGTGCGTCCCGGTATAACCGATTTCAGTTCGGATCTATTTATTAACCTTGATGAAATAGTCGGCAGTGAAAATGCGGATGAAATGTATGAAAAATATGTTTTGAAGAATAAAAACGCGCTAAGAGTGAAATATGCGGCAGAGGTATCGTTTCCTACGGATGTTCATATTTTTTTTAAAACGGTTATTGATGTGCTAAAAAAAACATCTTCTTTTTTGCTTCGGAAAGGGCGGTGAGCATTTGGAATTTATCAATATTAAACATTCTAGTTTAAAGGTGTCAAGATTATGTATGGGCGGTTGTCCGCTTGGCGGATACGGATGGGGAAAAACAGACGAGGCAAATCTTATCCGCTCTGTTTTAACAGCTTTAGATTGCGGTGTGAATTTTTTTGATACCGCGGATACATACGGACTTGGAACTTCTGAACGCTTATTGGGAAAGGCACTTGGCGCAAGAAGAGCCGATGTTGTTATTCAAGATAAGTTTGGTGTAAAAGCGGCTGCCGGTCAGCCTACCTCTTATGATAATTCAAGAAACTATATTATTAAAGCCTGCGAAGCATCATTAAAACGCCTTAATACAGATTATATCGATATTTATGTGATCCATTACAGAGATGGAAAAACACCGCTGGGCGATGTTGTGGAAACGCTTGAATATTTAAAACAGTGCGGTAAAATCCGTTACTTTGGCCTTTCTAATATTTATGATGAAAATGATGCTGAATTGCTGGAATATAAAGATAAATTTGTAACATTTCAGGATGAATATTCGCTTGCCTGCCGAAAAAATGAAAAGGAAATGTTTAAACTTCGTGATGAATACGGTTTGACCCCTCTGACCTGGGGTTCACTCGGTCAGGGCATTTTAAGCGGAAAATATAATGAAAACAATGTAAATTTCTCAAGTGATGACAGACGTTCCAGAGAGATTTATGTTAATTTTCACGGCGAAAAATTAAAGCGGAACTTAAAGATTGTTGAAATTCTCAGAAAAATTGCAGATACGCACCGTGTGCCGATTTCGGCAGTGGCGGTCAGATTTATTCTTGATTATATTACGAATTGCGCAGTTATGGTAGGTATCAAAACACCAGAACAGATACGCCAAAATATAAAAGCAATGGATTGGCATTTAACGAAAGAGGAAATGGACAGCCTATTAATCATTTCTTCAGATGGATATAGTAATTGAGTTTTGCTGGAACGAATAACGAAAAGGTGATGAAAAGCAAAAATGAATAGTGAACAACTTGCATGGAGAATCAGACGGCATGGGATTGAAATGACTCATCTTTCAGGCGGTTCTCATATAGCATCCGTATTGAGCGTTGCGGATATTATAGCGGTTCTTTATGCCGATATAGCAACTGTTTTTCCGGACAATCCCTCTTCCAATGAACGAGACAGAATTATTCTTTCAAAAGGACATGCGGGGGCGGCTATTTATGCGGCTCTTGCGGAAAAAGGCTTTTTTGATATTGAAGAACTTAAAACGCATTATCAGAACGGCTCAAGGCTTTCAGGGCACGTGTCACATAAAGGTGTTCCGGGTGTGGATTTCTCAACCGGGTCACTTGGGCACGGTCTTCCGGTTGGAGCCGGAATGGCTATGGCAGCAAAGAAAGATTCCAAAAATTATAAAACTTTCGTTATTTTGGGAGATGGCGAGTGCGATGAAGGCTCTGTCTGGGAAGCGGCACTTGTTGCACACCATTATGAACTTGATAATCTGATTGCAGTGGTAGATCATAATAAAATGCAAAGCCTTGATTTTTGTGAAAATACTATAAAATTAAATCCGTTTGCAGATAAATGGAAAACATTTGGCTGGAATGTGCTTGATATTGACGGTCATGACCACGATGCGTTGAGAGCCGCTTTTGAAAATGCTTTGCAAAACAAAGGTAATCCCACAGTTATAATTGCAAACACAATAAAAGGCAAGGGTATATCCTTCATGGAAAATGATATTTTGTGGCATTACAGATTTCCACATGATGGCTGGGAATACGATGATGCTGTAAAAGAATTACATGATTCAATGCCCAACGGAGTCACGGACCTGTATGAAAATGAGTAAAGGAGAGTTTTGCCGTGAGAGACACATTTGTAAAAACTCTTATGCATATAGCGCAAAAAGATAAAAATGTAATTTTGATAACCGGAGATTTAGGCTTTGGTGTGCTCAAACCGTTTTGGGAAAAATTCCCGGATCAGTTTATCAATGCCGGAATCGCAGAACAGGACATGACGGGATTTGCGGCAGGTATGGCACTTTCTGGAAAAACCGTGTTTACATATTCTATTGGCAATTTTCCTACACTAAGATGTATTGAACAGATCAGAAATGACTGCGCTTATCATAATGCGAATGTTAAAATTGTCTGTGTTGGAGGAGGGTTTACATATGGTTCTCTGGGTATGAGTCATCACGCAACAGAGGATATTGCCGTGATGAGAGCTTTGCCCAACGTAACCGTTATGGCGCCCGGCGATTTGACCGAGGCGGAGATGTGTACAAAAGCAGCATATCATACACCTGGCACTTGTTATTTGCGACTCGGAAGAGGCGGTGAACCTCGTATACATGGTAATCTTGAAGGCTATAAGCCATTTTCTGCCATTAAAGTTAAGAAAGGCGAAAAAGTTGCCATTTTTACTGCCGGCGCTATTTTTGAAGAGGCAAAAGAGGCAATTCAAATTTTAAATAAAGAGGGTATTTACCCTGCGCTTTATACTTTTCCTTTTGTTAAGCCGATTGATGCAGATTTGATTAAAGATTGCGCTGATTATTATGATCTTATCGTAACGGTTGAAGAACACAATATTGTTGGTGGATTCGGTGGCGCCGTTGCGGAAGTTCTTGCGGAATTGGGTGGGACTAAATTGCTGCGAATCGGCTTAAATGATGTCTATTCTTCAATTGTAGGAACTCAAAAATTTTTAAGGCAAAAGTACGGCATGGACAGTATTGCAATTGCTAACAGAATCAAAAAAGCTGTTCATCCATAAATGAAGTGAACGGATCTGAAACGTATGGCTAAAAAAATTCTGATCACGGCTACTGAACTGAATCTAATTCAATTTTGGGTATCCCATATTGAAAAACTGATTCAAGCAGGTTATCATGTGGATCTGGTTTGTTCGCATGTTGGCGGTAAATTAAATGAATTAAAAGACGCCTTGGGAAACGCCGGAAATCCTAAATTAACGGTGGTGGATTTAAAAAGGAGTCCGGTTTCCGTTCATAATCTGCACGGCTTTTTTCAGATGAGGAAATTGCTTGATAGAAAGAAATATGATGTAATTATTACCAATGAACCCGTTATGGGTGTTGTCACGCGGCTCGCCGCTTTTCGGCAAAGAAAAAAAGGCACAAAGGTTGTATATTTTGCACATGGATTCCATTTTTGGAAAGGCGCTCCCGCACATAATTGGGTCATATTTTATCCTATCGAAAAAATCACCTCTTTGTTCACGGACGTGATTGTAACGATGAACAGGGAGGATTACCATTTTGCGCAAAATCATTTTAAAAGTGCAAAGGTAAAATATATTCACGGAATCGGGATTGATCTTTCTGAATTTGTATTTTCCGAAGAGACCAGAAATAAAAAAAGAACAGAACTGGGCGTGAACAACGATGATATAATGATTTTTTCTGCTAATGAACTTACAACCAGAAAGAATGTTCTGTTCGCGCTTGAGATTATAAAAGTACTGGTATCAAAAGGATACAAAAGTATAAAATATTTTATACGCGGTCAAGGTCCGCTCGCTCAGCAGATGAGTGATTTTATAAAGAAAAACAACCTTGAACAAAATATTTTTCTGCTTGGTTATGGCAAAGATATTTTGGAAATGAATTGCGCCGCCGATATTTTTCTTTTTACTTCACAACAGGAAGGTCTTCCGGTTGCAGTTATGGAGGCTATGTCTTGCAGGCTGCCCTGTGTTGTTTCCAATATCAGAGGCGTTACGGATCTAATCGCAAACGGTAAAGGCGGCTTTGTTTGCGAACTCGGAAATGTGCAAGATTTTGTAACGGCAATAGAAAAAGTTATAAATACAAACAGTAAGAATGATCTGGTCTCTGCAAACGGCAGTGTTCTGCAACCTTTTGAGAGAAACAGTGTGTTTTCCGATATATATAAAATTTTGCAGGAAGTATCTGAATGAGAGTTTTACATATGATCCCGGATATCGGCATCGCAAACGGGGTAATGAGCGTTGTGCTGAATTACTTCAATGCCATGCCGGAGGATATAAAATTTGATGTCTGCTATTTTGCGGAAAAGCCGCAGACCCGGCAGGCAGATATAGAAAAACTCGGCGGGCGTGTATTTAAGATTCCGGCGCCGTCGCCGAAAGGGCTGCTTCGGCGTGATATGAACCGCTTTTTTGCGGATCATAAAGGCGAATGGCAGGCGCTGCATATCCATGCCCCGCATTTTTCGGTTTTTATGGCGCCGCAGGCAAAAGCAGCCGGCATCCAAAAGATTTGCTGCCATTGCCATTCTTCAGTCTATTCTTTAAAAGGCAATCAGGTAAGAAACAGAATGCTGAGCCTGTATTCGAAATATTTTATCAAAACCCGTTTTGCGTGCAGCGAGGCGGCGGGAAAAGTCTGGTACGGCAGCAAAAAGTTTATAGTTTTAAATAACGCGATAGATTGTAAAGCGTATTCCTATGATGAAGAAAAACGGAATATGGTTAGGCAAAAAATGCATTTATCCGGCGCTTTTGTAGTTGGCCATATCGGCAAAACCGATATTCCTCAAAAGAATCATCCTTTTATTCTGGAAGTGTTTGCGCAGATCAAAAAGCAAAACAGCAACGCAAAACTGCTGCTTATGGGCGCGGAAGAAACGGACGCGCTTTCTTTGCTGTGCAAGCAATTGAAAATTCAAAACAGTGTTTTGTTTCTCGGCGCCAGAACGGATATTCCGGATCTGCTTCAGGTTTGCGACGTGTTTCTTTTCCCGTCAACAAAAGAAGGTCTGCCGGTTTCTGTTGTTGAGGCACAGGCCGCCGGTCTCCCTGTTGTTATGTCTGATTCTGTTACGGATGAGGTCTGCGTAACGGAGAATGTGTGCAGGCTTTCTCTTTCTTCTTCCGTGCATGAATGGGCTTGTAAAGTTGTTGAACTTGGCTGTGCCGAAAGAAAAAATCGCTTTGAAGAAATGAAATCTGCAGGTTGGGATATATATGATTCATCCAAACAACTTGTTGCTTATTACAGAGGTTAGTTTATGCCAAGATTTAGCATTATCGTTCCGGTTTACAATGTTGAACAATATCTTGCGGAATGTGTGGAAAGTGTTTTAGCCCAAACTTTTACAGACTGGGAAATGATTCTTGTGGATGATGGCTCGCCGGACAATTGCCCCCGTTTGTGCGATGAGTGGGCAGGAAAGGATGCCAGAATAAAAGTTGTTCATAAGAAAAACGGCGGCGCGTCTTCGGCAAGGAATGTGGGTATTCGTGAATCCGGCGGAGAATATATTCTCTTTTTGGACAGCGATGATTTCTATAATGATAAAGATGCTTTAAAAACTTTTGACGATAAACTAAAAGAAAATGAAACAGACGTATTGATTTTCGGCTGCACGGATTTTAATATGAATACCGGAAAAACCATTGTTTCAAGAACCGGCTATGATCTGGATCTTATAGGAAAACACAATTATATAGATACGCTTCATTATCTTTTATCCAGCAAAATGATACCGGGCGGGCCAACGATATTTTGTGTTAAAAAAAGTATAATTGTTAACAATGATATACATTTTAAAGAGGGAATACAGGACGAGGATTATGATTTTGTATTGAGCATTTTTATTTCCTGTCAAAGTATAGGCGCAATCAATGACCCGTTTTATTCTTACAGAAAAGGCCGCCTGGATTCCGTTACAGGCTCATCCAATATAAAAATGATCTGCGGAATTGAATATACCGTTAACAAATGGCTTGAACAAAGCCAAAAGATCCATAATGAAATGATTAAAAAAGATGTTTTGAATTATGTTGCATTCATTTATTCAACGGGATTCGTGATCTGCGGCAGAATGAAACGCAAAACAAGAAAAGACGCATTAAAAATCATGAATCGATATACAGCTGTTTTAAAGTATGCGTATTGGATTAAGCCAAAAATAACTTTTGCAGCTGTTAAACTTTTGGGCGCAAATCTCTTTTCAGTGCTTGCTGCAAAATATTTTATAATCTCTCATATTTAAAATTCATGCGGGCTATATTTTTCTAATGCCTTGTATAGCTGTTTGGTAAAATCAATTAAAAAGGGGGGCGTCTAAATGCTGGTATATCTTGCTGTGGTGGCAGTATTCTTTTTGCTCTATTTTCTTATTCCGCGTAAGCAGGCTTGGATACCGTTTACTTTCCTTGTTTTAGGTTTGGCTGTTCTGGCGTTTTTTGCAGTGCCGAATGAGAATGATGATCTCGGCAGATATTTCAGAATTATAGACGCTATGCGAAACGGCGGGTGGAGCAGATTTCAGGAAATGCTGGACAGCAACGAATTTAATTTTGGCGCACTGCCGGTTGCAGGTTACTATTTTTACTTTATCAGTTTGTTTCCGGACAATCATTTTCTTCCGTTTTTCACCGTTTTGATTGCATATGGTTGTTTGATGAATGTCATATATAAAGTGGCTAAGCGGTTTGACGTTGATAAATTTTATCTTGCCATCGCCTTGTTTTTCTTTATTTCAACGTATTGGTTTTACGATCTTTACAGCGGCACAAGAAATGGGCTGGCTTTTGCCATTTCTGTTGCGTGCATATATTATCATTTTGTTGAAAAGAAAAATATTTTGCTCTGTTTTGTAGGGTATGTTCTTGCAATAGGTCTTCATTCCACCGGTATCATCATAATTGTTTTAGCCGCATTTGCATGGCTTTCTTATAAAACTTCAAGCAAATTTGTAAATATACTGATGATATTTGTTATTGCTGCCGGGAGCGTTGCAATAACGGTCTTATCCAATCTTACGGATAATGAATTTATTCAGAATCTTGCTGGGCAGACCGAAAATGTCACAGATACTTTAAATATTTCAACGCAGACCAATTTTCTTGTTAATGTTGCAACCTATTTGGTTTCTGTTTTAATCTTTACTTATTGTTATACCTATTTAAAAAATTATGTTGAAAATAAAGGCGATTTAAGATTTTTCCGCTTTGCGGAGATTGTACTTTTCTTTATGCTTGGCACAATAGTCAGCAATATGCTGTTCCACAGAGTTGCGCGCTGGATCTTGCCGGTTATGATCGCTTGTGTTTATATGGTGGGCATGCAGATTCAAAAGAACAGGATTGATGGGAAACTCATCAACCTTTATTATGACTCCGATACGCCTAAAGCTGAAAAAATACGGGCAATGAATAAAGGGATAACATCGTTTTTCCTATTTGCATATTCTGCGATTCACTTTTGGTATGATTTTACGGGCAGCAGTCTGATATGGCTGAATGTTTCATTTTAAGGAGAATATATGGACAAAATCAGTGTGATCGTTCCGGTTTATAAAACAGAACAATATCTGAACCGCTGTGTTCAGAGCGTAACAGATCAAACCTATAAAAATCTTGAGATCATTCTTGTGGATGATGGCTCACCTGACAACTGCCCGGAAATGTGTGATCAATGGGCGAAAAAAGATGAAAGAATCAAAGTGATTCATAAGAGAAACGGCGGCCTGTCCTCGGCAAGAAATGCAGGGCTGGATTCCGCAACGGGCGATTATATTATGTTCGCTGACAGCGATGACTGGATGGAGCCGGATATGGCTGAATTTTTATATCGCCTTATCGTTAAATATGATGCGGATATCTCAAGGTGCGGCTTTTATTTTGACGATAACGGAACATTGAAAAAAGAAACAGAGGATGATTCCGTTAAATTACCCAATTATAACGAATTGATTATAGATTTGCTGAACTGCAAATACACAAGCGGCGTGGTTTGGAACAAATTATTTAAGGCAGATAAAATTCAAAACCACAGATATTTAGATGATGATGGTTGTTCGGAAGATATCATGTTCAATTTCCGTTTTTATGCGCAAGATACCAAAGCGGTTTTTTGTGATCTTCCGAAATATCATTATACGGTTCGCGATCATTCGATTGTTCAGTCCGAATTCAAAGAGCTGGCATATTCCATTGTCAGAGCCAAAAAGATCATATTGCAGCGTTTTGAAAAAAATGAAACGGTTTATCCGTATGCGGTCAAGAGTCTTGTTCATTCTGCGTTTATTGTGTTATCCGGATGTATCCATAATAACGCATTTCCCCAAATGCAAAAGATCTTAAGGCAGGATATTTTGAAATACAAAAAAAATATTCTTATAGGAAAAATGTTTGATCGGGCAAGTAAAATAAAAACGTTAGTATTGCTGCTTTCGCCCGCGCTTTACCGGTTTATTATAAGAAAGAGTAAGTGATGTTTATGCAGGAACCTGTTATAAGTGTAATCGTTCCGGTCTACAATGTTGAAAAATATCTGAACCGCTGCGTTCAAAGCATTGTGGATCAAACCTATAAAAATCTGGAAATCATTCTTGTGGATGACGGCTCACCGGATCATTGCCCTCAAATGTGCGATGCTTGGGCAAAAAAAGACAGCCGTATTCAAGTAATACACAAAAAAAACGCAGGTGTGTCATCTGCCAGAAACGCAGGGTTAGATCTGTCAAAAGGAGACTATATTGCTTTTACAGACGGCGATGACTGGATGGATGACAGTATGATTGCCTATTTGTTAAACAATGCTAAACTTTTTGGATCTGATGTTACACGTTGTTCATATTATACTGCAAAAAACGAAGCCAGTTATCCGTTAAACTGGTCTGTTGAACCCTGCCTGTTATCAAGGGAAGAGCGTATAACGGATCTTTTTAAAAATGGCTATTTAAGCGGTTCTGTATGGAATAAACTATATCGGCGCAAGGCGATCGGCGGTATAAGGTTTAAAACAAACGTTGCAATGTGTGAAGATCTTTTATTCAATTATGAAATATATGATCAGGATATAAAGTTGTTGATTACATCTGAATGTAAATATCATTACTTTATAAGAGAAGATTCAGCAATGAATTCTAAATTTGTTCTTAGCAGTGAGGATTATTTAGATGTAAAACAGTATATTTTGGAACGAGAAAAAAATAATTCTGAAATATATTTAGAATTATTAAAGCAATTTATCCTTTCGGCATTTACTATAGTAAGCTGCGCAGCCCGCGAAACAGCGGACAGCAAATATTTTTGGAATTCCAGAGAAAAAATTTTAAAATATAAAAAACAAATTCTTTGCCACGGTTCATTCGGCATCCGTGAAAGAATAAAAGCACTAATCTTGTGGATCTTTCCAAACCTTTACAAAATGATAATAAAAAAGTGAAAGGGATTTAAATGAATTCAGTAAAAGGATTAATCAGTGTAATTGTTCCGGTATACAATGTGGAAAAATACCTTGATAAATGTGTTCAAAGTATTGTGAATCAGACATATGAAAATCTGGAAATAATCCTTGTAGACGATGGTTCATCAGATCATTGCCCTGCGCTGTGTGATGAATGGGCAAAAATGGACAGCCGCATTCAAGTTATACATAAAAAAAACGGCGGGCTTTCTTCCGCCAGAAACGCGGCTATTGATATTATAAGCGGCGAGTACGTGACTTTTGTAGACAGTGATGATTGGATAGATCTCGATATGATCGCATCCATGCTGGAATTTGCCAAAGCAAATGATGCAGATATTGTGTCAGGCGGATTTTATTTTGAAAGTACAGATGGTACCAGTTTCGTTCAGACGTTTTCAAAACGATTATATATAGATGGTGAAATTGCTCAAAATCTTCTTCTGGATTCCATCAGACCAGAAGTTTGCAGCAAACTTTATAGATCCGAACTTGTGAAGCAGTTCAGATTTGATGAAACGATAAAATATGCAGAGGATTTGCCCTATAATTTTTATTTAATGCTGAAAGCTAAAAAACTTTTCAGTACGGGAATACCGTGTTATCATTATCTTCAAAACAGTGGTAATTCCATTACAACTCCTTACATAACAGATGCCCGTGCAACAAGTTGGAAGATGTTTTATGATATTTTCAACAAATGCCAAGAAAACCGGGATTTAAAAGCTGCGGCAATATATAGATTTACTGTATATATTTTCGCTGTTTTAAGCAGAGTTATTAACGTTAAAAAATTTAGAAAAAAGTATTTTAATGAAATCTCAAATGCTGTTCTTCAATATAAACAGGATATTTTAAATAATCCATTTATTTCAAAAAAACATAAAACTGCTGTAAAGATACTTTCGTTCAGCAAAAATGCGTTTAAATTCATTTGGTTGCTGCTGGCATTTTTATCAAAATCCCTTAAAGCAGGGAAAAGTGCGGTTGCATATATTGTTTTCGGCTTCTGGATTTTGCTTCATACTATCAATATCTGTACTTTACAAAAGAAGTGATCTAAATGAAATTTATAAGAAAATGTCGTGTGCTTTAGTGCCCATAAAATTGTTATATCTTTTCGTTCCATTCAAATTGTATTCAACAAAAGTATATAAGAATTATTTTTCTAGAAAATGGGTTTACTGATAAAAACAATATGATTAATATTGGATATATTATTTTTATTAAAATTAACCTTGAAATTTGTCTTTGAAGGTATTTTACAGAATGTCAAAGTGTATAGTCATAATATTTTAAAACATTTACAAATTCAGTTTGGGATCAGGACGAAAATGAGTAAATCGAAAACATTTATTATAAATTTAACTGCGCAAATTTTAAGTTTTGCTGTTAGTATGGGAATAAGTTTTTTTCTATCGCCGTTTATAGTGAAAAATGTAGGCAGCGAAACTTACGGATTTGTTTCTCTTGGTAATAATTTCATAAGTTATGTTACTTTGCTTACAGGAACAATTAACTCTATGGCAAGTAGATTTGTAACTATTGAATTTGCCAAAAAAGATTATTTAAAAGCGAATCAGTATTTTTCATCTGTTTTTATTTCTAATGTAGCTATGAGTTTAATATTACTCATTCCATCAATTTTTATAGTTACTTTTTTAGATGATTTGTTCAATATTTCAGCAGAAATTGTAAGTGATGTTCGTGCTCTGTGGGCTATATTATTTTTACAATTTTTTATAGGTTTATTATTTAATATTTTTTCTGTTGCAACATTCGCAACAAATAGACTTTATTTGTCTTCCATTCAAACAATTATTGGACAATGTATAAGAGCATTAATCATAATATTGTGCTATTCTTTCTTTCCAACGCATATTTGGTATATTGGCATTGCAAGTATTTCTGTTACAGTATATACAGGCTTAATTAACTATTGGTATACAAAAAAATTAACTCCCCAATTAAAAGTTAAAAGGCACTTATTTAGTTTTGTGCACATCAAAGAAATTTTCTTATCCGGAATATGGAATTCAATAAGTTCTTTAGGCAGCATATTACTTGAAGCGTTGGATTTGCTAATAGCAAATCTTTTTGTTGGAGAAACAGCGATGGGTATTCTTTCTGTTTCTAAAACAATACCGTCTGCGGTGTCTTCGCTGATAGGCACTATTGTTAATATTTTTGTTCCAGGCTTAACGATTGATTTTGCAAAAAACGAATTCTTATCCATCAAAAGGCAAATCACGTTTTCCATGATACTATGTGGTTTTGTAACTTGCTTGCCAATCAGTGTATTAGTTGTTTTAGGAAATGAGTTTTACAGTTTATGGCAACCAACTCTTGATGCAAAAGTGTTGCAGATACTGTCTATATTGACTGTAAGCGGCTTTATGGTTAGCGGAACCATTAATGTGATTTTTAATATTTTTACAGTCACAAATAAGGTGAAAATTCCGGCATTAGTTCAAATTGCTTCAGGAGTAGTAAACACAATTACTGTGTTAATATTAGTTAATGTTACTGATTTAGGAATATATGCCGTTGCAGGTGTTAGCAGCATAGTTGCCATATTGAAAAATTTGATTATAATTGTTCCTTATGCAAGCAAATGCTTAAATTTCAAAGTTACAGTTTTTTATCCACAAATTGTAAAATGTATTTTATCTATTCTGACTTCAATAGCGATAGGTTTCATTGTCACGTTTCCTTTTAACATAAATAATTGGGTTGAATTCATTCTATTTGCAATAATTGTTGTTGTGGTTTCATCTATTGTATATTTGTTGATATGCACAAATAAAAATGACAGAAAAACAATTGTGAATTATGTAAAAAATATACTTATTTCTTTCGGGGAAAAAGTAAAAAGTGAGGAATAGTAATCATGTCGAGTCATATAAAAACAAAATTTAAGGCTTTTTTGAAATCAGGTATTAACAAATATAGATTTGTGTTATCTATGCCTAAGATTAAAAAGTATAAAAATAAATATAAGGGTCAAAGATGTTTTATTATTGGAAACGGTCCGTCTTTAAAAGTTTCTGATTTGGAAAAATTAAAATCAGAAATTACTTTTGGCAGCCATGGAATATATTATATCTATGATCAAACTGATTGGAGACCAACATTTTATTGTGCACAGGATGCGAAGTTCATTAATCAAAGATCCAGTCTAATTAAGGCAAACTGTAAAAATGTGAATTTTTTTGGATTGGTTCAAAACTGGTATTACCCCAATTTAATGAATAATAGTATTAAAATCAAACTGATTAATGATGTTTTTTCTAATGGATATCCTGTATTTTCTGTTGACCCTTTAAATGGATTATATGAGGGCTTAACAGTAACTTATTTTATATTACAATTGGCAACATATATGGGATTTAATGAAATGTATTTGTTAGGTGTTGATCATTTTTATGCGGGAGGAGAAAATGATCATTTTTCTAAAGAAGATATATGTACCAATATTCCCGAAACGGATAAATCTACATTGGCTTATCAGTCTGCAAAAATGTATGCAGAGCATCATAACATAAAAATTTATAATGCTACAAGAGGAGGACATTTAGAAGTATTTGAAAGAGTAAATTTTGATGATGTGTTAAAGGAGATCAAATGAAAGTTAATGTTTTACTTACAGGTAGGGGAAATAATACATTAAAAGATAAAAATGTTTTGGACGTGTTGGGCAAACCGGTTATGTATTATCCAGCAAATGCATGCGCAAAAGCAAAATCAACGCAAAATCTGTATTGCAGCAGTGATGATGATAAGATTTTAAGTGTTGCAGAATCTTTAGGATATATAAAAATCAAGCGTCCGCCTGAATTGGCATTACCTACTTCTCAGCATATTGACTGCATTTTACATGGTTTAAAATTCATGGAAAACAGAAATGATTTGCCGGATATTCTTGTTGTGGCGCTTGCAAACAATGTTACAGTAAAGTCTGATTGGGTTGACGATTGCGTAAATATGATGGCAAATGATATGTCCGTCACTTCGGTTATTCCTGTATATCAGGATAATGACCATCACCCTCTTAGGGCAAAGAAAATTGATTCAAACGGCATGGTGCAAATGTTTGAAAATGTTAATGGGCCTGTTTCAACAAACAGGCAGGATTTAGAACCGTGCTATTTTGTATCGCATAATATATGGGTCTTAAATACTAAGTATGTATTATCCGGTAAAAGAGGGCAGGCGCCTTGGTCATTTATGGGGGATAAGATCTTGCCCTATATTATTGATGAATCATTAGATATACACCAAAAAGTGGATTTAACGGTTGCTAAAGAATGGATAGAAAAAAATTATATAGATTGACATATATGTGTTCTTCTTTATTTGCGGATTATTTATCTTCAATGCGTATTGCTTCCGCAATGGTTTTATTTATATATTCTTTTCATATGCCCATGCTTTTTTGGTTTCAGGATTGTGTTTGAAATATGATGATAAGCATAAATTTCGGGTCGATAAAGTAATATATTTTTTGCTTATCGGTTTTGCTATGAAAGCGGCAATATATTTTATGGAAAAATTGCTGGAGGAGAACCGAAATGGCATTGGTTCAGTGAAAATAATGTCCCGTGGTATTTGTTTGTTACTGCCGGTTTATTTGGTTTTAGTATACTTTCTGAAAAAAGTACCGCTTAAAATTGTGTTACCTGTTTCAATAATTATTTCATTATTAGCAGGATATGCGGATTTTATGGGAAATTTTCTTTGCTTATCAAGGTTTATTGTATTTTTCCCGTTTTTCTTTACTGGTTATTGCTTATCACCCGAAAAGGTGCAAAACTTTTTAAAAAGAAAATTTGTAAGAATTACGGGAATTTTATCACTGCTTGTTTTAGGAGTAACTTTTTTAATTTTAAACGATTATGTTTCACCTATATTGAGACCTGTGTTTTATTCAAGGTTTCCGTATTCAGAAATGCCGTTTCCTAAGTACGGGGTACTACTGAGGCTGCTTCAATACATTATTGTGACTTTTGCCATTTTAGGAATAGGCGCAATAGTGTCTCAGAAACATATAAAATTCTTTTCCAATGCCGGCTCAAGAACAATTTCGGTCTATACAATTCATTATTTTGTTATAAGAATACTTGTTGCAATGAATCTGAATATAATACTTGCGGATCATTTTTCTAATTTAGGATTTATCATATGGCTTTTCATTGCCGTGCTATTGACTTGTGTTTTAGCGCTTCCTGTTTTTGATTTACCGTTTAAATTTATTCAAAACACAATAACTTGGGTAATCAACCAATTAATTAAAAGGCTCGAGAGAAATAATACATAATGACCTTGTTTTTATTTTTTATTATTCTTCTTTGTTTTTGGCGGCTTAAACTTGTAAAGCCTGTTAGTTGTGCTTTTCATGAAAATTATATATCTATAGAGCGAACGGATTCTATCAAAGGTATTTTCGTTTTACTCGTTTTTATAAGCCATATAAGAAACTATCTTGCGGCAGTTCCTGAATACACATCAGATCCGATTAATATGTTATATAATATTTTTCAGGATCATTTGGGTCAGGGCGTAGTCGTTATGTTTCTGTTCTATTCCGGTTACGGCGTTATGGAATCCATAAAGAAAAAAGGATCGGACTATATCCATACCTTCCCGAAAAACCGTTTTGCCAAAACATTGCTCCATTTTGATATAGCGGTTTTGTTATTTGTGATACTTGATCTGTGTCTGGGCACTTTAAAAGATTACAGCGTTTTGCACGTGTTGCTGTCCTTTACCGGCTGGGAATCCGTCGGCAACAGCAACTGGTATATTTTTGCCGTGCTGATTCTATATCTCATCACCTATATTTCATTTAAAATCTGTAAAGATAAGTATCCGCGGGCAGCAGCTTTGATTACCTTCTTTACGGTTTTGTATATCGCCGTTCTTGCTTTCTTTAAAGACGCCTGGTGGTTTGATACGGTTCTTCTTTATCCGCTTGGGATATGGTATTCTTTGGGCAAAAATAAGATCGAAGATTTTGTACGGAAAAAGCCTGTAAATTATTATCTGCTGTTTGCATTGTGCGCAGTTGTATTTGTTGTTTCGCATCTGCTCCGCCGGAATATATTGTTTTACGAGATCTCTCAGGTTTCTCTTTGCGCAGTTATTGTTGCGGCTACCATGAAAATCGATATTCATAATAAGATTCTTCAGTTTTTTGGAACGCATTTGTTTGAAATCTATATTTTAATGCGTATTCCAATGATCGTTTTGCTGCATTTTCATATAACCAATACCTATTTCTTTGTTTTGATCAGTTTTGCGGTAACGGTGGCGCTTGCATTCTTATTTAAAAAAGTTTTGAAATTTGTTGACGGTAAAATATTTAAAAGTGTGAAAATATAAAAAATTTGAGTTAAAGGGGGATCGCTGTGCACGCCATAATGATTATCGCGCATGATCAGTTTGCGTTGCTTGAAAAGCTGATTACTGCGCTTGACGATAAACGAAACGATATCTTTATACATATTGACGCGAAAGTTAAAGATTTTGATTTCGAGCGTTTCAAGGCAATTCCAAAGTTTTCGGAAATTCATTTCACACAACGAGTCAATGTAACTTGGGGCGATTACAGCCAAGTGAAAGCAGAAATGCTGCTGATTGACGCCGCTGTAAAAAACGAAAAGGAGAATAAGAAATATTCCTATTTTCACCTGATTTCCGGATGCGATCTCCCAATCAAATCCAATGAGGAGATACATAAATTTTTTGGGGAACATAATGGAAAAGAATTTCTTCATTTTTCCTCCAATCCGGTTTCGGATTCTTCTGTGGCAAGAATAAAATATTATCATTTTTTCAGAGGCAAGCGTACTTTTGCACGCAAACTGATTTCATATGCCATATTAAAAGTAGAAATGCTTTTTGGCGTGGATCGGCTTAAAAAAAATAACATTCAGGTTCAAAAGGGCTGTAATTGGTTTAGCATAACAGGTGATTTTGCCCGCTATATTGTTGAAAATATGAACCGCTGGGAACAAATTTTTAAGTATTCTTATTGCGCTGACGAAGTCTTTGTGCAAACGATTTTGGTAAACAGCCCGTTTAAAGATCATCTGTATATGCCGGATTGTAATGATAATCATCTTGCTTGTGCACGGCTGATTGACTGGGAAAGAGGCAATCCGTACGTCTTCAGAAAAGAAGATTTTGCTCTCATAAAATCTTCTCCTGCGATGTTTGCACGTAAATTTAATTTAACTGTTGATGGTGATATAGTGGATATGGTGCTTCACAGTATAAAATAAAAAATGCGGCGGTAAAGCCGCATTTTTTGGATTCATTTAAACGACCGTTTTGAGCAGTGTCATGTATGATCTTAATAACATCTTGCTTCGCATTTTAAGCGCAAAAGCGAAAAGTTTTGTGTGAAACGGAAGTATGGAGCGGTCAATCCGTTTTGCTGCGTTTCTTACGTCAGCGTTTGCAAGCAACTTTTGCATTCCTTCGCCCGGATTTTTTGATTTTGTTTCATTGCGGATCAAAAAATTTGCAAGATACAAAAGATAATAATCCGGCTGAGTGCCGAGATCCGTATGGATTTCGCGGCACTTTTCTTTTATGTGCGCATAGGGAAGAAAAATAATATCTTGCAGATCTTTGTCATACGATTTCGTCATGCTTTGTGGGTTGAGTATATAGTGATAACACGGCGTTTTCACGGTTGCAATGTTCTGGGCATCCAGCAGGCAGGGATAGGTAAACGCTGCGTCCTCTCCCAGTTTGATTCTGTCGTCAACGGGAAACAGATTTTTTTTGAGCAGTTCTTTTTTATACACTTTGCTCCAGCAGCAGGGATTGATTCCGAATTTATAATATGTGCCGCTGAACAGCATGTGCGGGTAGATTTCATTTTCCAACGCATACTTATCATAGTATTCGCGTTCAAAAAGCTGTTCACTGTTCGCCGGTTTCGTTCCGCTGTCATAATAAAAATCGCTGATCACCATATCCGGAGAGTATTTTTTGATTTGCCGTGCAAAAAATTCATACATTTCCGGCTCTATCCAGTCATCCCCGTCAACGAATCCGATATATTCACCTTTTGCAATTTCCAGCCCGGATTTGCGCGCATTGATCAGCCCGCCGTTCTGCTTATGGATCACTTGAATACGGCTGTCTTTTTTCGCATATTCATCGCAGATGGCCGGGCAGTTATCCGGCGAACCGTCATCAACCAGTATGATCTCCAGTTCATCATATGTTTGGTGCAGAATGCTGTCCACACATTTATTTATATATTTTTCAACCTTATATATAGGCACGATTATACTGATCATTCATTTGCTCCGTTTGTATAAATCTTATCCAGTTTTTGTGCGATTCTGTAAATATCGCAGTGATCCGTCAGTTGCGTTATGTTTATTTTTTCTCTGTTTTGCGCCAGTAATGCAAACGCCTTTTGCGCCCATTTTTCCGCGCTTTCTTCCAATGGCATGAATTCCACGTTTTCGTTGAATTTTACTTCAGAGGTAACCCGGTCTGAAACAAGGCACGGCAGTTTGGCCGCCTGCGCCTCGATCAGGGCGACCGGCAGTGCTTCGACCAAGGAAGGGAAAATCAGGATATCAAATGCCTGCAATAATTCAGAAATGTCATTTCGCTGCCCCGGCATGCGAATTTTTTCATCTATGCCAAGTTCTTTTGCCTTTTTCTCAACCGGTTGTGAATCAAATTTTTCACCTGCCAGCATGAGTTCCATGTTCGGTTCGCTTTTCAGCATTTCAGAAAAGATTTCTGTAAGAAAGACCTGATTCTTGATTTTGTAAACGGAACCGATATGACCGATCAGCAGTTCGCTGCCCGTGATTCCAAGCTCCTGTCTTTTCTTTTCCCTTGTTGCTTGCGTAAAGGCATATTTTTTCGTTTCGATCCCGTTCAGAATGATTTGGCCGTGTTTTTCAAACGCCTTTTTGCCAAACATGTAGCAGCCTGCCGCTGTGCTGCAGGCAAGTTTGTCCGTTGCAAAGGCATTGATAAAAATGCGCATAATAAAACGGTATAACTTAAAAGGCAGCGTTTCTTTTCGGTTCCACATCCTGGCATGGGAATGCGCAATGCGCTTTTTTATACCGCTGATCTTGGCTGCCAGCATGATGATTCCGTTATAAAATACAACGTGCGAATGCACAATATCGTATTTATTTTTCTTCATGATTTTTACGGCGTCTTTCAGCCCGCTCACGTATCCTTGTTTGGAATGGTCCCTGACTATGATCTTTGCGCCGCTGTTTAATATGCTTTGCACAAGATCTTCGTCCTGCCCTTCATCCGCGTTTTGAAGATAATATGTGATCTCATATTTATCCTTGTTTAAATGGGATGCAAAATTCACAGCCGCTATTTCTATGCCGCCGCGGCGCAAAAGCTGAATGACTACCAAAACCTTTTTCTTCAATATGTTGCTCCGTTTTCTTTATGCGATGGGTCAAAATATGTATTCCTATGATCAGATCGTGAAGATTGATCTGCAAAGCTCCATGCCGGTTTTAGTCTTGAAAATGTTTTCAAGCGCGTTTTTAATTCCGCTTGCGGCAGTGCCTTCCTCGCAGAAATTTACGATCAGATCCGCTTCGGCAAGGATCTGAAAATCCAGATCATCTATATTTTTATATGTGTGATGGTTTCCTACCAAAAAGCAGACCCGGTTAATTGTATCTTCATCAATTTTCAGGGATCTGAGCAGTGTTTTTGCAACGGGAGGGCCTTCTGTTTCCTGAAGTTTACCGTTACAGTTGCCATACTTTTTCTCTGCGTTTTTAATGCCGATGTCGTGCACGATTGCAGCGGTTTCAAGGATGAACTGTTTTTCGCTGCACAATCCTTCCAGCCGACCGATCAGCGCAGCATAGGCGTGTACTTTAGTAAAATGTTGTATTCTTTTTACATCACCGTCAAAATATTTAACGGTTTCTAAAAATAATTCGTCTAAAATCTTCGTATTCATAAATTAAATATACCATATTTTTAGCCGAGTTTAAATATAAATTGTAATTTTTTGTGCAAAATGTAAAATTTAGTTGTAAAAAATTGTCGAAATAGATTGTTTGTGAATTAAATTATAAAAAATGAAAAAATATGTGAAAAATAGTTGCAAATATTACCGCATAATGATAAAATGTGAAAGAAATACACAAACGGAGGTAAACGTATGGAAAGTAAATTTAAAGTTTTAGTAGGAGAAAATGATGAATTCGGCAGGGAATGCGTAAAAGAACTTGTAAAAACAGGTTTTGACGCAACCGCTTGCGCAAAAGACGGAAACAAGATCATTTCCGCGATAGATTCACAGCATTTTGACGCTGTATTGATGGATGCGTTCATGCCGAATGCGGATGCGATTGATGTTTTGGAGCATATTGCGGGTAAAGATACCGAAAAGCCGCTTGTACTTATTCTCTCTTCTGTGGATAATCCGCAGTTTGAGGAACAGCTTATGAGCGAGGGCGCGGATTATTATCTGCTGAAACCGATCAGCGCGCAATCCGTTGCACGAAAGATTGAAAAACTTTCCGTTTGGAAGAGCAGGCAAAAGGGCAGAAGCGCCGTTCATGATGTGGATATTGAGGTTGTGATTTCAGATATTATGCGGCAAATCGGTGTTCCGGCGCACATTAAAGGTTATCAGTATCTGCGCACGGCAATCAAGTTATCCGTTTCGGATACGGAAATGCTGTCTTCAGTAACGAAACTGCTTTATCCAACAGTAGCCAAGATGTATAACACAACCCCATCCAGAGTGGAAAGAGCCATTCGCCATGCAATTGAAGTTGCGTGGGACAGAGGAGACGTGGATGTGCTTTCGTCCTATTTCGGTTACACCATTCAGAGCCAGAGAGGCAAGCCCACGAATTCGGAATTTATAGCCATGATCGCGGATAAACTCAGGCTCACTTTAAAATCAGCATCTTAATTGCGGTGTGCAGATCCCTCGTTGCGCGGGGGATCTTTCTTTTTAAAAGCAGTTGAAATAGAAATGGTTTATAATGCTTATGCGCTATTTCTTGTTTTTAGATATGTTGCAAAGGCTTTAATAGTATGATAAAATTAAAGAAAGGGAGGCGTGATCTATGGAACTGAGAGTGTTAAAATATTTTTTAATGACGGCTCGTGAGGAAAATATAACCAAAGCGGCAGGGCTTTTACATATAACACAGCCCACCTTGTCACGCCAGTTGATGCAGCTTGAAGAGGAACTCGGCGTAAAACTTTTTACACGCAGTAATCATAATATCCGCCTTACAGAGGAGGGTATGCTTTTGCGCCGCCGCGCGCAGGAGATCATTTCCCTTGAAGAAAAAACAAAGATAGAGCTTTCAGGCAGTAACGGCGAACTTGCAGGCGAGATCGCAATCGGCTGCGGTGAAACGAGAAATATGGATTTCCTGTCCGCAAGAATTGCGGCTTTCAGGGAAAAATATCCGCGCGTTCGGTTTTCGATTTATACTGCAAATGCAGATGATATCAAGGAGCGCATAGAAAAGGGGCTGCTTGATCTTGGCCTTATGATGGAACCGGTGGATATCAGCAAGTATGAATTTGTACGAATGCCGGTTCGCGAGCAGTGGGCAGTTATGGTGAAAGAGGATTCGCCGCTTGCCGGAAAGGAATTTGTAACGCCGAAAGATCTGGTGGGGCTTCCTCTGATTTTTGTGCACCGCCAGTCTATTAAAGACACATTTGCCGGCTGGTTTGGAAAATATTATGATAATCTTGAGATCGCGGCAACCTATAATCTTGTAAGAAATGCCGTGAATATGGTGCAAAACGGCGTTGGATCGGCGCTTTGCTATGTTTTGGATGATGTGTTCCCCGGCATCCGAATCATTCCGCTTGCGCCCAAACTGGATGTCGGCGCAGTTTTAGCGTGGAAAAAAGAGCAGCCCGCCTCGGCGGCGTCCGTAAAATTCATTGATGAGGGTAAGAAATGTATTTCAGGAATATCTGATCATGCAATTTAAGTATTTTACATAAAGGCAATACAGCGTTACAATAAAGGCGTACCGAAAGGGCGCCTTTTTGTATGGATATTAAAAGGGCTGAGAACTGTTTCGCGGCAGGGCGCGTTTGGTTTGCCCGCCGCACATTTCGGTTGAAAGGACTGTGCACGATGACTCTCTTTGAAGCGAGTGAAAAATATAATATTCCGCCTGAGATTCTGAAAGAATACGAAAGTTGGGGACTGTGCTCCGCAGTGAAAAAAGTGATGGGCTCATGGCAGTATGATGATACGGATATAGAAAATTTAAGCCTGATCATGACGTTGCACAATCTGAATTTTAAGCCGCAGGAGATCGAAGAGTTTATGAATCTCAAACGCAGCGGCAGTTCCTGCGAAAAACTTAAAAGCATACTCAGCAAAAAAAGAAACAACATTCTTGATGAGATCCATTTTAAGGAAAAACAGCTTCAGAGCATTGATTATCTTAGGCATAATCTGTGTGCCGCATCGGATGCTCAAAAAAATAAATAGGATCGGAGGAATCAATATGAAATATGCAAAACTTGGTAATTCAGATCTGAATGTTTCCCGAATCTGCTTTGGCTGCATGGGATTCGGCGACGCCGCACACGGGCAGCATTCGTGGACGGTGGATGAACCGCATACCAGAGAGATCGTGAAACACGCTCTGGAACTTGGGATCAACTTTTTTGATACGGCAATCGCTTACCAGAGCGGCACGAGCGAGCAGTATCTCGGCAGGGCGCTCCGGGATTTTGCAAAACGGGATGAGGTTGTTGTTGCAACGAAATTCCTGCCCAGAACACAGGAGGAGATTGCGGCAGGCATATCCGGCCAGCAGCACATTGAACGCATGCTGGATAAAAGCCTTCAGAACCTGGGCATGGATTACGTTGATCTTTATATCTACCATATGTGGGATCACCAGACCCCGCTGTATGATATAATGGAAGGGCTCAACAATGTTGTTAAAGCAGGCAAAGCACGTTATATAGGAATTTCAAACTGTTTTGCTTATCAACTGGCAAAGGCAAATGACCTTGCTGAAAAAGAGGGCTTTGCGAAGTTTGTTTCCGTTCAGGGGCATTATAATCTGATCTTCCGTGAGGAAGAGCGTGAAATGGCAAAACTCTGCCGCGAGGATAATATTGCAATGACCCCTTACAGCGCGCTTGCAGGCGGCAGACTTTCCAAGCACCCGGGCGAGACTTCAAAACGCTTGGAGGAGGATAGTTACGCGCATCTTAAATATGATTCAACGGCAAAGCAGGATGCCGTTATCATAAACAGGGTTGCGGAAATTGCTGATAAACGCGGCGTTACCATGACGGAAGTTTCCCTTGCATGGCTGCTGACGCGTGTAACAGCGCCGGTTGCCGGCGCAACAAAACTGCATCATGTTGCCGGCGCGGCAAAAGCAACGGATCTTGAACTTACTGCTGCTGAAATCGCGTATCTTGATGAACCGTATGTGCCGCATAAGCTGGTTGGCGTTATGGCGCAGAATACAGCGGCTTCGGCAGATGAAACACATGTTTGGTCAACGGGAGATCAAAAGATCTGAACGGCAGTGCAGTTCGTTTTTCGCTTTTCGGAAATATAATTTAACGATTAAGAGGTGTCTTAAATGAGCAGAACACAAAAAGCAAATGAAAATTTTGAAAAATGGTTTGGCGGCGGAACGTTTACAAACGGTTATACGGATGCTGAATTTGAAAGTATCGCAAAGAACTTTCTTTGGGGTGATGTGTCGGAGCACGGGAGTTTAAGCGATAAGCAAAGGGCGATTGTGATTCTTACAACGCTTACCGCCTCCGGCACATATGAGGTGCTTGAAAAATATGCGTCTGCCGCTCTCAGAGCCGGCGTTTCGGCAAATGAGATCCGGGAAACGCTGATCCAGTGTACTCCGTACGTTGGAATGGAAAAGGTAAACCTTGCTTTGAAAGAGGCGTATAAAGCCTTTGAAAAAGCAGGCGTTGCAGATACCGTAACAGAGCAGGGAACTGTTGAGGAGGACACAAGATTCAACGACGGGCTTGCTGCACAGCAGAATATATTTGGTGCGGAAAATATAAATAATATGCGCAATGCGGCGCCGCCCGCGTTAAAACATATTCAGGATTACCTTTCTGCCTATTGTTTCGGAGATTTTTATACCAGAAAAACACTGAATCTGAAAATGCGTGAACTGATCACGTTCTGTGCCATTATCACCCTTGGCGGGTGTGAGCCTCAGGCAAAGGCGCACGCAGCCGCAAATATAAGCGTAGGAAATACCAGAGAAATGCTTATAGACGCAATAACACAGTGCCTGCCGTTTATCGGCTTTCCGCGTACTTTGAATGCAATATCGTGTATTGACAGCGTAACTTCTCAAAATTAAAAGTACAGTATAAAAAAATAACCCCTTTTGCAAATCGCAAAAGGGGTTTTGTCATATGGTTTTATAAATTATTGTCATGCCTTAGCTATGCAAGGTGTTCAAACAATTATTTCTTTGCGTTGAAGCTGTCTCTGAGCTGAACGGTGCGGTTGAAAATCAGGTTTTCTTTTGTGCTGTTTTTATCCACACAGAAATACCCGTTGCGCATAAACTGGAATCTGTCTCCGGGTTCGGCGTTTGCAAGGCTCTTTTCGCAGTATGCCGTAACGGTTTTAAGCGAATCGGGGTTCAGGTTGTCCTCAAATGAGGAAACGCCTTCTTCGTCACTCGGGTTGGGCACATTGAAAAGCCTTTCGTAAAGCCTTACCTCGGCTTTTACATTGTCCGTGGCGGATACCCAATGGATCGTGCCTTTTACTTTTCTGCCGTCCGGGCTGTCTCCGCCGAATGTTTCCGGGTCATATGTGCAGTGCACGCAGGTTACATTGCCGTTTTCATCCGTTTCATATCCGGTGCAGGTAACGAAATACGCCTTGATTAATCTGACTTCGTTGCCGGGGAACAGGCGGAAATATTTTTTAACCGGTTCTATCATAAAATCGTTGCGTTCAATATACAGTTCTTTGCTGAACGTCATGGTCCGTGCGCCGTATTCCGGGTGATCCGGGTGGTAATCCACGCTGATTTCCTCCGTCTTGCCCTCCGGGTAATTGTCTATAACCAGTTTGATCGGGTCCAGGATTGCCATGGCGCGTCTGGATGTTAGATTCAGATCGTTTCTGACGCAGCTTTCCAGCAGCGCAAAATCAATGACGCTGTACGCCTTTGAAACGCCGATCCTGTCGCAGAAATCGCGAATGGCGGCAGGGGTGTAGCCTCTGCGGCGCATACCGCTGATCGTTGCCATTCTCGGATCGTCCCAGCCGTCTACAATGCCGTCCTCAACCAGTTTCAGGCATTTGCGTTTGGAAGTCAGCGTGTAATTCAAATTCATTCTGGCAAATTCGATCTGCCTCGGCTTTTCGCCGTCCACACACTCGTTTACGACCCAGTCATATAATGGGCGGTGATTTTCAAACTCCAGCGAGCAAAGGGAGTGAGTCACTTTTTCGCAGGCGTCTGAAAGCGGGTGCGCAAAATCATACATCGGGTAAACGCACCACTTGTCTCCTGTGCGGTGGTGATGCGCATACATGATGCGGTAAATGATTGGATCACGCATGTTCAGATTGGGGCTTGCCATATCTATTTTTGCCCTGAGCACTCTGGAACCTTCCGGGAACTCGCCGTTTGCCATTCTCTGAAAAAGATCCAGGTTTTCTTCTATACTTCTGTTTCTGTAAGGGCTTTCCTTACCCGGCTCGGTCAGGGTGCCCCTGTACTCACGCTGCTGTTCGGGTGTCAGATCGCAGACAAATGCCTTGCCCTTTTTGATCAGTTTGATCGCGCATGCAAAAATATAATCAAAATAATCGGATGCAAAATAAGCGTTGTCCCAGTCAAAACCAAGCCATTTAATGTCCTCGGCAATGGCGTCAACATATTCCGTGTCCTCTTTTGTGGGATTCGTGTCATCAAACCGCAGATTGCAAACGCCGTGGAATTTTTCCTTTGCGCCAAAGTTGATGCATATGGCTTTTGCGTGGCCGATATGCAGGTAGCCGTTCGGCTCAGGCGGAAAACGGGTCTGCACGCGGGAATACGCGCCGGATTCAAGATCCTTTTCTATGATATCGTTTATAAAATTTGAAGTTTCCTTGATTTCTTTGCTGTCTTCTTTTGCCATCAGATTTCCTCCCTGTAATGCGCAAGGGCAGCGTTCAGCCTTGCCGCCACGCTTTCTTTGCCAAGCAGTTTTGTAATCTCGTAAAGATCCGGTGTGTTGGTGCGCCCGGTCAGTGCCACGCGTATAATTGTGGAAACATCGCCAACGTGGCCTTTGTATTTTTCGGGATCCTGCTTAAATTCCTTAACGTTCGGCGTGCAGCCGATCGGCTCGCATATGCTTTTGATTTTTTCAAACCATTCGTCCTTGGAATCGTTTAGATCCACGATCTCTTTGTATTTTTCAAGCGCTTTTACCGCCAGTTCCGGCGTGGCGTTGCCGTTCAGATCGTAACACGGTTCAAAGGTTTCGTCAAACATATAGCTGATATAATCGGGAATATCGCTCCATTTTGCAATATCCTTACGCGGCTTTTTGTTTTCGCGGTCTATGTTTAGAATCGCCTTGGCGCGCTGTGTGTCCTGCTCGTAAAGGGCGGCAAGCGCCTTGTTATATTCTTTTGCCCACTCGTAAGACAGGGTAAATACCTTTTCGCAGTTCATGGTTGAAATCACGTTCTTTGAAATGTCATTCAGCTTGGCAATGTCAAAAAGCGCGCCCGAAACGCTCATTTTTTTGATGTTGAATGGGAATTTGGATAGATCCTCATTTTTGTTTGCCCGGCGCCAGTCCTCAAAATTGGAATTGGCAAGGGTCATCATGTATTCGTTTACGCTTTCCGCCGGGTAGCCCTCTTGTGAATAGTAGGAAACCGCCGCTTCGGGGTCTTTTCGTTTTGAGAGTTTGCGTTTCCCGTCGCCCTCGGTTTTCATGATGGGCGCCACGTGCACAAATTTCGGCGTTTTGAATCCAAGCAGTTTGTTCAGCTGGATGTGTATGGGGCAGCTTGCGATCCATTCATCGCCGCGCACGATATGCGTTGTCCGCATCAAATGGTCGTCCACTACGCTGGCAAAATGATAGGTGGGTATGCCGTCTGATTTTAAGAGCACGATATCCTGCACGTTTTCCTGCATTTCTATTTTGCCCTTGATCATATCCTCAAACACGCATTTTCTGCCTTCTTCGCCGGGAGAGCGCAGGCGCAGAGTCCATGGTATTCCGGCGCCCGTTTTTTCTTTGATCTCTTCAAAAGTCAGATCCCGGCATTTGGCGTATTTGCCGTAATAGCCTTTTATATCCTCGTTTTCCTGCGAAGCTCTCAGTTCCTCCAGTTCCTCCGCGGTGCAGAAGCAGGGATATGCATAGCCTTCCTCCACCAGCCTTTTGGCAAAGGTCTGATAGATCTCTTTTCTTTGGCTCTGGTAATAAGGGCCGTAACCGCCCTTTTCCTCGTTTTCGCCGATTACGCCTTCATCCGGCACGATCCCAAAATAGGAAAGCCCGTTCAGCATAACGCCAACGGCGCCCTCAATTTTGCGTTTTTGGTCTGTATCTTCCACACGAACGTAAAAAACGCCGTTCGTGCTTTTGGCTGTTTTGTAAGAGATCAGGCAGGTAAACAGATTTCCGAAATGCAGAAAACCCGTGGGGCTGGGGGCAAATCGTGTAACCCGCGCGCCTTCTTTTAAATCTCTCTGCGGGTATGTTTCCTCATAGTATTCGGGTGTTTTTGTGATATGCGGGAATAAAAGCTCCGCAAGCCTTTTGCCGTTTTCCATTTTTTTCTCCGTTTTATGCATAATATAATCAATATATTATCTCATAACTTAAATAAATATTCAATATTTACTTGCTATTTTTTATTGAAAACACGCACAATTTGTGCTATTTTAATGAATAGATACACAAATTATGCCGCTTATTTTTCTAAACAGAAAGGATTTTTCATGAAACTTCCAAGCGATCCCGTTATGCTGCTCAGCGCAGTCAATACACAGTTAAGAGATCATTACAACAGTCTGGATGCATTGTGTGCAGCCGGCGGTTACAGCAAAAAGGAGATTACGGAAAAGCTGGATTCCATCGGCTACCGGTATGATCCAAAAATCAATCAGTTTGTATAAAGCAGGATCCCCCGGCAGTAAAAGAGCCGGGGGATCTTAATCATTCGGGTGAAATTTGTGATTTCTGTCATTCGTTGCTGTCGTATGGAGTATTGCCGTTTGCAAGCCTGGAAAAAACGCAGTCATACATTTTTTCGGCAAGGTCTTTAATATCTACTTTATCATCGTCCAGCATATGGGATAATATAAAACCGGCAACGCCGTTTGCGGTAAATTCTATAATGAATTGCGCAATATCCGCCCTTGCGTATTCCGTTTTGATGGAGCGGTAGTAAAATTCGGTGGAATACTCAATAATGCTGTTTCGGATCAGTTTTGTCATATACTGCCCCAGAGATGAGGACAGGCATTTCTTTAAAAACAGTTTGTTTTTTTCAATTTCATTCAGGTAGATGATGGTGGCTTCTTTCATATCCTTTGCGTTTTTGGCTGTTTCCACACAGCCGTGCGTATATTGCTGCACATCCCAGTTGATCAGCGCCTGAATATCTGCAAAATGGTAGTAAAAGGTCTGCCTGCTGATATTGCATTTTTCAACAAGCATCGTAACCGTTATTTTATCAAAATCGTTATGATCCAAAAGCTGGGAAAATCCTCTGAGTATATGCATTTTGGTTTCTTTTGCCATACCCGCACCGCCTTTCTTTGTAAATCATAACATATTATTACAGTTGTGGCAATCTTGTAATGACAATATTTAAATTGTTGTAACAATTTTTTTAAATATTTCATAATTTCTGAAAGATCTGTGCGGTAGGTAAACAAATTTTTGATATATTGTGCAATATAAAAGCGCTTTTCTATCCAAAGGCAGGGCAGAAAAGCGCTTTTTACGGCTTATTTGTTTATTTTTCTTCCAGAATTCGCAGATATTCTTTATATTTGGAACTCAAAACATTCTGCTCTTCGGAATTCTGCGCCATCTGGGTAACGGCAACGGTGGATTTCTTGACCGGTGCAATCGTTCCCGCGCCGGCAACGCAGCCGCCCGGGCAAGCCATGCCCTCCAAAAGATAGCCGTTATATTTGCCCGCTTTTGCAAGCTGCAGCATCTTGCGGCATTCCGGCAGACCTTCCGCTCTGGCGGTCAGCACTTCACGGTTTGGATCCAGCTTGTTGATCGCGTCTTTAACGGCCTTGGCAACACCGCCGCTGACGGCAAAGCCTTTTCCGTCTCCGCTTGATTCGCTGCCAAGCGGTTCGTCTTCCTCACACTGGGCAATATCTATGTTCTTTGCCTCCAAAATGGAACTGAATTCCTCAAAGGTCAGCACGAAATCCACATAACTTCTGATCGTTCTGCGGCTTGCCTCCAGTTTTTTAGCGGCGCACGGGCCAACGAAAACCACTTTGCATTCCGGGTGCTTTTCTTTGATCAGGCGCGCGGTGAGCACCATCGGCGTCAGCGCCATGGAGATGTAGGAGGCAAATTCGGGGAAAAGTTTTTTCGCCATAACAGACCATGCCGGGCAGCAGGAAGTTGCCATGAACGGCTGTTTTTCAGGCACTTCTTTCATAAAGTCCTGTGCTTCTTCTATGGTGCAGAGATCGGCGCCGACCGCCACTTCTACAACGTCCTCAAAGCCGAGTTCCTTAAACGCGGTTCTGATCTTGCCGGTGCTTACATTGCCAAACTGGCCTGCAAACGCAGGAGCGATCGCAGCGTAAACCGGCGTTTTGCTTTTGAGAGCCGTTATCGTTTGATAGATCTGGCTTTTGTCTATAATGGCGCCAAACGGGCAGTTTACAAGGCACATGCCGCAGGATACGCATTTATCCGGGTCTATTTCCGCTCTGCCCAAAGCGTCGGATTTAATGGCGTTCATGCCGCATACTTTTGCGCAGGGGCGCTCTTGCCTTACGATAGCGTGATAACTGCACGCGTTCATGCACATGCCGCATTTCACGCATTTTTCCTCGTCAATAAAGGACCTGCCGTTTTTAATAGAAACCGCCTTTTTGGGGCATACTTCCACACATGGGTGCTCCAGGCAGTTTTGGCAGGCGTCCGTAACGAAAATCCGGTTTTCCGGACATCTGTTGCAGGCAAATTTAATAATATCTATCAGCGGCGGTTCATAGTATTTCTCGTCCACCAAACTTTCATCCACGCCCTCGCAGATCGAGGCAAAATCATTAAAATCCCTCAGGGAAACGCCCATTGCCGCTCTAAGCCTTTCCGCAACTACCTCGCGTTCAACGAAAACGCTGTCTCTGTACTGGGCTACATCGCCCTGAATGATCTTATAGGGCAGGTTTTCAAATTTCTTTTCATCCCATCCCTCAAAAGCCATTTTTGCAACTTCCGTAAAAATGATCTTTCTGAGTCTGGATTTGGTTGTTTTAATACCTCTCATATATTAAAATGCTCCTTCTTGTTTTTTCGCCATTATAATAACATTTTATATTCTTAAAATCAATGGAAAGATTAAGATTTGCTCTTTTTTTCACAATCTTTCTATAGTATAATGAAACAGGTGGTTATTTATGGAGCGAAAATTAAACCTTTTTAACGATATCGGCAGGAAAATAGAGGATGAACTGGATTTTGATTTCAGCGTAAGCGAGATCAGAATCGAAGATTCACAAAGCTTTTATCAGCGTATTAAGCAACCGTTTGATCAGGATTTTTCAAATCCAAACCGAAAGATCTTTTACCGCGGCGAGAGGATCAATGATCTCTCCCGCCCGCTGATCCCGACTCTTTTGCGGGATAAGCAAAAACTTTTGCGCAGCGATGAGCCGGTTGCCGATATCAACAGCGAATTTCTGCTGGATTATTATAAAAATATGGGCGAATTTTATAATATTTTTCAGCGTGTGTTCGGCAGTGTAACACGCTATCGCCTTTATGAACTGTGTGCTTTTGCTCAGCATTATCTGGATGTATCGCCGTTTATTGATTTTACGAAATCACTGTATGTGGCGCTTTCTTTTGCGCTGAAAGGCAGGGATCATTTTGAGGAGGATATTGTGCTCTACACGGCGGAGCTCTCGGATACCGATAATTACACAAAAGATATCGTAACGGCGGAATGCTGGCTGAATATGTATAACGTAACCGTTTACAACAGCCCGCAAAATATAAAAAGAATCAAAAAATCAGAACTTGCCCCGGCAGTATTGCGCCGGGTAAAAGATCTGATGGACGGCAATATGCTGGAAACTTCGCCGCAGGCAAAGCTGATCGATATTCCCACCAATGATTTTACCAAATATCAGCAGGGTGTTTTCCTTTTGCTTACCGATTTTTCACTGATCCATAAATCCTATCTCACCAAAAATGTAAGAAAAGAGTTTTTGATCAAAAAATATATCATCAGCCGCGAACTTTGCCCCGAACTTGCCAAAATCGTTAGGGAAGAGGCGCCCTGGTATGAATACGAATGCCTGTTTGATATCAAAACGGCAATGCGCCGCGCGGCATATCAGGATAAAATGTAACGGCGCATTGCCGCTTTATACTGTAAAAGGAGAAGAAAGATGTCTGTAAAAGTAAACAATTTAAGCAATCAAAACCGCAGAATCATCCATGCGCTCGGGTGCTTTAAAGTGCTGGAATATGAAAAAGACCTCAGCGTATCTGCCTTTAATGCCCAAACGGAATATTTTATGAGCAAAATGGATGTCAGAAGGCGGCAGGTTATCGCAGAGCTGAACGGAAATTCCGTGATCACACAGGCGGGTGCCATGCAGTGGACCGCAGGTGCGGTGCGGGCAACAAGCGGCATTAAAGGCGTAGGCGATCTGCTTGGGAAACTGGTGAAAGGCGCTGTAACCAAAGAATCCGCAGTCAAACCGGAATATACAGGAACAGGCCTGCTTGTGCTGGAGCCTACCTATAAATTTATCGTTTTGCAGGAGGTGTCCGAGTGGGGGTGCGGCATGACGGTGGAGGACGGTATGTTCCTTGCCTGCGAGGGCACCGTGCAGCGCAATATCACGGCGCGTTCCAATATCTCCTCCGCAGTAGCGGGCGGCGAAGGGCTGTTCAATTTAAGCCTTGCGGGCAGGGGAGTTGCCGTTTTGGAAAGCAATGTTCCGGCTGATGAGCTGATAGAGGTGGAGCTGGATAATGATGAACTTAAGATTGACGGCAATCTTGCCGTTTGCTGGACTTCTTCCCTGAAATTCACCGTAGAGCGAACCACAAGATCACTTGCCGGCTCGGCGGTCAGCGGGGAAGGGCTTGTGAATGTGTACAGGGGAACGGGCAAGGTGCTGATGTGCCCCGTCGCCCCAACCGAAAGCAGGTATGCAGCAGCAAATACCATGTCCGCAAAAGCGGCTGCCAAGAATTCAAATACATTCGGCTATTAAAAACGGCATAATAAAAGGCGTGCAAACCGTTTCAGGTCTGCATGCCTTTTGTTTTTAGCCAAGGGCAACATCCAGCGCCAGCATCAGGGTAAAACCAAGCGCAAAGCAGAGCGTGCCTATGTTGGAATGCTTGCCGCTGCTCATTTCGGGTATCAGTTCCTCCACAACCACATAGATCATGGCGCCCGCGGCAAAACTCAGCAGGTAAGGCAGTATCGGCGTAACAAAACTTGCCGCAAGTATGGTAATGACCGCGCCGATCGGCTCCACAATGCCGGAGAGCGCGCCGCCGATAAAAGATTTCACTTTGCCGGTGCCCCTGCTGTGCAGCGGCATGGAGAGGATTGCCCCTTCGGGAAAATTCTGTATTGCAATTCCAAGCGAGAGCGCCAGTGCTCCCGTAACTGTGATATCCGTGCTGCCGGAGAGCAGCGCAGCGTAAACAACGCCAACAGCCATGCCTTCGGGTATGTTGTGCAATGTAACGGCAAGCACAAGTTTTGCCGATCTGGAAAGCGCGCTCTTTGGCCCTTCGGCATCGTTGCTGTCCAGATGCAGGTGTGGAACAATATTGTCGAGCAGCAGAAGAAAAAGCACGCCTGCCCAGAAGCCCACTACTGCCGGAATAAAGGATAATTTTCCCATATAGTCTGCCTGTTCCATTGCGGGGATCAGCAGACTCCAAACGCTTGCCGCAACCATTACGCCGCCTGCGAATCCCGTAAAAATGCGCTGAATCTTTTGATTCAGTTCATTTTTCATAAAGAATACGCACGCCGCGCCGAGCACCGTGCCCAAAAACGGCAGCAGCAAGCCCTGAATGACTTTGATATACAATTTTATCACCGCTGTTTCGTAGTAGTTAGAATAAACTAACTCTAATCATATTATAAAGAATAGATCCGCCCCTGTCAATTTTTAAATTTTAGGTAAATTTACTGATCCTGCCTTAACTATTCTATGTCATAGTTTGCCTTATGCCACAGGCAAAATACAAAAGTGTTAAACTTATGGGGTCGATGGGTTTGCATTTTGTGCCTTTTCATTTACGCGGCAGATTGTTTTTTTAAAAGTATTGTGCATAAGAAAGCGGCAAGGCAGAGCAAAAGAAGCATATACCACAGGTTTTCCGGCCGCAATCCGTCGTTTAACATACATGCGTAGCCCCACGGCGCCGGAAACAGTTTTCCCGCAGTTTTCAAAAAATCAGGCAGCAGGTCTGCCGGAAACAGGATGCCGGAAAGCATGATGGAGGGTAAAAATATAAGCTGCGCCGCCATAGTCAGTTTTGACTGACTCTTTACGGTCAGCCCCAGAACGCAACCTATGCCCAGGGAAACGGCGATGTATACCGCCAGCGCGGCAAAGTAGTGCGGTAAACTGCCGGGTACCGCCGCACCAAACACGGCAGGCGCAAGCAGCAGCAGAATCAGGCTCATGATCATTAAATGCACAAAAGCGGAAATGAACATGGCAAGCACGCCGCAATATAACGGCACGCCGTTTGCTTTGTATACTTTTTTGATATCGCCGGAATAAGTTTCTGTCAGCGATGGCGGCAGCCCGATAAACGCGCCCATGGAAACGCTCATGACCGTCATGGATTGTGTCAGCGTGGTTTTCATTTCCGGCATTACGGAGGTAAATATGCCGCCCATCAGCAAAAAGAAGATCAGCGGAACGATATAACAGGTTACAAGTAAAGATCTGCTACGGATATCCAGTTTCAGCTGTAATGCAATGCTGTATAAAAAGCCGCTCATTTTCTTTTCCTCCCTGCAATTTCCAGAAAGTGCTGTTCCAGCGTGCCCCTGTCCACCTTGATATCGGTTACTTTGATTCCCTTTTGCTTGAGTTCTCCAAGCATGGAAAGCAAAGTGTCTGTAATATTGTCTGTTTTCAAAGTGTGATCCCCCGCTTGCGTTTTGATTTGGATCAAATAGTTTATCCCTATCTTTTCCGTAAGTTCGGCAGGCGTGCCGCAGAATACGATCAGCCCTTCGTTCAGGATCGCAATACGGTCGCAAAGGGTTTCCACTTCCGCCATGTCATGGCTTGCCAAAATAATGGTTTTTCCAAGAGATCTGAGATTTCGTATCTGTTTGTGCAGTTCCAGCCTGCCGGAAACGTCCAGCCCGGCGGTCGGTTCGTCTAAAAAAACGATATCCGGATTGCCGGTCAGGGCAAGCATCAGGTGCAGCCGGCGTTTCTGCCCGGTGGATAATTGGCAATACTGTTTGCTTTTTATTTCCCGGATGCCAAGTGCGTCAAGCATAGGCTCATCCGCCGTTGTCCGGTTCCATTTGGAAAAAAGTTTTATCGCTTCCAGCGGCTTTATGTGCGCCGGCAGGGAGGCGGATTGCAGCTGGATTCCGGTTTTGCCGTTTACGGAGATCGTGCCGCTGTCATATTTTCTCAGGCCTTCCATGCATTCAAGCGCAGTGGTCTTTCCTGCTCCGTTAATACCGAGCAGGGCAAAAATTTCCCCTTTTTCAATTTGAAGATTCAGCCCTTTAAGAACCATATGGCCGTCATAACTTTTCTTTAATGCACATACCTGTATTGCGCTTTTCACTGCTTTTCCCCCTCAAACGGATTGCTTCCCAGTTTGGAAAAATAGATCTGCAAAGCAGGCTCTAAATACTCGTTTACGATCTTTTGCCGTTCCTCCCATGGGTTTGCGGCGGTATCAATGTTTCCGATTTCCGTTAATTGCGGCAGCATACGCATGTCGCCGTTGGTAAACTCCATAATTAAATTCCAGTATTCTTTTACAACCTGTTGGCATTTTTCGCTTTCAGGCGGTATGTTTTCCGTTTTGAGCTGTACGATTTCATCACTCAGGCGGTTAAATCTGTCCATAAAATCCAAGCCGCTTTCCTTATCAAACCGACTGCGTATATGGTCCAGCGTATCATCATCAAAACGCTTAATCAAATAATAAGAGTCATTCTTCATTTGCAGATTCACAATAATATCGGCATACTTTTTAAAATTGACGGTCTGCATTTGCAACACTTCTGCTTTTAGCTGTTCTATTGCTTTTAAAGATGTCTGAAGCTGCTTTATTTTTTCGCGTATAGCTTTTGCCTGCTCCGTAAGCGCATTCGCGACTTCAGCAGGTGTTTCAAGCGATATAAGGCGCTGTTTAATATCGCGCAAAGAAAAGCCAAGCGATTTTAAGGATAGGATCTGATGCAGTTTTATCAGGTCTTTGTCCGTATATAGTCTGCGTCCGCCCTCGCTTTGTGCGGAAGGGGCAAGCAGACCTTCCCTGTCATAATATTGCAGCGTGCGAACGGTAACGCCCATTTTGTTTGCCGCCTCGCCAACCGTCAAATAGCCCTGCGGGGTTGCCCCGTGCTTTTCCATGATCATCACCCTTTCTGTTCTGTTTATAGTATAAATCATTACGCAACGTCACAAGCAATCTTTTTTTCATAAAAAATACAGCGGCATGACGATGCCGCTGTCAGCGTGTAGAAAAAGTGTTCTTTTAGAAAAGAGTGCGGTTCTGCACGCTGAAGAAACTGCGGGAACCCGGGCTGAATTTCGTTTTCCTGCGAGCGGGTGCCGTACAACGGTACTGCCCTTATCGGTGCCCCCAAAAAGTTTTTACAACTTTTTGGGGAGAGGAGGCGCAGCGGAATGAATAAGACCTGCCGCTTGAGGCAGGACGAATGATATGCAGCTTGTGCTGACGATGCGGAAAGCGTAATGCCGCGTAAACCAAGTGTTTATGCGGCATTTACTCTTTATAACAAGTGTCTTTAACTTGGACAGATGCGGGTATCCGTCTCTGCACATATTATTTATTTTTAACTTTATTGATACAACAAAGCATTAACAAATGTTTTGTTGAGAGGAACAGCAATGGCATAAGTGAGAGATGACTTCCTATTGCTTTATATAAAATCAATTGTTAAAAATTTTGTGATTTAAAATAAATATAAGTAAAACCCTGACTGATTTATAAATCACTTGTTCTCAAACTGTAACGAATTCAGTATATACACCATAATGGTCGCTTACATAACCGTTTGACAGATCATCTAAAACTTCGTAATTTACAGCCGTCAGATCACCGGACGAAAAGATAAAATCAATCGGTTCGGCATTCTCCTGTTCGCCCCATTCCTGATAGGTGCCTTTGATCTCTCCGCTTTCGGCGGCAGTGAGCGAATCATTCAGCACGGCGGATACTGCACTGTGCGCGCGCATCCCACGCGTCTGGTTAAAATCGCCGGTCAGGATCACCGCCGCATTGGGGTATTGGGCAGTCAGCTTTTGCTCTTCTGCCAAAATCACATTTGCCCCGTATCCCTGCGCCTCTTCGCTCATGTTGTCCAGATGCGTATTCATATGCAGGTATTGCGCATTGGTTTCTTTGTTTTGCAGCAGTACCCACGTGCACACCCGGTTACAGCCGGCGCCGGTGTAGCGGCTCTCTTTTTCCGGTGTTTCGGAAAGCCAGAATGTGCCGCTGTCTATCAGTGTGTATTTGTCTTTCAGCCAGAAAACGGCGTTCAGCTCGGATTGTTTTTCATTTTTGTCTCCGCCGCGGGCAACGCCGTAGAATTCATAATCCGCCATCTGTTCGCTGAGTTCGCTCAGCCAGTCGTTGTTCATCTCCTGCGTGCCGATAAAATCCGGTTTCACGGCATTCATATATGCCGCAAATTTTTTAACCCGGGCAGAGGATTGTGTGCCTTTCAGTAAACTGCCCCATGGCGCCGCGCAGTTGAATGTAACTGCCGCCACACCGGCGCTTGCCGTTCGTTCTATGCCGGAATAGACCGGCTCGGCGGAGCAGGCTGTAAAGGAAAACATAGTTAGAATCAATGCCAAAAATACTGCTGTAATCTTTTTCATTTAACTTCTCTTCTTCTTTTTATTGGATATCTTGACCGCGATCACCGCAATCACCGCGCCGGCCACCACAACGCCGATCACGCAGGGAATGGCAACCCGCAGCGCAGGCGGCAGATAGCCCGATACCTGTTCCGGCAGATCTTCCGGCAGCTGATACAGTGTGCTGCCGTCATTGCTGCCGTATGCAATGCGGATCACGTTTACACTGTATTTGCCTGTGTTTACCGTAACGGTCTCTCCGTTTACGGCAAGCTGCTCTTCCTGCGGCGCAACGTAATATTCTGTGTTGATCTCATTGCATGCCGATTTATAATCGGCACAGATATACTGATTGGACGCGTAGTTGATATTGCCGAATCCGCTGAGATTCAGGTCTACGGCTCGTTCACTGCCGCTTGAATTAACCAGTTTAATATAAATTGCCTGTTCTTCTTCATTTACAGTTACGGACTGCGCCAGTTCGGTTACGGGAATATCACCGGCAAAGGACGCGTCAACGTAGTTTGTGCCAATGTTGTTTGCATAGAGCATCTGTGTAAAGTAAGAGGGGGTAAGCACCGTTTTCTGGGAATCAAACCAAATCATGTTTACCGCCCAGTTCTGGGAATTGATCTTTGCAAAGGTCGGCGCGTATGCCGTCATGGCAACTACGTCGCTGTTGCGCTCAAAGCCGGTCATATAGGCTGCCTCTTCTATTGCCTCCAGCAGGTTGCTCTTTGTTTGTATGGTGCCTATACCAGGCGATGTGGCAGCATATTCGCCAACAAATACTTTTGCTCCGTCACGGTCATAACTGTCATATCTGTTGTTGATCTCATACATATAACTGTCATTTGTATAATAATGCTCGTCAACATAGCAGTCTCTGTATTTGGAATTTGCCTCTTCCCATGCGCGGTCAAAATCCGCGCCGCCAAGCCATGTGCCGGAAGTTGTGATCACAGTAATATCCGGGTAAACGGCTTTAACTTCTTTGTAAAGCGCGTCAAAATTGCGCCAGTAAACGTCGCCCCAGTTTTCGTTTCCAAGGCCTATGTATTTCAGATCATACGGCTGTTCGTGCCCGTTTGCCGCTCGGATGGCGCCCCAATATGTGGTGGTGGCGTCTCCGTTTGCGTATTCAATCAGGTCCAGAATATCCTGCACGTAATTTTCCCACTCCGCTGTGCCCGGGGTCAGCGCAATGGTTTCCAGATAAGCGTCAAAATCCGCTTCGCTCGTGTAGCCAAGGGCGTTTACTTCTTCAATCCTGCTCTCTATTCCGTCCGTATCGTCCTGCGCATAGCCGCGCACATCAATCAGATATTGCCTGAACTGATCGTCCGTCATGGAAAGTTTTTCCCGCGCGTCCACATTGATGTCGAATCCGTTTCTGCCCTGGCAGGTCAGGCCCACGTTCAGACAGGGGATCGGCTCTGCGCCCAGATCTGCGCAAAGATTGAAATATTCGCCGTAGCCCATGGCGTTTGAATTGATATAATAATCGCCGGCGTCATCGTTTCTCCAGACGTTGTAACTCTGCTCGCGCTCCTCAAGCGGACCGATCGTTGCTTTCCAGTCAAACAGCCTTTCCAGTGAATCTCCTTCACAGAAACAGCCGCCGGGGAATCTGATAAAGGAGGGATCCAGCTTTTGAATGGCGTCAACCAGATCAGCGCGCAGCGTGGTGTACTGCCACTCGTCCTGCCCGTAGCCGTAGGCGTCGTGCGGAATCAGCTGCACAAAATCCATATAAAGTGTGCCGGTGCCGCTGAATTCTATCGTCAGCCCGCCGTCTTCCGTTGCGGCGGATTTCAGGGTCGTCTCGATCTTGCGCCAGTCTGCCTGCGTGTTGGAAATGTCCAACTGGTAGGCGGAAGCAGGGTTTTTGTCTCCGTCCAGATAAACCTGCACAGTGCCGTCAAAATCAACATTTTTTATGTAGCAGGAAAAATCATATTCCAAGCCTTCCTTAAAGCCCATATCTGCCGTCTGCTGTAATTTTTTGTTCGGGTCATATGTTTTGTAGTCCCAGTGTTCAACGCAGCCCAGATTTGTGATCCGCCCTGTTCCGGAAACGGAAAGTTCTTCATAGTGGGTGTTGTTTTCGTTCATCGGATCCTGCGTGGAAATCTTGTGGTCTATGTTGGTAAAAGTCCAGTAGGATTCGTTCAGAGCGGCGTTTTCCTCGCTGGTGTCATTGTATTCAAAGCTGTTGTTGTAAACCAGGTTGGAAACCAGGCCGCCGTCGCCCGCTTTGGAAATGTCCTCAATAAAAATTCCGTAAAGCATATCCGAAACATCATGGGAAATCTTGTCTGCGGATATATTAAGCTGCGCATTGTCGGCAGCGTATGCCGGCAGCGTCGCAGTAACCGCCATAACCACAGAAAGCGCGGCAGCGATCCATTTTTTCATAATTTTGACCCCCGTTTTGGTAAATAGTTATAAAATTATGTTACCATATCCCGGTGAATATGTCAAAAAACAGAAATATTACAATTTCAAAAAAATAACTATTGCAAATTTCCTGAAAATGTGTAATAATATCAAGTGCAAAATCAATCGAGGTGTGGCTCAGTTTGGTAGAGCACCACGTTCGGGACGTGGGGGCCGCAAGTTCAAATCTTGTCACCTCGACCACTGAAAGCATTGAGAGAAAAACCCTCTCAATGCTTTTGTTTTAGCCAAATTTGGCTTAAACACAGGGGCTCTGGGATTTTTTTCAAACCTACACAGACCTACTGAAACCTGTTTCAAACCCACAAAAAAGGGGTAAAAATAAGGGGTAAGGGGTACGATAAGGGGTAGAATAAGGGGTAGAAAAAAAGCGGTTTCCAACCTCATTTTCAATAGAATAATACATAATTAAGTCACTTGCATTTCTATGTAAGTGGCTTTTTTTATTTATACCAATTATATATAAGGAGGAAACTATGCCAAAATGCAAAACGATTGCCATATGCAATCAAAAAGGCGGCGTGGGCAAAACAACTACCGCAGTCAATCTCGGTGTCGGACTTGCTATGCAGGGCAAAAAGGTCTTGCTTGTAGACGCTGATCCGCAGGGCGATCTGACGATCAGTCTCGGCTGGCAGGATAATGACGGTTTGCCTGTTACGCTTGCCAATAAAATATCTGATTTCATTCAGGACAGGAACAGCACCCACGATGATGTCATTTTACATCATTCCGAGGGCGTAGACCTCATACCTTCAAATTTGGAACTGTCTGCGCTTGAATTAAGCCTTGTAAGCGCAATGAGCAGAGAGGTCGCAATGAAAGGCTATCTGCACAGCCTTAAAGATAAGTATGATTACATCATCGTAGACTGTATGCCTTCGCTCAGTATGATCACCATAAACGCTCTTGTTGCGGCTGACAGCGTGATTATTCCCGTGCAGGCGCAGTATCTTTCCGCTAAAGGAATGACGCAGCTCATTCAGACGATCTCAAAGGTCAAAAGACAGATCAATCCGCATTTGAAGATCGACGGCGTGCTTTTAACGCTTGTGGACGGCAGAACGAATTTTGCCAAAAGCACAAAGGACGCAATCAAAAACACTTACGGTAAGTTTATCAGAATTTTTGATACGAGTATTCCTGTTGCGGTCAAAGCGGCGGAAACAAGTTCCAAAGGGAAAAGTATTTATGCCTATGAGCCTAAAAGCAAAGCGGCTGAGGCGTACAGGAAATTAACAAAGGAGGTGCTTGACATTGAGCAAAGAAAGACAGACAGACTTCGTACTGCCGAAACTCGATGAACTCTTTACTTCGCAGAGTGAACGGGATAACGGTATGCTGCCGCACTTGCAGGATATATCGTTAAATCTGCTTGATGATTTCCCCAACCACCCGTTTAAAGTCCGTGATGATGAGGATATGCTCAAACTCACGGAAAGCATAACCGAGCGTGGCGTTCTCGTTCCGGCAATCGTAAGACCGAAAGCAGGCGGGAGATATGAACTCATATCCGGTCACAGAAGAAAACGGGCAAGCGAGTATGCAGACAAGAAAACATTACGCTGTATCGTTTCCGACCTTGATGATGACGCCGCCACCATCATAATGGTAGACAGCAATATTCAGAGAAGTAACATACTGCCGAGTGAAAAAGCGTTTGCATATAAAATGCGGCTTGATGCTATGAACAGGCAGGGAAAAAGAAGTGATTTAACTTCGACACCACTGGTGTCGAAGTTCAGAACAAATGAAGAACTTGCCGAGCAGGTCGGAGAAAGCCGAGAACAGATACGGCGATATATCCGATTGACAAATCTTGTACCTGAACTGCTTGAAATGGTGGACGAGGGCAGGATAAAAATGAGACCCGCCGTAGAAATATCCTATCTTGACGAAGATGCGCAGCGTGATCTTGTGGACGCTATTGATTTGGAGGAATGTACGCCGTCTCACGCTCAGACAATCAAAATGAGAAAGTTTTTTGAGGACGGCAAGCTGAGTACCGATGTTATCACTTCCATTATGCAGGAGGAAAAACCAAACCAGCGAGAAAAGCTCATCATTCCAAACAAGGCTGTTGAAAAATACATTCCAAAGACAGTTCCGCTTGAAAAACGGCAGGATTATGTGTTCAAGGCTTTGGAGCATTACGGTAAGTATCTGCAAAGGCAGAAGATACGGGACGCAAGGTAGCGTCATTACAAATTTTCGCTTTCCCTTTCCCACACCCTAACCCTTTTACCAACAATATACCTGCCGAATAAGAATAAACCTCTATATCAAGAGAGTTTAGATATATCAAAACAATAAAGAAAGAAGTGATGTCAGATGATTTAGGAAATAATCGCAAAATTGCCTGTATATATCAAAAAGAGTAATATCAAGGCAAAGGAGCGATGATTATGAAAAAGGCTATTTGGATAACCGCAATTTGTGTTTTGGCTGTAATGCTGTTTGCAGCTTGCAGTAACAGCGCTGATAAAGATATTGCCATATATGAAAGCGAAACCGTTTCTTCTTCGGCTGGTAATGTAAGCAGCGATGAAACTGTAACAGAAAGCGCAGAGCTTTCAACCGAAACGGCAGAGCAAAATTCCGCCGGCAAACAGCAAAGCACAAACGGGAGCAGTACGAAAAATACACCGAATGAGACCGCAGCACAACAGAAAGCAATCAATTCCCACTCTAATACTCAACAGAGTCCAGCCAAAAGTAACACCGAAACAACAAAACGCCAAACTGCTACACAAAAGCAGACGACTACAAAGAGACAGACTACGACCCAAAAGTCTTCCACCACAAAGAAACCCACTACAACAAAAAAGCCGACTACAACAAAGAAAAGCGGCGTCAGTCAAAGCGATGTTCTGTGGATACAGTCACAGGCGCACTCATATATGCGCAGTAAAGGAATCGTAGTAGATTCAAGCGTCGGCAGTTATTCCGGCAGAATTTCAAGTGCGAACAGAACAAAAGAGGAACTGCTTGATGAGGTAAAGGAATGGATAGACGGCGAGTATAACGACTGCAAGGCAAGCGGTTATGACACGGTATATATGTACTGCAAAATTGAAAGCAGAGGTAACGGCAGTTATTTTCTGTATGTAATGTACGGCTGATATAGCCGAAACGAAGCACCGATTGAAACATCGGTGCTTTTTTTATGCCTAAAAACAGGAGGAATAGTATGCAAAAGATATTAAAACTTAAACCAAAAAAGCATTTAAGCGTTTTTCTTGCGGCGCTTATGGCACTAACTGCCTTTATGCCGGCGCTGAGCGCATATGCCGCTGTTGAGAAATGCACACTGAATATCCGCACGAGTTCAAAGTATGAATATATGAACAATTGGGCGTATCCAAACGCCCGTAACGGTATCCATCTTGCCACGGTTGCGGACGGATCGCACAAGGGTGAGGTCGTGTACTGTATTGAGTTCGGAAAGGATATGGGTGAAACGGGGCAGGAAGAAACCATCTATGATATTGAAGATGTGCCGGCGTGGCAGGATATGAGTTCCACGCAACAGCGTGGAATAACTTACGCAACTATTTACGGCTACCCAAACTTCAATTACGGCGTATCAAACGAGGCAGCTCAGGTCGCTACGCAGTTCATCGTTTGGGAATATTCTCAAGGCTACCGTACTTCAGCGGACGGCAATAATCCCACAGCAGGACTGAACGGCACGAGTTCAAAGATCGAGAACGCTATAGAAGCGGCAGGCTTTGATGTCCGCCGTCAGTATTATTCGTCCGGCGTTGTGCCGTATGACGATGTCATGACGGCATACAAGGGAATTCTTAACGGTATTAAAACCCACAGAACATTGCCAAGTTTCAGAAATGATACGCTTGAACTGACTTGGAACGAAAATAATAACCGTTATGAAACAAAAGTTACCGATTCCAACGGCGTGCTTTCAAACTTTGCCGTAACTTCCAGTAATTCAAATCTCAAGTTTTCTAAATCCGGCAATACGCTTACTGTCTATTCAACAGCAGTTATCAATTCTGCCGCTACAGTCACGATGACCAAGACCTGCACAACGGTAGGAGCGGATATAGGCTTTGTGCCCGAAAACACCACAGACAATCAGTCGCTTGTAGGCAGACTTACAGACCCTGTCACCGCATCTTTTAAAGTAAAGACCGCCACAGGCAACGCACAGATCATCAAAACATCTGAGGATGATAATGTTGGTAACATTAAGTTTACACTTGAAGGCAACGGACTGACTTACACAGGCGTTACCGACAGCAAAGGCGTATTCCTTAAAGAGAACATTCCAGCCGGAACCTACACCGTTACAGAGGAGTCCATAGATAGGTATGTACCGCAGAAATCCCAGACCGTGACCGTTAAAGCAGGTCAGACCGTATCGGTATATTTCGATAATGTACTGAAAAAGTTCAGAGTTGAAGTTTCCAAATCGGATATTGAAAAGGGAGAAGCGCAGGGTGACGCTTCCCTTGCTGGAGCCAAATACGGACTTTTTAAAGGTGATAAGCTCATTGACACCTATGTCACCGATTCAAATGCACATTTTGTAACAGACTACTATGTCTGCGATACGGACTGGACGCTGAAAGAACTCGAATCGAGTGAGGGTTATCTTGTTGACGGAACTGTTTACAAGGTCGGCGCTGATCCAAAGTTATACACCGTTGAATATAACACAACGGAAAACAATGTGACCGAACAGGTAATTAAAGGCAGTCTTGCGATTATAAAGCACAGTGATGACGGCAGCACACAAATTGAAACACCTGAAGCCAATGCTGAATTTCAGGCATATCTAAAATCTGCCGGAAGTTACGAAAACGCCGATCCAGACGAGAGAGATATTCTTGTAACAGACGAACAGGGATATGCGAAATCAAAAGATCTGCCCTATGGTGTTTATGTAGTTCATCAGATTAAAGGTAAGGAAGGCTCCGCCTTTATGACCGATTTTGAGGTATATATTTCCGAAAACGGTGTAACAAAGACCTACCTTATCAATAACGCTCCTTTTGATTCCTATCTTAAGGCAATTAAAGTGGATTCGGAAACGGGAAAGATTATTCCCTATGCCAATGCGGCATTTCAGATCTATGATCCAAACGGCAATCTTGTGAGGATGACTTACACCTATAACACGCCTACTACGATTGATACCTTCTATACAAATTCAGAGGGGTATTTGGTTACGCCCGAAAAACTTCCGTACGGAAAAGGCTATACGCTCGTTGAGGTGGAGGCCCCTTACGGTTATGTGCTTGATCCAACGCCGATAAAGTTTGATATTACGCCTGAAAACAGCACCGTAGAAAACGCTTTAACGATTGTTAAAGTGGAAAGACCGAATACACCGCAGAAAGCGATTATCGAGATCGGGAAAACAGGCGAAGTATTCGTATCCGTTGGTATGCTTGGTGGCGGATATGTTGACAAAGACGGAAATGAAATTGAATTTCCGATAACCTACTCCCCGATTTACGAGACCAAAGGACTTGCAAATACAGTAATTCAAATTTTCGCAGCTGAGGACATCGTTACAGGTGACGGCACCTTAAGAGCCTATCAGGGTGAACTTGTTGACGAGATCACCACAGATGAAACAGGCTACGCAAAATCAAAGGAACTCTATCTCGGCAAATACACCGTGGTTGAAAAGACCGCATCAAACGGTTTCTACAACGCAAATGAGCAGTACGATGTTGAACTGACTTATGCAGGACAGACCGTGTCTGTAACCTCTACTGAACTCAATTTGTTCAATGAGCGGCAGAAAGTGACCGTTTCACTTGCAAAAGCGCTTGAACAGGACAAAACTTTCGGTATCGGAATGAACAATGAACTGAAGAATGTTCAGTTTGGCATCTTTGCCGATGAGGACATCACAGCAGCAGACGGCTCCGTTATTCCGAAAGACGCTTTGATTGCCTATGCAAACTGCGATGAAAGCGGTAATATCACTTTCAACTGCGACTTGCCCATAGGCTTTAAGTGGTATGTAAAGGAAATGGCAACTGATGAGCACTATGTACTGTCTGGAGAAAAGTATGCGTTTAACACCGAATACCAGGGACAGGAAGTGCAGATCATAGAGATCACTGTCAATGACGGCGAGCCGATAGAAAATGAACTTATTTACGGTGTAATCAAAGGTCTCAAAACAGACAGAGAAACAACCAACACCATTGCTGGCGCATTGTTCGGTCTGTTTAAGAATGATGAAACCGAGTTCACAGAGGACACCGCTATCCTTACCTCTGAATCGGACAAGGACGGTATCTTCATCTTTGAGAATATACCGTTCGGCGAGTGGATGATCAAAGAACTTCAACCGGCAGAGAACTATCTGCCGAATGATGAGATCCACCATATCACTGTATCCGAAGATGAGCAGATCGTTGAGATCAATATCGTAAATGATATGATCCCCGAACTGAAAACCATCGCAACGATTGACGGTGAGAAAGAAGTCTGCGCTACAGAGATCTTCACCCTTGTCGATAAGGTTGAATATAAGCACCTCATTCCGGGAAAGGAATATGTGCTCAAGGGAATCCTTATGGACAAGAATACAGGCAAGGAACTTGTGATTAACGGTGAAACGGTAACCTCCGAGGTGTCATTCATTCCCGAATCACCGAGCGGAGAGGTCAATGTGGAGTTTACCTTTGATTCAAAGTATATTAAAACGGAAACGGACATCGTTGTTTTTGAAAGCCTTTACAAAGACGGTCAGAAACTTGCCGTTCACGCTGATATTGAGGATCAAGGACAGACCGTAACGGTCAAGATACCGGAGATCAAGACAAAAGCCGAGGCAGACGGTAAAAAAGAGGTTGACGCCAAAGGCGAAATCACCATTGATGATACGGTAACTTATTCAAATCTCACGCCCGGAAAAGAATACACCATAAAGGGCGTTTTGATGAACAAGGCAACCAATAAGCCGTTTAAAGTGAACGGAAAAGAGATCACCTCAGAGGTTACCTTTACGCCCGAAAAACTGAACGGTGAAGTCACGGTTTCCTTTACTTTTGATGTAAGCGGCATCACACAGACCACGGAACTTGTTGTATTTGAAACGCTGTATCGTGACGGCATTGAGATAGCAACGCACGCCGACATTGAGGATAAAGACCAAACAGTAACACTAACAATTCCCGTTGAAACACCAAACACAGGTGATGCGAGCAACAGGCGCACTTTGGCTACTATTATGAGCGTTTCCGCTTTTGGTATTGCCGCTCTCGCCTATTATCTGCTCAAAAAGAAAAAGGCTAACAAGGAGGACAAAGCATAATGGAAGTAAAAGCCATAATCGGAATCGTAGTTGTGGCTGCTATCATTGCAGCCATCGTGATTCTTCAGATCAAGAACAGAAAAAAATCTGATCAATAAAAAGCATACGGGGCAGCCGAATAGACTGCCCCTTTTTGCTTTTAAAGGAGGGTAAGTAATGACATATTTCAAAAACAATATGGCGCTGAAATTCGGAATCAAAAGCGCCATCGTTGCACAATTCCTTTGGGATAGTCTGTATATTCACAAAACCGATTGCTGTCTTGCAAGGCAGAACGGCAAGGAATGGTGCAGATGTTCTGCGATACACCTCACAAGCGTATTTCCGTTTCTTTCAAAGCATCAGATCAGAGACGGAATAGATAACCTCGTTTCAAAAGGCGTTATCCAAAAAGTCCGTTTCAATGCGTCCTGCTTTGACCATACAAACTGGTATGCCTTTACCGAGTACGGCAAAGCGTTGATGATTAAGAGTGAGGAGTGATTATATGACCAATGAAACCTTTGAATACGGCGGTCATACTTTTTACCCGTATGCGAAGTACACGGTTGACAGAAGATGCCTTGAGCAGTTTTTTAATTACCTCGGAGATCTAAAACTCGACGGCGTAGAGTACAACCGCAGAGATTTTTATGAAAAGGCAACGGCTAAAAACTGCGATGTATTTTACTGTATTGATGATTCTACCCTGTATGTTCCCACAGCAACCGGCTTAACAGAGTTTTATGAGCCGCCCATAGCCGATGCCTGCAAAGCAAGAGTATTCAAAGATTATGAGATCATTCAATCCTTTTATGTAGGTGCAAAAGAAGTTGTTGTAGGCGAAAACCAAAATGCCGAGTACCGATATATATGTGCCTATTACGATAGCAATGAAATCTTTGAAAGCCTTGATCATTGTGAGGCAAGCAACGATTATCTTGAAATTATGTCCCTGTTCTTAGAAAGGGCGAAAGAACAGGTAGAGCTTTGCAAACAAAGATCAAAAGACGGCTCTGAAATCATACAGCCGGATATGTATACGCCGATTAAATATGATGATGACATTAAAGGCAAAGTTGTTGTTGAGAAAATCGATGACCTTCGCCGAGAGTATCAGAATGCAGAAAATCAGCTTTTCTATGTAACAGGCGGCAACGGTGCAAAGCCCAATGCAATAGGCACAAAGGTATTCGGTTACAGCTTTTCCGATAAAAAACATTGCTATATCAGCCGCTACAGTATCGCCGGAATTATGGAAAAGGACAAACTGCCCGATTGGGCAAGGAAAGACCTTGCGGCAATCAAAAAGCAAATTGAACGAGAGCGAAAGGAGGTCAGGTAACTTGGAAAAGAGAATGAACGGAGACTTTGAGATTATCCAAAGCCTTAAGATAGCAAACAGCGAAATCGTGCTTGCGCACAACCCAAAAAACACCCTTACACCCTATGTAACTTGGGAGTGTAATCCCGAAAGCAACAGTTACTTTTGGGGTCACTATTTCAAAGATTTGTATGCCGCACAAAAAGACTTGGTTTCCCGTGGCAATGACAAGGTGCAGTTTTATGATAAATTCCACAGAAAAGCAGACAAGGAGCCTGAACGCAATACAGACGATGGGCGCTAAACAATATGACTGCTCCGGCTGCAATTACCGTGACCGCACGATCAACTTCTGCGGCTTCTGCACCAAAAGAATGCTTGATGAATTAAAGGAGGCTAAGAAAAGACGAAATGAGCTTAAAAGCAACGACCTATCAGCAGAAATCAAGGGTGTTGAATAAGCTGTTTTCTTTCGGCGTGGAAACAGAAAAAGACCTGCAAAAGCTCACCCTTGAAAATATCCTTGAGATCAAGAATATCACCATACCCGAAATGGCGATCATTACCGAACTGCAAAAGCAGGTCAAGGCAGGCACGCTGTATTCCTATCTTGCGGGAGGTGAAAGCGATGAGCAAAACGAATAAGCTGTCTTTTCGTTGCGCAAAGGAAAATGAGATGATATATACCTTTGCACAGTCACAGCAGCTATATATGCAGACAGGCAGCGTCGGTTATCTTCGTGGTGATTTCGGGCACGGAAACGAGTTCTGTACCTCTTGGTTTGATACAGCTCCGTTTAGAAAAACACCCGAATTTCAGTCTGAGTTTAACGAGGTCATCACGGCGTTCAGAGATGATCCGCAGTACCGTGGAATCCTGCACAATCTTGAGGATATGAAGATGCTTTGCACAACAAGACCGCAGAGCAAAATGCCCGACAGATTAAGAGAACACAGCTATGCTTTCAGAGCGAATACCGAAAAGCACGCCTACCTTATACGCCTGTTCCCGCAAAAAGGCGACTATAACTTCTATATCTACGCATACCAAAGGGAGCACTTTGAACGCCACTTGGAGAAAGCGAGCCGTGGTATCCGCTTTATCACACCCGACTATGAAGAACGGTTTACGATACCAGACGGGGATCAAATCCTTATCACCTCACCGGATGGAGCAAAAACAACACGCACCTGCCGATATATTGACGACTATCATTTGGAGGTCGGAAACAACCTTTATCACATCTGCGAGTTTGCCGAGCGAATGGAGCAGAATGGAAATACCGTTATTCCCCTGCGCTCTGCCCTGCCCGATCAGTGCTTTGCCTTTGTGGAAAGCGAGAACCGCATTGCAGTCATTAAAAAGGGCGAAAGCGGATATTACCCCATTGAGTCAGACGGCAAAGACGCTGAACAAAACAAAGCGTTCACAAAGCTGCTCAATGCACAAAACGGAGTCAGTCCCAAACAGGCAGAGGCGATGAAGGCAGGCTCGATGTTTGGCTGGGATACCCCTGCCGCCGATCCGAAGAATTATGATGATAAAGGCAGAGCGGTTTTAAAAAAAGCAAAGGACAGAGGTGAGGCAAGATGACGAAAAACAAGTTTGTTCTTTGGAGTGATATTGACCTTGATTTTGACGACTGGAAAGACGATCTTCAGGCTGAATATCCCGAATTGAGCGAAAACGAGCTGCTTGCCGTTATGTACAAGATAAACGCCGACCACCTCGGAGACGAGAGAATGAATCTTGATAAACAGCTTTCACAGCCCATCATCATTATCGGCGATATTGGCAGATGGGACGGGCGTGTGCAGGGCTGCAAAATGATAGATTCCGGCAATTTAAAGGACTGTCTGTATACGGACTGCGATATGGCGGAGTGGTATGTAGACAGGCGTGGTGACCTGCGGTGTACCGCCGTGCACCACGATGGAACGAACTATTATCTGTATCGTGTGTTTAAAGACAGCGCAAGCGAAACACAGATCGAGAATCTGCAAAACAAGATCTACTACGGCAAAGCTACAAGGTCGGATATTACAAGAGTGACCAAAAGGCTCGGTGACGAGATCAGCAAGATATACGGCGTTGATCTACCGTTCACAAGAGAAAAGCCGCCGAGAGCGCCGGAAAGATAGGAGGTGGAAACTTGCCGAGTAAATTTGAACTGATCACAAAAGTCTACTACGATATGTGCAAAGAGGTCGTGCGCTCACCGCAGGCGTGGCAGAGATTCTTGGAGTCAGCCTGCCGCAATTACAGACTGCGCTTTGATGAACAACTTCTCGTATTCGCACAAAGACCAGACGCAACCGCCGTGCTTGAATTTGAGAAGTGGAACAGGCGTTTCGGCAGGCACATCAACAGAGGCGCAAAAGGCATTGCCGTCTTTGAAAATGCGGAAAAGACAAGGATCAAGCACTATTTCGATATATCCGATACAAGCGAAACGGAACACGCAAGACCCGTTCCCTTATGGAAATACAAAGACGAATACGAACAGGCAGTCATTGAAACGCTGGAAAACACATTCGGCGAGCTGGAGCACAAGAACGATATGATCGACGCCGTAATCTCTGCCGCAGATAACGCAACCGAGGACAATACCCTCGACTATATCGCTGATCTTATCAGATTTAAGTATAACAGTTTTCTTGAAGAGCTTGACGAGGACAGCATATCTACAGTTTACCGCACGCTGATTAAAAACAGCGTGGCATATATGATACTTTCAAGGCTCGGTATCAGCGCAGACCAATATTTCGGCAGAGAGGAATTTGCGGGTGCAGTCAATTTCAATACGCCCGAAACTTTAAACGCCGTAGGCTTTGCAACCAGCGATATAGCGGAGATTGCGCTGAATGAGGTGTCAAAAACCGTACTGTCGCTTGAAAAATCAAATCGCATAATTGCAAAGCCCGAACAGGTCGGATATACTGAAACCGAGATCAAAAACGAAAGGAGCGTTTCAAATGACAGAACTCACATACAGAACCGAAGGCGAAGTGCAGATACCGAATCTGATCCTGCCAACGCAGAAGAATTTGACATTGAGCAGATATGGGCAGATGAGAAAACAGTTTCTCAAGCAGGAACACCGCCTGCTCTATTACAATCTGCTGACAACGTGCAAGCTCGACAGTCATCTGACGGAGACGGACGAGAAAGCGAAAGCGATGGAGCAATCGCTGATGAAACAGATGGCGGCGCAGGAGGGCTTGACGGAGGAACTCAAAGCATCGGATCAGATGGCTTGGGTGAAGGGAATGAACAATCTGAAAAGTCGAGTGCAGGAGATCGTGCTCAGCGAAGTTATTTACCGGATCTAAGCGGCGAACTGCCGCCCTTTACGGACGAAAACTTAATACTCGGAATACTATCCAACCCCGATGATAATCTCAAACAGAAAAAGACGGCTATCGCCAAATTCTTTGCCGAAACTTCGGACAGTACAAAACGAGCCGACTTTATCAAAGATGTATATCCATACAGATTTACCGAGCTTATCCTCAACGAACAGCGGGTAGGATATGTAACGGCAGAAAACGGACTTCTCTTGTGGAGGGGCAGCTACCCTTCAAGAACTGAGGAGTCCGTTTTTTCGTGGGATATTGTTGCCGAACTTGTCGGGCAGCTCATAGACCAGGGCAACTACCTGCCGAAAGAAAAAAAGGCTGAGCCTGCACAGATCAGTCTTTTTGATACGGCGGAAATTCCGGAAGAACAGAATTTTACCGAGACAGAGCAGGTGTCATTCTTTACCGATTTCGGCGTATCACAGCAGATCATAGACGAGGCTTTGTGTATCGGCGCAAACGACAAAAACAGCACGCTGGATATTGCGATGTTTTTCCGCAGGGACAGAGGAACTGCGTACAACGCCGCTTTTCTGAAACGGCATTACGGAACAAACGGCACAGGCTTTATCTTTCAAGGCGAGCACATCTCGGTTTGGTATGACGAAAGCGGTATAAAAGTATCCAGGGGCGATTACGCAAACCGTTCCGGCGCAACGCTTGTGGCTTGGGAACAGGCTGCAAAGCGAATCCGGGAACTGCTTGATATGGGCAGATATATGCAGCAGGAAAGCCTTGACAAGATCGATGAAAGAGAGCTTTCCGTCGTATCGGATCGGCTGGTGACTTTTATCCGGGATATGCGTGGTGATGACGCAAAAGAATATTTGCCGTCTATTAGGGAAATTACGGATCAAATTCAGGGCGGATATGAGGAAGAAGTGAACGCCGTGAAAGAACTTCTGACCGATGCAGAACGCTTTGATACCATATTCCGTGAATATGATGATTTCCAAAACGCTGTTTCCGTTTACAGATACGGTTATGAATATTCTGTGCCGTATGTTTTTGAGATCCTCAAGGGTATGCGGCTTGCGCCCTTGGAGTTCAAAGCGGCGGCGGACTTTGCTCCCCACAGGGAGCGTTTCATAACCGAGGATGAGATCAAAAGAATTATCCGAGGTTACAAGGAAGGAAATGAGTTCCGGCTTGCCACATACTCGTTCTTTTTATCCCATTCTGATGAAAAGGAAAGAGTGCAGTATTTTAAAGATCACTACGGGTGGCAAGGCAGTTATAACGGCAATGACAATATTCAGTATGACGCAAAGGGGCTGCTGTTCAGCCACGGCAATCTGTCGGAGCCTTACGCAAAGGCGGAAATACCGTGGAAACGGTATGTTAAATATGTAGACGATCTGATTGCCGGACGGGAGTTCCTTTCACAGGAGGATCTGGAATCCGTAGACGATTACGAAAGAAAGCAGGTCGCAAAAGCCGTTATGGATTTTTGGATCGGCGTCCCATTTGGCAATCAAAAGCCAGATTTCTATAACGACTCGGATTATTGGAACTCTGTTGAAAAGATAGCCGGTCTGCTTGAAAATCCCGAAGACGCCGAGGATATTCAGAAAACGATGCTTGAAACGAGCAATGCCGTTACCTTTGAAGAAAGATACAGGGACTATGAGAAAAACGGTCTTAAGACCATAGAGAAATATGTAAACGGCACATATACTTGTTTCGGAGATAAAAGCAGGACGATCAAGCCTTTGATAAGGACTGAAAGCGAGCCTGCCGAAAAAGAAACAGAATCCCCTGAATGGCTCACGGGATACCGTGAGATCAAAGCAGAAGATCCGCAGACGCTTGTTTTCTATCAAGTCGGCGATTTCTATGAGTGCTATTTTGATGACGCCAAGACCGTTGCAGACGAGCTTGACATCGTTCTCACAGGCAGAAACGCGGGCGGCGAACGCATATCAATGTGCGGTTTTCCGAAACACAGCCTTGATGAATATATGGGCAGACTTTTCGAAAAGGGCTACAGGATAGCCGTTTCGTCCTCCGAAAACGGAGAGCGGATAACAACTTGGTATGCGCCCGATTATCCAAAAGAGGTGCAGAAAGCGCTTGATCTCATTGACGAATATCTGGAGGAAGAATTCGGCGAGGACAGCAAACCTGTTCACAGCGATCTGTCTAATATCGACCTTGCTTACACCACCACGGAGGACGATAAACACGAGATACAGGCAAGCGTAGACCTTGTTCATTTCAGAATAACGCAAAAGGTTGACGGCAAGATCACGCAGCGAAGAACATATGACACCCTAAACGGCTTGACCGAAAGCGAGCTAAAAAATCTGTATTTTGACGCTTTAGTCTATGTTGACGAAGATACCTTGTCTGAGCTTGAAAACGAGGAAAACCTTGTACAGCCTGCCGATCTGCAGCCTGTATTTGGGATAGCGCCGAAAACAAATCCATATACCTTTGACCTGCATCCCGAAATTCCGCTTGACGAACGCCACGATTTTGATTTTGCCAATCACAAGATACAAGATGTAAACAAAAAAGAGCGTTTTCACAGGAACTATGCGGCTATTAAGGTCTTGAAAGATTGTCAATCAGAAAACCGATTCGCTACACCTGAGGAGCAGATGATCTTGTCAAGGTATTACGGCTGGGGCGGTATTCCCGAAGCCTTTGACGAACGAGCGGATACCTGGAGAACCGAATATGCAATGCTGAAAAACATTCTGACGCCTGATGAATACGCATCAGCAAGAAAAAGCACCCTCACCGCTTTCTATACCCCGCAGCCCGTGATCTCTGCCATATACAAGGTAATGGAAAACCTCGGCTTTAAGCAGGGCAATATTTTGGAGCCGTGCTGCGCCATCGGCAACTTTATCGGTATGCTGCCCGAAAGTATGAAAGACAGCAAGGTATACGGCATAGAGATAGACAACATCTCGTCGGGTATCGCACAGCAGCTTTATCAGTCATCATCCGTTATGAACGCACCGTTTGAAAAGGCGGAGCTGCCGGACAGCTTCTTTGACGCCGTCGTAGGCAATGTGCCATTTGGCGATTATTCCCTTGCCGATAAAAGATACGATAAATACCACTTCCTTATACACGATTATTTCTTTGCCAAATCACTGGATAAGCTGAGACCCGGCGGCGTGATGTGCCTTGTTACCAGCAAGGGCACGATGGATAAGGAGAGCACGGAAGTGCGCCGATATATCGCACAGAGAGCCGAGCTGCTCGGTGCCATCAGACTGCCGGACAACACCTTTAAAAGCAATGCCGGTACGGAGGTAACTTCGGATATTCTGATCCTGCAAAAGCGTGACAGGATCATAGATATTGAGCCGGACTGGATATTCCTTGATGAAGATGAGAACGGCATACGAATGAACAAGTATTTCGTTGACCACCCCGATATGGTGCTCGGTGAAATGGTAATGCAGTCCGGCAGATTCAAGCCCGAAAGCGCCTGCAAAGCCTATGAGGACAGAACACTGGAGGAACAGCTTGAAGTCGCTGTTCAGAATATTAGGGGCGAGATCAGAGAATACACCCTTGAAGATACGCAGGAGAGCGAGGAAACATATATCCCCGCCGATCCGAATGTGCGCAACTTCTCCTATACCGTTGTGGACGGGCAGATCTATTTCCGTGAGAACTCTGTTATGCGTGAGGTGCAGACCTCGGAGACGGCAAAGAACAGGATCAAGGGTATGATCGAGATTCGGGACTGCGTTAAAAATCTTCTTGAAATGCAGACCGAGGACTATCCCGACGCAGCAATCGAGAACGAACAGCGCAGGCTGAATGAGATCTACGATAAATTCGTCACGAAATACGGATATATCAATTCAAGAGGCAATGCGTCCGCCTTTTCCGATGACAGCTCATACTTCCTGATCTGCTCCCTTGAGATATTCAAAGACGGCGAATTTGAGCGCAAGGCGGATATGTTCACCAAGCGAACGATCCAGCCGCATATTGCAAAAACACACGCAGACACTTCCATTGAGGCTTACGGCATCTCTATCGGAGAAAAGGCAAAAGTGGATATGCCCTTTATGTGTGAACTGACAGGAAAGAGTGAGGAAGAAATCTATTCTGATTTAAAAGGCGTTATCTTTCTCAACCCTGCTTATGACGAAACCGGCGGGAGCGTTTCAAAGTATTTGCCTGCCGATGAGTATCTGTCGGGAAATGTACGCACAAAACTTCGTGAGGCAAAGAGATTAGCTGAAAACGATGACAGGTTTATGGTTAATGCGCAGGCGCTTGAAAAGGTGCAGCCGGTTGATCTGAAAGCAAATGAGATCGAAGTGCATCTCGGCGTTACCTGGCTGCCGCTGGAGATCATTGACCGCTTTATGTATGAAACTTTCCAAACGCCGTACTATACAAGGAGCTCCATCAAGGTACACTACAACGAGCTTGCGAATGTATGGAACATCACAAACAAGTCGGCGGATAATATCAACCTTACCGTTACGCAAAAATACGGCACAAGCCGAAAGAACGCTTTTCATATCCTTGAAGCTACGCTCAATCTGCGCAATGTGCGTGTTTTTGATTATGAGGAAGATGAAAACGGAAAAAGAGTCGCTATCCTCAACAAAAAGGAAACGGCGATTGCACAGGCAAAGCAGGAGCTGATCAAACAGACTTTTAAAGAATGGATATGGAAAGACCCCGAACGCCGTGAACGACTCTGTAAGCTGTATAATGAAAAGTTTAACAGTATTCGTCCCCGTGAATATGACGGCAGCCATATCGTATTTGAGGGAATGAATCCGGAGATCACTTTAAGAGCGCATCAGAAGAACGCCGTTGCGAGAGGTATTTACGGCGGCAACACGCTGCTTGCACACTGCGTGGGCGCAGGTAAGACTTACACGATGGCGGCAATCGCACAGGAAAGCAAAAGACTTGGATTGTGTTCCAAGTCTTTATTCGTTGTACCGAACCATCTTGTATCCCAATGGGCAAGCGAATATCTCACGCTGTATCCATCCGCAAAGATACTTGCCGCAACGAAAAAGGACTTTGAAACGAAGAACAGAAAGAAGTTCTGCGCCAGGATTGCCACGGGAGATTATGACGCCGTTATCATCGGTCATTCGCAGTTTGAAAAGATACCCGTCAGCATCGGCAGACAGATGTTCACCCTCCAAAAGCAGATTGACGAGCTGGTAGAAGGCATAGCGGAACTGAAACAAAGCAAAGGCGAGCGTTTCACCGTAAAGCAGCTTGAAGCGACCAAAATACGCCTTGAAGGCAAGTTGCAAAGGCTCAACGACCAAAGCGGCAAGGACGACGTTGTCACCTTTGAGGAACTCGGCGTGGACAGGTTGTTCGTAGACGAGGCGCATTACTACAAAAACCTCTTTGTCTATTCCAAGATGAAGAATGTGGGCGGTATTTCTCAAATCGAGGCGCATAAGTCCAGCGATATGTTTATGAAGTGCCAATACCTTGACGAGCTTACCGAAAGCAAGGGCATCACCTTTGCGACGGGTACGCCGATCAGCAACTCTATGGTTGAGTTATATACCATGCAGAGATACTTGCAGTATGACCTGCTCAAAGAGTACGGCTATGTGAACTTTGATTCGTGGGCGGCGCAGTACGGCGAAACGGTAACCGCCGTTGAGCTTACGCCGGAGGGCACGGGTTACCGCACAAAAGTCCGCTTTGCAAGGTTTAACAATCTACCGGAGTTAATGGCGATGTTCAAGGAATGCGCCGATATAGAGACCTCGGATATGCTGAAACTTCCCGTACCGAAAGCAAATTACCACAACATTTCCGTAAAGCCGTCTGAGATGCAGAAAGAAATGGTAGCAAACCTCGGAGAACGAGCCGAAAAGATAAGGGCGGGCGCAGTCAAGCCCTATGAGGACAATATGCTGAACATTACAAACGACGGCAGAAAGCTGGCGCTTGACCAAAGGCTCATCAATCCATCACTTCCCGATTTTGAGGGCAGCAAGGTAAACGCCTGTATCAGCAACATCTATGATATATGGAAAGATACGGCGGCTCAGAGATCCACGCAGCTCGTATTCTGCGATCTGTCAACGCCCACGGCAAAGGGCACGGCACAGGTTGAAAACAGCGAAGAACAGGCAGATGTGTTCACAAATGTTTACGATGACATTCGCAGAAAACTGATCGCCAAAGGCATACCAGCCGAGGAGATCGCCTTTATCCACAGCGCAAACAACGACAGGCAAAAGGCTGAGCTGTTTGCAAAGGTGCGTTCGGGCAAGGTGCGTATCCTGCTCGGTTCCACGCAAAAAATGGGCGCAGGCACCAATGTGCAGGACAGGTTGATCGCTTCCCACGATATTGACTGTCCTTGGAGACCGTCAGATGTAGGACGGATTTTGCGGACATTCAAAATAAAAATGAATGTGGAGGTAACAGACAATGGCAAAGACGATTTTTGAGGAACTGGGCGGCAGATACGAAAGGCAGGGTGATTATTTAATACCGTGCTTGACTGTACTTGCCGAAGAAGAACAGCCGATAGGCACATGGGGACAGCGGCATCTGGACTATCTGAAGCAGTACCGCAAAGTTACATACACCAATCTTCTCACAAGCGGCAGGCTCAACGCCTATCTTGCCGACATTGACAAGCAGGCACAGGAACGCTTTGAAAGGCTTATAGAGGACATGAAACAGGCACAGGGCATAACGGAACAGTTAAAGGCAGAAAACGCCTTAGAATGGACGGGAAAGCTCAATAACATAAGGGCATGTGCGAGGGAGATTGTGAATAACGAGATTATTTTTGTATAGCTGCAAAGCGTAAAAAGCCCAAAACGGGGGATAGGGATTGAATACCTATCCTCTTGTTTTATGCCTTAAAAATCAGCAGAAATCTTGATAGTGTAAGCGGAAAAGCGTTATATTTCAGTTTAGTTTGGGTGGTGAGAGTTCATATTTGCCCTATTGATACAGTTTGTTCAAGTGGCTATAATAGATACCGTACACATTGGGATGTTTAATATGTTTGAGTATATTCCCCAGAATATCCAAAAACTTATTGATGGCAGGACACATGATGGAAAGGAAAAGAAAAATGAATAAAGTAATTATTATAGACGATGATAAAGAGCTATGCTTTCTTATGAAGAAATGCGTAGAACAGGAAAATTATATAGCGATGATAGCTAACAGTGGAGCTGAAGGTTTAAGGATTGCAAGTGAAAACAGTGATGATTGTTCGCTTATCATTCTTGATATTATGCTGCCAGATTTAGATGGCTTTCAAGTTTTACAGAAAATTCGTCAGACAAGCAATGTGCCCGTACTTATGCTGACTGCTAAAAGCGATGAGGAGGATAAGGTTTCTGGATTGCGAATGGGGGCTGATGATTACTTAACAAAACCATTTAGTCTGAATGAATTGATGGCTCGTGTCAATTCGTTGATTAGACGGTACACTCAATTTAATCCTGTTTCTTGCCCTGATGCAGATACGCTTACATTTCAAGGAATGACGATTGACAATGTAAACCGTATTGTTGAGATAAATGGGATACGAGCAGAATTGACTGGCAAGGAGTTTGACTTACTTAGTTTTTTGGCATCCAATAAGGGGAGCATTTTTACAAAAAAACAGATTTATAACCAAGTATGGGAAGAAGAATATGCTTTTGATGACAGCAATATTATGTCTTTTATCAGCAAACTGCGTAAAAAGATAGAGCCAGACCCAGAGCATCCTTTTTATATTTTAACTGTCCGAGGTATAGGCTATCGTTTTAATGGGGAGGCATAATATGAATTGTAATGTATTTCTATTTGTTGCATTATGTCTTTCGTTGGTGTGTGTACTGCTTTTAAGTATAAAATTACGACGGGTACAGGAAAGTTTGTCTGTCATTAAGGAAGCTTTAGAAGATATAAAAGCAGGCAACTTAAATCGTCGTGTACTGGCGAAAGAAAATGATATGACAAAGCAAATTTGCTATGACATCAACAGAATTGCTACTACAAATCAATCACAGTTTATTCGGCAACAACAATCCGAACAGGCATATAAGCGGCTTATGACGAGCCTTTCACACGATGTAAAAACGCCGTTAGCTTCTCTTGTCGGCTATTTAGAAGCGGTTACTGAAAACCTTGTTGCAGGAGAAGAAAAAGAAACTTATATTCAGATTGCCACGGAAAAGGCACATCAATTAAAGGAATTTGTGGAATCCCTGTTTGAGTGGGTAAAATTGGATGCAGGAGAACAAGTATATCATTTTGAACAACTTGACTTAAACGAACTAACTCGTAATATTATGGCGGACTGGATACCCACATTGGAGAACAGTCATTTTGAATATGATATTGATATTCCAGAAAACGAATATTTTATGAAAATAGATGTTCGTGCATATATCCGTATTCTTAATAACTTAATTCAAAATATTTTAACACACAGCGGTGGAAATAAACTGACTTTACGGATAACAGAGAATGAAAGTCAGGCTCAGCTTGCGGTTACGGATAATGGCATAGGAATTTCACCGTCCAATCTTCCTCATATTTTTGAACGGATGTATCAGTGTGATGATTCCCGTCTGGCGGATGGGAACGGATTAGGATTAGCCATTGTAAAGGAACTTGTAAATGCACATAAAGGAGAAATAAAAGTGGAAAGCATCCCTAGTGTAGGCACAACATTTATAATCATGTTTCGGAAAGTCCTGTGACAGCACAGGGCTTTTTTGCAAAACATGAAAAAAGCAAGGTTTCGGCAAGGTTTTGGCAAGGTTCATAATATATAATGGACTTCGCAGACAGATATTTTAAAATCCATATACAGAAAGGAAAAAATTATGAATGATTTGGTAATTAAAACAGAGAATTTAACAAAGATTTATGGAGAACAGAAAGCTGTCAAGTCCGTAAACCTGCACGTGAAAAAGGGGCGTATCTATGGGCTGCTTGGACGTAACGGAGCAGGAAAGACAACGATTATGAAAATGATTTTAGGATTGACTTCCATTACATCTGGAGAAGTGCAGGTGTTTGGGAAAAACATCAAAGGACAGGAAAAAAGGATATACCCCCGTATTGGTGCAATCATTGAAACGCCTGGGTTTTATCCGAATCTGACTGGAACGGAAAATCTGGAGATTTTTGCAAAGTTGCGTGGTACATCCCGCCCAGATGCTGTAAAAAATGCGTTAGATGTTGTAGGACTGCCATATCGAGATAAAAAGCTGTTTAGCAAGTATTCTCTTGGCATGAAGCAACGGCTTGGAATTGCAAATGCTATCATGCATGACCCCGAACTGTTGATTCTTGACGAACCGATAAATGGTCTTGACCCGATTGGCATAGCGGAAATCAGAAAATTTTTGCAGGATTTAAGCAAAGAACGGGGGAAAACTATCTTGATTTCCAGTCATATCCTATCAGAGATTGACCTGCTTGCAGATGATATAGGAATCATTCACGAAGGAAACCTGCTGGAAGAAAGCAGCATGGACGAATTGAGAAAGAAAAACCAGAAATATGTTTTATTCCGTGTATCATCTACAGTAACCGCGGCTCGGATTCTGGAGCAGAAATGCGGCGGAGTAAATTATCTTATTGAAGATGATAATGTTATGCGGGTTTATGATACGGACATTGATTTAAGCAGGATAAATCAAGAGTTTATCACGAATAACATTGGTGTTTATGAAAGCAGGGTTTGTGATGAAAGTCTTGAGGATTATTTTAAAGAAATTACTGGAGGTGTTGGCATTGCTTAAAATGTTGGATACAGAGTTTAGAAAGATAAAACGGCAGAAATTTATTCTGCTCACCATACTTGCTGCCTGCCTTTTTCCGATTCCGCTCACTGTAGTAATTGTCCATGCAAAACTGAACTATGATGTGCTTCTTATGTTTGTTATGGAATTTGGTTTTTTTTTGGTTCTTCCCATTGTTTTGGGTATTATTGCGTCAATCCTGTTCCGAATGGAAAATGAAAATGGGACACTAAAAACCCTGTCTGTAATTCCCGTTCCCAGATGGAAGCTGCTTGGTGCAAAGGTGCTTGTCATTTATATTTTGGCGATATTTTATGGTGTTGCTGCAATCGGAGCTACCATGATTGGAGGATTTCTTACGGGAACTGTTTCGGATATTCCGTTAAAATTAGCAATTTCGCTCAGTATGTCTGTATTGATAGCTACCGCAACTTTGCCTATGATAACAGTTACAGTTATATTTCAGAAGAACTTCATATTACCAATATTGTGTTCTGTTATTTATGCTGTTGTAAGCCTTGTATTTTCTATTATGCTATTGAAAGTTCCAGCCCCTTTGACTTTACTGTTCCGATGCAGTCTGCCTTTTATGACGGCAAATCCCGAACGCATGGAAATCGTGGAGAGTGTACAGAATTGGGTACTACCTGTGTTTCCCTGTATCCTTGCCCTTATTGGGATAGGGATAATTTGCATGGCATTGTCGGTATATTTTTATCAGAAACAGGAGGTGTAATGCGATGATTTTGGCAGAGTTAAAAAAAATAAAAAGACATTATCTTTTACCTCTTTCTATAGGAGTTGTCGTTTTGTCATGCTTACTGGCATTAATCCAACTGACGGGGGCGGAAAATTCCGTAGTTGGGTATTTGCCACTGACAGATGGAATCCTTTGGAACAATGTAACCCTTATATTTCCATTTTTGATAACCTTTTTTGGCGGGTTTTTGATGAATCGGGAATACTCAGAAGATACATTGAAAAGCAACCTTATCATACCAGTTTCATATAGAAAATTAATATTTGCGAAAATTGCGGTTACAGTGTTTGCGGTTACCTTATTCGTTGCAGTCAGTTTTCTATGCAGTATAGTGTTTGCTGTGATTTTACGATATCCTTTTAACTTGGAGGATGTGGGGATGGCTTTCTGGAAACTGTTTGTCGCAGGAATCACCTGTCTGATAGCGGTGATGCCGATTATTGTACTTTTTACCTTGAAAAGAAATCTTTTTTTGGCAGGAACCTGCGGAGCATTCGTTTATGGATTTTGTGGCATTTTTGTGGCGAATACACGTTTTACAAGCTGGTATCCGACCACATCTGGATTAACTATCATAAAATATGAACCAAATTTCTCAAATTACCAGATGTCAGCAGCAATATTTGTACTTGCAGTATGCTTGTTTTTTTCTTTACTCATTATAACTGTTGCAAGGAGGAATCTTTATGATTAATTTGATACAGACTGAATTTTCAAAACTCAAGAGACAGAAGACCATATTTATCATTACAGGAGTATTGCTCTTATTTTGGGCAGGTATGACATTTTGGAATTATCATGTCCCACAAAAGAGCTTCGAAGATTTTTATATAAAATATAGCAGCTATTTAGCTATGCTCCTTCCGTTTCTGCTAGGGCTGCTGTTTATTAAGATATACCATGCGGAATACCAAAACAATACTTTGAAAGAATTGCTGCAAATCCCTGTTTCAATGAACCAATTATTTTATGTAAAAATTCTGTTTTCGTTTTTGGCTGCGGTTATCATTATGTTGCTAAACTGTCTGCTCATTGTAGTTAGTGCTGTCATATGCAGGAGTACGGACATATGCATTTATCAGATTTTGATGCTGATAAGATTCTTTCTGCTTATTGCATTGGCTATGCCATTTACAATGTTTCCTGTGTTTCTGGTAACTGCTTTGGCATCAGGAAACACGATTTTTTCAAGTACAGTATGCTTTATCTATTCGTTGTCAGGAATAATCGGGATTTCACAGTTGGCAGGAACGCATCCCTTATCCAGTATGTTAAATATTTTGTTTGGCAATCAACTTTCGTCAATAGCAACGGATGGGAAAAATCTAATGTATATCGTAGATGTAATGCTTTTTGTTTTGATAACTGTTGTTTCTGTGAAAGTTTTTTATAAGGTGAAACGTGGAGATAAGTATAAGTAAGAACAAGAGGATTATCGAGTGAGAAAATGGAATAATTTTAAAGAATTTTGTGTTTATGTAATCATGGGAATAGATATTGTCTTGATTGGAATCCTGCTGATACTTATGGAAATATTATTTATGATTATTTCTGCTATTTGGGAAAGTGCGGACAAGATAATCCACAGATTGGAGGTGAAAATATGAAGCGAATATTGTTAGTTGACGATTCCACAGATTTCTTAAAGATTTTAGCACAGGCATTAGAACGAGATTTTGAAGTGCATACTGCAACAGGTGTTTCAGAAGCAATGGCGATAATTGGAGAAATAGAGATGGATTCGATATGTTCTGATTTGGAGATGAAAGATCGAACAGGTTTGGATATATTGGATTCACTGAGGAAAAACCATATAGAAATTCCGTTTATTCTTATGTCTGGAAAAGATGACTGTTTTGAAATTAAAATAGCAAAATGTTATGGTGCTGTCTTTATATCGAAAACTTCTTCTGATTTTCTGACGCAAATTAAAAATAATTGCGATAGAAGCAATTGACTGATTAATTAGTGTGGCGAAAATGTATATGTCTGCCAAATAAAAAAAACAGCGTTTTGGCGGGCTGCATCTTCATGCCTGAATAAAAAATGATTTACCCTCTAAACCTGTTTTTGTGTTTGGAGGGATTTTTTATGTTCTTTTTTCGGGCAGTTATCCATCTGCTCATGCAACACAGAGTTAATCCATACATAGCATATCGGGGAACGGCAGGAAGCCAGTTGAAAAAATCCCTGCCCATGCAACGCTACTTCTCACCATGAAACCAGAAGTAGAATCTCCACTTAACAGAATATTTATTTCCCATAACCGTAGAGGTCACAGAGCCTTTGCGGTTTTTCTTTTGTCATTTTTTGTTGGAATACGCCGCAGAGCTGTTTCTGCTGTTGGCTGTCGCTCCCCACCCTCTCCATCTGGATTTTTACATTTCAAAAATTCAGATTGGAGGTACTTACGGTGAAATACGCACCAAGAAAAGTATATATCAAAGAGAATGGCGGCTATGAGGAACTGTCCTACACGGACTTCTGCCGCCGCAAGCAAGCCGACCAGAGTTACATGGACAAGCTGTTTATCCCCGTGCAGGGCTGTCTGCTTGAAGTCGTGCGGGAACAGTACGCAGATTTCTACAAGGATAAAGAACGATGGCGTTATCTGAAAAAACTGGACACGAATCACAGCCTGCTTTCACTGGAGGGATTTACGGACAGCGAGGGAAATGTGCTTGACTTCGTTGTTGATGAAGCAGTGGATATTGAGGAAACCGTTATCCATGCGGTGATGGTGGACAGGCTAAGAGCTGCCCTGTCCTTATTGTCGGATAGCGAGCAGGCATTGATACAGGCAATCTTCTTTGACGGGCTTTCCGAAAGGGCATATTCCGAAAAGCAGGGATTAAGCCCAAGTGCCATACATGGACGCAAGATGAAGATTCTCTCAAAACTTAAAAGGATAATAGAAAGCTGATTTTAAGGTGTTCAGCCCCCTTGTTTTTTCCTTTGGGAAAATGAGGGGGCTTTTTCCTGCCCTCTCAATTAATCCCGATTGGAGGAAAAGAAGCATGGCATACAACCACGGACGAGAGGACAGGAAATGGCACATCTGGAAAGAAGCCGAAGAAAAGATTTTGCGTGAGTGCGGCGTTGATGAAGCGGTCATTGAGCAAATCCGCACAGACGACAGGGCAGATTTTAATTCCAACAGGCGGTTTTACCGATGGACGAATGATGTTGCGGAGTATCTGGAAGGCATGGCGGACAGAGAGAAGCAGGCGGAGGTAAAGTCTGTTTCTGATTTACTGGACGAAATTGAGAACGAAACCCTGTACCTTACCTTAATCACGGTGGACAGGCGCACGTTGCAAATCGTCCTGCTGAAAATGCAGGGATATTCCACAAAGGAGATTGCCCCGCTTGTGCATTTGACGGCAGGGGCTATCTATGCAAGGTTAGACCATCTGCGGAAGAAGCTGCGGAAAATTTTATAAGCGTCTAATACATCCTGCTTTCCTGCGGGCTACTGGGTGGGGAGTGGAATCTTCCCACTTATTTTTGGCAGGAGGAAAACAGGATGGCATACCGAGCAAAAACATACACGCTGAAAGAAGAAATCGCCGAGGACGGCACAAGGTATTTTATCAGTTTTAAGGACGGGCAGGGGGAACACCACGAACTGGAAGTATCAGAACAGCTATTTTTTGAATTTCGGCAGATGGAACGCAGGAACAGAAACCTTCAGCAATGGGACGAACGGCACAGGGAATTTAATGAGGTGTGGGATGAAACCCTTTACAGGCGTGCGTTGAGAGTGCCTAAAAGCCTTGATGAACGCATGATTGAAGAAGAACGGAACGAGCTGCTCTCTAAAGCAGTTGACCAACTGCCAGAGATACAAAGGCGGCGTTTCCTGCTGTACTACGAGTATGATTTTAATTTTTACCAAATCGCAGGGATGGAACATTGCACCGCTTCCGCTGTCCAGAAGTCCGTTTCGGTTGCAAGGGAGAAAGTCAAGGCAGAAATGAGGAAGTATCTCCAACCGTGACCGCCACCGCCCGAAAAGGAATCCGCTTTTTATCGGCGTGAGGATGGCGGCATTACATACTCTCATTGTTTTTCGTGGGAGTAAATCTATTTTAAGGAGGTCACGCCTATGTGCAACAAAACCAAAGACACCGCCCGAAAGGAGGAATCCCATGCAGAAGCTTCAGACGGTCAACGCCGACACGCTCCTTTATGAGCCGCTTGAGAAGCCGTCCTTTGTGGTGGACGGTCTGATACCCACAGGCTTAATCCTGTTCTGCGGCTCACAGAAAATCGGCAAGAGCTGGCTTATGCTGAAATTGTGTTTATGCGTGTCACAGGGAATCCCTTTATGGGATATGCCGACACAGGAGGGCGATGTGCTTTACCTCTGTCTGGAGGACACGTTCTGCCGCATACAAGGCAGGCTGTTCCGATTGACGGATGAAGCAAGCGGGCGGCTTCACTTTGCGGTGGCGAGCGATAAGCTGTCAGACGGTCTTATCGTGCAGTTAGAAGATTATTTGAAAGAATATCCCGACAGCAGGCTCATTGTCATTGACACCTTGCAGAAAGTCCGCACCGCATCCAAAGACAACGCCTATGCAAGCGATTACGGGGACATCTCCCTTATCAAAGACTTTGCCGACAGGCACTCTCTGGCGGTCATTGTCGTACACCACATCCGAAAGCAGAATGACAGCGACGTGTTCAACAAAGTGTCTGGCACGACTGGATTGACAGGGAGTGCGGACGCCACCTTTGTTCTGGAAAAGGAGAAACGTGCATCCGATACCGCCAAGCTGTATGTGACGGGCAGAGACACACCCTATCAGGAGTTCACGCTCCGCTTCCGTGATTGCAGTTGGGAACTGGTGGAGCGTAAGGGGCAGGAACAGCTTGCAAAAGAAACGATACCAGATGTCCTTTTTCGGTTAGTGGATTTCATGCAGGACAAAGGGGAATGGACAGGCACGGCAACGGAGCTACTGGAACAGATGGGGGAAACGGGAACGCCGCCCAACATCATGACGAAGCGGCTCAATGAATACCGTGCCAGTTTTCTCAGTGAAAACAATATCCGTTACGGCTACCACAGGAAGAAAGGGTGCAGGGAGATTTCCCTCACAAGGCAGTCGGGTGACGGTGGTGACGGTGATGACGGTTAGATTGGGATACCCCCTGCTGCTGTCACCGCCATAGCGGATGTATGTAAAATCGGCGGCTCTGCCCTGTGGGTGACAGCGGTGACAGTGATATTGGGATACCCCGCCGCTGTCATCCCTGCGGGAGAACACCCCGTAAACGCAAAGTGCAGGCGTGGGCATTACTCGCTTTTTTCGGCTCGTAAAGCCACCCCTGCGGTCAGAAAAATCTAAAGATTTTTCTGACTGCGTTTACAGGGTGTAACACACTACACTTTGCTCCGCAAAGTCGTGTGCCAGACGTTCCCTCTGGACTCCCTTAAAGCAGGGCTTACGCCCTGCCCATCCTCTGCCTTTCGGCTTCGGATGGAAGAATGTGCGGTGACAGTCGGCGGCTCCCGTGGGGGGTATCCCCAAAATACCGTCACCACCGTCACCAACCGTCACCCTTTAGAGGATTACCCGCCGAAAGAAAGGAGGAATTTCATTATGCCCTATGCAATCCTGCGTTTCCAGAAACGCAAAGCAGGCGGCGTTGCGGCTTGTGAACGCCACAACGAGCGGAAGAAAGAAGCCTACAAGAGCAATCCCGACATTGACATGGAACGCTCCAAAAATAATTACCACCTTGTGCCGCCGCCCCGCTACACCTACAAAAAAGAGGTTAACCAAAAAGTAGCCGAAGCAGGCTGTAAGGTACGCAAAGACAGCGTGATGATGGTGGAAACGCTCATTACCGCATCGCCAGAGTTTATGAACCAGTTACCGCCCGAAGAACAGAAAGCGTATTTTACGATGGCTCTTGACTTCATTTCGGAGCGTGTGGGAAAGCAAAATATCCTCTCCGCAGTTGTCCACATGGACGAGAGAACGCCCCATATGCACCTCTGTTTCGTGCCGATTACGCCAGACAACAAGCTGTCAGCGAAGTCTATTTTAGGCAACCAGAAATCCTTATCCGAATGGCAGACCGCCTACCATGAGCGGATGTCCTCACGGTGGAATCAGCTT